>Ga0058701_10000840_pt1 | contig 20893 bp, 14 predicted proteins | sample AgamicOrMae_FD_97039 | JGI IMG/M metagenome (GOLD analysis project Ga0058701, IMG submission 97039) | Agave microbial communities from Guanajuato, Mexico - Or.Ma.e | ecosystem: Host-associated > Plants > Phyllosphere > Phylloplane/Leaf | place: Guanajuato, Mexico | collected 2012-06-04 | reverse complement strand
CTCGGTATGAGTCTACTCTCAATTACTTGAGGAAATTCACTGAGTCATGTTTGGTTCCCCATTTGGCACGTTTTAAACGACACAACACCCCGAAAATGCTCATCTTAGACATAGGAGTACGGAAAGCTACGGTACCGAGTAGGCACTGTAGTTAGCTTTATCGTCATAGTTTCATTTCCCAGACAACGAGGTGCGCGTCGTTGCTGTTCGGTTCCCGGTTCGCGGCGGCGGAGCCCCGGCGCCGGTCGTTGGAGCTGGGGCAGCAAGACTGCCTCCAGTTGACATAACCTCTTCCTCCCATCAGGGTGATGACTGTGCGGCGCGAGCCCTCGTTCTTTTCCTTGGGGAACGGCCTCTCTTTGCCTTTGGCTCGCTCTTTGACGGCTTTGGGGGGCTCGGCCACGGCGGCCGACGGCGAGGTGTTGCTCGGGGTCCCCGGCGCCGCCGCTCCGTCGCCGGCGGCGCTGTTCTGCCGGGAGACCGGCCGACTCCCCTCCGAGCCGGATGACGTGTACAGCGACGACGTCCTGGAGTCGACGGACCAGTTGGACAGATCCAGGGAGCGCGGCCGGCTGGCTTTGAGGCGCAGCTGGCGGTCCAGGGTGCTCACTTTGCCGGGAATGGCGGCCAGCTCCGGGTCGCTCCTCCGGAGAGACTCGTAAGCCGGTTCGGCCACCGCCTCCTCCCCGTCGTAGTCCTTCACGTACATTAGTTCTCCGTACAGACCGTATACGTCACAGGTTTCACCAGATCCTGGAAGAAGATGCAAATACGTTACTGGTATTTTTTGGGGGGACTGTTAAAAGGTACATCCGATTTTGATTCGTAACGGTTTCATACCTTGCGACGAAGTGGTTGAAGTTGAGAACATCCCCAATCCTCTGGGCAGCGTCTTGGAGGCCCTGCGGCTGGCGACTTCGGAGGAGGCCTGCTTGTTGGGCTTGCGCCTGAGCACGACGGGGCTGCTGGTGCTGGTGAGCTGGTGGCGCAGCCGCGCCGCGTTGCGGCGCCGCTCCTCCGTCGCGTCCGTGCCGGGCTCGGGCTCGGCCGCCTCCGCCGCATCGGCCGCCTCGCCCGCCTCCGTCTCGCCCAGCTGCCCGCTCGTCTCACCGTCCTCCTAGAGGAAAAAAGAACGCGCTCAAGTTTATTATTAGTCCGAAAATAGCCGACTTTATCCGACCACAAATCGTTCCATTCAAGCTTCACAATTTTATCCACCAGGTCGACGCCTTCTAAGAATTTGTTCAAACATCTATAGCATCCCGCAAACCTAAGCTTCAAAGTGACCTTGCTTAACCCATAACAGCCCAAGTATTTCGAAAGAAATTTAGCTTAAGAGAAATTCGATCGATTTTCCCCATTAAATTACGCAATTTTGAGCTTGGTAAAATACCTAAATTATTGAATTTCAGGTTTCCAGAGGGGTGATATTCATTGAATAGTGACAATACTGAATTAAAAAGATCCTCTAAAATATTTTTTTTTTCTGTTCCCGAACGGCATCGCTGGGCAGTAGTGGGTTAAGTTAGCTTACGTTTGCAGTATAGCTTAAGTTTGCTCTGAATAAATAAATAAATTAAAAAAAAAAAACGTGACTCAAGTTGTTGACCTTGGTTCGTTCAAAAGATAAGCATTAAAATCAATTCTGAATTTTAAGGGAACTGAATTTTCTTATTCCTTTTTTGCATGCAGGGAGAGTAAGAACGAAATTTCATTTGTCAACTGATTTTGGTTAAAAAGGTGTTACGCTGTAGTAATTCTTTGTTTTTGTTCTTTGTGCTTCGTGCCATGTTCACAAGTTGTTAGCAAATTTGTTTGTTTAAAGGGCCCCCGACCTACAGAGTCTGTAACTCTCTAGGGGGCCCACAAAGTTTATTAATAAAAAAAAAAAGGGGAAAAAAAGGCCCTTCAAATTTTAAATAATTTGTATTCACGCCCCCTGGACAAGCGAGTATTCATATCGAGAGAATGAAACGCACGACAAGAAAGTCTAAAATTGTGAAAGGGAGTTTCCGTGAGTAAAGACACTACGTCGAAACAGGTAGAAATTACTTCGGTTACTAATTACCTTAGTGGGCGTGGAGGTTTGCGGCGCTTCGATGGCATTGGTCGGTTCGTCGTCATCGTCGAAGTGGGTGGGCTGTGATTGGTGCCAAGTGCTGCGCACCGGCCGGGGCTGCAGCGCCAGCAGGAACGTGATTGGTCCAAAGTGCGCGTGGAAAGAGATGTTAACGCGGCCGCTGATGATGGGAACGCCCTCTAGGCGGGGCAGCGGGATGGTCAGCGCGATGCCCACGTTGGTGCCGACCCACAGCAAGCCACGGCCCGCTAGAAGCGCCGTGACGCTCACGGCACTTCCGCTTCCGGTCGCGCCGTTCGACAGGTTTGAATTCGGGCGGTTGTTGTTGTTGGCGCAGTCGTTGCGAGGACAACCGTCGCAAGCTGAGCAACCGGCTCCGGTTGTCACGCGGACAACGTTCGACGCGATGTTGATGTCCTGATAACAAATATATATGTTTTAAACAACGATTCACAATGAGGGTTGTTGCACATCACGGCTGTCAGTCAAGTTTCATCTCCGAAAAGTGACTTGAGTGACATTGTAGCCAGATAAAAGGGACGACAAATTTTCTAATCGGGACCTATGAGAGTCCTTTCAAAAAATATTAATAACTCTGCGCAACCAATTTTAGTCAGTTTTGTTTGAAATTGTCACTTCTCCACAGACCGAGAGAGTGGAAGAGTTCCGGGGAGGAAGGTTGGGGTGGAAGGCGTTCCAGTTTTTGAGCGATAAATCGACTACAAGAGCAACCGACGATGGTAACATCATTTTTGGTTCCCCCTAAAAAATTCCAATTATCAAGTGTAAAAAATTCAACAAAAAGTTTTGGGCTAAAATTAAAAAAAAAAACAAAAAACAAGGGGGTACCCCTGGGTTTTTTCCAATTTTTTGGCCCGAATTTTTTTTTTTAAGGTTTTTATTTTTTGACGATTGGATCTGATGGAGGAAAAGTAAAAATGAATAGAACCGACGTCTGTTGCTTCATTTGTGGATTTTAAGCGGACTGGGCGAGGCGGCAGTTCGCGGTCGGGAGGTTGGAGGGAAAAGGCGTTTACTTTCTATTTCATTCTTTGACGACATTAATCGACGAAATGAGCAACCGACGAGGTGAACACCATTTTTGGTTCCGCAAAAACAATTCCAACGATCAAACGTTCAAAAATCAACAAAAAGTTTTTGGCTCAAAATTTTAAAAAAGTCAAGGGGTACCCCTGATTTTTTTTTAATTTTCGGGCCAAATTTTTTTTGGAATCCAGGGCTTTAGAAATATTGGATCTGATTGAGGGACACTAAAAAAGGTTAGAACCGATGACTATTGCTCACTTCGTCGATTTTAAACAGACCGGTAGAGGCGGAAGTTCACGGCCGGGTGGTTGGAGGGAAGGCGTAACATACAATGCTCCACTGTGCAAGGGCGCAAATTAGCGATGATATTTGAGGGTCACCGGTCCTTCTTAAATATGCAAGTTCTTACAATTTTTTTCCGGGAAAAGCGATTTGACCAAAACTTATGTTTTAATTTCAAATCCAAATTCCCCGGTTGTGACGAATCGACGCGAAAATGAACATACCTGCAGGTGTTTAAAGGTCTCTGTATGGTACAGGCAGATGGTGCTTGATCCCACCAATGATATCCACAGGCCAATCCCGGAGTGGGCGATCAAGTTGACACTCCCTCCTCCATGGGCCACGCAAAAGCTCTTCTACAATGAAAAGACAAAAAAACACCCGTCAAAATACGCAAGGTAACCTTTCTCCCAGTCAGTTGCGTCAAACAAACCTGGATTTCTCCGGTGAGAGCGCTAAGAACAAACACTTTGTTCCCGCAGGCGGCGTACAAACAGAGGTTGATCGCGAGGAGGCAGGCGACGGGGTCGCTGCCCAGAGCCACCGTCTGTGGGTCGGCGAGCGCCCAGCCCGCCACGGCGGCGGGGGTGGGGGCGGCGCCGGCGCCGCTGACGGGGCCCTGCCGCCGGAACACCAGCACGCTGCCGGACGCCAGGGCGACGAACACCGAGTCGCAGTGACCGCGGATGTGGCACACTCCGGCGGGCACCACGATGCTGCCCAGCTCCTGGGGCGACTCCGCTTCTGTTGCCGTGTATAACAATAATCTGGAAACAAAGCATCAGATGTAGATTCAATGTCCTTAACCGATCCCTGCAGAGAGAGGCATGGAATTTTGATTTTAAAAAATAGGGTGTTGCTATTTACCCGACATGAATTAATGTAGCGAGACTTGAACGCACGTATACAACATACTACATTTTAAATGAGAACGCTCGGAGCCCAAACTATTACATTTTAAATGGGGTGGTCGGGTCAAGAGACATTCCCTGATAGGAAGATTACGTAGGTTGAAATTCGAGTAATACTACCGTAGAAATCCTTAAAATTTCGATTAAAAAAGTAAACATAAAAAGAAGATTAATTAGATTGAAATTCCGAACAATGGTACCTTGGAAATACTTCAAAGTTCAAATTTCGACTCGCGAAAGTAGTCAGTTGAAGTTTCGCAAAATCATGTGTTTGAATACAAAAAATATGTAATTTCCAAAAAAATTGCAAGATTTTCCTGCTTGAAATTTTGTAAAATTGTGTCCTAGGGGAGCTAAAAATTCCTAATTTACAAAAAAGCCGCAAGATTTTTTAGCATTAAATTTTGTTTAAAGGTATCTAGGAACTGATTCAAGTCCTGCTTTTAGGACACTGACCTTAGAAGTGACAGATAATTTACGAATAATTTGAGCACAGATTTACCGAAAGAAAATGAATAATAACTACTGCAAACCATCAAACATAAACGGCTAAGGAGGGTAGTGGGTCAACTTTAGGTACTCAGGAGCATCGGAATCGTATGGACTTCAACAAAACTTACCTATGGTTTTCCGTGCCGACCCACACAGTATCGGGGTTACTGTTCGTCGAAACATCTCCCCTGACGAACTCCAGGGCCGTCACACTGGTGTCCATAAGCTTAATGGAGGCGACGTCCCGCAGGCCGGCGTCGCGCAGCCCCAGCTCGCGACCCACCCCGACCGTCATGATCGCGATGTGCGAGTTTGAGCCGTCAGTCGTGCACACCCACAGGTAGCTCGACGTCCTGGACCGGCCTGATCGGCGCGCCGGCCCGCGAGCTGCACGCAGCGACGCTTTGCTTGCGGACACGGTGTAGTAACAGCCACATCGAACCTGCGAATAGCGCAAACGATTGACTAACGCTAACAAAAAGCAACGCATTTCCGCAAAAATTACAAAACGGGTGGGTCCACAAATAAACCAATTTCATATAGAGATGCTCCTCACACAATGTCACTTTTATAAAAACTGAAAACTCTTTTAACGATTTTTAAGTATTTGAAGTATAAATAGGATCACTACTACGGCTAAATTTAAAATTGATCAGTTTCTAAACATCGTTTTGCAGATTTTTGCATAAATTTGAGCAATATTTTTTTTCTATTTTTTTTTATTAGAATGAAATGTCTTAAACACTTTCTGGACACGATTCGGTTTATAGAAGGCTGTGAACCGACAGAGAACTACGATTTAAGATTAGGACTAAGATTGGGGAACACCGTTACGTGAACCCGAGGTTCTATGAGAAAAAAATTAAACGAGCGAAAAATTGATAAAAAATACCAGTAATTAACGTTACTCACCTCCGTATGATTAGCCGAACTTAACCTATGAACCGGCCTCGCGTGTACGAACAAAGGCATTTTGGTTGAAGGCCTCCTCTCCTGCTCGGGGACCTCCCAAGCGGGCGAGTTATTTGCATCTAGTGCCAACTGTGCCAGCCGTAATTCTGCAAACACGTCAATAGCATATTAAGTTGGCAATACTGCGAAGAAACGCTAACAACAAATCATATAATCAACCTATTAACATTCATTGACGCCTTAAGGTGCAAAGTAACGCATCTGTTTGGTTGTCAGCACTTTAAACACGACATATGATTAAGATGGCAACATTGCGAGGTGCGGCATACATTGGGTTGGCAGCACTTACCCGTAATCCAATCCTGTTTGGCCGCCGGCGATTCCATCTGGAAGGTGAGGAGCTCATCTCGCTTCTTAAGTTGCAGACAGCACGAATCGAGCCACGCCATTTCCTCGTCGCGTTGCTGAATTTGACTCTGGATTCCGGATAAAATGGCTCGCGTCACATCCGTGCTCAGTTCCTGAAACCACAACAGATCATTGCGTGATAACGGGAAACTTACTCAAATCTTCACTTATTCAAGCGTTCTGAATATCTTAGCTGTCTGCGAGGTAATCGAATGTTACGAGCAAGAACTGCGAATTATGGAAGAAAGATTAACATAGTTCCTGCAGACTGCGATAACTACACCGAACATTAACTCTTTCGAGCCGAACAAATCATAACTAAGCAAAGCTTATCTGAACAGAACCTTAAAGCAAGTTAAACGAAACCTTGCCTGGGATTGCTTTTTTCCGGAAAATGTAATGTCGATTAAGTTTTACCTGATAATTCCCTCTAAGCGATGCGGCCAGTTCTTGGATTCTGCTAACGACTTCAAAGTCATGCATGAGGTCGCCCATTTCAGCACACAGGTTTTCTGCTCCTTGTCCTGACGCTGAAGTCTCTCCACTACTTCCGGTTGATTTCAGACTATTTCCTTTGCTCTGGCTGGCGGTCAACAACCGTGACAGCGTTGGCGAAGTGCTATTGTCTACCACCTGCAACAACGAGTTACAAATCACATTACGTTTAGTTACATTTGGATGTAGTTAGGTTATGCTGTAATAGGTTAGACTAAGTTGAATACAGTTAGTTTGAATAGGCTCCAAGTTGCCCTGCTGTTGGACGGGCCTTAAACGCTGACAAAGTTACGTAGAATAAGGTTGAGTTAACCCTCTACCGCCCAGCGATGCCATTCGGAAACAGTAAAATTTACTTTAAAGGTTCTTTACAGTTCAATATTGTCAGAATTTAAAAAATTTCACCCCTCTGGAAACATGAAATTAAATTATTTTGGCATTTTTCAAAGCTTAAAATTTAGTATTTTAAAGGAAAAAAAATTCTTTCAATTTCTCTTAAGCTAAATTTCACCCCAAATACTTTGGGCTGTTATGGGTTAAGGAAAATTAATCAAATCCTAGTTTCTGACATTCCAACGGAAATATTGATTAGTGAATAAATGCTGTCTCCCCGTTGGATATTCCAGAAGTAGTAAAAGCTGTTTCTCAGGACGATTCGATCAATAGCCTAAACAGAGCTTGGGAGTCGTACAGGAAAGAAGCATCACTTACTTCAATATCAGTGACAGGACAATTCCACTTCAGTGACAGCCTTTGACTCGGACTAACAGCCACACAAACTAACAGATCATTCAGTAAAAGCAGTCGTCGAGGTTTGCTCTTCGAGATGAGACCCTGTCCGTTGAACTCCTGCAAAATTACAAAGAAATTCATAAAAAGACTCGCGCTTTGCTATTCTCCGGACAATACTTTGAGAAACGGTCGATCTAAGCGACCGCATCAACACAGCAAAAGCTTCGATATCCGGTTTTGCCAACTGGTTATTCTTCTCATAATATGTGCATATTTGATAGCTTGGAGTAACTTTTACGATAAACAAACAAAAATCTCTTAATCGGAAGTACTTGAAAAAAACGAGATATTTAGAAGCAATGTAATCAACTACAAATTATTGTCAAACAATATTATCATATTTCACAGAAGAAAAATACACTGTGCCCGATCTAAATAAGTTAGAACCCCACTATACACTGCGAAAGAAAAGAGCACACAATGGCACTAATTACACACACTGAGAAGACTCTTGGTTGCTGTAAATGGAAACTTACCAATTGCTGAACATTGTCTTCTCGTAATAAGCATCTACTTCGATCGCTTGCCGCTAGAGGTCTCGCGCTGAACTTTCCGGAAACGAGTCGTAGCATTTCCTTGAAGGCTTGGAACTGCTCGGCCTCCCTTTTCCGTTCATTGAGCATCTCTGCTAAAGATTCTAATTGGGTTAAAGCTAATTGGAGTGACATCCGATCGGGGTGACCATGAGGCGTGTGTTTCAGCAAATCCTAACGACAAAAGAGAACGCAATAAATGTCAGGCTTATAGGTTACGTCACCTCTGTTAGGCTTTACCTTCTCAGTCATTTATGTAATCAAACTAAATGAACTGGAGAATCAAGCTGAAGTCACTGATAAAAAAATGAACTTACTTGTAGAAATAAGATGAACTGCGGAAACCTTTGGACCGGTTTTACCATAAGGCCGAAAAACGACAATCGGTCATGAGAGCTAATTTGTTGCACCTGTAAAAACAATAAAATCGCTGACTCCGAGGGCATGAGCAACAAAGCGATGATACTCAAAATAAGAGGCTAACCTTAAAAAAATCGGCGAGCGCCGACTTCCGTTTGGCTTCCTGCTTCGCAAGTTCCATGGCCACGGAGAAATTATTGATAAACCCTGAGTAGATATCTAAAACGATGGCTTTGCTGAAACTGGCGACGAACACATCTCCCAGTCTTTCCTCTTTGTCCCACGCTCGGACACTCTCGGCCAGCGCGATCCGGAACAGCGTGTGGCACTGGAGAATCTCAGGAAGGCGGTGGAAAAGAGTTTGGATTTTCTGGCTCGATAGGATCGGCGGTTGAGACTCCTCCAAGGGTTTCTTGAAATCCTGCAAAAACCACAAACATGTGAGACGCAGTCACCTCCGACACCATTCTACATTAATGGATACAATCTCTCCAAAACTAACTAATAGAGAGGTACATCAAAGATTTTGTATGGAGGAACACGAAGAGGAGTCGCGATGTCAAAGCGACTCGATAGCGACTGCCGATCGACTTAGACGTAGTGAGGATCTATTACTTCGGTAGTTGCCCTTCTGACGGTTTATCTTTCCTGATGATAAATTTAGACACGCAGAGCAAGTGTTAGGTAGTCAAGCCCTAGCAAAGGGTGACCGACTTCCCCTCCCCTAAAAGAGTTATACTCACAGATGGGCTGGGAAATAGCTACATGTTTCGATTCCTCGGAGGGCCATTGTAACTTTCCGCAAAGAAAGAGGAAGGTTAGGTCAGATTTTTTTAAGGAGAGGTTACGTAAGTTTAGGGGTTATGTCGCAAACGGCTCTGTCAAATTCCAGCGATAACGAGGGTTAAGTAAGGTTGGTCAAGTTTACATTCAAATTAAGCTTCGTTGGATGTTGAGATCCAACAGTTAAGGGATACGGTTATCGTTTCACGTCGCTAGTCGCTAGTAGGTAGGCCACAATGACTTACATTCACAAGCCTTTGCAAGGTGGCCACATAGGAGTTTTCGCTGTGGACGATTGCAGCGACGATGTGCCTCCTCTTGAGCTGCTGGGAGCTGAGGTTGGGGGGCGGGGGCGGCAGGGAGGGGGGGACCTGTCTCCGTGGAAACACGCACTTCACCCCAGCCAACCCTCCGTCTTCCTCCACCTGCAAACACACAATTAAAAACTCTCGTCAGCCAATCGCCCAACGAAAACACAATCCATATCCTCACAAACTAGCCTTACTGCGTTCTAATGTTCGACAGAAAATTTCCATCCCTTCTATTCCGCGTTCCTATTTGCCAAATAGCGTTTTTTTTGTACTTCAGAATTTGATACATTATCTATGAGTTTTTTTTTTAGTTTTTTCTTCTTCTTTTTTTCATTTATTTTGAAAATTGGTTTGAAGTTTTCCGAATTTCGATAATATACTGGGATTTTCTCGACGCATTTTCTTCAAAAATACTAATGTCTTAGACTGTTCCTGTTTTTTTTTTCCATTGAAATGTGTTTTGTTTTCATCGTAATAAACTATTTTTTCGACAATTATTTAAAATAATATTGAATTGGTATTTCATATCACGTCAACCCGAATGAGGTAATCCGCCACAGTAATTTTAGCTCACAGCTTGTTCGAATAACAGATTCCGTTGTTACGCGCATTTTCAAATGAAGATTGCTTTAACAATCTTTAATGATGCATTCAAGACTTGATTAAGTTTATAAATGTCACCTCTTAATTATTTAAAGGAAAATGTGGGTCAAGTCGACTCGGTTCAAGGATTTTTTTCTCCACTGTCTAAACAAATTTTCCAAGCGTACAAAATTATTTGCAATGTCTGAAATTCCTAAAAGATGATTCAAAATTACGCTAAACTCGAAGTTAGTAATGCGAGGAGATATCGCTGAAATGCATAACCCTTTTATTTATTTTTTCCACAACCGGTATTAAGACCTTAACTAGCTGCGGGTACAAATTTTAGATCCTGAGTTCTGATTTAATTCTGATATCAATTTACATTAGCAACGTAACCAAATTAAGAAAGGCATTAAAGAGGGAGATAAGATTGAACTGTAATTAATGGTCGATAAGAATCCGTATCAAAACGGAAAGTACGAGGCATTCGCAAGAATTAGCAAAGAGAAAAAACAAAAAAGTACAACAATCGGCGCCTTTGTTAAATTGCACATCAAATAAAAAAAGATAAAAAATGTTAAGTTTTAGAAATAAAAACAAAAAGGGACTGTCTTCTTGTTTGCACATTCTAATACAGTTACTCACGACCCGTTAACTCGGGCCAAAGCACACACCCGTATCAACCACAAAATTAAAAGACAAACCACACACCCTGGTACTCACCGCAACATAACGTCAAAACCGCAGGGTCTCACCTGTTTTACATGATACAGCCTTTTCCACAAATTCCCCATGACTTACTCTCTCTGGGGCCTAAATGCCAAATACCAGAGAGCCCATCGGGCCGCGACCCCGCGGAAGGAAATGGGAGTTGAAACGAATTAATTGTCACAATTGAGTGCGGCATAAAGCGACCGCAAGAATCGCTTATTTTTAGGTCCCCATGGGCGCGGCGCCAAGAAGTCTATGGGGAAAATCAACACCTACTACAGCGGCCCCGATGAATCAACCTGAGAAACGAACACCCACAAACATTCGCGAAGATACGAACGCTCAACGATGACACACAGCATGTCAAGATGCCAGGAAATACTCATGTTAAAGACTTCTTCCTCGAGATAAATAAACGCTCAAGACAATGCATCATTCGACGCACTATATAATAATTTAGTACTTGCCTTAAGTAGATTGTTTAAGGTAGAAGTTTAAAGGGGTAAACGGCGTAAATCAACCGATGATTCTAGCAAACGAAACGGCTAGGCGGACATCAGCTTTTCATTCACGCGACTGTTAGGAAATCTTTCTCGAAAACCGAATAACTATTTAAAACGATTTCAACACTTCATTAGAAATAAAAAAAATAGAGCTGGCCTGTTTTTAATTACCAAAATAGCAAAGATTTTACGAAATACTTAAGTAAACTATAAAATGGCTAAAAATATTAATAATGTCCCCGAGCTGTATATTTCTGAGATATTTATCTGATTGTGAGACCGAAACCGCGTAATTTTCAGGGACAGCCCACCTTACAGAATGACTGAAGAGAAAAAAAAAAACACTCATTCCCCAAAAAATTCTTTCGTAGACTTCAGCATGCAACAACCCAAAATTGTACACTCCACATCGAGCTAAAACCATGCGACAACAAACCAACTCCTCACAAATCGGATTGTACACACACAACATGCTGGCTTCCTTAAGTTATTTTGGTTAACTGTAAAATCTCCGTTTGCTCCGATAGCAGTTCCTGACCCTCAGAAAATATTTATTTGAAGACAAAAATCTCATTTCGCTCTGCTTGAATGGTAGTAACGACTCATGCGTTATTTTCCGTTACTTCCAAGATAGACTGATGGCGAGTTGTTCGTGATTGAAACAATTTGAGGTTTGTTTGAGGTGTGAACTCTCCTAGACTCCGATGATTGGCTACTCAATGGATAATGACAGGTCTTCGAATGAGAGTGAGCGAGACAGCCTGAGGCTGGGCAACGCGGAGTGGCGCGGGGTCGCGACTCGACCGAAATACCCCACTTCGAAAATAGACGGAACACCCTTGCCCATGCCTACCTGCCCATCCAATTGGGGCCTTAAGGCTTCACCTGCTGTGTTGCCTACTGCCACTTAATTTCCCACGGAACCTCACACCTCTTACTCTCGTCCAAAAAAATAGGCCCTCTCTGATTCGACGCAATGAAATTGAACTAAGTCATGAACTGTTCCACACCAGGCGTCATTGTCCAGGGATTCGGCGTTCAGCCACCATTGCATTCATCCGCGCAGCCCACGCTCAAAAAATTAGTTGTGAAAATCCGCTTTAGAAGTGAATTTTTACTCCTAAAGCAATTTATACAAGTAATTTTTTTCGCGAGTCGGTTACAGGAATTGGCCGTATTCCACTCCTACAGGTTGGAGCTACCATAGGGGTGTTAGCGTCTGAATGCAAGTGCGGCCGAGCGGGGAGGTGTTTTCCACAGCGTGCAGATGTCGTGCCATTCCATTCCACAAGACAGGCAAAGTTTGTCGTGGCGCGTGGTGCGGCGCGTGGTGCGGCGCGGCGGTGCTCACCTTTGAAGCTCGGTCCCGTGAAGCCGAGTCAACGCCCCCCTCGCAGGATATTAAGGGGGCCGAATCAGAGGTGCAATCGGCTTCGGCCTCACTCACCTCGGGCAGCAGGGGCATTTTGCGGTCCATGGTGGCGGCCATGGCGGCGCCGCAGCCGGCGCCGGCGCCCGCGCCGCCGGGGCCGCTGGCCGTCAACGCCGTCCCCGTCTCCACCTCGTAGTGGTTGGAGCCCCTCCGCATGGAGAACCAGCGCAGCAGGCGGCCCTGCTGGGCCTGGGCGCCCCCCGCCCCCGCAGGACCCTCCCCGGGACTCGGCGTCGTCGACGCCGACGCCGTGCCGCTACGGAAGTTCTCGCACAGCTTCCTCGCCTTGCTCAGCGTCGCGCTCAGGTGACCGTTACTCCTGTCAATCAAAACCTCGTTACTCAACAACCCAAACACAAATTTCAACTTTCCACGAACGGTAACACCTACACTCTCAATTTGAATCAGTGCTTCGGAGGTTCAGTGAAAATTTACTGAATTTCAGAGACTCTCACTGATTCAAATATAGTGTAGAACTTTCTTTTTTAGTTATTCTTTTAGGGGCTCTTTAACACTTTTTTTCCATAGTTTTCTTACAACATTAAAATATCAACGTTTCTCCCTTCCACTGCCTTTCCAAGGTAGGCTACAGTGGGTCACAAAAGTCATGAACCTGCTTCCATAAGAAATACATTGAAGGAGGGTTCATGACTTTTGTGGCCCACTGTACATGGAACCACAATCAAAGTATGCTCTTCGTTTTCGCCCCCTCTCTCTGTTTTTTTTTCTGGTTCTGCAAGAATTGCTTCGACTTAGTTCAATAAAATACAGTTTTTCTTTACGTTGATCAGGTTCAAAGAATTCATACAGACCAGCTGACAACATGAACGAACAAATCGGTAATCATATTACGCTTTCTAGAAAAAAAATCCTATAATTTCTGGTTTCTATTAGATAGACGTTCGGGGGGTTAATTTTTGACTAGGTAATGTGCGTTAGGATTCGTAAGCTGTAGTCAGGTTTAGAGAGGGAAGATAATGATCGGCGAGGTATTTAACGTCCAGCTCAGTGACGTTACTTAAAATCAGGCGAGAAGTCGAGTGAGGCCAGGTATGGCTAGGTGAGATATTGACAGAGGTTACGCAGGGTTGAGATATTTTAATTGTTGTAAGTTGGTGTGCCTGTTACCTCGTCCCCTTGTCGCTCTCCTCGTCGGAGGAGAGCTCCCGATCCGACGCCGAGCAGTAACTGTCCTCCGAGCTAACGGTGCGGTTGGCCACATGGTGGCGGCCGTCGTCCCAAGAGCCAGACCTCATCCGCGGCTCGTCTGCAAACAAAATCAAAAATTACTCTCAAACTTCCTAAAAAAAGTGCCGCCGCACCGGATATATGAGTAATCGGCCGGCGCGGCCAAAAAGTAGATAAATCCCGCCCCGCCTAATCTGCCGCTCGCTGCTCAGCAGTTGGTAGCAGTGACGAAACATGTATGACGCCACAGTTGGCACGCCTGCCTGCTACGGCGCGGCGGGGCGACCGAATCGATCACTTCAGAATCCGTTAATGTCAGGTTTTGTTCTAGAGAAAGCGAAACCACCACATGAGTACAGCGGCTAGAGTGAGATAAAGATTCGGGTTGCGGCATACGAGTGCCTAGAACTCACCGCCCTATACGCAAACTGCCTGAAAAATTTAGTCCGCGTGCAGTCGCAACTCAAACCGATTGATTTAAAGGGCGATTCCAAGGGTTTCCTGTAGTACTTTGGTAAGTGTCTCCTAATTTCAAACGTTGTTTCTTCGTGTAAAATGAGATTTATTTTCCTACTCCTCAGAAAAACAGGAATCTTTAGAAACTATGTTACTCTACTTCTTTTTTCTTAAATGTTGCATATTATCTCGATTTTATTCAGATTCCTGTTACTCCGACTGCGTTTTCGAAACCCAATTTATATACGACGAGGTTCGGTTGGATCAGGGTGAGGAAAGATACAAAGAATACTTATCAAAACCATAAATGGGAAGCCTTAGACGTGTTAAATAAAGATAATCCGATACGTCTTACGACTGATTTCCAAAATAGATCCATCGAATCTCCAATAAACCTTACGTGTGATAAGGTCCATATGTCTACCTAAAAAATTAAATACACGCTATGAACTCTTTGCTTTCAAACCTTAAGAACAACGGGAGTCATCGGGAAGGTATAGCAAGCCTAAGGAAGCTTAGATAGGCAAGCTAGGTATAAAGTACGGCAATTTTGGAGGTTAGGTTGTCACGGTTCGTTACATCCTTTCACAGCCCCCTAAAATGTGCTTCCAAAAGCGTAAGTAAACACTTCGTAGCCATATTGCATCTAAAATCGATATTGACACAGGGAAAACGTCCACACTTTCTCATGAAAGTCGCCACATGTTTATAGGAAAATTTAGACGATCCGCGACGTGGGACTACTTTCAGACTGCACGCGGACTTCCATCGCGACAACTCAGCGCAGAGTTTATAGCGAAAGCGATGCTACTTTATAAAGACAGTCACCCCTCCCATGAAAAGTTTGATCGATCAACGAATGACTTTCCGTTTGCTTGCTGGCTTTACAGTGGCGCGGTTCCGAGACATCTCGGCTGGATGCGGGCGACCAAATGAAGACAGACAGTTTGTACTACAAAGGTTACTTGCCTCATCTTACACCAACAAAAAGGCATAAAAACTTGTTGAATGGAGGAGGAGTATTAAGCAAAATTAATCTCAAGTACGCATCTTAGTCTCGGTTTTTAAAGAAAGATTTCAAATTCACTCCGCAATATGTCGCGACAGGTTTGCCAGCGGTGTTTAGGCATATTGCTTTCCCTTTTGGCGAACTTTTTGCAACGACTGTACGCAAGCTGCTGTGCTGTTCCGATCGGCCAGCACTCGTTTCCGGCTGGGTAAGCAGCCAAGGTTACGCATAGTGTTTATATACAACGAACGCTGTTTGGGTAAGGCCTAGGCGATGGCATTGCGTTTGGGTAGAGAAACTCTAACGGACACGAGTAGCAGGATAGAAATGTCGGGCGAATAAAGCAAGCATTTAGGCGGGGAAACTTCAACGCATCGGTGGATTACCAGAGAATTTATGAGAAAATGATAAGAACTGACGGGCGGGGCGAACCCAACAAAGCCCGTAAAAATTATTCATTCGTAACGGCTAGCAAAACCTTACCAAAACTCGCATTATCGTTAGGGGGAAAAAAGAAATTTCTTGGCTATGAAAATAAAAAGTAAGACAAAAAAGGCCGTTTTAAAGGAACGGAATACTAATGTAAGCGCACTTGCATGACTAACCTTAATACGCTGACATTTACGACTTCTTCCTCACAAAAAAGGTCGATTTACAAAAATAACTCGTCTATTTTCTGGTAGAAATTTTGCTTAGTCAGCCAAATTGTTTTTCAAAAAAAGCGACCACACGATTAAAAAACAACCTTCACATCAAAGCTACATAATCATGCCAAATGAAACAACCAGAAAAATGAGTTTATCTTCAAGATTATAAAATACCGTTCATGAATATACCGATTTCCAGATTTTAATTTTGCTACAATATTATAAGAAATTTGGTGATAAAGAAAATCATTCCTAATATATACAAATGTATGCATATGTATACAATCACGCACGGAACTACGTCAAGGTGATAAACGAGATAAAAGTAGGAGAACATTTGGAGAAACGAAAAGCAACAAGAAAATAAGGCAGGTTTCTAGAGCAGGCAATGAAAGTTGGTCTTGAATTGGACAGGCTGTCACCGGCTGTTCAGCTGCCAACAATCGGAGCTGGAGGCGAGTTGATGACATCATGCGAACATGATCGACATGATGGATGAAGGATGATAAAAGTAAAGCAACTACAACGCGTTTTAATTCTTTACAAGTCTGCTAAAAGTCAAAAACCTTTATCGTGACCTAATAAATGAACAATTAAAATTTTAAGGAAAATAACCTGCTAACACCAGATAATTTTAAAAATTTTTCTTAAAGCTGAGTTTTGATATTTTATCAAGATCTCTTTTTTTAAGAGGTTGGTTATACTAAAACATTTTTTTCTAAGTCCCCATAATTATTTTTTTAAAGAAAAGTGCCCTTAAATATAACGCGCATTTAATACATGCTCATTAGGAAAACATAAAGAAAATGAAACTAAAAACAGCTTTTTAACGAGCGCATACTGTATGAATCTTACCACATATGACACTTTAGGAGTCGCAATTTCACAAAAATACCTCAAGCGTTGTTCTATTTCAGTCAAAACCGAGTGAGTTTCAGTCAAAAAAGCTCTTTTCGACAAAACCCAGTGAATTCCCTATGGTAATTTCAGTCAAAAACGTTCTTTCAGTCACAGCTACGTGCATTTTAGTGAAAACCGATATTTGAATCGCTAAACTCACCGACGTAAAAGAAACTTGTCCTCCTCTCGCGCTCAGCACCCATTTTGGGCGGCGCCCGAAATCCGGCCTTTCCACACACTCAAAAACTCGTCAAAGGCGGCACTAAGCATTGCCTTGTCCAATCCAAATTACGAGAGCGTCTCCTGAAAACACATTGCACGACTGTGCTGCTTCGTCGGCCATTTCCGCCTGCATCGAAGCCTAAACTCTCAACCCGCCCACTCCCATATCGCGGAAAGATATGAAAAATTGCTCGGTCGGAGTGGACTGTTCGCTATGAGAAATTCGCCGCTCCCAACGATAATCCATCTATCATGTACGGGGTCACGCTTCGAATATTGTTATGGGCCTGGTCCAATTAAGTGATAGCCCTGCATCTTTCCTAAATATTCAGCGGACTCCCCGGTGCATCTAAGACAGAATTGCCTAAGTACACTCCTGGACCTAACTTCCCATAATCAATAGTATTTTGCGGATACATAGGGAAGCTTCCAGACCATAGAAATTCAAGATCATTTCCTATAACAGCCTCAAAAGAATATCCTTTATTTAAGGCTCTTCGAAGTACCGAGGCTAGATTCACTGTTCGAGCAAATTTACAATCATTTTAAAGTTAAATAGAGGCAAGCAATATGAACGTTAGTTGGAGTTAGAGCGAACACAGTAAGCACGAGTACCAAGCGTGTAAACTAGACTAAAAAGTTAGGCAAGAACAGGTTAGAAAAAGAAAGCCAGTCTAGCCAACATTACAAACATAATTACAACAGGCTCGTTCGAACATTCCATCAAGAGAGATGTTTGGTAAAAACTGCCGCAACTTTTTTTCTTCTTATATGTTGGTAGCGGGAATATTGTCTAGCTAAGCCGACGCGTGGGCTTTTAATGAGCCGAGGATTAGGTTGGTAACAACGGGCTGTCATGTTGGCAGCACTTGCGCAAAAACGGGCTTTATTTAAACTTGCGACATGACTGCAGTTGCCATGAAGCCTCCTCCAAAGTGATTCTGCATTCTTCTTCTTTTTACGTAATACAAATAGCCACCTCACAGCCTCTGAGGGAAGTTTGCTCGTTTTTGTCTGCCATTAAATCGTTCCAAACTTGGCCGACCTGTTTTGGGTATGAAGGTATAACAAAGTTTGCCTATTCAATATCCGCGCGAGATGACCTTCGGAATATTTTAGGTTAAATAACGTTCCGCCGGCGATTAAGTAGGTTACCGATCAAAAACCTAATCAAAATCTCAAACTCACTGTCAGTCAATAAATAATGAGCGACTAAGCCCAGCCCAGCTTTAAAAGCATGTTGGTATAGGAAAATCATTTTGCCTAAACTCGGCTTTCGGAGGTTAAATATTTATCGATGCGCCGATTGAAACGTGTCTTACAAGGCTATTGACCTTACAGCTGGCTTCTTAAGAAGGGGGCGGGGCCTATAAGCACAAACAGCAAAACCCAGGTGGTACCCGGATAGGGTTATCTACACGCTGATATATGATATACAGCGACTCGAGGAGTGAAAAAAACAAAAGGTACTGTTGTTTTTGAGATAAGTCTGTGGACTTTGTATTCCAGGAAGTGGTAAAGATCAAACAAAACTGATGTCATGAATGAGTACATGTTCAGTTTTTAACGAAACATTGTTTTTTTTCGACGGACTGCGGGACTTCAATGATCTCAACTCTTATAGGGAGGGTATTTAACGAACTAAGTTTTTCAATCCCGCTGTAAGTCGAATCGACGTCAAATTTTGACGTAAGCAAAGTTTCAAGGAACCGATATCGAAATGGGTTAAATCGTGCGAATGGCAAGTCATTCAAACAAAGAAACGATATCGAGAAAACTGACGTTTGAAATAAATCTTTTTCCGTGTCGCATTCCCAGTTCCGCAAATTTCCATTGCGGTTTGCTAAACGATGCACTTGTGATTCTCTTAAAGCCTCGTTTGCTAAACTCAAGTCTGTCAGACAGGGAAAACCGATTCCACATTCAATCGCAAAAGCAACTCAAGTAACTCACGTCATGAATGAGCACTTGGCAAGAAATAACTTTTTCAATTTTGAAATTTAGATATTAGCATCTAAAAGCTACAAACAAATACTTCTCGATTAGATTACGCTTGGTATGCGAAGAGAAAAAAGTTCAACTTCAAAACCGCAAAGAACTGAAAACACACTGGCATAAAAAGATAGAACCGTCTTAGTCTATGTATATCTCTTTTAAGTAAAAATTTTTATTGGATGGGTTTGCTTTCGAGATAGACCTTAAATAGCCATATCAAACGAAAGCTCTCGTCGACCAAATCGTTTGATATGTAGCTATTGGAGTTGGGAAGTAATGGAGCCAAAAATACGATATAAGCACCCAAAACAGGCATAAGGTTGTGTGAACGGATATCTACATTTTTTGTTCAAAACCATGCTATTTTGCGGCATTATCCCAATGAGAAGCATCGTCCCAGGTCAAGGTTTTGCTAGCGCCGTCTGGTGGCCAAACATAAAAAAAGGATGCGTTTCGTATTTACGGGGGAAGTGTAACTGCGCTCAGCTGTTCAGTGAGCATCGTGTATATGCCCCACGGTGCACCGTGTATACACCCAGCTGCAATCGTTATTGACACGGGAGCGCGCTAACACTGTGTCATTGTCACACATGGAAGATCGTCAAGGTCTCACTCACAACGTCGATTTGAAACCCATTTTTGTGAGAAGCCAATCAATAAAAAAACTCTAACCGCTCCTGAATATAGCGACGCTAACTTTAGCGTTAACAGTAAGCTCACGTGACCTATCGCGGACTATGACATCATCGTCCATTCCTTCCGCGAATAATTTTCGAGCAACGCCGCCGCCGCGGCTGCCAGATAAGTTTGAGGTCAAATTCTCTCAAAATGAGACGCGTTAAAGCGCAGTGGTAAGGCGAATTTAATGCTTCACCGACAATGTAAATATTGGTATACATATAAAAAAAATCTGAAAAATGTGTTTGAATCAGTGAGTCTCTAAGATTCTATGAAAATTCACTGAATCTCCGTCAAAATAGAACCTCTGATTTTTTCAGTGGTGCTATGCTATATCGACTGAAATTCATAAAAATCTCACTGAATCCCAGAGACTCTCACTGATTCAAATTTAGATCTCTTAAAAAATTGACAGCAGTTTCGATTTATTTAGAGAAAAGCGAAGTTTTTCTTTCAATGGGCTGATCGTAAAAACGGCTCATCATTTTAAAACTTGCAATTCGCTAAGAGATAATTTCCAATAAGTACAGTACAATTTAGTATCAAGTATTTCTTCGGCAATGAAAATCTCTAGATGAGCTTTCCGAGTGACCGCAACATGTGTTCGTGACCTTGTCAGAAGGTTAAAGGCGATTTTCGAAGTCCAAATCCCTTTTCTTTTCGCATGTTTTCGCGAGTATCTACTGTATTATCGAAGCTATCTATTAGGAACTCGCGTTTGTTGGAGCGAAAATTACGTAAGTGACAAGAGATACGTAATACTCCCAATTGTCAAATAGATGCTTAAATCTGCGACAGAATTAGCATAAGTGATTACGAGTCTAAAACAAGACAATCTTGAGACTTCAACAGCACTTTCGTAACATCTGGTGCACTTATCCAACCTCCATGTGCGGAGGTACGCAATGGTAATAAGTCCTCTAATTAGTACTCAAGTCGGTTAGGTTCGATTGCTCTGGGCTAAATTAGGTTAAGTTTAGGTACGCTTTCAGGTAAGGTTAGTAAGGAAGATACGCCATCCTTTGCCAATTCATTAAGGCTCGAAAAGGTATGAAGCTATAAGATTTGGTGAGGTGAGGTTAGGTATTGTTGGAGGATAACGACACTCGATTTGTAAGACGTATAGAATGGCCCTAATACCAACCCGAAATCGTTTTAAGT
>Ga0058701_10000837_pt1 | contig 20912 bp, 8 predicted proteins | sample AgamicOrMae_FD_97039 | JGI IMG/M metagenome (GOLD analysis project Ga0058701, IMG submission 97039) | Agave microbial communities from Guanajuato, Mexico - Or.Ma.e | ecosystem: Host-associated > Plants > Phyllosphere > Phylloplane/Leaf | place: Guanajuato, Mexico | collected 2012-06-04 | reverse complement strand
TAGCTAAAAATAGGTCTATCTTGAAAAGAGAAAAAAAAAACAAAAAAAAAAACAATCAAACTACGTTCTAACATTTCTTTTCATATGGTATGAACGTATATTACTTCGTATATATGACGTATACGTGGTTGGTAGTCTACGTTTAATATAGGACTTAATACATTTATTAATACGTCAAATTTATTAATACTTTAAAAGTACGAATAATTAATTAATACGTTTATAAATACTATTAATACGTTAAATACACGTTTAATAACGAATCAAACGTTACACGTCCCTCAAGACGTTCTGGATACACCCTTCCTGCGTTCGAACCGATTTTGCATAATACACCTGCATCAAAAGGGCTGTGTCTTCCAGGAACAAAATCAGTAAATTGGCTGGAATTGAGTTATTTTTTTCAAAATAATTTCAAGTTTGGTGGGTCACTGCGTTAGTGGGAACTCAGAGATAGTTTGCGAATACAAACTAAAGAGAAAAAAATCTTCTAGTGTTGAAAAAGAGCATCATCATAACGAAATAGATTGGCGCAATTTATTTCATTGGTTAGGTCAATATCGTTCCGCTTTCAGCGAACAAAGACCTTCATTCCCGAATGAACCCGTGATGCGAATCAAATCTGACAAATCGCTGAAACGTGTTTGATCGCTTCTCATAGGACCAAGTCGATATTCCATAGGGAGCGCTTCTCTAAACCCGTAAGGAAAAGCGATAATAGCTTTCCAGCTTTTCCCTCGTCATGTTTCATTCCCTCATTTTCTTCAAACTTCATTACCATACCGATCGAGAGGTCATCTCAGCTAATTGAGGGAGATACGAAGCCATTTCCGATAGTCAAGACTCAATTGGGAGCCCCTGCGAACGGTTGCATAGGCAACAGCAAGACATCCGTGTAATGCAGGTTGCCTATAGCAGATCGGACGGGCGCTCTCCATGCAGATGACAAGCACGAAGTTTTCCACTCCTGACTGTAACCTCGCTGACAGGGGGAGTACCTTGAATTGCCGCCTCCGATTTTCTTGGAACTTTTAGAACCTTTAGACAGTTACATGAAAAGATACCCAAGCCCAAAACTTCCTGCCAAAATGCATTGATTTTACCTTAAAAACAGCGTTGAAATTGAACAAAAAATGTAAAAACACGAAAAATTGCCGATATTTTGGGAAAGGCTCAAAATATCGCAAAATCCTCAAAATTTCGGCCTTCGACGCTACTTGTATGTGTCTCAAAAGGAATGATTATTAGTTTTAAATTATATCGAAAAAATATTTTTGTTAAAAATTGAGCGCTATTTTTAAGGTATTAAAACTTAATTTCGTCATCAAGTTTAGTTCTTGAGTATCTTTCCATACCCGCTATCTTGCAATAATGAAACTCTCAAGGAAATCTAAGGCGAACAGTTGTAGTACTCCCCTTGCAAGACCAACCGGCAGGAACTACACAGTCCAAAGATTACCTCCAATGCAACTGCACCTAAACGAACTCCAACCTTCACTCAGCTGATTTAACCTTGACTTACCTTAACCAAAGCTCAGTCGGACCTAATTTAGCCTGATCTAACAAGACCTGCTCTTTTGTTAGGAACCAACCTAGCCTTTCAAACCTATAAACATCACCTAACCTAATAACATTGACGTTTTCAAATAAACCTTACTGGACACAAAAAAATCTTCAAATGAAACCTTAATGTAACCAACAACCCTTATAAATCCACTGACTATACCTGACTTCCAGCTAAACTCAATAATAATCTAACTTATCTCAATCGAAGCACACATAATCGAATCGTACATTTAAGCTCACCTCACGTTTGGGAAACGTGAGTGTATCCGTTCGTTTGATCATAAAAGAAGCCGATTTTTTCCCGGAAATTGGTTTGGCTTGGTGAACGCTGGTCGCACGATATGAGTCAACTTTTTTCGAAGACGGGACGCGTAAGTAGGGCTGTTAAGGCGTGTAAACAGGGCGCTCTGGGGAACAACTTCGTCAACGCTTGGTTGGTTTCCTCACCGGATCTGTATTTGCTCTCAACCTACGCTATGCTGCACTGCGTTTCCGCTGCTTGACGTTTCAGAGGGACGATGGATGTGGCCTTATTTCTGAACAACGAAAGAAAGAAGGGGAAAAAAACAAAGGACGAAAATCAGCGTATTTTGGTCAATCTTTTGACCTTGAGTTTTCTCAAGGTCAAGACAGGGTGATGAGTTATGCAGTTTCGTAGCTACTTGCGGTGAGATGTGTGATCCTACTTTCGAAAGGATGCATTCTCTAACCGATCAGTTATTCGGTGGAGTTTCAGCTATACATCTTTCAGTTGAATCACAGTAGAAAGTCTAGACAAAGGGGTGACAACTCATGATATCCGGTGTACAAAAGTCCTTGATATCCGGTTGATATCCTTGATATTCGGCTGCTGGATCCGGTCGAAACATAGCTGTTTTCAGCGATTTTTCAAGTATGAGCTACTGTCCACTGATATCTGCCTATACTTAGGTATAGCCAGTAGATACTTTTTAATATTCTGCTGAAATCTATCGATATTTATTTAAAATTTGGTTTATTTTCTCTTGATACCCGTTTATTATACCTCTGATATCCGGCTGATATCCTTAATATCCTGACATCCGGTAACAGATTTCCAGCTAGGTGTTACCCCTTTGTCCAGACCGTTTGGAGACCCTGGCAAGATTGCACGGAGTTAACGTATACATGGTCATTTTCTTTTGGTTGTGGTCTAACAAGTCCGTAGGAATTCCGGTTACATCCAACAGAGACTCTGTACAGTGAATGAAAGCGGAGTTGCATTTATATCTAAGGACTTTTTTTGTTTTGAAATATTTATGTTGGCAATACTATTGAACTGACCGAGCGCGAGGTCCTCCGTATTTAAAGGCATCAGTATTACCAACACAAATTACGAAAATACTTAAGGCAATGGATTCGGATGCAACACGACGTGAGATCTAAACTGTAAAACTAAAATCACCAAAGCAAAGTGGGACACAGGGCAGCCTTAACAAAGCTCAAGGTCATATCTACCTAGGCTAACCGAGCCTTGCTGCCATGCCTGAAGTCGCTTCCTTTTTGCAGCATTACCGCCAAGACGCGAACTAGAAAAAGAACTATAAAAGATGGCCCTTAAAAACCCTTGAAAAAAGTCCAATAAGACGTACTTTTCAGACGCCACACTCGTCTTTATCTCTTAAAATAGATGCTCTTGGCGTCTTTTGAGTTTTAGACGCCTGCGGCGACCAAATTTAAGAATTACGACTACGAAGGCGCCTTTTTGAACATCGTAAAACTTGTCCTAAAATAACAAAGCCATCTTTTTAGACTACACTGTTTTATAGACGGCTACATTAAAACAAACGCATTCAAGTACGATACAGGAAAGCACGTAACGACTTAGTCCATTTTGAACGAAACACTTCTGACAATGAAAATTTCTCGCAACGTTGCATCTTTTTCAGCAAATGTAGCATAAAAGATAAATTATTTAATACTTAAGCATTAATCATGACAATAAATTTCAAAGCAGGAATGTCTTTTCTTTTTAAAATTCAATCATCATGGAAACATGGTAAACTTGATGGAAAAATTTCGCTGGTAAATTTTTATGACCATTGAAGGCATTATTAACGTATTTTTCATAATTACATTTTGATTCATAATTTTTCAGGAATCACTTCTTTCACGATAATTATTTTCACAGGATATATTTCTTGTTTTTTGGGATATTGCGATTGATATAATTTTCATTGACTATTGGAATTTCGGTGCTTTGTTAAAAGAACCTTAAACTCGATGTTGGTACATAATGGTTCTATTATATAAGAAGAGCTTTGTTTCCTATAAGAATATTGTATTCCGTCATACATGGAGTCTCCCATTCATTTTAGAGTATAAATGAAAGGAATGTCGTCATACTTGAAATTACATTTTGTTTTAATGTTGATAATAGAATTTTTAAAATAATGAACCGTGCGTAGTGAATTGTCTAAAAGAAAATTTTCCCCTTTCCTTGTGAATATTCAATGCTGATTTATGTTGACTAAATATTTTTTTAACCCTTCCAAACGAGCGTCTGTCCGCTAATAGAGTACAAGTATTTGAGATCATCATATAGGCATGCCTTTCAACGTGAAGTCCTGTCTTGCTATGCGGCACGTCAGAAGTGCGAGAGAGACAGAGCGATCGAAAGCAGAGGTAGTAAGAGATAGTCACTTATTTGCTTCATTTTCATTTCGATGGGATTTCCGCAGCGTAAACAAATCACAATAGCTTGCGAGTGTTTCGTTGTTTCATTCATCAGTGGGCCCAGACCATAGGCTTTGGGATAAGCAGGGACCAGCTGTGTGGGGGGGGGAATAACAGGCTCGGCGCGGCTAAAAATAATATGCCAAAGAGGCTTATCTACAGTCCCCAACTCTGGGATTGGTGGTTTAGGTTATGGTGAGTCTCTTCCAATAAGGAAAACTTACCTCCTTATTTCTTTACTGATTTTGAATCTTAGTATCGATTAAACTGAAATATAATATTCATTAAACACCTTACGCCGATATTGCTGTTGTTCCTGAGCATTGAAATTCAATAAACGAAGCGACTATTCACACGCTGGCCCATTTAAACTGTGTTAGGATGGTTTCCGTGCGCTTAAGTCTCCCTTGTATTCACATAGGCGTGCGGATAGAACTGACCTGCAATAATATGGCGACTAGTGAAGGGTGATTATAAACATGGTTATACACGATCGAAATCATTCGTAGCACTTATGGCGTGTCTGCGTAGCATGTTGCCTAGTAGAGTTTCCTTACGGCTGAGTTTGGTTGAAAGGGTTTAAGGCATCTGCCTTGGAGTTGTGTCTTCATTTCGCCCGGACGATTTTTTCCCAATCCGTACTTGCTTGGTGGTTGATAGTTTCACGACATATGCCGATAAGAGTATTCGCAATCGAGCTTGCTATTCTGCATTTTTTTTTCTACAGGGACCGACGTTAGGCACACATTCCAGAAAGGAAGTTCCTCATATCAACCTTTAACCTATCCACCTAAGTAGGTGTTTTTGTACAACGGCCTTAGATATCGACAGCAGGTGATAACGAATGCATAAAATATACTTTCCACAAATTTCCTCAGTTCTTTTAAGAAGTTTTGCGGTGTTTCCGACCGACAGAAAAAAAGAATAAGTGTAAGAGAGGAAAAATCGTTTTGAACATTATTATGAATTTCTGCCGTGATTCAAGTTTTATAAACGAAGTCTGCAAAGTGGGATTGGCCCGTAAGAAAGAAAAAGTTTGAAGTTTGAAATAACAGGCTTTGTCTGCTTCTGGCATAGAAAAGTCCGTTCAAGAACTTTTATTTTGAACAATTCACTTATCTTCGCTCCTGGTACTCCAATTTTCTCACTTGAAAATTTTACACTCCTTTGAATAATTTGGAAAAGTCATAAAAGAAAGACGCACACTCAAGCATACTACAAAATCACAACTATTTTTTCTTGGCATTTTATTGTTAATACCGAACCAGAAAATGTGCTTTAATATACTTTGAATTTTGAATGGTATTCCAATAATGCCGTTTGATCTACGAACGTAACAGTAAATAGGTGAGAATATGGGAAACCGCCCACGGCGCTCAGGAGTTCTGTTCGGCCAGGTTTACAAGCATTTAGGAACAAGACATGTTTGCACATGTGTACTTACACTAAACCTGCTGATTAACATTTTCTATCCTCGACGGCAACGATTAAAACAAGTCGACGTCCAGGCGTAGTGTCGACAGAAAGAAAGGGCAGGAAGTGAAAGGTTCAACACGAAAATGACTTTGTTGCCTCAACGAAATGTTTGTTGATATTACAGCGAACCCGTATTGTTGTGGTATCAATATCACTTGTTACAGCGACAACAGTGATTGTTGTGGTAACAATTCATATGGTTGTGGTAACAATTGAAGTTGTCACCACAACAATTCTTGAATTGCTGTGGCTATAATTACGCTTAGTTAAGGCAACGAAGTCGTTTTCTCCGTGAAAGTCTTACGGATGTGTCATATGGGAGCAATTCAAGGATAAGTGGGATAAAAATAGGCGGAGGGACGTTAGTTTAAGCAAGACTTGAGGTAAAGGTTAGGTGGCGAGGTGAATGAAGGTTTAATTCAGGGTACGGTTTGGTTTTACCAGGTGAGACAAGGAGCACAAGGAGTCCTCGAAGCAAAGCGTCCCTTCACAGTAAAAACAAACCCCTGTTTTAGGGTCCCACACCTGTTTTGGGTATGAAGGTCAAACAGGGGCAGAACGTAACTTGGTTATTTTTGAAGATAAACCTATCAACAACCATAAGGGTAAGGTCTCGTCGAGAGCTGTCCTTAGATATGGTTATTCATGGGGGTATCTATGAAAATAACCAAATTACGCTCTTCCCCTGTTTCACCTTCATACCTAAAACAGGGGGTGGTTTTTACTGTGATTGAAGCAAACAGAAAGCAATAATTCATCCGCCATTACATAAAAGAAATTCTGCCAGCAGCACTACTTATTATCTCTAATTGAAAAGCATACCTTGGCCTGGGTGATAAATCATGTCATGCCGATAGCAGAGTTCCCTAAAAATTAAGGATACCCTAAAAAATTGCGGAGTTGTGCAAGTGGGCTACCTTACACCGCAGCACCGCGCGCCAAGCCGAGGTGAAGGGAAAAATCGATCCAGCAGGGACCACCAGCAGAGCGACAGAGACGGGAAAAGTGTCTCCAAAATCGGTGTCCGGGTAGAGACAAAAAGGTTGTCCAAACAGAGAGCCAATAACATCCAAACAAACTTGTTTTTTTCCGGGTGATTTAACGCACGTTGGGATGGCTAAAGAGATGTCCTGCGTGAAGGTCGTTCGATCAACAAAGGACGTCTTAGAGGACGATATACGGGATCAAATCAACTGCCTATTCGCCCGACGGTTTATTGCCATTCAAAATACATTGTTACGGTCTAAGCGAGGGTTATTGAAGTATTCTATTAAAAGCTTGTGGTTGGAACAAATTCAATAAATACGTATCAACCGATTTGTGATCAGGAAAAGTTCCTAAACAAAATAACACAACGAAATTACGTAAAGATTTTTAATTTTAAAAAATTTATTTAAAAAACGATTATTTTAAGGATTATGGACGATGTATTCTTACGTGTGGGAAACAAATTAGGAAAAGATTTTCACCGAGGAGTGCTTTATTGCCTCGAATAGAGCAAAGCCCAATACGATGATATATAATGAAAGAGTTTTTTGTTAAACTGTATCATAATCAATTATAGCTTTGAAGGTACATAATATTAACCTATTCTGACGCCGTGAACTGTTTCTGAGTACCAAGTTTACACAACCAACGATAAAAATATCTAAATAATGATTAAATGGTTGCATGATTATTCCGTTTTTATACAAAAACTGTTTCCACCGTAGTCGTGTAGACACATGGACACAATAAAAAAAAATCTCCATGCAACTTCAGAAATTTAGTCAGAAACAGATTAAAACATATCAATAAGATTCGTAGTTTTGCTGTAAGGTGCTTGTAGAAAATTCGGATTTTATTTCATTCCTAGGCTAAAGAACTCTCATTAGCGAGTTCATTTAAGTACATAAGTACCCAACTCGACTAGGGCGGCCAGCAGGAACTGTCGCAATGAAAAGAGACGAAGGCACGCAGCCCAATAAGCGGAAAAATTATGGTTGCCTTTATTCGTGTTCTTTCCCGCCGTTTGGAGAGCCAGCTGGCTCTCTAAACAGAGAGCCTAGCTTCTCCTGTCTCCCCCGGCGCCAGAGGCGTCATGTCGTGGCGACTGACGGCCCAGGGGCACCTGCTGGGCCGCGCCACCCGTTGCCCATACTTGCTAATTTAAGCAGAGGCGTGTTCTTTTGTCACACAATCACAATTTCGAATCCATACTTGGCTGTGACATAAGTTTGATAGGGCGGAACAAAAGCTCTGGGAAATGCAACTATTCTTAGTTTGATGTCACTTATATGTGCGAGGCTTTGCGAGAACCGCAAACAACGACATTGTACGCCTGCTATAAGTAAGGGATACCTTCTCTCATCTGGCAAGCCACACGTTATCGGATCTAGATCCGATGCCGTTTCAAAATGGCAAATATAAATTCTCTCTTTGTTACCCAGGATTAAAGCTCGACAGCGTAGTGTGTGTTTATCTTTTGGTGATTTATTTTGACAGGCCAAACTTGCTGCTGCGCAATCTGCTCGTTACGCAAACAGGAGGTGGGTTTTGTGGCAACCTTTTTCCCGATGTTTCAACTCACTCCTCAATATACTTTCGAGAATACCGTACTTCAAAGCGGTTCCACAGAATTCATATCCGGAAATGAACTTTCAAGCGCCCATGTATATGTGATGAGTTTTTCGATCACGAGAGTAGTACATTTCAAAATTTGAAATGTACTACTCTCATGTTTCAATTACCTGTAATTTTAGCTTGAGAAAATATCACCTAGGAAAAATACCCGATGATTTTACTTGCTGTACAACGTTTTTAGAAACTTTATTCTGGAACTTCTGTCATAAATTTTTGATTCAAGGCTCTAGAGACCAGACACCTTTGACACGAAAATAAAACGTGGGTCGAGACAATGTTGACCTGCCATTATTTAACAACCACTTAAGGTAGGTCCATGCAGTGTTTAGGGGGGGAGGGGTGCTTTTGGAATCTTGTAAATCTTGTATCAATACTTATTGATTACCTCTAAGGAATGTCCGAATTAAAATTTTATAATCGTTGGGAGAAACGATTAACGCTTAATTTAATTCGTGTTACGAGTCTTTTAACTAGCATAATTTCTCACTATTGACGATTTTGTGTTTTAAGACGACAATCGAATGCAATTTTACTCTCATTGCGACGATGACACACAATTTTATCGCTTTCCATAAAAGTTTGCCTAAATACCGCCTGCATTCAGTGCAACATTAGTAATTCATTCGTTTTAAAAAATCAGTTATTTTCTGTCAAACAATAAAAAAAATACATTCCCCGGAAAAGTGTGAAAAATGCCCATTGCTTGAAACATAATTCGGTAACTTATCCCACTTCAGTTGGGAATGTAATACCTGATTTACAAAAAATAAGTATTTTGAGAGAACATCGAACTTCTTTGTCGTTTGTTTTCACTAAATTAAAACTCTTATCTTGAGTAGTTTTTTTTTTTTAGAAATCTTTTGAGATTGTCCCTTAACTGAGAATGTTGTCAGAATTAATTTTAACCTTGAGTGATTCCGTTGCTGATATAAAGCTCACGTTTAGTAAGCGCTGAAATTGGTTTTTCAGCAACTCTCCGGAGAGAATATGCTGAAAGGAACACTGGAAAGAGAGAAGGAGAAGAAAAGTCGGGAGAGCAGATCTCTTACAAAGCTATCTTGGGATCATTAAAGCACCGAAAGAGAGCAGACAGGACTTTTTTTCTGTCAAGGATTCTCGGACTTGCTTCCATTCCTTGACACGGAAACAATAAATAACAGGCGGCTAATTTTGAAATAAGCCTTTTATTGCATCTCGTGTTCCACTTTTCGTCGTAAAGCCAAGCGAAGTCACGACGGAGGGATGATAATTATTGTCCAAGAGGATCAACACTTCATAACAGAATTTTACTTTAAAAATATGGACAAGACGCAATCATTACTGGATTATCTTTTTCCAGTTATAATTGATGATTAAAGTACCGGCATTAACTTAAAATAGTATTTTGGTTCACGACGGACTTTTCAGTAGCCGTATAAAGGTAAAGACCTTGACGATGGCTTTCAATTTGCTCGGAGTTTAGTAACGTCCACTGTTGTGCCAGATAACGAAATCTTCACTGCAGATGATAGATATAGATGATGGCGAATATTTTATCTAGATAATAGATATTGATAGCATCAAAATTTTTATCTAGATGATAGATAATACGTTCTCAAAACGCGCTATAGTTGGCTACGTAAGAAACGTTTTTGTATCGGATCAAAATACCACCTCTACAAGCTTTCAAACGTGATAACCGGCTTACGCAATTAAAGACGTTACGATTATTGCATCGTACAGCTAAAAAAAATTCAGTAAAAAATTTCAATAAAAAGTTCAGTATTGTCACTGTTTAAAAAATATCACCCCTCCAGAAACCTGAAATTTGATAATGTAGTTCCAAAGCTTAACATTGCGTATTTTAGTGGGAAAAAAAAACTTTCCAAAGCCCCTTACCTGAATTTCACTCTACATACTTCGGGCTGTTATGGGTTAAGTGATATCCTATAAACCTATGGACAGAAGAGCTCAGCCAAGTCTTTCCCTCAAGGCTATCTGGAGACCCAGCCAAAACGCCTAATATGTGAAAGTGGCTTGGTTGGATGAACCTTGTAGGTAACATTAACTCAACCAAATTTTTCGGTTGTGGCGACCGAATAATTTCCACTCCAAAAATTTTACTTGCCTTGACTAAAATATTGGGCTGAGTATCAATTAAGTTCTTGGCTGCACCAACAAAACTCTTTTCCCCGTGTACTTCTAAACCTAATGTTGACAGATGTTTCCACTACGTCAACAGGTGGCTAACTGCTGTTCGGGATAACCATTTCAAACGCAACACTTGTCTTTGGAGCTACTTCATCTTTCGATCGATTCAAAACCAGCAGTCGCATGCAAGATCATGTCTCCTGTCATCCAAGTAACCACGATTGACGAATCATGTCGCAAAATGCTACAATGTTCACAATCAAAACTGGTCACACGTCTTAGTGTTATTTTCTTATCAACACCTTTTAGAATTTTTTGCAGAGAAACCGAGCTGTTAACTGTTAATTAAGTCGTTAAATGAGAATGTGTTGAGCAAACCTATAAAGTTCCTTTTGTCGTCCGTCTAGAGGCATAAACGGACCGTAAACCTAGATTATGGTACGAAATAAACATGGTATCACATTGTGCGCCAAAAGTGCACTTACGAGTTGCATAAAAAGTGCACATGTCTAAATTACTCGTCATGGTCTGTCTAAGTTTGAAAGCTTTTCCGGGAAAGCGGAAAATTCAATCAAACAGCGTAGGAAAAGCGCTCTTTTGGTATACTGCACACATTTAGGTGTGTAGTTTAGATCAGTGAGACGCTTTATACATTTCAGGTGTCGCTGCTCGCTAAAGCCAATGTCGTTTGAATAAAATTAATTTGGTGGTGTGCCGTATGAAAATCTCCCTTCAACATGATTTTAAAACGGTCAGTCTTATTGGCGCGCCTATGTTAATATAAGAGAGACTCGCAGGCACGAAAAATAACCAAATACATTTTAAATGGGGTACCGTGTAAATAGTCACTACGTTCTAAAATTGCTTTTAATCAAATCGAATTTTGTGGAGCCTTATGCTTCCACGATTGCCAGTGGAATGATAGGGTAGCTGTCATAAGCGCCAAAAACCACAAGCGCCAACGCCGCAAGCGCCAGTCCGTACCCGCCAAACGAGAAAGGTCGCAAACGCCAAAGGTCTTAACCGCAATATTAACCTTACCTAACCTAACTTAGCCTAACCTAACCTAACTTGACCTAACCTAACCTATACGAACTTTGGCGTTTGCGACTTTTCTCGTTTGGCGATTACGGACTGGCGCTTGCGGCGTTGGTGCTTGTGGTTTTTGGCGCTATCGAATGCCCCCCGGATGATAAGGTTAGATTGTTTTTACATGTGGAACACCTGCCCCTGGAGAAAAAGAATCGTGATCAAAACAAAACTTTAAAACGGAATTCCTGAAAAAAAAGAGCTTGACTGAACTTTATACCTTGTTACACTTCACCAACACTAACGTAATTTTACCTACACTATCTTCAATGAACACCCAACTGACCCCACTATAATTACAGGCGTACTTATCTTAACGAAAACCACAATTACCAGTACCTCTAACTTCATTAACCAAACTTGACTTAACCTACTTTGACGTGAGTCCAAAGTGTAGAAACCAAAGTTGACAAACTCAACGTAAGCCTTACTTGTTGAGCAGAAATAAAGTTGAAATATTCAAATCTAACTTGGCTTATTGCTTTTAGACGAAATGTAAATTTTTAAAAAAGCACAACGAAATCAATGGGAGTGTAAAATTATGCTCACCAGATCCCATATTTAGAAAGGACGCCACATTTTTGGAAGGGAATCTGAGTAGAATTTCACGACAAAAGGTTGGCGGGAAATACAGAAGATAAATAAGGCGGCATATTCGTTCGTGTGCCTGTGCGTTCCGCGGCGGTCGCAATTGTAGCGCATCTGCCGGAGGACATGCAAATAGCACTTGACAGTCATTCCCTCTTAGCCGAGAAAAAACGGATGAAGACTGTCTGAAAATACCAGCCGCATATTCCGCGGGCCAAAAAATAAGTCATTTTCTTCAAAATGGTTTATCACGAACACCAGATCATCGTACAGTCTAGGGTAAAAAAGTAATTACAGTGGAAGACTGGGGGAGAAAAAAAGCGGGGAAGGGAGAACTGCGAGTCTGCTAGCCGTGAAGTGGGGGAAGAGTGTCTGCCTGCTAAAGGTGTCGCATAGAACGAGGAGATACGAGGCACGGTGGGGGTGAGGAAATTATGCAAAGGATAAGTGAAAGGGGTACAATTCAAAGTTTTTTCTAGAAAAGGCTGTAAGGGAGAGGGAAAAACGAGCTTGCTACCTGCTTGGAGGTGAAAAAGATGCTTGGAGAAGACGAAAGTCTGCCTGCGAGCACGCAGTAATAGAAAGAAAGGGTATACAGGCTACAAAGTGAAAAAAAAGAAAAAAAAGCCTGTTTTAGGAACTTCTCACCTGTTTTGGGAATGAAAATACGGGGGGTAGTACTTATTTTGATCATTTTTCAAGATAGCCATTGTTCAGCCACATCAATGGAAAGCTCTCGCCGAGACCTTTTGATTTATTGGGCTGAACATAGGTCTATCTTGAAAAATAATTAAAATACTTACTACTACTGTTTTATTTTCATACCCAGAACAAGAAACGAATCCCTAGGATAGTGTGTTTTGTTTTAACTGTGCGCAAAAGCAAAGAAGGGGGCCGATAAAGAGAACGGCATGTGCCATATGAACTCAAAAAGTACATTCCTTCCCTTCCATCCGACTCTCGTCCTCAAACCGAGTGGAGCAATACCCGAGAGTGGCATACGGCACTTAAACTAAACAAGCGTAACCTAGGTTAACCTTGCCTAACGGCCACCTAGCTTAGACAAACGCCGCTTTCTTCTCCGAGGTCGTTATGGCCAGTTACACCGACACTTCGCGGAGACGTCACAGAGTAACACCTCAACCGTACCGGACACAATAACGCAATAAAACCTTTACTGCATGCTTTGGCTGCGGCGTTAGTTAAGTGTTCATCACCAGCGGCCGTTGTCGTGCAGATTGTTGTGCAGAGGCCACCATTTGAATAAATACTCTATGACTTGCGGCGACATTTTTGTGGTGCCGCAAGGTGTCTGCGTGTGAACCGGGCACTAAACCACGGACTAACTATAGTAAGTGCCGCCAAGGATAAGCGGCATCTCGCTTGGACACACCGGCGAAATAAGGTAAAAGATATTTACTAAAATAAATCTACGAGAGTGTATTAAAAAGCGTTGTTTGTCGATGTAATCTAAAGAGATGTACGAACCAAGATGAAAAGCTAGAGAGAAAACACTTGAGATTGATCAAGCCTAAAATTGCGAGTTACGGCTATAATAGCCTATTAGCCGAGAAATTAACTCGTTTTCGCGATTTGTAAACATTGTTTAGATTAATTGGGGGTGCTCCCCAAAAGCGTTTTTCGCTAGACACAAACCTTGGCGCACCTGCGATCCTGAAACGAAAGGAACGAATGCTTGCCAATTTAGCCACTGTACCACCAGTTGCTGGAGCAATGCCAGGGCTCGGCGTGAATTATTGGATTCTACCAAAACGCTGTATTCATAAGAGCCATCTATTTACTTCTAAGGAAATCCTGTTGGGAATGAGATATCAAATTTTCTACTTCGACGAAAAACGCCATTTACGAAAATTTACTGAATCGTGAATTGCGAGCGGACTTCACAAATAGAAGTTATCACCGAAAAAAAATGTCATGCCTCTAATATGATTAAGTCGCATGTTGGAATGACAGATTGGGGACTGAAATAAGTTCTCTAAAACCAGAATTTTCTTTTCTTTGTAAGAAGGCTAGCCGGAAAGTTAGGTTAGGTTCATTGTCACTTGGCTGAGAACGTTAGGTCACTATAGGTTGTAATGTTGGAACACTAGGTCCCAGGTCCAAAAATTCGCTAAGCCTATCTCAGCGGCTACGAAACTGACACCTACGTACTGGATCCGCTTAAGCGGATCCGGTGCCGCAGGTAGCCACCTAGATGGCCTCAGCAGATTTTTGAACCTGGGTTAGTTTGGGTGAGAAAGTGTTTAGAATGTTGGAATAGAATGAATGTCATATAAGAGTGGTAAATCCGTTTGAATGAAAGTAAATCGTTAAGTTGGGTGAGAATAAAATTAATGGGTTGGTTTTTTCAAAGTAACGTAAAGGATCAATGAATTGACATCTAGTGGATACAAACGTCAATGGGCTACATGGGATAGAAAGCAGTTTAAGGAAACTCAAGGTAAAGGAACTTTTCTTGGAGGGGATATTTCAAATACCTAAGAGGAGCCCCACATTACGAATGTAGGGCGTTCATGTACCTCCCGATCCCTCTCAGGGATCCGAATGAAATCCCTCTACCGAGGTCAATCTTTGGCCATCCCCATCAATCAGCGGAATACGGACGAATGCTTTGCGAAGAAGTGCCTCAGATACCTGCTAGTGTGGGAGAGAAATAATGGCGAACTAGAAACTAGATAAAGTATCTCCCTCCAACTAGCGAAGAGAAAATTTCTTGAAATAAAAGATTGCTCCTTTCAACGAGAGTGTATCAAAAATTTTGTAGTGGATGAGGGAGGATATATATATTTTGTACCATGGGTTGCCTTCATTCAGCACTCTAACGATTTTTTGGTGTATCTTCTGATCATGATTGCGTGACGATGCGGACGCGCAACATGGTAATAGGGTAAAAAAATCAATGTGAAATACTACTAGAGAAAATGGATTTCCTATTAACGTTTGTTGGTTAACGCCACAAAGTATCGTGATAGTTATTATTTTAGAGAAACATGTATTAAGAAATATCTTTCTTCACATGACATGGGATTTCAACGGGGCAAGGACATTTTTTTTTGTTTAGGCTGGAATTGAACCCAGGACTCTTCGTCTGTAAGACACGCACGCTACCTTAACTCACTACCGCCCAGCAATACCGTTTGGCAACAGAAAAAAAATATTTCAGAGGATATTTTCAGTCCAGTATTGTCACAATTTAAAAAATATCTCCCCTCCGGAAACCTGAAATTTAATAATTTAGGCATTTTCCAAAGCTTTAAATTGCGTAATTTATTGGGAAAAACCTTTCGAATTTCTCTTAAGCTAAATTTCAATCCAAATACTTTGGGCTATTCTACACGATACAGCGCATGAGATGATTTGAAGGGAGAAAAAAATGCATTGAAAAGCTAGCATTGAACGCGCGCTTTTGACTTGGAAACAATCACTTTCTAATATTTTGTTACACTCAAATTATTAAAAAGGGCTGCGTAAAGAATAACATCACCAGCCTGCACAACGGCACAGGATTTTCGTTACAACTTGGTAAAAGTCAGCAAAATGTCATGATGGCAATATCTGTTTGTATTGACAACAAATACTCTTGCTGCCACATTTTTTTCTATCTTAAAAGAAGGCCTTTCAAGACGTCATGGAAATATGCGGTGTGATATAGGATTGGTCTTTATCCACACGACAATAAGTTTAATATGAACTCCCTTAGAGGGAGTTACTCACCTTGAGCTCGTCTGCTTCTATATATCCGCTGCCGTCTGTGTCGTATTCGCGCCATATCTGCCGAGGGAGAAACAAATTAAGTTGAATGAGTTGACAAAAAGAGGTGCTACATCGTGCAAAAACAGGAATATGCAGGAAACTCAAAGAGAAAAAAAAGACAGATGCAAACAAGAGTTCTGCAGCCCGAGTCGTTTGTCATACGAACTCTGGTGTTATGGGCTTTGTGCTGGAAGTGGCATCGACTACCAGTCCTTTGAATAAAGACATGTTTTCTAACAGCTAAAAATAGACTCAATTACGACTGTTTAGAAGAATAATGTTACACTAATTAACAAACTAAAAACAAAATCGACGATTTTATAAACCATTTCAAAGATCAACGGATTATACTTTGAATCAGTGAGAAAGGCTGAGATATAGTGAATTTTTACTAATTTTCGGAGACTTTCACTGATTAAAATTAAGAATGTATCAAATATCCCGCGGAAAAAATGAGCCTAGATTGTTATTTGATCAGTATATTCAGGTCAAGAGCAGTATTGATAACGGTCTGGATCTCTGCGAGTACTTTGTATCTAAAGAAACGCGAAGACCTATGTTACAAGCCATATATTTGGATATATACTAAATATATCTAGTTCATGCATGCAGCGCATTTCTTCATGAAACTAAATGCTCTGGAAATATTTCGAAACCTAAATTATTCTGCTCATTGCAAAATCAAATTACGAAAAAAATTGTTCGTACAGAATTCGGAAACTTTTGCTGTCAATCATTCAAAACGTTTTGTGTTAGTAATAAAATTGGAGGGTCATTTTGCAACGATAAATATCGAAGTACGTCAAGTACACTGTGATGAAGTGCTGGTTAACCTCCCACGGTTCCTTCTCAATCTTTCAGCGAATGATTTCGTGTTTGCAGGAGTTGGAGTTAAGCAGTCACATGATTTTGCACTTTCTCTCCCTGCAAAAATAATGCATGAATCGGCAAAATACGAGACTCGCGCCACAGGCTTCACCGCTTTTCATCTTCATTAATAGCACATACCGTGAAAATTTCATCACACTAAAGAAAAGAGACTGTTGTCGGATTTCTCACAGACAAGTCACTAAAAATAAGTTTAGTGAATGGATTTTCTATTGCCCACCTTCCGACGACTAACCCACCTCGCACCAAGTGGAGCGAAGCACAAGGCATTTAACTGAAAGTTCATTACCTTGATTACTGGACACTAACAAGACTGATGCTGCTTACTTCTCGACGGCAGCAGCTCAGGTTACAATGCTTTAGGTTAAAGCAGTAAAATTTGTATATTTTTTAGCTCCTCACAGCGAGCCTAAGCCGCTTTTCGACCGATTTCGGTGAAAATCCTTAGAATTAAAGCTGTTTGAACAAACATGTCCTTGCCTTGGATTATGGCGCTTTCGCAGCGCTCACCAAAAATTACACAGGGGCTGTTTGAAAATATTCGGGGTAGTATTTCTTATTACAACTGTTTTATTTGGCTATTGTAAATTCATCAATGATATAAGGCAAATTTTTACAAAATACCTTTGACTCGCCTTAGTTTGTGGTTTTAAACCTATTTAGATGCTTTATCAAATACTTCTTACACTTAGCTCTGTCAAATGACCAAAAAAAAAATATATAAAACTTGCAAAAAAAGTGCGATAATTTTTAAAAACATCAGACGATCTTCCCGATTTCCGACCTCTTAATTGTTAAAATTAAGTTTAAATACTCATTGTTAAAATGAGTATATTGTTCATGTCACCTTCCCCATATTTCCAACCTATGCATAAAGTATGACCTAACATAATAAAATAGGCATCGTACCCATCACCCTTATGCAGAATTCATTACTGAATATCCTTTAAACATATAAAAAATACGGAATCCCTGAGAGGAAAACTTGTGTTAAAACACCGTCACGCGCGACACCGTCCTTTCTTTAAAGCACTGCCCTCCGTAAAGTAGGCAACCGTGCGGGGTATTTGAAAGACTTGTTTTTTTTAACTCTCTCAGTCAGCGCAGTGCCGCCACCTTATAACTACATCATGAGAGGCCCCTAGTTTTCAAGTCCCGCTCCATGGAGGAAAGAGAAAGAATGTACTCTGGCCCCTAATTCCCCTGCGACTGCTTATCTAACCCATGGTACAACCGTCTGCTGCGAAATATTTAACTTACGAAAAGGCAAGTTATTATTTTCAATCATTTTTTATGAAATATTAATATTGTGACGAAGTGCAGTTCACTTCCCTCAAATTCAGACATGGTTTATAGGGAAAATGCTTACAATTTTAGTGTTCGTGGTGAAGTTTGTTTCTTACAAAGCTCACGAACCTCAACAAGAAGCGTAAGTCCAAGATATCGAATAGGCGGAAGACACAAAGTCGCTGTCAGGTCTTCCGGAGAAGTTTCTCAACACCTTCAACTCCCACTAAAGCCCCAGAAGCCTGGTGATGGAAGTCAAAGACGTCAAGGGGCATATTTTTGTTATCCATGTCCTCACTGTGTTGGCAGCTAAGACAATGGGACTCAACATGTAGCTGTCCAGCTTTACCAGGCTACAAGGATTCAAGGTCGATTCCTTAACTAGAAAACCATGCTGGGTCGCAACGATACCGTCCGAGTTCTAGATTGATGTATCTTCATAGACTCCAGATGAGTTGGACAGGTTGTTATGGATTGAAATACCTTTATGGTAAAAGTGCAGGCTTACATGGTAAATCGCCTGATTTTATGGCATTTTCCGGCTGATTTTCATAAGCTTATAGAGTTAGTTTTCGTATTTCATGGCACAAAGTGCCAATATGGAAACCTGTCACAACTATGAAACACTGTAAACGCATGTGTTCCCTGTTCACCCACTTCCGCCCAGCAATGCCGTTTGCAAACAGAAAAAAAAATATTTTAGAGGATCTTTTCAGTTCAGTAATGTCACTGTCTAAAAAATATCACCCCTCTGGAAACCTGAAATTTAATGATGTAGGCATTTTCCAAAGCTTAAAATTGCGTATTTTACTGGGAAAAATCCTTCCAATTTCTCTTAAGCTGAATGTCGCTCCAAATACTTTGGGCTGTTATGGGTTAAGGTACATTTCCTGTGATTGAGTACAGTACTGATTCTAATTCCAAGACTTTGCCAACAGATCCGTTTCTGAGAAAGCCTATGAAAACAATAGGCTTTCAGTATAGTCATGAGATAGTTTCAATGATAGTCATGAGAAGACCCACAACACCTACTCAAGCTTCGAGCGCACGTCTGCATCGCTCCAACCAAGAGATGATTCAAACCATCGATCAGTTGAGATCATGGTCACTTGAGAAGGACCCTTTAAAAAGTCACCGAATGCAACAACTTTTAACTAGCGTCCTGATAAGAGCAACAATTTCCACACCCATCTAAAATGGAACAATGACTTCGGAACCTCTCATGAATTTAAAACTTGTTGGCTTCGTCTTTTCAAGATGAGAGGAATTCCCCGGAAAGTTTGAAGACAATGGCATTGTTTCGAGATTCGTCCTTCCAGGAAAATCCGGGCAGTGGTGCGGCCTCAAAGGCATACAGATCGACAAGATGAAGCCGCTGGCTAAGGAAAATCCGCGCCTGTACCAAAATTAGTGATGGGGAACGCTCTTTCATAATTATACAACAATTTTTACTCGTTCTTTACCTCTCCCTCCCAACTTTCCAGATTAGAGGTAGAAAGAACGAGTATAGCGCTCAACGTGGATGACGTCCGTTAGCCAACAGGTATCACAGCCGAAAACAAAGGATATACAAGGAAAAGTCCCAGATAAGAAATGAAGCTCCTTATGCGGAGGTGTGAATAGGAAAGTTACGTGAAAAAAAGCACCCCGTACAGTACTTAGGGGTGTGAACATTTTAAGGTACGAAGAGAAGTACTCTTATGGGGCTTCATATAGGGCTTAAACAGACAAGTTTATTTGTATGCTTATGAGAGATACTGATGTGCCACATTTCACTAAAAATTTCAAGATAATAATTACTTTTTGAAAATTTGAAACTTAACGCACGAATGACTCGAGCAGCGGAACAAGGCCTACGCAAGAATCGATTCAAGATTGAAATATCCATTAAAACATTCGGTTACTTTGTAAAATTCGAAGAGCGCAAAAAAATCAATGGGCTTTACAGAAATATCACTCTTGTGCAGCGGCTGGACTTTAGAAAAAAGTCTGACACACTGCAATGGCGGATAGTGCAACAGACTGAGAAGTGTTTATATTGCCGCAAATTGGTGCGGCTATCGAGAAAATGTGTTAGATGAAAAGGAATATACTCTTGTCCTGAGGGTATATGATTGGGAAAGGTACATGTGGAAAATGAAGGGTGTTTCTAGGGGCTACCTTCTGACACGTAATTCGTCAGAGTCAGGTTGGGTAGGTCTATTCAGCCGACCAGATTCGAAGGTCTTTGCGATTTTGCGAGGCTGACCACACGGCATTTGATCGCGGATTTTAACGAAGAAGCTCTAACCTCTACTAACGGTATCTACAAACGAATTAACAAACTTGAAAAAATACATAAATATACCCGTGGCTTAGCCCCTTCTTAACCTTTCCCGGATCTTAAGGGATGGGGTGTTTGAAGGACTACCTCCTGACGCGCAATGCGTCAGATTTGAGGCCAGGTAGAGTATCTTCTCAGCGGCTCCGTGGCTAGCGAGGTGTCACCCATCCGGCCAGATTCCAAGGTCCCAGAGGGTGTTACGAGGCTGCCCGCGGCGTTTAATCGCGGATCAGATTTGAACCGCGAACCCCAACCGAGTCTCAACACCATCACTGGCAACGTAGCAACGCAAACCACTCGGCCACCGAGAAGACGTCCGTCGGCAGTGCTCGGAGGCGTACTTTAGTGAAGTGGCCTCGGACAAAGAAAGAAAGAAATATGCAGCGAAACTAAGAATCGAACCCACGTCGCGAAATTGGCAGGCGTGCACGTTAACCACTCAGCCACCACGCCTCGATACCACCGTGAACAAACC
>Ga0058701_10000836_pt1 | contig 20921 bp, 14 predicted proteins | sample AgamicOrMae_FD_97039 | JGI IMG/M metagenome (GOLD analysis project Ga0058701, IMG submission 97039) | Agave microbial communities from Guanajuato, Mexico - Or.Ma.e | ecosystem: Host-associated > Plants > Phyllosphere > Phylloplane/Leaf | place: Guanajuato, Mexico | collected 2012-06-04 | reverse complement strand
TTCTCTTTTTACAAGTCCTTTCCATTTGAGTAACCGGCATTAGAAGTCTCCATCAATCACGCTATTGAATAAGACGAAAGGAAAGCCTTGAAAGTTGAGTGGAAACTCTGAATTGACGTAACTTTTACGAGTAGTTTATTTTTTTGTAAATTTGCAAACGAGCATTAAACCTTGCGCCTCGTATGTTTATAAATTTTTTCGATGTACCAAGGTAGATTAGCTTTAGTAGCTAAACCAATATATTCAGGTTACTGTACTACCGCTTATTAATTTTTTTTACGATGTTTGTGCGGGTCATTTACATCTATTCAATCAGAAGGACATTTAGATTGAGGAAGACTTCAAATAGTCTGAATATCACGGAGAAAGTTAAAATATTTTATTTACCTCCAGTTTTGATGTAAGCATTTTTTCTTATTTTTTTATATTTTTTACATGTCTTGTGCTTGTGGGAAAATATCCGACATTCAATAAGTGTCTTGTTCAAAAGATGTCCGAATCATAGAGTCTCTGGAAGACAAACGTCCGATTTAGAATAAGGTTCGCCAGTCAGATAATTATATTTGGGTATTTCTTCCATTTTCCAAATATCATGATTAATTCGAAAAACGGCGGGATTTGGTTCTGGAAAATATCAGGCATATTAACACTAAATCCTCCTTCAAGTACCGTATTAAAAAAGAAAATCGTGGGATTTTCGTGTCTGACAAAGTGCGCAATGCTCACGGCGATGTTTATAGCGATATTAGTTTTAGTATTCGTTCATCTGATGCATAAAATCTTGGAGGCGCGGACGAGAGGACGGTCGGCGCTGCCAACACGAGAAAAGTACATGACTCTCATGCTGCCAACAAAAAGCAAAAGCAAAACTTGTTGCTGGAAGGTTGGTAACGATGCGGAGAAAGAAAATGGAGTCCGAGAGTGAATGGTAAAACGATATTGGATTCCTTTTACGAGTGGCTTGTACAATGGAACCGGTAAAACGAAAAGGACGGCATTTCTTTTTGTAGCAAATGGTTGGCAATACCTGCTGTAGGAGCCAATTAAGGATAGGGCTAAAGCCCGAGGTGCATGTGCGTGCAGTGGTGCCAACTCGGCGGCGCTGTTGCCAAAGTCATCAGTATTGCATCCGGAAATGGGGCTATCGGTAAATAAAAGGACATCAAAGGAAGAAATTAGTCTCACCACCTTGTTTTTTTTTCCCTCTCTCCGGATCTGATTCGTTTTATCCCGACTGTTTCTGCCTAGATCTGTTCGTTTAAATTCAGTATCCGCATAGAATAGATCGAATTGAATATCCGTGTTGTCATTTCTAGTTAACGATAAATTATTGTTATCATTAATGTACAATAAGACTGCAATCACCTTATCAGGTAAGCATTTCTCATATGAACTCTTTGTCGGCGGGAAAGACAATAATGTGGAAACTCCGCTTTATTGCGGGGATTTTCCCATCAGTAAGGCCAGATATTTTTTGGCGGTTATCTTGGGGCACACCTCCCTTTGATGCGTCATTCGGATTAAACTGACATGAGCCTAATTTCAGCAGCAAACGAAAACAAACTGGTGCGGTGTTTCTTTGTGCGATGTGCCTTGTTTTACAAACAAACCAATATTTACGAAGGTTGTTGTAACTGACTTGTCAAACATAACCTACAAACTGTCCGGAAAAGCACTCACATCCGAGCGAGCTGCGCTACCGCTAACAAATGGTTATCGTAAACCCTTCTAATCTGTAAATTAAACGAGCATAAACTGTAAATTAAACAAGGTAACAGCAGGAAAGTAGGGCGTTACTCTCGCCGGGCGGTGATTGATGTGATTTTGCACGATTGATTTTTTAGCTAATCCCTCTGTGATTCCGCTTAGCACCAAAGAGCAGATCGCGTGTGGGTTTCCATGACAGCTAATACACCGGCATAGATTGAAAAAAAAAAGGTCAAAGCGATGCAGACAATACGAGTCCAGAATTACCTGTGTCAATACTGCCTAAAGCATAGGCTATCCATTAAACCGGGTTTCTAACGGTTCAGAGACCCAGAGAGGCTTGTCTCAAGTGGCCCGTGTCGCCACATTTCCACGCACCCTTAGCGAAATTTTTTTATCTCTTTAAGCGGTGTTTCATTTGGAAACGGTAAAAGAAAACTTTCATTGAGAATTTTGCGATTTATATTTACGTTGATTAAAATCGCAATCAGCTTCCGAATAACGAGTAAAGTCGGTATTGCAACAATCCAGATCGGTATTATTAATATTAAACCAGTTATCGCAACAAGGAAAATAGATGTAACATTAGAAATATCTGTCGAACATCTACATAACTCAAATGGTTTTTATAACTTTTCCAATTGTGTATACTAGAACCAAAAAACGTCCTGACGATGGTTGTGTGGGTTCAATAATGTAATCATTATGACGATTATTGTGGGTGGGACAGTAGTTTTACTTTGTTTATATATTTGTTGGCGTGGAAAGGCATGTAGAGATCCGTTGTAAAACGGCAGTTGTATTTTGCAAGTTCCACACGAAACACATATCGTGACGAGATTTCGTTCCCTGCATTGTTGCAACATGGAACGCCGCAACAATGCCTCGTGAGAAGTGGCGGCCGCTAAGACACAAGTTCACATAACGATACTCTTAATTAACTCAACAATAGTTGATGTATCTTATGAGTCATCATATAAAAAGCGATTATTCGTAAACTCTCCGTTTCCTCCGGAATCTCATACAGCAATGTACGCTTAATGAAACAACAATGCTTTTGTCACGATGCATTTGAATCTGGCGCGCTTCAGGACAATGTGCCCTACTTGCAAAGGTTGCCCTTTGTTTAGGGCGTGCTTTAAGAGCTGCCGACATTTGAAAGGTCACAATTGGGCGGGCTCTGCAGGGTTCAATCGGCCACAACAAAGGGCATCACGTGATGCTACGCAGTGTTGCCAACATACGCGTGTCAACAATGGCGCCAAAAATTAGTTTTGACCACATATTGCTTGTCTTTGCTCTCGGAAACAGCTTTCGTTTTGAGCAGATTACTACGCTACATTATTTCGCGGAGTCCTCTTGACAATAATAATTTCGGAAGTTGCTATATCCTGACGTAAAAGTCGTGAAGTATATCAGATCTTGGAAAAATGTTTATTTTTGATCATGAGTCGTGAAATTTTAGGAGGTCAATACAATACTTTGTGGGCTTGGCTATTTCTTTATGTTGTAAATTAAAGATTTACCGTATAAGGGGCACTCATGGACATATCTAGCGATTGGGTGTGACCCACCGTGGGAAGTTGTAAAAATGACTAGAAATGCTCGATGGAAATAAATCATAACTGAGTACGCCACAACTTGAAGAACCTGAGGAGACTGAGTCCTTCAATTCGTAATAACGCATGAGGCAGTAATAATTTTGATTAAGTAGGACTGAGAATGAGGACGCGAGCGAATGAAAGTAGAAGTGAATTTGTAACAGAGCGTACCTGGTACCTGGTATTTTTTATCCGCTGCGTGATTTGAACGGATCATGACGGATACTCAGAGGTACGAATGTTACATCATGAGGAAGTCAAGGCGGATGAAGGCCACCGCTCATATTTGTATTCTTGATACGGTTCGTAATCAGTAAGTGGGTACCTGAGCTCGGCATTCGTACAGTAGTGGAAGATGGTGTCCTCTTCATGATTATCTTTTTTAACCAGGCTTTTAAGAGTCATAAATTAGGACAAACGGCGTTTGAAGCATCATTTTTTTCAAATTCCGATGGCAAAATTCGCTACCGCTTGTGTTTTACCCTCTTTTAATACTTTATTAGCAGTATTGACACATACAGCCGCGTAGGTTAGGATACCCAAGGTAAGGTTAACTTAGGTTAGGTTAATCTAAGTTAGGTTAACATACGTAAGGTAAACTTAGGTTAGGTAAACTTAGATTAGGTAAACTTAGGGTAGGTAAACTTAGGTAGGTAGGTCAGGTAAACTTAGGTAAAACTCGGCTTCAACCGAGGTTGATTAACGTAATCAAGGTCACTTACCCTGTGCCTCGCCTCAATATGGCTCCGCTAACAAGTTAGCTATCGGTAAGCCTTTTGCCGCTTACTTCCAAGCAACAACGTGGCAGCAACTGCCACGGATAAGAAAGCCGCATCTTGGCGCGACCGTTAAATTCGGTTAACATGTTAAAGCTAGGTTAACTTAGCGTGCAGTGTGCCTCACTCCAGATTCGATCCGCTCCGCGCTTGGCGAGTGAAAAGTGGAACAACAAGTAAATGAAATTCCTCCTTTCAAGTTAACGCCAAATAGAATAACCGATGAGAAATAATAACTAATGAGAAATAGTGGACAGCGTGGGCGTTCATTGTACATAAACATACTGCTACTCTTTCGCAGTAGGTACTTTACTCGACAGTTTCAATAACGTATCAGGATGCTCCGCTAAGTACCCGTTCATAAACTTGGATTTATGACTCATACGTCAAGAAATACCTACTGCGCTTTGTCCGTGACGGCGCAGCAGATTTGTCCTTCAGCAACTAACGTTGGTGACAAACGCTTTGATTATCGCACAAGTCCATACCTATCTCAGAAAGTTTCCTGAATGGAATACATAAAAAAAAGTTATGATTCCTTCTCTACCTTGTTTGAGAACTGGGTGTAAGCATTGTGGTAAATAGAAACGACTATCTTTCGCACAAGTTAAATCAACTTTTGATATGTCCTTTTTTCTGATTGCACGGAGCATCGGTTTCGGGACTGGTTCTCGTAGAGTTTCGTGCTTACAAGAACCGGTTTTCGGTGATTCGACGCGATTGTGCCCGCAGTGAGGCGTCTCTTAGTCGATACAACAAAGAATTATCAGCACAAATGTAAAAATTTCATTTCATAATCAGAAAAATGAACCGCCGTGGTTTGAAATGTCGTGATACTTTATGTTCCGGTTGTCTGCTTTTGAAGACCGAAAATATTCGCGGCCCTGGCTGGGTCAGACCGGACCAGGCCGATCGGAAATGGATCATAGCATCGGCCTTGCCTATAGGCTACTGCCTTCTCTAACGGATCTGCGATAATCCCACTATCCTCACCATAACCGTGTAAATACAAATGCAACGCAAATTTCTACCTGTTGATCTATCCTGGTTTAACGTTTCATTAATATCATTAACCCATTACAGCCCAAAGTATTTGGAGCGAAATTGAGCTTAAGAGAAATTGAAAGGATTTTTTCCATTGAAATACGCAATGTTAAGCTTTGTAAAATGCCTAAATAATTAAATTTCAGATTTCCAGAGGGGTGATATTTTTTAAATTGTGACAACACTGAAGTGAAAAGATCCTCTAAAGTAACTTTTTTCTGATGCCGAACGGCATCGCTGGGCGGTAGTGGGTTAAGATTAACGATGTGCCATCGCGTGTAGATTTAGTTGCCGCGTTCCTCGCTTCGTTATCGCTTGGCGTCGATAGGTAAGGTTAGTACGCATCGCTCAATCGTCACTCTACTTGGCGAAAAAAAAGTTAAATATAAGTAAAATGCGACGTTGAAAAAACGAGGGAGAAACACACGCTAATTTGGCAAACATGATATGGAGCACTTACGCATGAACGCAGGTTAAAGCGTATTGTTTCGTACCCACAGTCTGAATTTTTCATAGCAGCAACTTCTCCCGCGTTCCCATTCATAATACAAGCGGTCATTTCCCAGAGAAAATGACTGTGCCTTGTGACCACTCATGAAATAAAACATCATTCATGAATTATCACCACAGCGTGGCTCACAGGTGTCAGTCGAGCCCAAGCCACCCTCCAGTCATGAAGTGGACTCCGCAGAACATTCTGAAACCACAGCTCATTTCAGAGCGTTTCCAATTTACACGTCGCCTGTACAGCCAAACGCCCTCGGAGATACACGTGAAACTATGGCAAATGCTTCATGGGAACTGGACTTCTGCTCTTGTCTGTGGCGTCATTGGACTTCTGTCCATCACTTCATCCCTGTATTACCGGCTGCCGTGGACCCAACTGCAAGCATGCGTTCTATTTGGATCCATCTTTTGCCTCAACTACGACTTCATCTTATGGTGCAACAAGCGCGCGCAGCTGGAACAGCTCTTCACCAAGCTCACAGAGTGTGCTCTCTTACTCGAGCAACGCTCGAGCGACCCACAACGCTTCCAGATGATGAGAACGACCGTGAGAGTAAGATTACTCTGGCTGGCCCTTGCAGGCGACATTTTCTTCTTGATAATTCTCTACCTTCTATTTCCTCTCCAACGCAAGGTTCTGACTTGCCCGCTACCTTTCCTGCCAGAGGGCCACTTGTACTTCTGGATTGCATACATCGCTCAGACCACTGGCACAGTTCAAGGCCCGTTGGGCGGTTTCACGTTCTTGGCCCTCAATTTCGAGGTCACATTATGTCTGACTGCTCTTCTTAAAGTTCTGGCTGAGCAGATTGAAAGAGTCGAGGGCCGCACCGATCTGAATCACTTGATCCATCTTCACCAGCTTATGCTTGAGGAGTTCGTCACTTTCAGAGAGCTGGTATCGCACGTGTTCTCTTCGTTTCTTCTGGTCACTTCCTCTACCATGGTTTTGTCCGCTTATATCATTCTGGAAGTGTCGTTTGAGTTGTTGTGGGTGTTCTTGATTCCCTCTTTGATGGGGTTTGTTGGCGTGCCTTGCATTCTGGCTGAAATGATTTCGGTTGCGAGTGCAGGTGTTGGTCATTCCGCGTACGGGAGTCCGTGGATTGGTAAAGATCGTTCTATCATTAATGATTTAACTTCAATCATCCGAAGGAGCCAAAGATCTTGTAGACTCCGTGCAGGTATGTTTGGCTCACTGGGAGTGGCTAAATATCAGCAAGTCGTGAAACGATATTACCAATTTTTACAGGCATTACAGAATCTGTCTTGAAAAATATGAATATCCTGTGAATTTTTACAATAAGCTCCTCTAAAATTTCACAATTTTTCTTGTAACTGCCCGGACACAGGTTTTTGTGAAATTTCACATTAAGATTCTTGGAGTGCAGCTCGTAAAAGACAGCCGTGTATTTGCGATGCCTACTTCAAAAGGGAATCAAATTTATCGTGCAGAGAGGATTGTTGCTTATATTTTTAAGGGGTTTACAAAATATGAACTTTATCGATTTTAAATTCTGTCCTGATTAGAGAAATGTCTGTTTTTTCTCTCTCCTTTCTAAATTCAGTTTACTCACGTTTTTGAGAAGATGTTAAATAGAGAGCCGTCTTGATGATAAGCAATTATTAAATCTTGTCGCGGTTAAAAACTTAACCTTCTTTAAAAATGACTCGCAAAATATAACATAGCCGGGGTAAGGCACTAATGTGTTATCGGGAACGAAAACCTGTAAAAGTAAGAGCGTAAAAGATGTGTGTATAAATTGCAGTAAATGTTTCCTCTATGTAAAACAAGGAAATAAATTATGATAAAAATACGATTTTTGCGTGGCTTATGTTTGGAGGAATACGATAATGTATTTCTCCAAGGCTTATGGCTTGGGCGTTGAACCTAAAAATGTCGATATTAAAGCGATAAGAAGTAAGCGGCATTTGGCTCGCCAACCGTTTGGTTATGCTAGGTTATACCCGGGAGAATAAGAATTTGCGTTATAGTAGCACCAGACCTCGCGTAGTAATCACATTATAGTGCCAGTGTCGTGTAATAAACGAAAGAGCATACTTAATTGTAGCCTAGGCCCAATTGTCTTAATAGCTGTCAAACAGCTAGTCATTGCGCAAGAGGCTCATTGACCCATAATAGAGTATACAGTCGTGACCCCTGATGTCTTTTTTACGTAGGGGTCATGACTTTTGTAACGCCGTGTTCTATACGTTTTCCTACCTGTTGTGTCTCGCTCCACTGACAATAAGCAATGAGACCGAGGTTGGATCAAAAGTGAGACCTGTCATATTTTTACGAAGGGCGTCTGTTTTGAACGATTATCCTTAAGGAATTATCCTCGTTTGCGGATGAAGCTTTGGTGTCGGATGCGTCCTGAACGGGCGATTTGTACGCATTCATATTTTTGATCGAAAAGCTGTTGGGAGCACCAGCTCACGATTCACAGCAGGTAATCGGGCAGGGACCTCCTCGCTAAAGAACAGCGTTTTTTTTTTTTAAATTGTCAAAGCAGTAATCTTGACGTTTTTAGCTTCGGTCGTGTTGTGGGTGGTCCTAACGGGCTTGCCATGACGCAAGGCTCCCTGTGAATCGGGGAAATAAGGACTACCTGCAAGACGAAAGATGCTCATCGACTCGGAATTAGTCTCATAGATGTGCAACTTAAATTCTGGACCTATCATAATGTAACATAAAGTTACCTTGCCCCAAACGGGAATATTTCCTTTAACCCATAACAGCCCAAAGTATATGGAGTGAAATTTTGCTTAAGAGAAATTGAAAAGATTTTTCCATTGAAATACGCAATTTTAAGCTTTGGAAAATGCCTAAATAATTAAATTTCAGGTTTTCAGGGGGATGATATTTTTGGAATTGTGACAATACTGAACTCAAAAGATCCTCTGAAATATTTTTTTCTGTTTCCGAACGGCATCGCTGGGCGGTAGTGGATTAAAGAAACGCGTATTTTATAAGGCCTCTTCTCCGACTTGCAGAGGGGAAATTCCGAGAGAGTAACTCAGAAAGTGACGAAAAATGCCATCTTATTTCGCTCTCATATTTCGTTCTTCGTTCAAGGCAAGAGAAGAAAAATCTAAACAATGCGGATATTAGGTGTCCCTAATACGGGCGAAGATTGGTTATGGCCATTGTACTTAGGTCACTCTAGGTCATGTTTGCCGAGATAAGCCATCGGCCAGCACGAGACTTTAATCCGACGAACATTCGCCTAAAATGAAGCATATTGTGGACACGGATCCTATGTCTATGCCTCACCAGGTCACGATTTATGTATACCTATCCTATCGGCGAAATAATTCGCTCAGATACGACACACTCTTTTGTGCCCTAAAAAATCGCCTTTCGGGAACGAGCCAGTGTTGCCAACTTTAGAATCCCTCCAGCAGGGAACGAGGCTGGGAAAAGTGTAATACCGAATGGCAACTCCCATGTTAGCGGGTGACTCATGCTGGGTACCGGGCATCGCCGTTGGCGGCACTGCGCCGTTGGCAGCACTGCGCCGTTGGCGGCACTGCGCCGTTGGCGGTATTGCGGCCCTCCAAGGAGGTTTAGCTCATCGGTGGAGGCTGTGGCCGCGAGAATTTTTTTTTCATTGGATGCGCACCCATCCAGACACATCCTTGTAGACCTGCTGGGCTGTATTACATCGAAGGTCGAAAATTCGTGAAATCTTCATTTTTATGGGATTTTTTTGGCTGGTTTTCGAAGAGTTTATACGGATCTGTGTGAGCTTTCAAGGACAGAGAAACACTGAATACGATTACAGCAGTTATAATACTGAAGTTTGTTGTAATTGAGTGAACCTTGCCGAAAGTCATCTAATGCAAGTTGAAAAATACCTGATTGTGAAAGCGCGTTTCCCGTGGAGATTTAGACGAACGTCACCTTTCGGATGATCCAAAATTTCATAACATTAATGTTTAGTCATGCATATCCGTATTCAGCCTATGAATTTATTAAATAGTTCGTTAATCGCTAAACGAAGGATAAAGGTTACAAGAAAGAGCTTTGATTTCGACGTTATCTCGTCCAGTACATCACTCTATGCTCCATCAATGGAAAAAATTATGACTCCCGCAAACACGTTCCTTCTATGGTTATTCTAGAAAACTGTTAGTACTTTCTGAAAATTTGATAGCGCGCAACTTCAACATTCAAGTGGTAGCTCTGTCGCCATAAATAAGCTATGAAGTAGGGATATCTCATACAGAGCGTGAGATTCCCTATCTGCATGAGACTGCAGGGTTTCTGGGAATCAAGCAGGAATAAAATTCAGTTCTTAATTTCATATCGTGTTTTATTTCATATTTTCCGCGGTAATTAAAGTCGAAGCGCTCCCCAATCCACTTTGTGCCTAGGTCATAAAAGATTGCAAGGGAGGTCATCAAACCTTCTTCAGATCTAATCTATGTGTATGAGTCATCGCTTGTCTTTTGTCCGGGAGAGCCGTTTGACCGTTGCGCGGAATTTTCAAAAGGATTTGTGGTTTGAAGACGCGTTTTGGTCTTTCTGCTTCGTCATCTTGATGGTTTCGTTGTATTGAAGTAATTTTTAGGTTAATTTGCTCAGTTACCTGAACAGGTTTTTAGTGATCTTTTGGACAGTCCCCATTTATGATCTGCCTGCTTAAAATGCCAGGTGCTTCGATTATTGTTTCAAACTTGGGACCACTCCTGTGCTCTTAGAGGGCCATTTAATTCATACATCCTCTCAGTGGAAGCCCTTTTTCCGGGGTACTTTGGAAAAAATATTTTTAAAATAATAAAATTTAAATTTAATCTTCAAAGTGTTCTAGAACGATAAATTTAAAATTCACTTATTACTTATGTATATTACTTAGCGCAAAAAGGGCTAAGTCTAAGGGACCTTAACCCGTAGCAGCCCAAAGTATTTGAGTGAGAATTTGGTTAAGAAAAATTCGAAGGTTTTTTTCCGTTAAATTACGCAATTTCAAGCTTTGGAAAACGTCTAAATTTTCAAATTTCAGGTTTCGAGAGGGGTGATATTTTTAAAATTGTGACAATACCGAACTAAAAAGATCCTCTAAAATATTTTTTTCTGTTTCCGAACTGCATCGCTGGGCGGTAGTGGGTTAAGGTAGTGAGTATTTTTCGTTTTAATCGAAAAAATGAATACTTATTTTAGCAACTTTTCTCTCACTCCCGAAAAATCTGCATAAACTTTCTCGAAAACCTCCCACTTAATTAGCTAATAATCTTGAAGTATTGCATATTCACAGGATTTTCTGCGAGAAATCTTGCAGTTGTGCTAATGAACTCTGTTTGCTACTCAGCGAATTTATGCGTAAATCTCCCAAAAACTTTGGAAATTGACATCCTTAGAAATCTTAATCCACTACCGCCCAGCGATGCCGTTCGGAAACAGAAATTTTTATTTCAGAGGATCATTTCAGTTCAGTATTATCAAAATTTGTAAAATATCACCCCTCTGGAAGCCTGAAATTTAATTATTTAGACATTTTCCAAAGCTTAAAATTGCGTAATTTAATGGAAAAAATCCTTTTAATATCTCTAGAGCTAAATTTCACTCAAAATACTTTGGGCTGTTATGTGTTAAAAATAAAAAGAAAGAGTTCTGGAAACAATGCAGTCCATTAAACTAGAAAGTATTGCGCTAAATTTGTCATACATCGCAGTGAACAGCACTGAAGCTGAGCGTGAATTTCGTCGATCATAAGTGGAATAATGGAATCTGTTTTTGTTGTTCCAGGGCGACTGGGCGGAACCGTTTGCTACGATCGCGGGCAAGCAGCGGCAACAACAGCACGCCTGACAGCCCCCGCTCGGGGGAGAGCCCCCGCTCGGGGGAGAGCCCCCGGCCGGGGGCCGTCCCCAGTCCCCTTCGCCCAGCACCCTCCCCTACAGCCACCGCCGCGAACACCGCTCCCAGACCGGTAAGCCTTTCTTAGACAAATTTCGGATCGTGGCGTGGTCAAATTTCATCTCGACTTTGTAAAATGGCGTGGAGTTTTGAGTCACGAAGTCGTGCTAACCTTTGCCTTTATGTAGGAACATCGCTGGCAAAATTGCCACATTGCCTCCCAACTGAACCATAACGGAATAATGATGCATAAATCTCTCGCAAACCAAGCAAACCAGATGCAGACCTCGACTATCGAACCGTACCAAAGTGACCTTACAAGTTACTTAATGTAACTAAACCTGACCTTAGGTAACGACATAATGTTAACCAAGCCCAGCGCAGGCTCCGTAACGTTACTAAACCCAACCTAAGCTAACCTTACCCAAACCGGGTTGCAGTTTCCATGCAATTTCCAGTAATATCCGTACCGAAAAATCCATTAATTTAAAATATTCGAATGGACATCCATGGTCCATGGATATAGACACATAGATATCCATTTGTGTATTTTCTATGAATTGATAATTCGGCATGGATATTGCCTGGACACTTCAACCCGGGAATTTAAGCCCATCCAATATGACAGCCAAACTACTTACAACCGCAGCTAACCCAATCTAATACTAATTCTAATCTTATTTGTTAGAAGAAAAGAAAATTAACTTTTCTAACGCTCCCAACCTTATAAAACCTAATAGTAGCTTGCCTAACTTAACGTAAATCAACAAATCCTTACTTTTCCAAATCTTGAATCCCTAGCCTTAGCTAACCGGATCCCAATGAAAATGGAAAACTTCAGTGAATACTCTTTGACGTAAAGTGCCATTTACCTTGGCTCAAAAAAATTTGCCGTATTTTGGATTAAAGCTACTTCACGTACCGTATTTCAATAAAGTTAAGCGTTCCTTGCATTTAGGTTTTACCGCATTTAACCGAATAAGGCCTTAGCTGAGGCTAAAGCTGCAGTACTAGATTACTGCCTTATAACAGGTTTTTAAAAGTTTCCAAATTAGGACGGAATCCTTTTTCGAGTAAAAGTTCCTGAAAGATGGTGTTGGCAGCGAAAGTTTCCCTTCCACTATGCCTCCACATGAAGCGCCTTCTTAATCCCAGAAGGAAAAAGTGCACGAACTTATTTCATTGCTCCTCTGCTAAGGAAACTTACATGTTAGCTTTCGACAGCTGATAAATACGGTATATATTAGTGTTTACTCTACATCTACCGATACTGGTTTGATTACTTCTGCGAAAGTGTATCAGTTTTCTCAGAAAGCCAGAATTGAGGCTGCATCTTTCAAGCACTCTACAAAACTGAGGAAACTTCCCCCCCCCCTCAAATTTGAGGTTGTTCAAAAACAGGCTGTGAATAAGCTCTTAGGTTAATCTTTTGGTTTCCAATAAAATTTAACGTCTTTTTTAAAAATATTTTTTGGTGATTAAAAAAAAGAATCTCTATCGGAGATAATTATGCAGTATGTGATTAATCCGTTGAGTACATCCTGTAATCTAATGGGCCGTCTCAAGAAAAGAAGATGTCTGGATAAATGTTAACCAATTAGTTACAAAAGAGACCCGTATTCGTGGGATTCCACTTTCGACCCTAACAATTTAAAGGTCGCGGAATCTTTCTATCCTGCTGACCTTCCGACCTTGCGTCTTGCCTAGCGTGAGACCGCAGGAAGAGGTTTGAGGGCAGCTGGCGACCGCTATGAAAAATCGATCGACCTAATCTCTTTCGTCAGACTAATTTTTCATGCACGTTTGTTAGCATTAACATATCGTCTGGTTGGGAATTAACCTTTCTTCGTTTTGTTCCAGGTTGCGAATTCAGATAACGAAGATTCGAGCACCATGCGAGTCGACAGGGCAGCTTACCAGTATATGTTCCAGGATATTGTGGGAATTAAGACAATGTTACTGAAACTTAAAAGAGTACTTCAAGATGTAAGTACACCGCATATTTTTAGCAAATCTTTTAACAGTGTCAAGTTTTTTCATCCCCTTTCAAAAGTCAGATCAGGGTAAACTCGACAAATCCTAGCAGCTCAATATTTGTCAGGCCTTACTTTTTTCTCTTCTTCTGAATAAACTTTATGTTTTTCTTATGGCTCGTTAACATAATTGTCATTAATACATGTTGATAAGTGTAAGAAGCCAAAATGGAGGAAGTCACAGTCAAAAACACTGTTAGCAGAGTCGTAGAAATCAGATCTGCTTAAATCTTAATCACTTCAGGCTTGTTGAGTCCTCCCCGACGAAAATTGCTTCGGATTAATTACGATGAACGAGTTTTGTTTTCATTGTTAATCAATATCTTCGGGTTCGATTTATCCCATGGACTGGGAAGTGTATATTCTCAAGAGGGACGGTCTGTCCCAAGTCCGTTCCCATTAATGTTATGAAGTTTAAAGTTTACTTTATGCAGTAATGATAAATGCATCATGTTCTTTCTGTTGCAGTCTGAAAGTATAAATCCGTACGATAGTTCATTAAAGGTAAGCCAGCATTAACAAGAATTGAAATCTAATCCGAATGTCTGCCTTCATAACGTGTTTGCCTGTCTTTCAGAATGGAATTCTTCATCATCTAGCTTGTAGCGATGTTTCTGGCGATGATGACGATCTGTTAAAACCTCCTCCTAGCGAAGAAGTTGCGGATCTCAAGAGACAAGTAAGTTTCTTTTCTTACATAGGCAGCCCACACGACAGCTGTGTGTTACCAGTTGCCTATCTCAAACTTGTGCAATTTTCAGATGGTCCTTATGAAGCAACAAATGGAGGAAAAAGACAGGATAATTCGTATGCTGCAAGCCCAAATATTAAAATTAGAACATTCTGATGAGGAGAGTTCTGATCGGGAACAGGAGAAGGAATTTTGTAATGCAGCTACGCAAACAGAGAGGGTGAGTGCCATCAAAACTTCGTCTTTTTTTTTTCTACACGTAAGGAGCAATATTCACTGAGGTTATGTTTGACTTTTAGATTCGACCGGTGTCAGCGGGACCTTCGATATTACAATCATTGCCGTCGGACGCGAACGGTGCCCCACTAGTCAGGTAAAAGACGGTTGCAAGTTTAAACTGTTTACGAAAATGAATATCTAATGTGATACTGTCTTCTCTTTTTTGTTCGTTGTATTTCTGTTGTTGCCAATCATTGGTGTGAATAAACTTCTAAATGTGCTGTTCTCTGAGAAGGAATCTCACGATGACTTTTTCTTAATTCTATGCTGCTTTGGAACAGTTTTCGGATCGGGAAGGTAGAGTGTTTGGATTATGTCTTAGGGGTTCTGCTCCTGAGTTCCCTCAACTTTTGGTTGCATGTCCTCGTCTAGATTACATTATGGTGAACAGGGTCGCCTTGCTATTGAAAATTTATGGATCAGCGCACATGTTTGGATTGCGGATATGTTCAAATATGTTAACTTTGATCAAATGAGTTGTTCCAACTCGGCTCACCGCGAGATCGCTGCGCCCTCTAGCGGCCAGTGCAAATTCTACTTCGATTCTATTGACTAGTTTCAACGCTCTTGGCAAGGCGAATTCTCGAATCTTGAGCATACTTTTAAACTGTTCTATTCATAACCGCTTTTGTACACGTTTATGAAAGAACAAAAAGAGCCCCTCTGGCCTTGGCCTGTATCTGCCGTTTATTGGACATCAGTTTGATCAAATTTCCAATCTTCCCTAATATTGCATGCTAACAATGTATCAATGTATTCCTCTGCTTATCCGCGTGGGGTATAAGACCGTATCGAATCATAGTACCTCTCTTTTAACCTGACATAGTATCGGTAGTCACATGAAATTTAATATTGTTGCTGTTTTATAGAGTCTATTTAAATGTTAATAGGTGGTCAAACGAATAGCTACTTAACAGAGCTTATTTCGATGTTAACTGATTTCATGTTAGCAATGTAAGCTTTAAATGTTAACTCTTAAATTAGTTACAGTGCTATTTTTGCACTGAAAGGAGGACTTAGTCTTCCAGCCTACAAAAATAAGCACTATAGAGTTATTTTGAACTATGAAAATTAAAAGCTGGATAAAATAAAAGAGAAGGGTGTGGATTTCACAGATTTAGGCATTTACGCAGCTGCTTCGTAGTTTGCTAGAGTTGAATGGCCAAAATACTAAATAACATTAATTTCAGTTCAAAGGAAAGGTCGGGTTTCTTCTCATTTTTCTTCAAGCTCTTCGATGCTCTTTCAGAACGGCTGCAACTTTCCTATTTTCCGCCTTAATTTGTAGTTCAGTACAGAAGTACAGATTCGAAGCACCTCCTAGTAAGAGGACTTGTAGCATTAGTGAACCCTTTGCTAATTTTAATCTTCTTACTAAACGCAAACTCATGATTTTTTTTCATGCTGCATGACGTGCAGACGTATATTGTGAGTATCATATCTTTTTTTTCTCTATCTCAAAAAGTTGTGCACATAATGTCGCTGCACGGGTAAAAGATATACTCTTGTTCTTCGGTATGACAGCGAATGTTGGATGTCGCGGCATGAGGAGTCGGGAATGAGCAATCAGCTTCTGTGTATCCCATTTTACGAGTCCTTTTGTGTATCTATACTTTCAAACTAGCGCTGTACCCCTTTCCGAAGAATGATTGGTTCTTTAACAACGGTTGCCCTTTCTCCTTCTTTTCGGGGCTAAGCACGATATTCAGAATCGATTCCTTGTCATTTGCAATATCGCTATAATGAAATATTTAAGTCCTGCTTAGAGCTGTCCGCATGGATGCCCAAATAACGGATAGCTAGACACAGAGAGCCGGTTTGATATTCATGCTGTGGAACCGCATGGTTATGGTTTTCCTCGCCCATTCGGTAAAGGGGAAGTCCGACACAAGAAAGCAGATGTCTCCACGTGTCCTAAAAGCAATCTTCTGGGCAAGGCTTAAGGAGGCAAGCCCCTACGGCAACCTACCTGAACAGTCAACCTCAAAATAATGAGTCTTGAGCTAGCCTTCGATGCAGCTCTGAGCCGCTGCGAGACTTTAGAACGGCTCTTAGTTTGTAGTTACGTTGAATTATCAGCGAGATGACTTGGAAACCAGGTTAAATGTTGAGTTGTAACCTTCGTTACTCAAGAGCGTAGTTGAAAGATTGTCACGTTGCGTGAAACGTAAACTGAGGATATCTGTTTTCTGTGCGGGTGTGAGTAGAGAGCCTCGCAGGGAGAGAGGCGTCGATGGCACGTCACCCTTCCATCCCACCAACCAGCGTTGCTTGTTCCTTGCATCCTAAGAACCAGCGAACACCCCAGGAAGAAGTTGTCGCCTCTCTCCCTTTTAGGTTCTCTTGGTGTGCGTGCGCGGCTCCGTCGAGTTACGGTATTTGATCGTCGAAATAGCATTGGAAATATTTTGTTTGTTTCAGCTGGACTGATTCATGGGGTCGCAGAGGCAAAACAGTGAGCAGTAACAATCGTGGCGGCGTGATGATGCGGCAGGCCCGGAGTTTAGTCCCCGCTTCTCATCGGTTTAGTCTCGGCGCTCCCTCGACGCCGAATTCGGAGCCGGCCTCCAACATACCCCTGGCGAGGCCTTCTCTCAGGAGGACCCCAGCCAACTCAACAGATTCTGTGCCAAATAGCAGGAAATCCGCTTCCTCCGTTCCCCGAAGAACGCCTCTAAAACATTGACAAACGAAGATCATTTCACCCTCTCAGTACCTTCTCACAATATCAAATTCCGACTGGCAACCTAACCTAACATTCCTCGAGAAGGTGCTTCTGTTCTCATTGGTGGATCGGCGCTGAAGCCCATTAACCTCAGGGGTCGGCAAACAGCACGCCCGGTGTGCAACTTCTCATTCGCAGAACGCCTGGCGTGCTGTGACTGGCGACCCCTGAATACTCTCTGTGATGTTGCGTGCGGCAAACTTCAAAACGCGAAAAATGTTTTGTATTTATTGTGAGTAGAAAGCTCACAGATTTTGTGCCCCCTTTGGAGATCTGTGGGCTTTCTTCTAGATGAATCTGGGCAATTGTGATCATAGACTTGGTTTTGATTTACTTAAACGCCGACGAACCCCATGTGGGTGCGATCAGGTGATAACTTGTACAGGTCGCCTCCTTATTGCGAGGCTGAAAAATGTGATTATACTTTTAATTTGCGTTATTTATCATGAGCTCATTCAGGTAGATTAATTTAGGCCATTGTGCTGTGAATGGTCGTAGAATCAAGCCAAACAAGTTGGCTTTATGGCGGGAAATGGATGCAAGAGAACAGCGAAAGATCCATACTTTTCGCCGATCGAAATTTCCATGAAACTCAGGTTTTCGTCTTTGAAATGAGAAGAGAAATTAGCGCCCTTTTTATTCCATGACGCGATTTTTTTCGTGAATGTCTAGTTCCAATTTAAAATGATCTCTACTCGTTTCCCGTATATTCCAAGTACCTCTCTGACAACGGGAGCTATGAAAGAACGTCGTTTTTTTGTTTTTATTAAATTTTATTTTTACAGGAGTACAAATGGATTTATGGACACAAAAAATATTTAGTTTGCACGTTGAAGGAGAATGCGGAGGAAGGATTATTGGAAGTTTTACTGCAAACGGATCTTCCGTAAACTGTCGTCATGAGGAAGTTAATTAAACATTTTAGATACCGAACCGTTTTCAGCTTGCACGAAATTCCCCTTCTATGCTTACTTAGGTCTCCCTCAACGAAATGGCATAGTTGACGGTGCCCAGAAATACGTTCGCTGTTGTAGAAAATTTCTTTTGATTGTGTAAGCGCGGTGCGATGTGTTTTCTTAGCGGAATGAGTCGGAGTTGTGTAACGACAGTTCAAGTGTCAAAATAAATGTGATTCTTCAAGAGAAAATCACAGAAACCTCTTGCGTCAAAAATGCAAACCAAAGATTAGGTTCGTGTAAAAAAGAAAAAAAAAGAAAAACAATATTATTTGTTGACAGTAGTTTGAAAAGAGAGCAGGGAAATCATTGTTGAAGACGTTTGCAATTTCTTCAGTCACGAAAATATTATCTTCAGGTCAAAATATTGAAATGCAAATTTATATTGTCATTTACGTAATCCAGTTGTCTTCTAACCTATTCACGTTGGGAAGCCTCTGGATATGATTGACTTTGACTAGTTTTCACTTTTTATTGAATTATTTGCTGTTTAGGTACTTTTGTTCAGTGATAATGCAGGTGAAATGTTACTGATGGAAGTTGTTGACTAGTTTCTTGATGAAGAGAGAGATATTTTCAGCATACAAATTCTTAAAACCTTTTATCAGGTTTTCCCTCAACCTTGTATCTATAATAATCTTGCATTATATATCTGTAATAGTGTGGTAACGATTTCGCAGAATCGAAAGATGGAAGATTATTTTTGAAGCGGTGTCGAGATAACGGAGAGTTGGCAAGAATGTAAGAATAATGTTTTATACTGTAACTCCGAGGACGTTTGTCTAATTTAAATTTTAATAAGCGTTCTCAAGGGCTCTATGCTATTTGACTGCTGTACAGGCTACTTAATTCATTCATTCCTCGTGCTCAGATTTCGTTTTCTCTTTGACAACCTCAAAAATTTCTTGAACCTCTTTTTTTTTAAAAAAAAAAGTGAGATTTGAATACTTTTGTTTAATAAATCGTATCTATCAAGAAATTACTTGTTTTTACTATACCTTTTCAAGCATGCTTTCAAGCTACCGTATTAAAATCGTATGGCATTACAAACAAGTATAGTATGCAAACAAATATAGTATATTATTTAAGTCCGAAACTACCGGTACCGGTATCAAACCGCCAGTCAGATAAAAAGTTCGCCACCCTTTCCTTGTAATCTTTCTAGAAAGGAAGGAATTCCTCTCTGCTCTTGACCCTATAAATGAAAATATTGATGTATCTATCAGCCAGCACTGTGCCCCGACCTGCGGGCAGTGCAAAAAACAAAATAAATAAATAAAACGCTTTCCGTTTTCTTGTTACTTGTAACTGTCATACTACTTTTTTCTTTTAAGTTCATTCCCATATGATTTTGTTTGAGACTATCTAAACGTTGCGTCTTAAATTTGACTTTTGTGCCTTCAGAAGTAGAGGAGCCTCTATTCAGAAGCATGAGGCGAGCTTAGTTATTAAATTTATGTAGAGTAAAAGTTTTGTACAGCGCGGGTAACATCATACCGTACGCTCGTTTTTCTTTTTCATAAATCAGCTGCGATTCCTTCTCATTTTTGAACAGGAAAAAAAAAGTCATGGAAGTTTGCGTAACGTTTGGTGCCGTACGTAAAAAGTTCTTCCGTTCTTTTTCCGCGGAAGAGTGTCGCGAAACAACTATCATCGGTATACCCATTCTTTTAGCTCGATTAGTCAACACAATACTATCGGCTGCCCTCTAATATATCGATAATCGGATATAGATTTATTTCAAATATCGCCCAGCGCTGGTGTGATGTGATGGAGTGAGGTGAATTCAATTACCGGTCCAGTCGTGCAAGACTAAGTTGGTCATTTCCGTTTAGGTCTTCCCCGAAGTATGATACTATAAACGCTTTAAATAATATCGGTTTTTACACCGATGCTCAAATCTCATCGATTTCAATTAATGGTTATTTGAATACTGTCCTAAATTCGTCTTAGAAATCTAGTGAATATGTCTTTTTGTGGGCGCTGAGGTTGCTGGGAGCGGAGATAATAAACAATCTTGCATGAGTGTTCCCATACCAATATCAAGTTAAAATAAGGATAATTTGTCCCGTGAGAGCCTATATTCGGTTGCCTCAAAATTCAAATTTCGCTCCTAGCAAGTCCCATAGCTCCTAAAGCCCTGAAACGCGCACAGCGATAGAAAAAAATGGCCGCTCTACACGGGCGGAGGAACGGCCGCCATTTTTTTCTATGCAAGCGAGTATCTCTGTCTCTCTTGCACACACGGCTTTTTGTATCTTCTTAAAGCCCTAAAGATCCTTAAAGCCCTAAAGATCTTTAAAGCTCTGTACAGATACAAGGACTTTATATCTTCTATTTCTTTGTATCACCGCCAATCAGAGCGCTCAATAGTAATCGCGTCTCTTTAACTGGATATAGGGCTTTAGGTTAAGGTTGTATTTTATACAACCTTACTTTCATTCATGGCTAAAACGATAGCAAGGGGTTCAAAATTTTCTATAGCGATGGATTATGACCATGATTATGACGCTTGTCATTTGAAGGCCTCCAAAGATATTTTACATGTTCTCGGATCATGATGCTTGGATTAGGTCTCTTTCTCGGCCCGGACGACATTCTCTTAAGCAAACAAGATGGTTTTTGATATTCGCCCGAATCGGGCGAAAAAGACAGTGCAGGCTATTCGCCCGAATCGGGCGAATAGCCCGTGCACGCTTTCTCGCCCGAATCGGGCGAACAATGATGGAATGGCTATCC
>Ga0058701_10000835_pt1 | contig 20955 bp, 19 predicted proteins | sample AgamicOrMae_FD_97039 | JGI IMG/M metagenome (GOLD analysis project Ga0058701, IMG submission 97039) | Agave microbial communities from Guanajuato, Mexico - Or.Ma.e | ecosystem: Host-associated > Plants > Phyllosphere > Phylloplane/Leaf | place: Guanajuato, Mexico | collected 2012-06-04 | reverse complement strand
CATTCTCACAAAACACTCTGACTGTTTTGTTGCCCTACGTCGCCCTCTCAGATGGAGTGGCGCCCCCGCGGCAGCAGTCACGTTCGCAACTTCGTTCGAAGGATGTTTTGCTGCCGCTAAGCACTTGTTCTAGCACCCTTGCCAGGACCGCCTCTAAAATCATCTCACTCGAATTTGCCTCTGTGACCCGTTTTCAACTCAATCCATGTCGACAGAACAGACTGGGATCTCTGGTCTCGTTCATCTATCACCTCGGTGTAGATCTAACTTCTCAACTACCGTTCTGGTTGGTAACCAGGCTCCTATCGGCTATCGAGCTCATTAAAAGAGGATAGCGAGACTGGTGTGCTTAAACTCTCACCCAAAATCTGGCTAGTAAATCGCCTCTTGACACTTCCATTAAGGAACTCTCATTCTCCTCCCGTATAATAGACTCGCCATAGCTTGTATAGATGACTCTGTCTCAATCAGCTCGATAGCTTATATTGAGAAGACAAGGCAGAAAACTTCCCTGGGTGCATTAGGCTCCTCGATAGAAGATTGGGAGCCGGCTGAATCTCGTGTCGCATACAAGTGAAATATCAGCAAATTTCTGAATAAACAACGGACCATTGATATAGGAACTCTAGTCATGAACCTGTAGTTCTTAGGCCCTCACGATTGATATAGCCCAAAAGTTGCCGGTGATCGCTGAGGACCCTTGGCCGAACTCAAAACCAGAATGCAATGGCCACCCTTCTTAACAGACGCTGCTGGGATTGTCTATGAGGGTGGAGAGCTTGCGAAACTGAGTCACGTAATCATTTAGCTGGTAAAAGGATCCGCTAAGAGTTTCGACTAGGCTTTATGGTTAAACCGTAGCACACCGAGACGATTGCTGGGAACGCGCAACACACGTTCCATGCAGGGCTCAGGTATGGCAGATTTCCGATCTTGCGCATGAGTCAAGAAGGTTCTAAATCGGCTTTCGGAATTTCCTGTGATCGAAAATGACAATTCCGACTTGGGCGATGTGGCCAAATTGGAGCTTTTTTCGGGCTCATGCCAGCCCCACTCGATCCCACTGCTTTACGATCACCACCATCTGGCAATCAAAGGGACAGAGGCGGTAGATTTCGCGATCATATTGATCACTTCGAAAATTTCATGCAGCTGGTGCCCTTGACAAAAGGCTCATCGAATATTGTAATTAGAGGTTCCGTTATGCATAGAGTCTCGATGATCGAGGCTGTCGCAACAACTGTCAAAACTCTTGAAAGATACAGTATCTTGCATAAGTTTGGGCCATGTATTGCGCTCGTGGCTGGCTCTGTGCGAAAATAGCCCGTGGCATAGCATCTTCTGGGCTTGCCCGGAGTATTCGGGGCTTTCTGGGCAAAGTGAGCAATTCTGTCATCCTTTTCTGCAAGCTTGCGAAAACAGAAAATTCCGAAGCCTTGATCTCTCAATCAATTTTGGCATTTGTAGTTGTCTCGCCGACTACATCTTTGTTTGTGTTCAAGATTCTCATGATCCGATCTCAGGATGAGTCTTATGTTCAAGCCGCCCACCAAGGATCGGGTTTTGGATCCAAACCTCGTCCGAACAGTAAGTGTCATTAGAACAGCGACAATGATATCACACTGTCGATCCAACAACTAATCTTAAATTAACCTTACCCAGATGCTAAACGAAAACGCGCTATTGATCAAAATTGTTACCGAGTATCAGAACAAAGGTAAAATCTATGAATGCATGAAATATCAGGATATATTGGCAAGAAATCTACTCTATCTCTCCGGAATATCAGACTTTCAAGCTGACGAAGATTTTTCACCGGCGAGGACGGATGAGAAAAACAGTGATAAATCCAAGCCCTAGTCAAGCATTTAACTTTCTAATCTGAAAATCAGAAGTATGACCATAATTCGGGATTGGCTCAGCTCCGTCGATGCGGAGTGCCGCTCTCAGTTTAGCGGATCTGCTACGAGGATTTGCCTCTATCTCGGTATCAGATGGTCTGCTAATATGCTTTAGAAGGGGCCACCAGTTTTTGTACGAGCCGAGATCCTTGATTTCCTCGATAGTTGACAGACTATTAGTCTGAATCCTATCGTGTTGCGTCGCCTGTCTGAAATTTGGAGCATCCATGTCTAGGCTCTGGAAAACCTTCTTGACTATCCTATCCTCTAATGAATGAAAAGTGAGGACAGCTGCAATTCCATATGGCTCTTGGATTATATCCTCACCAGTCTCGGTTCGCATGATCTTTGATGGCACAAGGAAGTCCCTTATCTTGCTCAGTCCATAGTTGAGCTCATTCAGTTCGTTATTCACGAAGATCCTCAAAGCCTGGAACAATTTAGTTCCACCATGGGCGTAACGACCCAAAGCGTCTATTGATGGCGCTGACACAGATGAGATCACCTGCGCTAGCTCTCTCGTGGTTCTTATCCGACCAAGGAGTGTTCTGGCATCTACAATTGCATTCGACATTTTTCTCGATCTTTTTTCTTCCCCATAGATCTTAATTACTTTAGCTAGACTCTCCTGGCTGAGGTTATTGACGACATCCTCTGCAGTTATATCGTCACTGCTTGACCTGTCCATACGCATATCCAGTGGACCATCCGAGCTCAGCGCAAAACCCCGGGATGCGTCATCTAGCTGCATCGACGAGGCTCCAAGGTCAAAGATTACGCCGTTGACACTTGCATAAGGTATGCCAGATAGATGTATCTGTTTGGCCACGGTACTAAACTTTCCGTGGATTGGTATCACTTGTTGGTTGATATTTAATCTCTGAGATTTGATTGCTATCTCAGCAGAAAGCTCCTGGGCTCTCCTATAGGCGACTGGATCTCTATCGACAGCAATCACTTTGATGGATTTGTTTGTGTCCAAGAGACGGCGTGTGTGTCCACCGCCCCCGAAAGTCATGTCTATGAAAACTTTGCCATCTTGGGGCCTGAGAAGTCGTGTGATCTCCTCTGCCATGACTGGCACGTGTGAAAATACTGATTTTGCCATGATCTCGAATAGGAGGTTCTCACTAATAGCAAACTTAGGCTCGACGACCCAATTTTGGGCTCGACAATGCGGTACGAATAAGCAAGACCCAGAACATTGGTAGTCGTGAAAAAAAATGCAAAAAAAATTTTTCTCAGCTGTGAGATTTGAACTCACGACCTATAGGTAACTATCGCGTTCGCATTTACAGCCTACCGCTCTGCCAACTGAGCTAAGCTGAGACATGATGATCGGAGGTGAGCTTGACTATATAAAGTGCAAGTCGGTGGCTAGCTTTATTCCAGTTCCAGTGTACTCTCTTGATGAAAATTAAAGAAGGAGCATGGTGTCCATTCGCAAAAATCTCATCCTTACTGAACAAAAAGCTGATGCAACTGTTATCACTGATTTCACTAGCAGTGTGCTCTGAACTGAAGGCTCAGAAGATTCTCTCCTTAGTCCCCACAGGAGTGCCCGGTTGCGATATATTGTTGCGGTTCACTGATAATAATTATTATAATGCTGCATAACCATGGAGCAGGTGACATTTAACACAAATTATATCCTTGCTGCTACGGCATTGGTTGGCCTTATACTAGCAGCTCTCATATATTGGCTTCTATCTTTCACCAAAAAGACCATCCCAGACAATTTCGTTCCAGCCAATCCGATCCACCGTAGGGCAAACCGAACAGCCAACAGACCAGATTTTAGACCTCAACTAAGAACGGGGCCCATCAGTGACGATGACACGGACGAGAACTCAGATGATGCGATCGAGAGGATGGCTGAGGAACAAAAAGCCAAGAAAAAAATCGGTGTCAAGAAAGCCGCCAAGTTAGAGGCCAAGGCGATAAAGAAGATGGAACGCGAGCAGATGCTCCTAGAACGAGAAGAAAAGAAACGAGAACAAGAATATGCCGATCAGCTGAGACGAGAGGAGGAGGAAAAGCTGAGGAAAGAGGAGGAAGAGAGAGAGGAGAAGGAGAGATTAGAAAGGGAGGAGATTGCGAGAAAGGAACATGAGGCATACTTGGCGATGGCAGCAACCTTCGAGGTCGAGGAAGAAGGCTACGATCCCGATGAAGAGCTGGGCAGTGAGCAAAAGTTAGCAACATTCATCAATTATATCAATGAACAAAAGATTGTCTTACTCGAAGACCTGGCCGCCCACTTCAAAATGCGAACGAAGGATGTGGTGGACAGGATTCAGAATCTCACTTCTAATGGTTCACTAGTCGGAATTATTGACGACAGGGGGAAATTTATCAGTATCACCAAGGAAGAACTATCGAGCGTCGCTAAATTCATACGGCAGCGTGGTAGGGTAACTGTAGACGAACTAGTCATCAATTCCAACAAACTTATTAATCTAAGAGTTGACACAGCCTGATATTAGGCGCAACTTGTATCCGCAGTCTATCGTGTTTTGAGGCCTATTGAAGACAGCGATATGAAACAGAGAGGTTGTCAAGGCGGCTGAGCAATAGTCTGTTCCGGGCGCTCTCACTCTAATATAGCGAGATCTTTGTAAACACTTTGACCCAGGAGAGATGCTAAAAGTTAGGCAAGATGAGATTTCGTGATGAATTAGGCACCCTGCTACATCTAAACAATTTAGTAGGTTTCACACTATGCAAATCTATTTAGCACGTATGAACTCACTTGATTCGGGCAGATTATCTACATTGTTCCTCGGACAAATTTCGTCTCGAATTGTCCCACTTTGATTGTTACCTATCTCGGTTAGCTGGATGGGCTAGAGCCGATTCATTCGAGGCCTTCGTCAAATCAAAGTCGATCAGAGCATACGAAAGAGGACGGGGGTCGAAGGCTTCGTGTGCCGCTAGTTCAGATGATAGATCTGTGATCCTGGAGGCGTCCTTATGTAGCTGCCTATCCCATCCACTAGACCTTGTCTGGTTTAGGTCAACATCAGTCATGCGTTTTGAGTTTGAAAACGTTCTTTGTCGCTAGACGACAGTTTTTCAATTCCTTCGATAAGTTGGTTAACTAACTCGCTTGCGTCTGTGTGTAGTACGAATGCATACATAGCCCCACCAGCTTGACGTTTCCCTCCGACTTCAAATACAAACTTTCGACCATCCTGCATACACCTCTAACGACGGATGCATCGCAATGGCCGTCTCCTTTGAAGTAGAGTGAGATTATCGTCAGTTAGCTGATAATCGCCTCTTGAAATTCCGTTCCCGCGTTCATCAATATTGGTTGCAAAAAAATTGGCAATCTAATTTGCAGCTAAGCTCCACTGATTCAACGGATTTGATATGGATGCTACCAGGATAAATGCTCCCCATGAAAGATTGGAGATTGTTCATCGAGTTGAAAACCACAAACGAATTATTAAGTATAGAGGAACCAAGGAGGCGAACGATATACAAACAGATCTGTCGCTGCAATCTAGACCTGGAAAACGTTTTGGGGATTGTGGGTCTCAAGGGCAAAGACTCTCTAAAGGCCCTCGAAATGGTGGGGAAAGAAACGGAGAGACATAATCAGAGCGGAGTCGGCCCTTAAGTTGAAAAGCTTGATCGGACTAATAGTTCAGGAGCGTCGGCTAAGTATAGAGACAATCCTGTGTGATCCGTCAGCTCACATGAGATCCGGTTGGTCGTGGTGGTACAGCTCGTGGTGATAGGGAATTCTGAGAGGATCCCCTATCGGTCTTGCCGCCCGAAGACCATCGCGAAAGTCTATGATATGAAACTAAACTGAACTGCTCATAACCCCTGCATAAGCAAGTGGATGTCTGCCTATCAGTGAGTCATCAGGACAGGTCAGGCTATGTCGTCCAATGGGTCTTGGAAAGAATGTGATCAACAATACTAACTTTGAATTTATTTGCTCAATCCTTATCGCTAGTAGCCACGTGGTTGACTCCTAATATGATCAGCACAATAGATCCCGCGAAAGTGCCGAAAACAATCAGTCTTCGCTTCAGAGACTGAGCTGCCAATGATTCTTTTGTCTTCTTCGTCTGTTTTTCTAGCTTTTCAATCTGGTCACTCAATAACCAAGCTCTTTTCTTAACAACATCGATTACTTTCGTGCGTTTGTCAGACTTTCTTAAATTGTTTCTTAGTAACTCGGTTAACTGCCTAGATCTTGAATCGAGTTCATTGATTTCGCTCGAGTCGTCATAGAATGTGGAGCCAGAAGAGGCCGAAGGTGATGTTGAGGGGCTTTGAGATTGCGGAGTTTCCTCTTGGGGGGTTTTAGGACTACCCTCACGATTATCTGTCGTCATAATAGTTAGGGTTGATATAAAGCGATTTAGAGTCTAAGATGAAAATCTTCTGACTCATCATTCATCAATGAATATTAAGATTTTAGATTCATAGGATGACGAACAAAATGGGAAATCACGGGATGAGAGCTTTTGCTTGCGTATATATTCACCGTTTTTTCTAGCCTGATAACAAAAAGAGTCAACAGATCGACTGAGTTCCTTTGGTGCCTCACAATATGGTTATATAGTTATCAATCTTTTGTCTGTGTTTCTGTGCAATACATTCGGCAATCCAAACAATGTTGCGAATCTCTTGTTCTTTCAATTTCAGATAAGAATAGAATACTCCGAAGTGAAACTGCTGCATGAAGGCGTTAACATTCAGTTGGACCTCGTGCTGAAAGAACTTATCCTCTAGTGTTTTATCCTCATTCAGGCTATTGCCATCACCAGCGCCATCGAATAAGATTCTGTACTCGTTGATGTAATCGGCAACATTTCTAACTTGCTCAAATTCGTCTGCCCTAGCCAGGGCTGCTAACCCATATGGAAACAACCTTCCACATTTTGGATACAACTTTGCCCTATCATCTTTAGTCAGTTCTGTTCCGAAAGAGTTGATTGTTATAATGAAACATCTTCTGTCGGCTTCAAATGCAAGAATATCACACATAACTTCGCCCGTTCTACCTCCTATCTCCCTTTTGCAATAGTCGTAGAATGTTTCCAGATATGATTTATACAAAGTATTGCGTATGATTTCGATGTTCAATTCGTCCAGGTCCTCTTCGGCAATGCAGTCGGAGAAAAATGGTGCAAGTGGAGTATCGACTAAAACTGCATTGTAGAGATCAGCAGGCGTTTGTGCTACGTGGATTGCGGCCATTTGATCGAAGCTACCAAGTGGATGACATTTCGTTATGAGCTCGCCTATGGGCCGTTGGTGTAAAGTTCCCGTGATGAGTAGTATGATGTTATCGATCATGTAGGAATAGGTGATGAAGTCTAAAAATGTTGCTAATTTACCACTAGCTTGAGTTCTGAGATATTGAAATTCCCTGCAAGCCTGATCGCGGAGCCTCTCTTCAATTATTGGCACGCTTATTACCGGTTCATTTGCCAGTATGCTCCCATAACTTGTGGTTTGTAAATGAACTTTGAGATCTTCCAATGTTTCACATTGCACAAGGTTCGTATAGTCGCCTCGCTTCAGTAAAGCATCTTTGAAACCCCTCGCCAGCCCCTCAAGGTATCCGTTGTTCGAGTTAAAGAGGACAAAATCGAGCATGATGACCCTTTCAAGTTAGCCATGCATTTAGTCCAAGAGGTGGTTCAAGTGAGAACTGGCGAAGTTTAAACAATCTTTGGACCGGCTTGGAAATAATATTATCGAAAATCTATCCGGTCATCATGTCCGGAAAGTCAATATAGGATGGGATACGAATTGAGAGAGGGATATAAAACATCTGGCGGTCGCACTGCCGCCGCTACCCCTAAACTGTATTGCCAGACTTCACTGGGGCGATTCGGCGGCGCCCGGCGATGCGTGTGTGGTAGAAGATGTTGGATCATTGCGCTTCGCAGCAGAACGTGGCCCCTTTGGCCAACGAAATCTGCACCCGCGAGCACGACTTCCTTATGGACCTCCGGTTCAGGCCCTTCGAGCATTTGGTCCGAGGAGGCATAAACATCTGATGGTTGCCCTCGAGTGTTTTCACTCAGATTCTCAACCTCAGGAGTTGGCCAAAGATTCAATCTAACTTTCAGATAGAGTTTACAATTTTTTGGGCCATAAAATGTTTCCAAACATGCTGTAAACCTTGACTATTGTTCGGGTGCCTCTGACAGGCAAGTTTGAAGGCAAACTTTCCATCGGCACCATCCTAAAGCTAGCCCTTTCGGAGAGGATCTATCGAGTCTTGCATGCTGGATTTGACGATATGATTATCTTTTATTTCATGTTCTTTCTCCACCTGGCAACTATTGTCTAAGCACATGATCACTCGGTCGTTTGGCAAACTACTGCCAAAGAGCGACTCGAATTTGGGTATTTAAATCCCTGGCGAGTACAAGCCTTCACTCTAACATGTGTGTGCGAAGCATGTAGTCAAGTGATTCGAGTTTGGGTCCAGAGCTAATCGATGTGAACGGCAGCTTTAGACTGGCGGAGTGAGCAATCCATTGGACCGCATCAATACAAATCACATACTACAAAGAAGAGTTCAGCAAGACGAGCAGATTGGATGAGAGGAACATAGCATCGCTCGGTTGGGCGACATTTGTGAACACCAAGTTTGATAGACAGTAAGCCTGAAGCCTGGTAAGACGTAACCATACAGGAACTGAAGTGGTAAAGGCCAACCGCGACAAGCTCAGCCAATTAAGCAACAGTTTTGATTGCCGGCTCTGTCTGCTGTAGGAACGCAGAGACAGAGAGAGAAAAAGTTCCGATCAGTTACGCCATATTGTGTGGAGACAGCCTCTGTCTCTGTTGCTGCCACCTTCATTCTTCACGGCAAGTTAATTCTCTTCGACAGGTTACATAAAGACTTTGCCAAGTTGCCTTGCCAAGACGTTGTATCGCCACGAGAGAATTGTTGAGCAATTGTAAGAATGATTCGTGCTAGATAATGATAACGATGATATTTAACTTACTCAGTGGTGCCTTATGCGAGGGGCTTGGCTAAGATGAATGTGAGTCAGTGAAGGAGTGTTTTGTACTTGGTTGTCTGGTGTAGTGCGTCAAAGGCAAACGAAGCCACCAAGCTCTGTTGGCCCACATTCTATTCAAGCTATTGGGAAGCCTTCATCTGAATTGCGTGCTGCGTTTGGTCTCGGGGGGAGATGCGTTGGCGCTGCTGCTGAGTGTGCACCTGATGCGTTGTATAGAACTTGTGCAAGCGTGATTACAGACTATCCCTGCGATGTTTGCGGTGGCGACTTTCGCTGGGTTATTGACCCACTGAACGGGATTCAGACATGTAGCGAAAGAGTGACCAAATGACGACGTTCGCAGCATTGCCAGCAGTGTAAATCATAATAAACAGACGGCAATCAATCCTTGCAAACGATAACCTCAAGATCAGAAATACTCCACTCCGAGTGCAATGCCTCGTGGGCTTCCCCCAACTCACAGACTAATCAATTGTTTCTTCAAAATAATTCCATTTGCAAGCTAAAATCTACACCTATCATGAGAAGACCAATGCACTCCGCCCCCACGAAACTAAGTCATCGTTATACCTCAGTTGATATACATTTCTTCAACGCATCGGGACCTAGGGCTGGACCGAACTCGACGATATTCTCTTAGAAGCCAACACTGATAGATGAAAATGCTTCTAGGGAACTTGCTCAATGATGGCTTTTGCCTATTATCGAAGCAACTCAAATTCTACACCTGGCAATATAAAAGGGATTTAGATCAAAGGCAGAGACAAGAACTATTGGAAATATTGGAAGAATCACACTTTTCCAAGTTAGCCAATAAGATCAAAGCACTCCAAGCTGTTGTTACTGATTCAAGACAACAAATAGGTAAACTTCTCATTGAGAAATGCCTTGCCAGTCATAGAAGACACCAACTAATCCAATTGATACAGTCGGGATTAGTCGATATAAATGTTAGACTAGACAATTATGGAAGGACTCTGCTTCATAGGACTGCCTATAATCTGGACGTGGAATTGGTCGAATTATTGATCAAGCATGACGTTAATCTCAGACTTCTTGACTATGCTGGAAACACAGCGCTACATATCGCAATACAAAGTTACAGGAATGGAGCTCTCATCTTCAATAACGAACCAGATGTTGTCAAAAATCTCACAACTATGATCAGGCTTCTACTCGATGCCGACAGGCAAAACCAGCTACGGCAGGAACGATCTAGAAGCCCACACGGACCAGAAGCCAACCGATGGTTCTATACCAATGTTGCTGAGCGAGCAAAAATAGAGTCAAACTTCAACTCACCTATGGACTCGATTATAAACATGCCATATGGCGAGACACCCAACTTATATAAGGGTCGTCGCAATGCAATGACACCGAAGGAAGCGAAAATTTGTCGCCTATTTAGTTATCAAAATTCCAAATGCAGACCTCATTGTCTTACTGATTCTAATCGAGCTGAATCTGGAGCAAGCATCAGCCCAGAGGAATCCGTGATTGCTTGTTCGCCTCCCAACATTGGATCTGAGAACAAATGCCAATCACAGTCCCATCCAAGGAGTGAACAGGATACATCTATTGATAGCATATGCCATACTCAGCCTGCCTTTGAAGTAGTCGCCAAGAGTGGTTCGAAGACAAAGGACTCGAAGGATATGGATGAGACTTCCGCTTCTTTGATAGACTCGAGGAATGCGTTCGGTAGAACAGCTCTACACTACTGTGTATCCGTTGTAGGGGAGAAGCATCTGGACCATTTTGTTGGATTGTTGTTGGAATATGGGGCTGATCCGGATGCAATTGATACGAGGTTAAAGACGCCTTTGTATTGTTTAGTTAAACGACCCGGAATGTCACTAATTCGTCCTAAATATTTAGCAATCAAAGAATTATTAGAGAATGGCTGTGATGATTTAGGCCTAGCTATGAGACCCGAAAGTCTCACTGCGAAATTCTTGGATGATATGGAAAAGAGTCTGGTATCTTCAACCCGCATACAGCATCAAGATGAGCAGGTCGAACCGATATTCATGAGGAGAACTTTCAAACGAGTGCCAACTCTGAAACACATGGCAAGATTATGCCTTAAGAGACAGAACGATCTATTCAGAGGCAGCATCAAGCGTCAGATGAGTTTTAGTCTACCAATTGACGCGCCTGCCTCTTTGAATAGTTACATTAATAGGAAAATATTAGACCAATCCGAATTAAATTAACTTATGTAATCCCATCCAGGGATTATTTAGATTATCGCTAGACGAGCCATAAGTCGCACAAAGAGTTCTCCCGGCTCAGTTACTTGGCATTGTTCGGAGTGTTTAGGAGATGTAATCTTAAAGTGAATAGTCATGGTGTGGGAAATTTGAGTCTAGTGTCGATGAGTGAAGTTGAAAATCGTGAAAAGACTGGTTTCGTCTAGAGTCTAGCGCTCCAATGCGCATACATTGTGCACTTATCTTGGACTGAAGAAATTTCTGACCATGTCCTCGCTAATTATCCTTGTAGTCTGCGTTCTAGTAGGACTACGTCCTTCTCGTCTCCTCTCTGACCACAATGCTCTCAACTTCTTGAGCCAATGTAAGGAGAAGTTCTGGATGACAATCCACTTTTCGAGGATCCAGTTTCTGGAGCCAATTGAGGCTGTAAAAGCAATTACTGGCCCGGGTGAGTGGCTTGTTCACTCACTGATCAATCAGGTGGAAAAAGAACCGTGAGGGTGGACATTTGTCTTCATTGTAATTTTCTACCTGCAAAGGTAATTTGCCTTCGGCAGGCAGGCAGGCAGAAGTTTCTCCTGAGAATGTAGTTCTGAAGCGAAAATGAAACAATTATCTGGGGATTGTGAAACAACTGGAGAAAGTGCCGTCCGTCATGCCACCAAGCGAGCTGCGCAAGGGATCCACCATGAGGGAGTCTCTCAAGCCTTCCTACTAGGAAGGCAAGAGAAGGTGGTTGCTCTCTGGGATGTTAGTCCGAAACATTTCTGGATCAATCGGTTCGACTCTGGCGTCTCGATTTCAGTCTTGATCTAGAAGCAGAAGTGCAACAATTGGCGAGCGAAGAATTCACATGAGTTTCAGGTTGTTGGAGTGTTTGAAACTAAAGAAAATCTTTAGAAGATCGCAATATATTCCACGAAAGAAGATGACCATCGCCATGAAGAACCTCAAATCCTTGATTAGACTGATCGCAGTGAGCATCTCTCTAGCTCTACTGGTTTCACACACCTTGAATCCAACTTTGGTGGAAGCCGGTGGAAAGGGTGGCAAGGGCAAGGGACATGGTGGCAACATCATCATCAGTTTGGGTGGCGGTGGAAACAAGGGTCATGGCTATCCAGTGCCCATTCCTATTCCTATCCATTGCGATGGTGGCAAGTCGTACTGGCACCATCGGCGTAGAAGATAGATTCTTCTTAGGGCTATGAGCGAAGATTAGTGCTACTATATATATATATACTTTATACTCTGTCGCATTTGCTTACTTGAGAATAAAGGAAAAGAACCATTGAAACTACAAGTTGGAGTGGAGAGGAACTTCTTGACTGCTGTGGAGAAAAGGATTCTGATGCCTTTGAACTGACTCTGCGTGTGTGACAAATGGGCAAAAGTGGGCATTTGTGAAAGATGATGAATTTCACTCTAAATATTCAATGCTCTAGTTTACAGCCTATCGACTTGCCAGAATCCACTGTTTCTGCCAAATCTGAGATCAACTCTCATTGACGCCTATCCTTCTGATTTGCGTCGATGAGATCCAGGCAGTCTGCGAGCCTCTCGGCCGAGTTTTGGCCCAAAAGCGATCGTTTGGACAGAGTTTCTAGTCTTGATTTCGTCTGAAAAAGTTTGAAGGAAGAACCTGTAAATTGATCTGCTCTCCTCTCGTCCCCCAAGAGAGTGGCACGTAATCTAAACTATTGTGCGTTTGTCTGCACTAGTTTGTATCTTGCCCCACCACTTTGGCGTGACAATGGACGATGTCTACAAATGAAGACGGCAGTGGGCAGCCAATAAGAGTAGGTTTCACTGTCGTGATCCAGCGGTCAAGGCAGTTGACCAACAAACAACTTGTACCACTCGAGTGGAGGCCACAATTGGTCAGTGGAAAGTTTGAAAGTCTTTGTTGTCCTGCCAAGTGGTGGCTCGCTTTCCATCGATCTGGCTACCTCTCACGATCATGCACAAAGAGCAGAAGGTTGCTGGATATTCATCGCTTCTAGTAGTGTGCCTATATTTTTCAAGTGCAACATAACTTCGAAACATCTCCTCTGGTACAATATATCATTTGTTGTCACCAACGGCCACTGGCCGCTGGCCATCGGAAGGCCAATTGCAACTGGGCTTGGACACTGGTCAGACTAGCGGAGTGGAGGCTCCCACAGACTGTTGCTGGTAGCCGGAGGTGCCGTTCAGACGCATGCCCATCGTGCATGTGCTATCTTGGCAGGCGAGCATTCATTTCATAACTAGAGGCAAACAGTTTCCACTATCAATTGGTTTGGACAGTTGAGAGCGCTGCCTTGGTGAGTGTTGGCGGGCGGGGAGCGCGCGAGAAGCTCGATTGGCGCCGGCATCAAAAGCAGTCAGCAGAACAATTGATTCAACTCGGACTGACACTCAAACTATCGAAGAGAAGGCACTTTCTTATGCCAAATCTTTCCATCTTATAAGAGAAGTCGGCCTTTCTCTTCTGCGCTCCGTTTGAGCCTTGCCATTTGGCTAGCAAACGCAGGGCGGGAGAGGAAGGGTTTTGGACCGACGTCTCCTGAGCGAGAAGGACGGACCGAACGGGAGCGTTAGAATCACTGATCGGCCTCGATTCATGATGACAATCCTGAAAAGTCCCTCTGCTGGATAGACAGACCGGCCGGACACGTACTCTGTGTCAGAAATCCATGTTGGGGATGTCTGCATTGAAACGGGCCGCCAATCTCAGCCCATGTGAACGCGATTTTCATTTAAATACATTCGCTTTCCGGCCAGCTGTCTCAGTCTACTGGATATCTTTGATGAAGTAGGATCAAACTTTTCCACCAACAGAAGCGATCATAAACATTGAACGATACGAGCGCCTACTGCGAGAGACACAATACACCAAAATGGCGACTCAAATGTGCAAAGCACTCGGCATGATGGCACTGCTCGCCAGCCTCCTCCTCAGCACCTCATCAGTTTTTGGCGCCCCACTCCAAGCGAGCCAACAGCAGCAGCAGCAGCAGCAACAACAGCAACAAACTCAAGCCAAAGTGGGCCCAACAAGTAACGGCTCACCAGTATCCGCCGGCAGCACTAGCGCCGCCACAAGCACCAACAACAGACCAGCACAGGCGACTACCCTGAAGCCGCCAGTGTTCCCCTCGGCTGCAACCAGCGAGAAGCCTCCAAGCCAGAGGCAGCCCGCCGGACCAGTTGCACCATTGGGACCCACAAATGATGACCTTTACTCCACCTTCGATGGAAAGAACCCCTTTAGCGATGATTCTCTCTGGCAGATACCCATCCAATTGGTGAGAGACCTTAGTGCGTCTTCCTCCGTGAGAAATAGTGAACCCTTGAGCAAGTCGGCCAGTGAGAGCAGACCACAAGGAGACCACCTGGCTGGCGATGAGTCGTCTTTGATGGGCAGCAATGAGGAAGAGGACACAGATGAGGGTCCAGGGGGAATCTCGTCCGCATCGCCCACCGTGATCTCGGCAAGCACCAATTTGGAGGCCAGCTCGCCACTTTTGGTCTCAGCTGGTGCAGCGGATCTCAAAACTGCGGCCGACTACCATCATGCCACACCACACCACCACGGCGGTCACCACGACCACTACGGTGGCAAATACTTCCAGTGAGTATTTGTCTCGTAATCTTGGCTCGCAACCCGTCGAGTCCCTTGTCCTATCGATTGCAAAGATTCCTGCATACTAACAATAATCATATTACCCAATAATAATGTTCTCATGCACAATGAACAACAGATATGCTAGCGTGCCCTATCCCTACGCATGGGACTTTGGCTATAGGCGCGGAAACCCCTACCACACAATCGAGCGCCACGAGCACGGCAAGGGGCCCCACTTCCAAACAAAAGTGAAATGGAGCGACAAATACGGAGGCTACGGAGTGCACGTGTGGGACTACAACCACGATGACCACCACTCGGACCATTATGGAAAGGGCGACCATTATGGAAAGGAGGACCACTATGGTGATGAGCATCATCATGGGAAACACTATGAACCCCATCATGGCGGTTATCATGGTGGCAGCCACTATGGGCACCATTAAGCCCCAGTGCACAGCGACTCTCGGCCTTGCAGCTCTCATGTCTATGGGCTCGCATTTATTGTGCTGAGCTCTAGAGGATTAAGTTATTGGTTATTAGTTATAAGTTTATTTCTCCCGTGGAGTTGGGAGAAAAAAAGAATAAATCGAATCAATCTCAAAAGCAAACATTGTTTCATCCAAACAGTCGCTTGAATTCATGGCGAAAAACAGATAGTAACTCTTGCCGAGACGATAATGAATTGTGTCGGGGTCCCAGTCACAGGAGCTGCACAGGAAGTTTATTGTATGCTCTTTGTTAGGTGACAACATTTGTTGGACGTGTACTAATTGATGGTCTTAGTTCACTAGCTTACCATATCACTTCACTGTCGAGGCTGACGCTTGTTTTGGCACCGAGTTGTTCAGATCGGAGCTCTGGTTGCCGGAAAGAGGCTGTTCCCTGTCCATAATTTCTCCTTCTAGCCCACCGATCCCACCGATTTCCGTGCCAACCGACTGGACCGTATTGTTAGATGGTGAGTCAACGGTTGGAACGCTGCCGGCTTGGATCGATGCAGGTTGCTCGGTGGTGGTTGCGCCTGCTGGTTCGGCCGCGTTTGTCTGCAGGCCAGATGAGGCCAGGTCTTTCACACTCGCACTATCGGTATCCAACTTAGCCGGCGAGCGAGCAGTTGAATTTGCCGACAGAGTGGCGGGAGACTCGGAGCCCACTTGTATGGTCGATTGGGAGTCTGAGGGTAGTGGAGTGGTACGAATGACCCGACGGATTATTCTGGTGGTACGAACCAGCCTGACACGGAAACGTCTAGGTCGTTTCGTAGACGCCTGTGCAACCTGATCGGGTGAACTGCTAGTGTTGTTGTTGTTGTTGATGCTGGTGGTGGTGGTTTTGTTGGTGCTGATGTTGTTGTCCGTATCGGTTTCATTGCCGTTCCCAGAGGTGTTTCCACTTGGAGCAGCCCGACTGGTGGAATCGGCCGGTTTCTGGGCGCGACGCTGTTCGGTCTGCTCAAAGGGCGGCACCGACTCGATATCTTGCTGGTCCTGCTCGATGTCTCCATCGAGATTGGGCTCGCTATCCGACTCCTCCAGCAGAGGCTGACCTAATGGCTCCCCCACTGTTTCCAGTGAGGCTCCATCGACCGTGTCCTCGTCATCCAGCAGCTCGGGCGCGTCCAGAGAAGATAGATCATCCACGGAAGCATCCAGGGAAGATAGATCGTCCACGGGCGCCGCATCGAGCCCTCCAACCTGTGGCTCTAGGGCAGGCTCGTCTTCCGCCGCTAGTTCGCCCAACGGCTCCTCAGGCACTACTTCAAGTGGGCAATCTGGAGACAGAGGCAAACACGGCGTCTGTCCCGGCAAGGGCACCAGTGGACCTAATGCTGGCCTCCTGATGACCGGAACATTATCAGTTAGTGGAAGTCTCGACGGTTTGGCAACGAATCGATCTCTAGTCGGTCGCAACGATCCGAGGGGCTGAACTGGCGTCAAACGGGCGTCTGTTGTTAAGGGGCCGTCTCCTAGTGAGGGAACAAGTGGTTGTCGTGGTTTACCGAGGGGGATCTGTGTCTGTGAAATTATGGGTCTACTTTGATGGATGTATGAGGTGAAAGGTGCTGAGGGGAGGGGGACGGGAAGTGGCACTGGCGGATTCCGAAGACCAGACTGTACAGGGGGCCCCCCGACCGCTGACTGTCTGCCGATGCCGATCGGCGCCACTACGCCTCCTAATGCTCCTGCTGGGCCGACCCGTTACTTCTTGTAGGAGCCAAAGCCCCCTCCGTAGCCTCCGTAGCCACCGTAGCCCCCGTAGCCGCCGTAGCTGTATGGCTGGTAGCCGTATCCCCCGCCGTATCCGTAGGGTTGGTAGCCGTATCCGCCACCATAGCCGTAGCCAGGATAGCCGAGGTAGCTGCTTTGGAACTTGTTGCCCATGGTCACGGCAGCAAGGCAGCTGAGGAGAACCAGGAGTGCCTGTTTGGAAGGATAGTTTTGTTAGAATTTCGTTTTTACTTTGAGAAAACTCTCTTTGACTTAACATGACTTGCTGGTCAACATTGATCATTGGGTGGCTCTACTCACCAAATATTTTTGCATCATGATTGCTGATTAAGTCGAGATAGCGAGGATAACTTTTTTCTTAGAGAAGATGTAGTGATTATATTTTTTTCCTTTATTAGTTGAGCAGTTTACTACTTCTGACAATGATGTTCCCACTTCATCTCAGTCGCTCTTTATATACCTGCGGACGATCTGGATCTCATAGGTGCTCGAGCCTTGCTGATTTGCGATCGACTCAGGCACGAGAGGGTGGAGTCCAGATGATTGGAAAACAACTCAAACGATCTAGATGATTGCGGAATGAACTTTTTTGATTGCCGCCCCAATGCCTTCAGGCAGTGTCTTGATGAAATCGGCCGAGGTTTTTTTGACATTATTAACAGTTTCCACGGCTTCGTGCACTGTTGGCAGTGACATTTTCCAAGCAGATGGTTTAATCCAAAATTGCTCAAAAGGGTAGTCATATGGTGTCGCGAGCCGATACTTTGAACTAAACTCTGGCTCATTGAGAGCCTGCAAAACTCTTTGTGGCTGATTGGTTAGTATTGCATCGAGTCCGAGGCGCAACACTGAGCGTATATGATACAAAATGTCAGCAGTCCAGTAGTAGATCTTCCTAAAGTGGCCTTGATTGTTGCGGATGGTTAGGGCCTCTTTGAGTCGCTCGACTCCACGGACTAAGTTCGCGCAATTAGTCAAACCATCGCCTTGCCAAATGTTGAAGGTCGCCCCATTTAATCGATCCCACATGGAGGTGATGTTGCTCAGATTGTCATTCATTCCAACATCAAAACCCACCTGTTGGCTCATAAAGTCCCAGTGATTGCGGCGCATCTGTCCAATGAACGCCTCGACTAATGGGAAATCTTTGGCATGATTGATTGATACAATAACTCTGAGAGGGGGTTGTAGCTGGAGAAAATAGTTAGCGGCAGAGTTCCTAGCCGCACCCGACAATAAGTTTGCCCTTTTCTGATAAACGCCATAGATGTTTTCATACAATATCGTGGCCAAGTATGTTCCCGCCGTCTGAAGCTGTGATTGCTGTTGTAGGTCTTTCAGCTTCAGGTCAAGCAGAACCAATTGCAGTTGGCTTGATTGTGGAGGATTGGTGATGTCACCCAAGTGGCGAACAAATGAGATAAACTTCTCTCGGAAGTGGCAGTGTCGCCCACAATCACAGGGAAATCCATGATAGGCCTCGGTGGGGATGCCTTTGGCATCAAAAGAGACATCCGTTTCGATGCCATTTGCGCCGGCTCTTCATTAGCATTGTCCGAAATTTGTGTTTATGGAGAATTGAGTTTTAGACGATCCGCATTTGCCTGTCAAATAGATTATGATTATCGAGTAGCTACTGGCTGCAAACCTATGAACACTACTCACCTTAGTGCTAAGTCTATCTGTTCGATAGAGTTGATCATATGTGCTATGTTCCAGAACGGAACTCGTGTGTCCCCATCTTGGCCAAGTTGTTGGCTCGTGCCGCCAAAATCTCTTGCTGGACGGGGCGCTGATTCGAGCCGATTAGCAACATCGTCTAGACTTCTTAGAGAAACCGAGGAATTGCTCTGTCGGCGAGCCGTGTCTAATTTCGAAGAATTTGAAGATTGTGTCTGTCTCGAGTTGACTGGCTCAGATTTGATTAGATTGAGATGGATACCAAGAATGATACAGGCGGCCAGCGAGAATACCGCTGGCTGTTTGAGCAACTTGGACACTTTCACTTTCATACTTCGGCGCTCACTTGTCGACAACAATTGGAAAGTGAGCGTGAGAAAGTTGTTTCAATCTCGCCACGAAAAGAATTGCTACAATTGCTAAGCCTAGAGAGATGGAAAGATCGTCATCAGAGATCCATGAACTCTCTCGTAATGGAGAGAATCACGAGAGGAAGTGGCTCACGAGTGTGGAGTTCGCATTAAGCATTCAGTGGACTGTGAAATATGGCCGCCCAAAATCTTGCCAAGCCTTTATGTGTGCATACCAACTTTCGACCGTCTTCACAAGTCTCATCAAGGAACCTATTTGATAAGTTTGTTTCGGCTTCCACTTGATATGGCCCAGTACAAGTTTAAGTGTTGGAGTGGTTGCGGGAAACGATCTGGTAACTAAGACGAGTTCTAGAGTTATAAGTAACGTTCGGCCATTACAAAGCATAAACCTCAACGAGGGCTGAAAAACCAGAAACACAACTTCCGCGCTCAATCTGCGGGACTCCATTCTAGAAATCCAAAAATTAATGGAAAGAGCAGCTTGCAGGCAGGAACAAGCCAGTCGTATTGAGTATAAGTTGCTCACAGGAAAGAAGAGGAGGCAGTGACAGATGGAGAGAGGATAGTAGAGACACAGACAGGCGGAGACGGTGGTTTCCTGTAACTCAGAGTCAATGTGTCTAGCGTTTCGTTTGCTCTCAACTCCATGGTGATATTTAGTTAGTCATATCAACTTCATCAGTACCACAACCTGGCTGAAACGAGCGTCTAGTTGGCTTGCACTAGGCCACGTTCCACGACATCGAACGTGACGATGATGAGTCAGACGTCGATCATTTGTATCCGAGGAAAGAAAAGTGTTTTCACAGTGTAGTTCCTATCTGAGTTCGATTCTGTGGCTCTGTAGTCGAGACCATTGGTGTCGGCTTTCTAATCTTATGTATTCTCATCTGCGAGAGGCTCAGCAGCCTCTTGTGAATGAGGTCTGTCCCACGAGTTTCGTGTGAGATTAGCGGGCCGTCTATGGAGACGACTTATGATTTTTCGTCTTTCAACCCATTCTAAGGCCTTCGCCATGCTGCTATCCAACCTAATCAAAACATTCCCCTGTAGAATTGAAATCTGCAGGTGCCTCAACATCATATTCCTCGGAGCATGGCATCAGGGTTAAATGTTACAAAAGCCACTAGAACCAAAACGATACCCTGCTAAGGAGGCCACTAATAACGCTTGTAGCATCCGGGAGGTTCCGTAGTAGGATCTAGCCAAAACGATTAATATGATTGGTCTTGCCGGGGAGATGGAACCCGACACGCCCATGTAAGGCCGGTGTGGCATTTGGTAAACATTGCACAAGTGTTCAGAGTCGTTGTGTTTACTCGTCGCGGGAGCATGTTAGCTAGTTTCTCCAAAGCGCTCACACATTTGGCGCTGCGAGAAGTGCATAATTTTCGCCTTGTTAGCTCCAACGAGCTCATTCTCATCCGTGACAGCCAGCTTGGGGGTTCGTTCTCTTCTGTGAAGAAGAAGCGTGATAGTTGAAAAATATATCCATGCATCAAGTGTTGCAAATTTCAGACTATTTATTCTAAATGCCGGGCATTTGACAAGAATTAGTCATCTAAAATATTGATATTTTTGCCACAAATCAACACACAATATGCTCGTTTTGAACGAAAAACAATTGAAGCGCCTTAAAGAGCATAGCTATAGCTCTAGTGGCACAACGATATTAGATCCTTATATGCAAAATTGGTGGGAATGGGTTGTCAAGCATCTTCCATATTGGCTTGCGCCAAATTTAATGACATTAGCCGGCCTAATCAATGTTGTATTTACATCAATCTTATTCATCATTTACAGTCCAGACGCAAAAGAAGACATGCCGCCTTGGCTATTGACACTTGGTGCACTTAGTATATTTATCTATCAGACATTGGACGCTTGCGATGGCAAACAAGCTAGAAGAACACAAACTCAATCTCAATTGGGT
>Ga0058701_10000833_pt1 | contig 20970 bp, 11 predicted proteins | sample AgamicOrMae_FD_97039 | JGI IMG/M metagenome (GOLD analysis project Ga0058701, IMG submission 97039) | Agave microbial communities from Guanajuato, Mexico - Or.Ma.e | ecosystem: Host-associated > Plants > Phyllosphere > Phylloplane/Leaf | place: Guanajuato, Mexico | collected 2012-06-04 | reverse complement strand
TTTGATGGGTAATGATCGTCTTAATTATTATTTAATTAGCTTTGGGTTTGTTTGGATAGATCGGTTTACTTACCCCGCGTACAACATCGTAATCTCTTCAATAGATGGCATAACATGGATGACTATGGTAGAGCACAAGAAAATAAATTTAGAAAACGCAACAATCTAGGTTGGCGTTGGTTCGATTTCGTCGTCTTGCTATAGTTTTGTTGTCAGTTTTGGCACCTGAACAACTGCAGCACCCTAATTGCCGCATGCTGCGCAAACAACTCTTTTCACACCTATTCGTCGGCGCCCATTTATTGCAAGGTGCTCAACTTTTCAACTCTTAACTTTATAAACACATTTACAACCTCTTTACCTTTGCGATGCTTTTATAACCTGTTGCTTGGAGTTTTTGGTCCCTAAACGCGAGACAAGGAGTTATTTTATGCATAAGAAAAACGGCAGATGATGTGTGTGATGCCTTCTTTATTGTCGGCTTCGAGTTATTCCGCTTTGAATGGAAGTGGAGTTTATTGTAGTTGGCCGACTTCGCGCTAAGTCAGTAATTCTTGTATTTTAATATCGTGTCCCACCCGAATAGTTTCTTCTACGCCGGCTGATCTGAAATCCGGATTTTAAAGCCGAATAGCTTTATATGCGTCGAGATCTGATTTACGTGTCGATAAAATTCACTTTTTGATGGTTTTTGTTATCCAATTTTCGTCTCGTTAAATTTGCATGGACAAGCTAATTTCCTGTCTATTAATCAAGGAGTGTCCCGAAAGTTTATAATTTTTCGGGGTCTATTGTGAAAGTTACTTGAAAACTCGTAAGCATAATGATCTTTGTTTTGGGTTGGATTGATTTGTAAACCAAAAGAGAAATATGATTGTGTTTTTGGTCAGGGGAGTGTTTTTATAGCTTTAGTCTTATCAGGGTAGAATGTGAATTTTAAAGAATGCATTTTCTACCCCTTTTGCCTCACCTATCGTCGCTAGGGCAAGCGGAGGGTGACAGCGGAGCGATGCAAAAGACACTTTACCTTAACCTATGTTTACCTATACGAACTGAAGCCAGGCCTGATATCGCTCTATTTTGGCGGGAGTGAGGAGCTTCAAGCTTACAGTGATAGACGAATGGAATCATTGTTTTTGAGAAGACTTGATTTTGGGATCCTTATCGACTGGAGATAAAATGATAATTGTTTTGAAGAACAAATCGGTATTTGAAAACAAGATCTTCTATTTGAAGTTTTATCATTTTTGATTATAACTGATCATACTTGAAATTATCAATCTTCAAGGAAATGCGGTCGCAAACTAACAGCTCTCCTTAAACGTGAGTTTTTGATTCAACTCTTACATCAATGCTAAAAAAATCCATATTTCACACGGTTTTTGAATGCGTTCTGCCATAAAAATCAATTTTTTTATCCTTTTTTTGCTTAACGATATTGCTTTCCGGTATTGATAAAATCGTTGGCCTAATCAAAATCATCGTCGGTTCTTTACCTAAAATGAACTCTCAAAATTCTCCTTCAAATGTTGAGGTCATCAACAATTTTTCACGAAACGTTTCTATTGGCTCGATAACAACCGTAGGAACTAAAACTTAAAATTACCAAGGTAGGTCACCACCAGTTTATCTTTGCCTTCGTTCAAGAAATCTTACTCCGAATTCAAAAACTTAACTTACTATTTGTAAAAGAATATTTTTAGGCCCCACTGACCTGCACCCGTGTGAACCCGTCGGCAAGTTCAAAGGGAAGGACCTCTGTTTGTGTGACCGTGGACATCCAGTAGTCCCTGGGCCGATCTGCGGTTCAATAAATTGATCAAGGAGCATCGTGGAGCTCGGATGAAGCTCGGCCGAAGCTCCGTCGACACGCCCCGCCCACCGCCGCCCGCCCGTCCGATGCAGCCATTGCGCAGCCCAACGCAGCCCATCGGAACGCACTCACGTCAGGGCTGCATCGTAAAATGTCAAGTTGATACGTTCGCTGCCACAGGTGGAGTGTCGGCACCAGCGGCGCTACCCTCGTTAAACTACCCTCCGGCCTACAGAATATATTTTTTTCGGTGGGGTAGCAATAAACGCATCTCTTTGATTTGGGTGGCCTCCCGCGCAAAAACGATCGACAAATTGGAACACCTCCGAATCCCTTTCATTTACTTAACCTCAATGTCCTTAACCTCAATGTCCTTAACCCGAACCTTATTTGACCTCAACGAACATGGACAAATAACCTTATCTCGCTTGAGCTGGAATAAATTTACCTCGAACGTAGTTTAAATATAACACAACAAGCTTACAACACCGTATTTGAACAGGCCATTTTCCTGATCTAGAAATCTTCCTAAACAACATACAGTGGAAGCTCGGTTATACGTCCAAGTCGGGACTCGAAAGTTTTTACGTAGAACTGAGAGGGACGTAAGTGAAAATAATCCTCCGTATAACGCCTTGGAGGAGACTGTACCAATTGGACGTACAAACGAGGGGGCTTACCATTGAAAAACGTATAACTGAGATTCTACTGTATGCTCTTAAAATACAGTTTAATCGACTTTTCAGAGTTGAAACAATCTTTTTTTCCCGTCGTAGAATTATTTGTTTTTTTGTACACTTAGAAGACTGATTCTTAATAAGAGTCTAGAACCTGGAAAAAAATAGCCAAATAAGAACTGAGCGCGTAATATATATAGAGCATGTATTGTGTAACGGCTCTAAAAAACTTCGTGAAATTCGCTGGATTAAACCAAAAACAACCATGCCAAAGCTTCGAGTGGGTTTTTCTGTTTTAACGAGTCAATTTCACTCGAAGTTTCTAAGAGAGTGGTCATTACTTTATAAACCATCCGGAACTTGCTGTGCGTCGGCTTTGTTGTTAAAAGCCATCCCACCTGTTGCGCAATTTCATCCGAAAACCGCCATTCTTCCCACGGGCTGGCGCTTTTAATACCCGATCATAAAACCTGTCGGATGCGATGCACTTTCGGAGAGATCGCAAGACCCTCCCCAGACCCAGATGGTGACTGAGTCACATTTGTCTTATCAACGTTGTCATCTGGCCGAAGATGCGCCCGGCGCGCTGCGGTGGCCTAGCGCCCTTCACGACGCGAATCAAACCAAGTCAGTCCAAGACCCGGAGGACGAAGTCGCCGACCGGTCGGCCAGCCGAGTCCGTCAGTCCAACGGGCTCGTAAATTACCCGTAACATAATTGGGCAACAGAAGGGACAGGACGGCGCCACTGGAATGCCTGCCCCAAGGGATCTATCAGATGAAACAGTCCCTGACTCTCTAAGGACCAAAATATGCATGCTCGCATCAATTAACGAAAGTTTCAATTGTTAGCGGTTTGCTAAGGACGCTTCCCGGAAGACTTAGCTTACGAAACGATCGCTAATTTCGGGAAAATCGGCGAACAATTTGTCCCTTGAGACAAGGTGCCGCTAGCCGCAATCGTTTTCCAATGCTTTAAGGAAGCAATGCAGCAAGAAAATTCAAGTAGGCATTAGGATAAATATCAAACGTGGGTTTCTCGATCAGGAATATTTGTTGATTTGAAGCGCCCGAATATGTTGCAAAATTTCACCTATTCGTCTAATTTAAACACGATAACTTGATAACACTAAAAAATAATCTAGTAAGTAATCCTTCTGTGGATTTTTCGGCTCAAGGTCCCAAACATGTATACATACCAAAAGTAATCTTTTAGGTCAAGTTAGCGGTTATTTTTAGTGTATAGTGTTATTTGATTTTAGATTGATACAAAACTGTTTAACTTGCCTTTGAAGCGCAGTGTTCAAAGTATCTCACTATTTAGCATATGGATCTAAAAAAAAGGATCAAAGTAATTAAAAAAAAATAGTACAAGAGCCGTCCAATGTGTTTTTATTTAGCTTTGCTATTAACCGACAATAACAGAAAAAAGGTGAAGAGGGAAAAAAATAATAAGCGCAATATCTTTTTCTTTTCTTCGAGCAAAATGTCCTCATTTTCAAGAGGAAGCTTAGTAGACTTAACCTTCTTCATTCTATGAAAGCCTTGAGGCGAATCTGCCTTATGTCGTAGCTCCCCTCGTGAACCCATCCTTAGGTATCAAAGGATATTTCCCATTCCCGTGTGTAAACAAAGGACCCCCCGATGGGTCACCTGTTATTAGTGTTGATATGAGACCGGGTATGACACGCGCGTTCAGATAAGCATCCAACCACAGTAGCAGACTGCCGGTGAGGAACGCTTTCCTTCTCAACCTCATAAATTCAAAATATCCACTTTTTATGCTTTTCTGAAGAAGGTCATGATTATTCGAATTCTCCGAATTCCTCAGGCCTGATCTGATTAAAGGACATTGTTCTCGTCAGTTGTTCCCTTATCAATAAAAAGCTTTGTAACGGCAAGTGATTCGTTGCTTTTACATTAATTATCAGGTGAGCCAATACGATATTCCTGTAATTTTTCGCATGCTAAACAGAACATAAAACTGACAATTATGAAAAAATGAAAAGACGAAAAAAAAGTCGTACTGATGTGTAATCGGATGTGCAGTTGTGCAGCCCCTGAAGTCATAAAAACATGAACCCAAAAGATGATGGAAGAGTGAGTAAGGCTTTAGCTGCAATTACTGTCGAAAAGTTGAAGCAAAAAGGGTAGCGGTTCGGACGGGGAGCTCAGGTGAAATGGGAGTAATTTTGTTGGGAGCCGCGGTGACATGAGAGAAGTGCCCTGTGCCCAGATTATTGTAACACGTTCCAAGGACAGACGCACCTGTAATTTAGTTTGGAAGCTCATAATGGGAAGCCCATCGGGTCGCCTGATCGTCTTCGGAAGGGCTGCTAGTCTGCGTTCTGCACAATAGCTCTAAGGACCTCATATTTGTAGGTAATGAAAAATAGATTTGTTGCAACGTGGTTTTTGTGAACTCTTCTTTATTTCAGATCCTTGAGACTCCCTTCCTATTGTATGACCTAAGACCTAATATGCCGAAACGCACTTGATTGTGTTCCGGTGAGATTAAACCTAACCTAACTCCACCCTTCCAAACGAAACGTCATGCATAACACTATTTTTTCTTTCAAATGCAGTCGTGTATTTCATATTAAGGACCCTTCCTTCTGCTGCTAATTTCTAACTATCCATGAACAAGAAACCAAGTTATTTCAACTCTCAATATGTGAAAATTCAAGTCTGTGACTTCATTTTTCTTTTAAAATCCTTAGAACTCTTAGAATGGCTTAATTTCGAAAATCCAATGCTAATAGGTCTCATTCCATTTTTTTTTCAATTACACAAAAATAAATTTAGACTTGCAATAATATTTATTTAGGTTATTCTGCGTTTCGAAGATTTGTGGGGCACAAAAGCGCCTATATCCGTAGCAACGGGTCTGTGCATAAGCTTAATGTGTTTCATATATGATCAAGTGAAGGAACACCCAGTATGAGATACCAAAAGACTGATTAGCGTTGCACTGAGGGGATGAATACACGCGGTTATCCGCAGAGGACCATCTGCCGGCGGGAAAATTTAAAATTATAATTTCCAGTTTCCCGCCACAAAGGACGCTTAGCTTTCTTGCCGAAAGTCATGTCTGCCAATGTTACTTCAAAGAATTAACGCTTGCGAATAGGTTAATATTTTTCGAAGCTGCTTATTTTTTCCCCTTTAAAGAAAATTCTTTAATATCTTTTTGATTTAGCACTGATATTTTGAGCGCGGATTGCTGTAAGGCATGAATTTAGACCTGAAACCAATAAAAATATTTATTTTACTCTTATTTAGAGCTAACTTCTTAAAAGAAATTAAAGCAATTTTTAACAGCACTGGTAAAATAGTACCTTCGTTTGGGTAGCTCGATCTCTCTTAAGTTCTAAAGCTAAAACCAAGGTATTTCTTCACTATCGCTACCCTCGGCTGTCGCTAAGGTATCGGTCTGGGTGGCTATAAGGCTAGGGTAGGTTACCTTAGGTGTCTGGTGCCTCGCTTCAATGTCGCTGTTGACGAGAAAGACTACCAAATCCGCAAAAAGTACAACTTTAAGAAAAAAATACCGTGCCAGCCTTTTTTGAACAAATTATAAACAGCATTGAACATGTGCAGCTATTTTAATGAGGACTACTTTAGGCGCTTACTGAAATCGAAACTAGGCGCATCAAGTTGCATTAGCTTCATGAAGTCACTTCGCCCGCCCCCACAACGCGTCGGTCCAGGCTGGCCGATGACGAACTTGATCAACGAGGGTGAAGTGGGGCTAAAAGTATAAGTCCAGGTGCGAGGATCGAATGTTTTTCGACGATGATATCTGCGTGTCCTTTGTCCCCGATATCCCTCCCGCCTGTGCCCGCTCCGGGCTGCCCGGATACGTACCACGTACCCGATTAGCTTGAGTATCTTTAGGTTGCATCTGCCTGCAGGGGAATGGGGGATGAGGATTAACGCTTTTTTTAACTTCCTAATTGCAACTTCCTATAAGGCAACGCTACAAGTTAACTAAGTTTGTTTGCAGGGAACAAAAGTCATCTTGTAAAATTCCGACATTAATTTTACCTTGCAATATTTAATTTCGTACAGACGACTATTATTTTCTCAATTTATTACGACTATTACAATGTGTCGTACAGGGATTTTTCGTCTCAATTGTAAAGATTAGATTTTTCATCTGTTGAACTTTTCATCTCAACAAGATCACTAACGACATACAACCGTAAGGGTTAGAGTTGGTGTCTTGTGCCTCGCACCTCTGTCGCTCGGCGTGTCAATTTAGTGGTGTAATACAGAGATGAAAATGCAACCTTCGGAAATAATAGTGTCAAGTCTTTAAGTTTCCTGTATGTTAATTCGTAATACCATTGGTGGGTTTGTTTCTCTAATTAAAAATATATGGAGACTTTGACGCAAGATTCTCTTTCTGGTAGTTACTAAATACGCAATTTTGAGGCACATTTTCTTTTAGTTTATTTCCTTCAGAGGCGTGTTTTTACTCGAATTGTGAAAGGATGCCATCAATGCAAGCCTTCCAAAAATATAGGTTCTTAATTGTTGTTCTTTTGTTGACATGTAAGGTCTCAAGGTTTCTTTGGAAATTTCACTTAAGATAAGTGAACTCAAAAGACGTAGAGGCAAGTTTGTTTTCTTTGCGTGATAAAAACTAGACAAAGTTTTTTCTTTTCTCTTTTTTACTAGATTTTAGTGATTTTAGTTTTTTACAGGATATTTCTTTGCATATAAAGGTCACCATTGCCTCGATGCAAGCCTCCCCCCAACCCACCCGATTCTATGCGATTTCAAGCAGGCACATAAGGAACACAAAGATCAGCACACTTTTCGACTTCAGCACATCTACTACACGTTGTTGATGGAGAATAACAGTGCATTTTGTACATACGCCGTTATATCATCAAGAACCCAGACATGATAGAGTCCTCATATCTTTGACGAACTACATGCATTCCTTCTTTGCATGAAAATGCACGGTCAGACCAAAAGTCCGGTCACCGTTTGTATGGGTTTTTCCATGTATAATGCTGAAGCGACTTTTGACTTTTGATCTCGTTTGCACGTTACGTTGTGTTAATAACAGGATAATACAAAAGTAAGGAGCGCTTCTTTTGGGGTTAATCATATCAAATTTCGAAAAAAATGTGTTTACTTTTTACGTTTTAATATTTTTATTAAAAATTTATTTGTCCCAAAGGGGATGTCTTTTACCCTCTGTGACTTTTCATTCTGTATACTAAAAGTTTCTCCTGGTGAAAACATGTCCAAAATGGCCGAAAACTAGACATGGGCTTTCCCCTTAACTGTTTTACAAAATTTTCGCTGAAAGAATCTTGTTATTTATTCTGGACCAAAACATTTTAAGCATTCTATGCGCATAAATAAGTCAAAACTTAGTTCAGAAAAGGTTGTTTTGGTTAAAAATGGGCCACGAATCGTAGAAAAATGGGTACCTAATGGCACGTGCCTCGCAAAAGGAAGGCGCCAAAACCGTTGCAAGCTGGTGACGAGGCGGGCGACGAGCCGGGCAGCCCGGAAGCGGCTGGACAGATGCCCGGACGCCCAGCAGGTGCGCCCCGCGCCGCGCCTCCGTTGGGCCCGGCCCGGCGCGGCGCGGCAGGCGCGGCGTTGCCCGCTCTCGCCGGCCGTTGGGCGATGGCACGCGCCCAGCGGGCCTCGCCGACCAATCAGGAGCCGCCATCGCCTCGACGCACCTGCGCCACCTCCTCTTTATCCTCCCATTCGTCTTAGCTGTTTCATCATCAGCTTTTCTCTCTTTCACCGAACCGCAGCAATTTTATGTGATCCGATTCATAATTGTGTGGTAGGGTTGGGAAATCGGGAAACCAATATTTACCAACCCCCATTGGAAAACTGACTCCCGTACTATTGTGCGCGATTGATACTGATAAAGATGACCCCTGTTTTGGGTGTCCAAATATCCACTTGAAATGGATATACCGTTTGTTGGTTATTTTTCAAAAGACCAACAAATAGCTTTGGAAAACTGACTATTGTGCGCGATTGGTACTGATAAAGATGACCCCTGGTTTGTGTGGCCAAATATCCACTTACAATGGATTTACTGTTTTTTGGTTATTTTTCAAAAGACCAACAAATAGCTTTATCAAGGACAAGTGACGAGAGGTTTTAATTGTTTCGGTTACGCGAGTCTCGAACGCTAAACATCCCTGTACATCCGTTTTGCATTCATACTCAAAACAAGCCTAGGCAATAACAGGTGTTTCGGTTTTCGTAGTAAATTCAGGATTGATTTTCCTGAGTTTTTTTTTTGAGTTACCTAGGAGCAGGTGGATTCATCTGAAAAATGAGATAAATCATAAAGCGATAAGAAATTATTCTTGATTTGCGGAAAATCCTTTTGTTTTCCTCCCATAAGGTAGTGGTGGTCTTTTCGTAAGATTACACTTATCAGTGATGAACGAGTGTACAAGAGCTTCTTTTAATCCTGGGTAGTGTTCACTCCGCTAATGTCGGGTAGGTACTGAATCTCCCAAAGCTGGTCATCGGTCATTGTTGTTACACGGCTCAGAATTTTTGAAGGTAAACGAGGAACCTAGCCCAATCGTACTTTATATTTTACACGTTTATTTTCAATCAGAATGTTTATTTCCCATACTAACTTATGTCAGCCCATTTATTTTCAAACCGAGCGTGTATTTTATAACCTAACCTATCTCTAAGGCTTGATCATTTTCAAACAGGGCTCATATTCCCTTATCCAATCACAGAGCCCTGAAAAGTAGAGAGGCGTGAATGGTGACCGCTGGGAGCCTCCATGAAAGGCCCGAAGTATTCCCTACGGGGAAATGGCTCCCATAGCGGCCAAGGGTTTCATTTGCGCCTCTCTACTTTCAGGGCTTAAACCTAACGCATCCCAAACGTTCCGATATTCATTTCTTACGGGAAGTCAAATGATATTATTCATCACATCTACGATGATAACAGTTATGCGGAATTGGTGTGGACTTGCAGTATGGAGTGTAGAGGAGGAGAGCGATTTAGGGGTTAGAAGGGTTTGGTGGGGGCAGGGTAGGAGGTGAGAGGTGGGGTGCCCCTTAAGCACCTGCTTACGTTGAGACCCCGTGGGCCTACGTCACCATCAGGTCAGCAAGGTGCTGCTGGGAGAAAGGGGGGGGGGCGACGGACAGGTGCAAGGACCCCGTGAAGGCTCCGTGGATTCATCCCATACCGGAAACCCCCGAAATGTATTCAGTAATTAGTTATCGACATTCATAAAGAGACCTTGTGCCTTTTTGGTTTCCTCGCGCAGTTTTGCCTCAACGTTCCTAGATTAAGATGACAGTTCAGCTCCGGAGGAGAAGGATATACTCTTACCCCTGTACGACTTTTCAGGATAACCCTACCTAAACTAACCTTACCCAAAATAGCCTAATCCGATCTAAATTAAATAAAATTTTATCTGTGTGACTGTTTCAAGGGCAGTTTTTTTTACCGTACAAAGATCTAAAGTTCCTCATTTTATAAACAACACTCCCCGCCCCCCTTTTTTAAACTTGGTGTTGGAAATTTGATTGAGATTCCTTACATGCGAATAGGCTTACAAAGTCTCGACTCTTTGCAAAAATTCATCTTTTATATCCACTCCATGAGTAAATCAAAAGTAAAAACACGATTAAAACGTTTGTCTTGTACAATTTAATCCTTTCTAACAAACAATTCCACTAAAGTTCAACAAAAAAGTCTCTATTTCTTTCGAATCCATTTTTTAACGCACTGTCTATACCCAAAGACGTCATCTATTCAGACAGTTTCGAGGTGATAATTTTTTGTGTGAATTTTGTTTTTATTTCTTTTCGTCAACCGAATTTTCGCTCTCCACGAAGAAGCCGTTCACCTCTTCTACGGTTGTTTGAGTTTCTTGACGAATAAACCCAAATCCTTATATGTAGCCATTGGCCTCGTAGTGGCAGAGGTCACCTTATGCAATTCCCTTTACACGGATGTACTCGGTGTTGCCTAACCTCGCTCATGACTTCCACTTTTCCTTTCCTTTACTACACTCTGCATTTTGAAGGCTGCATTTCCTACCTGTTATTCTCCTCTGTTAGCCAAGCCAAGTGGAAGGTCGGAGCACGTAACCTAGGTCATGCAAGTTAAGCTTCCTTAACGGTCACCAAGTATGATACCGCTTACTTTTCGGTGGAAAAGGCCTGCCACCGGGGAGTATAAGCGGCATCAGGCTTGATGGCAGGCAAGTGAAGCGAAAGTTAAGCCAGGTACATTCACCCAACCTAACCTGCTTTGACCTAACATATTTTACGCGGTGATATGACGTTATTCCTCATTATTTAAGTATTGCAAGGTATAAGCAGGGCAGAGCTGAGAGCGTAGCAATGCTACAAGTATCTTTAAAATCTTAAGGTAGTTAACTCTCACAGATCATGCATATACAGTTTTGCAGCAGATGCACTTATCAAGTGGATGATACGAGAAACAGGTTGTACTTGGACTTCGAAGTCCGCAAGCTAAAATTTTAACCTAACTTGACCTGACGTACTACACTTACCGATCCGGACCAAATCTCTGAATGACCTTAACGTTAACGAACCTAGTCTCTTAAAGGGGCAGTTTATGATTAAAAAAAGTGAGAGGTTGGGGGGTGCAGGGCAAACCATTTTTAAGAGTATGATATTGAGCACGATTTTACCAAGATTTTCCAGCCCTTGGAAAGTGCCCGGCTCCCTGCAGTCCTTCAAAGAAGTCTGCACCCTTTAAGCCCTTCTTAGATGCATGTCAGAACAAAATGCATTCGTGCTATGAAGTGCTTTGAATTTTCGTTCTAGGTCAGAATGGAGAGCATTATCGTTTTGCAGTGAGCAGTTCCAAAAGAAGACTTACCACAACGGTGAGTTGAGAAAAATCTGCACTTATGTATCTATGTAACTAACTTACTTAACCAGCCAAACCATCCCTCCCCCCTAAGTTGTCAACGTGGATTACGGACAGTCCCTTATACCCTCTCTGTGAGTTGTCCCATACTTTCTGAAAATTAATCGAAATACGCTCTTTAAAACCAAAAACTTGCCATGCCGAAGCTTCGAGTGGATGAGTTTCTGGTGTAAACGAGTGAATTTCACTCGAAACAGGAAATTCGCACTCTGTTGAAGAACGAAAAGTGTAATGGATGATCACTTCATCGTGCCGTTCAAAGTAAGACCTATGGTTCAAAGTGAGACCTTTGTTTGGCTCGCGTGACTAGCTGCAGTTCGCTTCGAACCGACAATTTCCGTCCTTTTGTGTAACCTGTTCCCAGATGAATCCGTCGCCAATACCTTATGGTATTTGGATCCGCTTTATGTCTTTATTTATGTCTCATGAAGTAATACTTTTCACCTCGTCAGTGAAAAGGATTTGAGCGCTTTTCAATAAAAATCACGTTTTAGGTGACGTTGGACGGGCATTTATGATCCTTTTCGTGCGGATTGATATGTTAAACTGATTAGAAAACAACGAATCCTTAAGGATGTCATCTTGAAAGTGGGCCGTATTGTTCCCTACATAATAATGTATCGATCCGTTTGGTTTGTTTGCAATGTTTTATCAGAACGGTTTCATTTTATTTGGGACAGCAAATCCGCCGTTGATTTTACTCGACCATGAATGGTTTCAAAAGAGGGTTATTTTGCGTTGTGAAGGATGTCCTTTATGGGTATTTAAAGTGAGGCAAGGTTACCAAACGTAGTCCAAGCTCGTCAGACAGCCTTCAACCTAGACAACCCATGTACCCAACTAAAATAATATTGCACCTGTTTTCGGGAGTTGCCTGTTTTGATCATTACATTTAAATGCGTATAACGCGTGTTTGATTTGTTCTAAAGAGACCGATTTTATTCGAAAGGTTTAGCCACGAAGTCCGCACGTGTGGTTGGGCTGTTAGAATAGATTTTTTTGATATCATTATTTTCTGTCATTTTTTGAAACCAAGTTACATGTTACCTGTTTTAACCTTAAACTCAAAACAGTTATGCACACCTAAATGTTTGTTGTGTGAGCCTATTGTTAGCTCTCCGAAGAATAATGTCAGCCCTCATGATTAGGGTGACCTGACCTGACGCTAACGCATCATCAGCACTAAAGGAGTAGCAAAGAATGCGAATTACTTGCACTGACCGCAAGCGCACTAATAACTGCCCCGAAATATTTTTTTGCGTGATTCCATATTATTTAGCGTGAGTGACTCATAAAACCAGGTGTTCTTTTTGAGAAGTGTAGTGAAGTCAATGGCATTGGCTCGACACATTAAGTGATATCATATTGTGGATTTATTCAACGGCTACAACATGTCAGAACAAGGGTTTTCCTAGTTTCACGGTTAATTGACTATCAAGCCAACAACCGACATTTACTATTTGTCGATTTTTATAATGAAATGAGAATCAAACTTAATTGTCAGTCCGGTTGTAAATGACATTCCTGCTGGCCAATTTGGGTTGAAATGCGCCCACAACCAAAGTGGAAGCGAAAGTGTCGTCGGTTATACAGAAAACCATTGAAAAAAGTATTGAAAAATCATTAAATTACATCAAACGACCACGTTACAAAAGTGATAAAATGGAAAATATTATAAGTCAGTGACTGTTCACGTTCACGATAATCATTCAAAAAATGCGGAATATTTTACCCCTCGGGGAGGCTGCCACACGGTCAAGTGCTGGCGTGGGAATAAGTGTATCCCGGCTCCCGTGCCTGTAATGATTTCAAGAAGCAAGCGAGGACTCCCCCAAAAGTAAGGGGCAGAACATTTTAACGTCCAAAACGAATTCTATTATTATTGAGCCCCGTTTGGAGGGCAGGCGCGGCGCTGCGCTGCGTGGCGGGCCAGTCGCTTTCTCAGCATCCTGCCTCTTTGCCTGGCCCGGCCGCGGCCGAGCCGAGGCCTCTGCGCCGGCGACGTTGTCGTGCCGATAACGCAAAAGTTCCGGTCCAAATGAGAAATGACGGGATACACGCCTTGAGACCATGACAGTTGTTCTTATCATGCTCAGTGATAAGGCAACCGCACTATCGCTTTTCGCCTGTTTTTCTCAAAAATTCGCATGATATCTAGAAAGAACTGGATTAATTATTTCCTTCCATATACGTAGCAAATGAAATATTTCGAACTTATACAAGTTATGTAAAATTGAACACATTTCTCCTCAAATAGCAAATGAACCGGCCACGCGCAGGTACTGAAATAGTCTAAATTCATCTTTAGCAGATAATCATCACCTATATATTTTTTATTACTTTTTTTATATGGAGAATGATGAGAAGTTGAAAGATACTACTTTTTATTGTAGACTAATAGAGAAAAAAATGATTTCTTTATAAAAGTCTAGAAATTAGTACCGTGAAAAGTCGAATTTATTGCGTTTTATAAAATAATATTTCGTTTTAAAATGTGTTTATAGGGGAGGAAGGCCGTCGAAATCCAAAGAATCAAGTCCATACATTTGTTCAATGGTTTGGAATTTAAGATATTTAATGTATTTCGTGCGGGTTAGCGATCTGTTTTAATCATTTTTTAAAGTCCCTCACTTGCAAAATTGTTTTAGCTGTTTTGAACCTCTTTATAAGGATTTAAGGGCGGCAAAAAGCAGCATGCATTTTGATAAGTTTTTTCGATAAATCTATTATAATTTTCTTTATTAAATTGATCTCGCCAAGACCTTTTCGTTTATGAAACGTCTATCTCGAAAAATCATCTTAAAGAGTGGTACGCTCACTTGACATAGACTAGACAACTCATCAGGCAAAGAACTAAACAAAACAATAATAAATTGACGAATACACTTTAAAAATGCAAGTTTTAGTGAAACAGTTAACAAAGGAACATTAGTAAAACGTGTCAGTTTAGGTGTGTGGCGCTCATTAAATAGCTCTTCCTGAAGTAGCCCTAAATTTTGGTATTTCTTGTTTTCAATTTCAACGATGCAAACACGTATTAACGAAGAAAATTGAAGATCCGTATCGTGATATTAAAGGGCTAATAAACCAGCTATATGAACCTCCTTGCAGGCTTATTAGGCAATAACTCCCACCCTTAGAAACCAATATTAATCAGTTGAAACTAAAAGTGGTGCAACTGGGCGGAGCGGTTTTATAGCTTTATTAGGGAGGTAGCGCCCTGGAAGTGCGACCACACAGGTTTCAGCCCAACCCCCTATTGGTCGGCTTCCCTATGGAATACCCAATCGAAATAATCGTCTTAAGCCACGTAATCACTGCTAAACATTCTTAATTAAATTTTTCTCGTTAATGAGCAAATATCTAGGCCTATGAACCTTGAAGTTAGGCGGAACTCCTACACAGTAAATTTTAGGTTGCGTTTTACAGAGTTTGAACATTCGTCGCCAGTTTGAACGAACATTAGTGAAGCCGCCTTAGTAATGCTATTTTAGCTTCACGTTTTCTGCTTTGATCTTCCGCCTAATCTAACTGAACCCAACTGTAGTCAAGCCTGATGCTGCTTTATTTTCAGTGGAAGCAGCCTGTCCTTCTCGGAGAGAATATCTAGTTTGGATCAACCAAGCGTACTAGGTTGAAATGTACTCAACCATTTCTTTGCTTGTGAAAACTAAAATTTTGGTCACCACAACCAAACATTTGGTCACCACAGCCAAACATTTGGTCATCACAACCAAAAATTTAGTTGCCGCAACTAAAAGGTTTGGTTTGAGTATATTTTGTTGATCCAACCAAGCCTTTCTCTCATTATTGTGAGTAGAAGCAGGAGCAGGCATGAGGAAAAATCTAAATATATTAACCAAATTGGCGAATAAATCTTACTTATCAGCGAGGTTAGGTTAGATAATTTATCTCGTGCCTCGCTCCGCTGAAGCTGGCGATAAAACTCATGATTCAAGGGAATAACCAATCTTCCAAATGTAATTGTGAAGTATATTTACAGCGGTTTTTGAAAGAGGGGATATTTTTGTCGATAACAAGCATAGGCTCGAATTTTACTGACGAATGAGGCACTCAATTTTAATCGATTACTACCAAGTTTACGAATTGCAATATAAACAATGTTGATTTTGATTTTTTTTAAGTTTAAGAGGAGCGTTTTTACGGTGCAGGTTTAGATAATTTCTTATGAGTGCAGCGGCTGCTGAAGAAATGAAGAAAAGGTCCACGCTTCTCTTAAACTCTGGCAGACAAGACATTTGTTTCTTAGATTTTTTTAGCGACCCAGTGTAAATGATGCGATCCTTGAGCGCTGCATTTTGTGATAAAATATATGTCTGTATGGTCTGGATACTCGTGGGTGCATTGCGGAATATTATTCACAAAAAATGCCTAAAATGCGTCGTCTTCACTCTCCAACAGACGCGCTGCAACTGAAGAATTTTTGGCCTGACGACATTACAGCTTCCGTTTTTTTATTCTTGTTCACACCTGGGCCGCGAGATGGCTCTCAGGGTCCTAGTCTTTTCGGCATATCGCGAGACAAACACTGGTCCGTCCTCTATCTCCTCGTGTCCGGAAAAAATATCAAAAATATAAATAAATTAAAATGGAAATACACACCGTAATTTTTTTCGGTCGAAGTTCTCACATTAGTTCATCATTTTTCGTCGCGAAGCTGGGTGGAGCGTGGACAGTTAACCTAATCTGTTGAAGGTATATCGACTAGTGAAATACAGATCACTACTCGGCTGACTCGGCTTCAGGCTCCGCCAAGCGTTTTTTTTTTTTCAATCCTTAATGCAATTTTCCCTATGGCGATTTTTTTAAAACCTAAAATTTCTAATGAGTTTTCTTTTTGGAATTCTCTCTTTCTAATGATTTTTTTTCTCCTAAACATTGGTTTTTCCTTTTTTTTCACCCAAGGTATAATTTTGACCGAAGTTTTTCCGCTAGCGTAGATTACTGCTGACAATCTGCTTACTGGTTCAAAGGATAAAATTGCTACCGAGTGTCCGTAAATAGTCATGAATTTTTAGAAGTGATGATGCAACCTGCTCGACATGAGTGTGTTGCGTAAAAAGGGCTGAATACCAATGCTTTCAGCCTGTAGCCGGCAACACGCACGGCAATCGTGTCGCGCGGGCTGCATCGTCATTGCGAAAAATCGTCAGGGACTCCCTCGGTACATAATCGGAGTACTCAGAACGATCCCGTTTTATTTGAATCCATTAAAAGGAAACGGAACAATATTCTCATTCCTTTTAATCTGGTTTTGAGGCGCAAGATTGTCGGTCCGTTTGCCGTCTCTCTCGCACGCCATCCCGAATGCATCACAGGATGCACCGGCCAAAATGCATTATGCGGCGGGAGCGCCGATATTTCACGCTTGCACCGGTCAAGTGTCTTGTCTCTGCCATATTTTTATCGGCTTGTTTATTTTTGGCCGCGACGAAATTTATTTGTGTGCGAAATGACGGTCAGTAGCGGATGATGACGCTTCGGGGCGCTACGTTGCCTGAGCCTCTTGACTCCGCTGCAGGTTGCCCTTAATTTATGGCGCTTTTGCCACTCGTCGATTCCGATTTAGCGCTCACGCACCAAGGCCCGCTGACGTGACAGACTCGATCCGCGCTCAATGCTTGTTACTCGCACTTTGTAAAAGAAGTTGCGGGCATAAATAACAGAAGAACCGATACGAACAGCGCAAGAAATGCTTTCAATATTTTTATTAGAACTCCGCCTTTGAAGCACCTGATCAGCCAATTTTGCTGCTGAGAGCATAAATAACGGAAGTGCCAATCCTGACAATGTTGCGTTTATGATCAATTAGAGGAAACTTTACTGATTCCGGTCTAGAGTGTAGTTCGCAGGGAATAGTTTTGTTATTGGATGGATGATGTAAGACTTTTTGATTAGTTTGCAAAGATTTTTTGTTCTTTTCCATAGAAATGATCTTCTTTTAGGCTTCGGAAGGCTTGTAAGTTTTGAGAGTTGATTTTTATACGAATGCACTGTAAGTTATTGAAAATCAATAAACTAATAAGCATCACAAGAGTCAAAAATCGCAATAGCTAAAACTATACAGTGTTGATTATGAAATTAACAAGTCGGTGTATGGCACACCGTAAAAACAAAACACCCGTTTCAGGAAATGCTATACCTGTTTTGGCTGTGAGACTAAAACGGGGGTAGTATTTTGGCTATTTTTAAAGGTAGACCTGTGTTCAGCCACATCATTTTAAAGGTCTCTTCAAGAGCTTTCCGTTGATGGGGCTGAACATAGGTCTATCTTAAAAAATACGCACTACCCCGTTTTAGTTTCACACCCAAAACAGGTGTTGAACTTCCTGAAACGGGTATTTTATTTTAACTGTGCACGGTAAGTTTTTTAATCGCCAAGAAAATTATAAGCACTAGTCTAGTGGCAGCTTGATCAAACTTCTCGTGCCGAATTACCTGTGAGTGAAGTACAGTCGCTCGAAACACGAGATGCTCATCGTGTGGATGGCGTACACTCGATCCGAATCAGTGACCCTTCGGGGGAGAAGTGGGTCACGACCCGACTGTACCTTTTCTTTGATCTGAGAATGGGGCCGATTTTCGTGATTTACCTTTCGTGATTATTTCCCAACGGTGTGCATTAACCTCCCTCAAAAAGGGACGAAGCTCCCTCATTGTTTCTTCTTCTCTTCGTTACATTCTTTCTTTTTTCTGCTTCCCCTGATCTTGCATCCCTCGTGCTTGGGTTTCTGATGAGCTTTCTAGTGTGGCGTGAGAAAGGACCTTGTGGGGCTGCTTTTGTTACTGAAACTGGACGAAAATAGAGCGCCATTTAAAAAAATCTAATATCGCCAGGCAAAAAATGCCGTTTAAGTAAGTCCCTTGTGATAGTTAAGGTTATTTGTTTGGTGAGGTCCTCACCGCTCTGGGCGCCGTGAGGTAGTAGACTCGCAACTTGCCGGTCCGCGGGGCCGATAAAAAAAAAGTTGCCTCAAAACCCGTGAAAGATTTTGGGTGTACGAAGATTTGAGGGCTTAAAAAATTACCGTGTCTAGCTTGCTGACGAGATGCAGAGCTTCAAAAACGCGTATAACGCAAATATTACGAAAGGCGAAAACAAGCTTTTTAATGCTAATTATTGTCGTTATTTGGTCGGTGACTCATGTAGCATTCAAATATTTAATCCTTTCTTTTTTCTTGAAATTTGCGTTGGCACTTCCATTGAACTGACCTAACCGAGCGGGAGGTCCTCCATATTTGAATAAATTATAATTACCAACAAACATTTCGAGAGAAAAAAGATCACTGGGTCTGAATGCAACACGACTTATGACCTCCACTCTACATGATACAATGCGGCTGAACCCCATTGGTCGAGGTTCCGAGTCGGAAAACAGTTTTGTTTAGTGCCGATCGAGAAGAGAATTTCCGTAGAATTGCGATTGCCTTACTCTGGAAGTGGACTTTTCCACTGAAAGCGGCTTCCTTGAGACTGCAACTAAGGTATCTCCGTTGAGCTCTTAACTACTGACGAATGGCTTCCGCACCTTTGCGTAGTTCTGCAGGAGGTCCACACGGACGCAGCCTTTAGTAAATTGCCGAAAAGATTTGGCGGAGTCTGCGGGGGGTCGTTGAAAAAGCGGCGCCGCGCAGCACGGCGAGGCGGCGCGTAGCGGCCTGTTGTCGGCCGCTCCGACTTATTCTGATGACTGTGTTACTCTAGCCGATGTGCACATTGCGTAGATCTTTAAAAATGATCAAATTACGCTCTTCCTCTGTTACCTTCATACGTAACCAGGTATGGTGGACTACCAAAAACATGGGCTAGTTTTTACTGTGTGTATCGGTGTCTGAGTGCAGGACAGTCGCTATCGGAATCATGCCTCTAGAGTGGTTTATAAGCATAGGGATAACAACTGTACACAGTGGTGCGATCTCGATAGCGACAGTCCTGCACTCAGCCACCGGTATACACTTCCCCCAAAAGATGAGATAAGTCTTCGTCACTCAATTTCAAATTTAAGTAACGATCAAATAAGCTGGTTTCAGTCTCTTCCAAATACAGCCACAAGTTACAACCAACAAAGAATTTATCCTATGCAGACAGCATGAATGATATGGAAATGATTGAGTTTCTGGAAAGATTAAGAAGTGCCTGAAGCCATCAAAGTTGATTGATTGTGAGTCCAGGTGTGAGAGGGTAGGGGGTGGGTTGCAGAAAAGGGGTTTCGGGGATGGCAGGGCCAGGCTGTAGCAGTGCAGCTTGGCGTGCCTTGGCTGGCCCATCCATTGCACCCCACATGGAAACCTCCCACTGTGGTCAGCGCCCCCTGCCGGGCTAAGCCTGTTCGTCTCGTGCCAACTTGGCGCTGATTCTTTGTCTGATTATTGGATTCAGAGACTCACTCCCCGGACCCCTAGCGCTAGCGCTCTGGGTGCAAGCTCTAGTGCGGTGAATGGTGCACAGAAAATTTGAAAGTTTGCAGTTTTCCTACAGTAAAAATAAAACCCCCGTTTTAGGGAATGCTATACCTGTTTTGGGTGTGAAAACAAAACGAGGGTGGCACGTATTTTGATTGTTTTTCAATATAGGCATATGTTCAGCCATATTATTCAAAAGGTTTCGGCGAGAGCTTTTTATTGATGTGACTGAACACATGTCTATCTTGAAAAATATGGGAGAAGTTCGCATTTTAGTTCTTTTTAAAGATAGACCTATGTTCAGCCATATTATTCAAAAGGTTTTGGCGAGAGCTTTTCATTGATGTGACTGAACATAGGTCTACATTGAAAAACTACCGAAATACGCCCTACCTCTGTTATAGTTTCATACCCAAAACAGGGGTGGGGTGTGTTTTTACTGTGTTGTGTCCCACCTTTGAACTCCAGATTTAGAGTGTGACTGTTCGACAGACCGTACGGAGTCACTAGCCTGAGTTAAGCTTACTTTAGTTAACCTAACGGTCTCTGAGTAGCCTGCCACCGGAAAGAAAGCGACCTGAGGCTTGACCGCAGTCTCGCAGAGCGATATCTGAGCGAGTCACAGAGCACCTAAATTGGCTTTAGGTAACCTAACCCACGCTGTTTTATGTCGTTAATCCTCACGCAAAATGAAGGATCATACCGAGCAAGGTTGAACATGAGGTAGAAAATACAACCTTAAAAACATGAAAAACTGCCTGATGGGTAGTGCTTGCTGTCTGTGGAGGAATCTCATCTTTGAAACAGACTGAATAGGTAAACTTTCTATACCTAACAACTACTGGACTTAGTCCGTGTGCTCTAGCCATCTTTTCCACCATTCTTTCTTCATGGAAAAGTGATCAGGTTAGGTCGAGTTTTAGTTGGGTTTGGGAAAATCTAGCATACGTTCAATTTGACAATTTCAGGTTGGTTAGATGACAGTGCATTATTTCATAAGCCTAGGGTTTGAAGTTTTGGATCAATCAACTGTCGACATGTACGGTAATAAAATTGTGTGATTGCTTTATCTATTACCCCCATCCCAACGTTTCTACTCGGAAAGCCCGCCGGGAAACCCTCGGGC
>Ga0058701_10000832_pt1 | contig 20971 bp, 11 predicted proteins | sample AgamicOrMae_FD_97039 | JGI IMG/M metagenome (GOLD analysis project Ga0058701, IMG submission 97039) | Agave microbial communities from Guanajuato, Mexico - Or.Ma.e | ecosystem: Host-associated > Plants > Phyllosphere > Phylloplane/Leaf | place: Guanajuato, Mexico | collected 2012-06-04 | reverse complement strand
GAATCTTACCATAGGGTGGCCCAAACAATCCTTCCAGAAACATATACAGCACTTCAGGATAATGTACCTACCAGTGCGACGATCAGAAGAAGCAACTCTGTCGAACGAATCGACTCATCTAGTTTTTACCGTGTGGAGCCATCCACGAGACAGATCTCCGACACAAAATCCGGCTCCGGCAACCAAACCACCAGTGAGGATAGAGGATCTTCTGCTCGCAAATTCAGTGAGACAGGCCATCAAGAAGTCACTGAACAATCTTCAATGAGTCAAACACCATTGGGTCAGGGTGAGAAGATGGTGGATTCTATTGGATTGGAACGAAACCTGGTTCAAACCCATGGGACCACGATGATGATCACACAGAAAAGAGATCCTCCAGGTTCCAGAAGGAAACTCAGTAAGCGAACCATGACCAGAGACGATATAGATTTGCATAAAACTCGCCGAGGAACACCAAATATCACCATCACGGAGCCTTCTTTCTGCCAATCAATAACCATTGCTTACGAACAAAGAGCACCCTCCGGAGGATCTTCGGGCCGACAGAGTAACACTGGCCAGAATGTTGAATACCAACCATTCAGCGGCCCGACCGGAACCACAGGCACAGAAGCTCAGCAAGAGCAACCGATCAAATTCCAAATACAACGCTATACATCCATTGAGGCTCAACAATCAAAGGACGAACAAACAGGCTCGACGAGGTCGCGAGATTTCCTCATCGAGCGCCAAGACAGCCAAGAACTAGAGGCAAGCGGTCAGTTTTCAGGTTCACAAGTCACCGATGAAACAAAAAACTATCGTCCCCAGCATCATAGACCGTCAATCATACGTGAAGATATAGATAGTGAACTGAGCGAAACTAGTGCAACAACCACAGCCGCGCCATCATTGGCCAAAGTTCATGGCATCCATAAGAAGCCAATAATCTCATCGCCAGCATATCAAGAACAACAGCAGCAACAACAACCGCCAGAAACCTACTGTGGACTGTCTACCACAAAGTTCAACAAAAAACCATTTCAGCAATCCTATACGGAGCCACAAGACTTCGATCAATTCAAGGACAGTAGTCTGGAGTTGATCTCGTTTGAGGAGGAAAACTACGAGAAACATTATTATGGAAGAGAGCATTGGAATTACTTCACCAATGACGAACTATTGGGTCCTGTGATGTTGAGCTTGAAACAAGAGGTGAACAATCAACGAGATCACTTTCATGTATTGTTGAGAACCGTATCATACACTTTGCATGGAACAATACCCGCGAGCACTATTTGCGCCGACCGATACGATCGAGAGGCAATTGTTCGTGAGTTGAGCGAGATTGCCAAATTGAAACCTCCATTGATGTTAGGCCAACTTCCGTCTACTCCAGATGAATTACTCAAATTGGACCACATATTCATCAAAACTGAATTGAAAGTCGGTGTGATCTATATAAAAGCTGGACAAGAAGAAAGCGAGGAGGCAATTTTGGGAAATAAGGAAGAATCAGGCTTGTTCACCGAATTTCTCGATCTACTTGGTGATAGGATTACATTGAAGGGTTTTGATAGATACAAAGGTGGTTTAGATACGGTGCATAATTTAACTGGCACAGAATCGGTTTATACAATGTGGCGAAATATTGAAATTATGTTTCATGTTTCAACGATGCTTCCGCATGAAGAGAATGATCCACAAAAGTTGCAAAAGAAACGCCATATTGGCAATGATATAGTTTGTGTGGCGTTCATCGAAAGTGATGATACATTATTTTGGCCAGGTTGTATAAAATCATATTTTCTTCATACATTTATAGCCGTACAAACAAGTCCAAAACCGTTGAAAGAAGGGGAAAAAAGGAAATATAGTGTGAGCTGTGTTTGCCGCAATGAGGTCCAATACGCTTTTAGGCCTTATTTGATTGAACAGGATGAGTTTTATAAATCTGATTATTTTAGAGAATGGCTTTTAGTTAAAATAGTTAATGGTGAGAGGGCTAGCTATTCGGCGCCCAAATTTGCACGCATGCAAGATCGCACCAGGAGCCAACTGTTAGAGGATATTATTACTAATTTGGCCAACCATTTGGTTACCGGACAAATACCCAAACCATATAGACGTGGCTCCTGGCGTCCACTAGGCCATATTCGTGCTTCCAGTCCATTAGAAGATTCTATGAAAGATTACTTTGAAGATTATGACCAATTGGCGAAGGATTTTTGCAACGCTTTTTGTGGGCCAAACAAATCGGTCCTTTGTGATGTTGTATTCAGGGTTAAAGATACGGAGGGCAACTACAAGCTAGTTCATGGAGTTAGAGCTATACTCGCGATAAGGAGCAGGACTTTCCTGGAGATGCTCTATGGATTTGTCACACCAGGGACAGGATTGACGAGTTTGCAAAATCAAACAAATTTGCGCGCTATCGAGATGAAAGCTCTCTCGGGCGATTCCTCGTCAGCCGGCCCTTCCGGTCGCGAGTTCGAACAAACTAAAAGTGTTCTGGCGAAGAGAGGAAGTGTGGGAACGGACTCGGGCAAGAAGACAGGTTAGTATCGTAGCCAAGAATTGTTTCTTCATGGACCTCGATTGGGAAAAATCATTAACAATTTCATAATCTTTCTCGAACCCAAATTCTTCTTTTACTCGCCAGGCGAAAGAGACCGACGACAGTCCATGTTACCAAATCTGTCGAGAACACAAAAGCCGAACTATCTGACAGTTCCTAACACAGGCAGCGGGGCTGGGACGAGCGGAGGCTCCGGAACCGGTGGAATGATAAAAAATGCGTTCAACCGGCTAGTCTCTGGCAATTGGTAGGTGATCTTTCTCTGGGGACTTTACCATAAATAATTCATGCAAATTATCTCAAACCTTTGAGAGCATTCCTCTAACATCTGTGTGTCACTTCGGAACTTGAAATCCAAAGGTCGGGCTGGAGTGGAAACTTCAAGGGCTACAAGGGAGAGCCCATGCATATCAAGGTGGATCAGAATAAGACCAAAGTGGATCTGAATAGCTTGGCAATTTGCAAAGAGATTGCCAAGATAGACGCCGAAAGGCTCAGTCAACGTGAGGTAACTATTTCGAATTGAGGCCCCGATTTGTTGGTCCTGATCAGAACTACCACTAACCAATTTGCAACTGATATCACATATCGAATAATCAACATCCGAACAGTTCGAAATCAAGGAATTTGACTACGAAACCTTCCAGCAAACCATCGAGTACATTCATAACGGTCAATGTAAATTGTCCTATGAGACTATTCCTGGACTGATTTGTGCAGCTGAGGTAAGTTTTGTTAAGTTACCATTTCGCTTTGATGGTCCTCTCCAGTCTCGATCGTCGAATTTCAAGATTCCCTCGTCTAACACTTCCTAACCTTCCGTGACTAATTCCATGTGGCAGCATTACGATCTACCCGATTTGTTGCATGCGTGCTTTCACCATGCCAACACCCATATGAGACTGAGCGCCGCTCCCAAGATGATGAATGCCTTGTATCAGAACTCTTGCTTCTACATAACAGCAATGCAACTCCTGGATTCCATCTACGAGTTCATCGATCCTCATGGAGGCGAGTTCTTCTCGCGAATCGAGTATCTAGATTTGTACGAGTCCGTTTTCACATCACTACTATCAAGGAAGACACTTCAAGTTAGCGAGCTGAAAAAATTTCAAGCTATGCATGGTTGGGCTATGCATCAGGTGATCAGCAAATATGAGAAGAAACAGCAATTGCAAGCAAGACCATCCTCCTTGGATCAGGAAAAGAGCATTGTCGATATCGATGGTCAACAAGTTGGGCAACCGACATTGGCAGGAAGCTCATCTTCTGCAGCTGCAACAACCAATCCACTGGCCTCCTCATCTACAACTGTAACAGCAGCACCGCCGCCACCGCTGGACATCCAATTCAAAGAGGAAATCGACACGGAGTATAAAAATCTGATGATTCGTTTGAATAAGGAGATCAATATCAAATTAGATAAGATTTCTAATGAGGACCTAGTCAAAGTAGTCTTGCCAACTAAAGTATTCAGCAACGATAAGATTTTTGATGTCATGTCAGACGAATCAAGGATTGATTATTGATCAAGTGTCGCCCAGTCAGAGATATCGATTTGTTATGACTCGGATGGATAAGCTACCGAATGATGTAGACGATGCATTCGGTGTAATATGTGATTGAAGCCCCACCCCTGCACAGGACCAGGCCCTGTAAGCTCTTGGCTTACCCCAGACGTCGAGCTTTCCAATTTGAGGCCTGTTTGCCTTTGACTTTTCTCAGATTTAGGGCAAGAGCAATGAAGCTTGGCAGCTAAGGATAGACGGTGTCATCTCTCTCTGAGTTAGCGTGGTCAACAATTGGAACTTGGCAACCTCCTTAGGTTGTTGTGAGTTAGATAACCCAAATGTGTATAGGCGTGGGCGACGATTTTAGTAAGGTTGGTTGCCCAGGACCTGCGCGTAGGCATTGTGCGGCGGTCGATTTCACGCCCATCTCTTCCCCTGGGCGACCATAGTTACCAACACACGTGGCAAGCGCTAGAGGCTCATGGGTCCCAAACGGACCAGCCTCTCAACTGGCTTTTGGCCCCGTTAATCAAGATCAAATTCAATTCATCGAAGTCTGAATTCTGGTGCCGAAATAATTCAACATGGCGCCAGAGAAAGTTCCAAAGAAAGTCCGCTGGAAGTTTTATGATAATAACAAGGATTATTTGGTGATACCCACATTCAGAACAAGGATCGATAGATCTAAAGCGCCTAGGGGAAGAAAGGATTGCGACCCGCCCGAAACCGATGCAGTAGATGGGACGAGCAAATATTTTATCAAAAGCGCCAGTCATGATCAAGCTCCCTTCGATTGTACCCTATTAGACGAGGAGGCTAAACAGTACGGCTACAGAAAGGAAAGAGATATTTATGAAGATCCAGAGGCACGCGCCAGGGCGATCAAGCGGTGGCGGTCGAAAGAGCCACGAAGACTTCCATTTTTTACGCCTTCCACTACGCTAGGCCTCATCGGACCGAAGCCTGGTGAAAATGTTGGAGATACAAAAGGAGATAGTGGAGCAAGAAAGAATCTCACACTCAAGGAGCAACTCGACAGAAACATCCTAAGAATGACCCGGGTGTCAATGAGTTACGCATGCAAACAGTATCCAAGCTTACCGTCGCGAAACCTGTTGGATAAATATGCTTTTCTGTTTGGCTTGAAGCCAAATAAATAATTGATACCCTATAAGTCAAAGTTTACTACCATCAATACCTAAATGCACGGCACGTTCTTTAGACATCTGCAGTATCTGCTCATGAGAGTAGCCGTGCTCTTTCAAGATCTCGAGGGTATGCTCGCCTGGTTCAGGATCAACCAGACTCGGTTCGGCGGGGGTCCTACTCAATAGCGGGGCAGGCTTTGGTGTCCCATCTGAGTTGAAATGGGGCTTCATGAGTTTTTGGCCCACTTTTTCGACCTCGTCAACTTCTAATACTGGTTCAACACAGGCATCGGCATTCTCAAATAATTTCATCCACTCGGAGAGTGTTCGTCGAGAGAAGACCTCGGCAAGCTTTTCTTTCAGGAGAGGCCACTTTTCTACTTCAAGATGAGGAAAATCATCTTCATTCAGTTCCAAAACTCTAAGGAGTTCAGCATAAAATTGAGGCTCTATTGCACCAACTGACACCCAACGATCATCCTTTGTTTTGTATGTCGTGTAGAAATGGGCGCCTCCATCAAGCAGGTTGGACTCCTTTTCATCTGATTTCGGCCACATAAACTGATTGATCAATTCCGATTTCTTGGTGTGCCAGATATAGCTCGATAGATATCTGACTCCTTCGACCATATTGCAATCTACCACTTGACCCGTCCCAGATATCGATCGCTCCCACAACGCCATCAGTATGCCGAGGGCGCAAGTGAGTCCGCCCCCGGCGAAGTCAGCTAACATATTCATTGGTGGCACGGGTTGCTTGTTGTGGGTAAATATAGATAAAGCTCCCGAGAGGGCGAGGTAGTTGATGTCGTGTCCAGCACGCTTCGAATAAGGACCATCTTGACCAAAACCAGTCAATCTTGCATAAATAAGACGCTTATTTAGTTCTAGCAGAGTATTGGGCCCTAAGTCTAGCTTCTCCATAACTCCAGCCCTGAATGGTTCAATTAAAACATCTGCATCCGAACAAAGCCGTCTAAATACACTCTTGCCTGTGTCATGCTTCAAATCTATGGTGGCTGTCCTTTTGCCTCGTCGCAATACATCTAAAGGAGGTTGACCATGCTGGTCGAGTCGTATGGTGAATGAGAGATCATTAGATTAATTAGCCTAGTTTGATCTTGGCAGCCAATTACCGAGTATCACTCACCCGTTCAACTCTTATCACATTGGCGCCGAAGTCGCTGAATATCATGCCACAAAATGGAGCCGGTGCCAGACCCGCTATTTCTATAACCTTGAGACCCTTCAAGGCCATTAGCGGCTATGGTGATGAATTGGACGAAGATGAGAATAGAGAGATTTAGGAACTGATAGAATTGCTATTCCAGTCTGTGCTCAACAGGTGATAATCCGAAAAGACGACGTGGTTTTACTCATGCTGCTGCTGTTGTTGTCGCTATTGGTGCGGAGACGCTCATTGCTATCGGGCTGCACTATTCGAAGCTGAGACTGCCCGTGATTACTCACAGCAAGCCTTCCTAGACGCTCCAATGAGCAAATTAATCAGTTTCTTTCGCTTTCTCGTTTGTCCGGCTGATTCAATTGTACATTGGGTACCTTACCTAGACACAATTGACTAATAAAAGGCAAAGAGAGAACAATGAAAGCGAAAGTGCTCGCCACTAGCTAACAGGTGATTTGAACAAGAGAGTGGAAGTGCGGATGGAGGACCATTTGGTTTGCCATCACAATTGGCACTTCATATTAGTGGACGAGACAAGAAGGGAAACATTTATTGTAAATCAGTTTAGCTTGAGAGGAAGAGAGCTATGAGCTTATGTAACAGAGTGAAATTGCGCGTCAGCTTGAAAGCAATTTGGTTCTTTTCTGTTCCATTCATTTCACTGAATGAAAAGAGAGAGAAAGCTAAGTCATGATGGTCGGCAGGTAATGAATGACACTCGTCATTGAACTAGTCATCACTGGCACTTAAGAGGCTACAATTAGATTTAATTTACATTGAGCATGTTTAGGCAGGGCTGTAATTGTTGCGCCCAGTCATTCGGGCAACAAGAAAGAAAGACCGCCTCGTGCAGATAGGTGGCTGAACAGGTGGACCGAGTTAGAGGGGGAAGAAGAGGAAGAGGTTGAAAATGGACGGGCGATTAGGCGGGCAGACAGGCTGACAGATAGGGGGGTTGGTGCTGGAACTTGGTGCTCGGGGTGGATGCAAAAAGGGTATTTGGAGATGAATTTAGGGAGCGAAAATCGAACCATGAAAAATATTGACTATTGGCGATGAAAATTTGTAGGCCATCAAAAGATTTCTGTTGTTATGCTTGTTATTGTTTGCAATAGAACAACAACTGCTTTGTCTAGACGATGAATAGGCGAGAAGCGAGAAAAGGTTTTGTGTGGAATGGGAAATGTTAGCGGAACTTTTGCCAATTGTGAAATGGTCCATTTTGAACTTTTAAATCGATCCATTTGGGTGCTGGACTACTAAATGATGAGCGAGTCTCTCTAGACGACGAGCCGAAACGAAAGGAGACGAGTGGAGTCAAGAGACTGCCAGACGAGAGAGAGAGAGAGAGAGAGAGATAGAATGAAGAACCCTCCTCTCTGAGGGATTGAGACACCGCCATTCTATTCAGTCTCTCCCATATGTTGAATCCATTGGCCTTTGGTGCCCTCCGGAGAGGCAGCGAAAATGGGCGAAATCTTTTTCTCCCTGCCAAAGAATAATACTCGAACAAGCACACAAGAGAGAGAGAGAGAAGAGGTAGAGAGTAATAACACGACCACTATTGAGGTTATAGCGCGAGGCTCCAGGTGGAGGTTGGAAAAAAATTTGTTTGCCTAAGTCAATCAAAAGTCCACAACCACCAGCCAGCACCACTTTGATTGTTCGGGCAAAACACAAAGCCTCTAGCAAGCTAATGCATTGCAGTTGTTGGGCTTGTTGCGTGCAAACAACTTGTTGAGTTTTAACGCCACAGCATAACACAAGTGATTTGTTGCGCCCAACTCTGGCCGGAATGAAAATGCCACAGATTGATGATTGGCAGCAATCGATACTTGTGAGACAAGCACCGGTCGCATCAACTGCAGGCCACTGCTTGCCAGCTTGCCAAGGATGCTTGCCAATGATGGCCAAAAAAGGCTTTGGCCAGAGAGCTGGCACTACTTTTGGTGCTCCCGAAATACAAAAACTTGCATCCCAACCCCATGCACTGGTGATGCAAACCTCGGCGTCAACCACCTGTCCGTCAGTGTGGCTGTATGCTCCAGAGTGTTGTGTCCATTTTGGTGCACGTTTTGACCGCCAAAGAACCGTTATGGAGCGACATAACGCTTGCTCCATGGAACTGGATCCACTGGGTCGGGCATTTCGGGCTCGCCGTCGGGAAATCTTGCGCCGTTTGATCACGAGCCTCAATTGTTGGTTGGCCGGCAATCATCTGGCCGGCCGCTTGTTAACAACGACCACTTGCCTCCAATACGCGCCGAATGATGGACGCAATCCAAGCGAAGACAATAAAGCGGCGGAGGATAACATTTGTTGTTGCATCGGTGATGCTGTAGTTGTTGTTGTTGTCGTTGCCATAGACCGACTAGTTGGGCAGCAATTGCAAGCCTTCAAAGGAGAGCAAGCTGTGCTGGATTGAGAGCCTCTCTATCTGCTTTTGGGACAGATGTTGAGCCCCGGTGGCGAGAACCAATGTGGCGAGGCTAAGCCTCGAAGGTTGTTAGGTCGTATTGGACAATTACGGCGGAAATTATTCTTAAACTTCGTGTTGGCTGGCCCTAGTCTTGGAGTGGACTAAGACTGGCAGCTTGTGTGCCAGCCAGTCTGTGTGTGAGAATGACCGCGAAACAAGGGGCTGTCATCATTGTTGTTAGTAAGTGTGCAATTTTGCATCCTCCTCCCGATGGACACTTGCTGTTAAGACGGACGGAAGATGGTCGTGATGTTCGTTGCGGTCTGATCCGTCGGCCGAGAGAGTGTGTAGTTGAGAGGCAGTTGGGAGGAGAAGGAGGAGGAGGAGTGAGAAAAAGGAGTTCGCTTTCCATTTTTCCGAATCCTCCCTTTATGCAAACCTTTCCACGACGAGGCTTCCAAAACAATTGCCATTGTGGTTGCAGCTTCTTCGCCTTTTTTCCCTCAAAACCACTTGCTTGCGGCGCACTCAACTCGCCTCCAGGCCGCCGCCAACAGACAAAGACGCTAAGCTAACTGCAGTCCTCTGGTGACCCGGTGGCGCTGCACTCCGACGCTTCGGCTAGACACAAGCAAGCGCCACTGAGTGTTCACAAGGGACGCCAACGGATACAAATTGATCGGCACTTCAAGCGATAAAGGAAACAAGCAGTTGTTTGGTTATAGTAAAGTGCTGTTTAACGGTTGCCTCTTGGCTGTCTCGTAGCATTTCAAGCGAACAAGTGAGGCAGTTGAGTTTGGAATTTGTGGACTTTGGCTGCACATAGTTGCCAATTGTCGGTCTTGTTGTTGTTGTTGTAGTTTCTGCCAGCGCTGCTTCTTCTGCTTCTGCTGTTGTTGTTGTAGTCTGGCCAGCTTGCGCCACCTTCAATGGCCATCAATTCTTATCGAACGAGAGAGAGAGAGAGAGAGAGAGAGAGAGTCTGTGCAGTTGGATTATCTTTATTATCATTGCCACTCAGAGGCCAGCTTCTTGTTTTGAGGCCAGAAGTTTGCGAGGAGGCAAAAGGGCGAAATCTTTTTCAAGATTTTCTCCCCTTAGCTCTCGGAATGGCGCTGCCCATTTGACGGCTTTCCAGCTAAATGGCGACCAACTTGGAAGTTCAGCTTCTCTCCCCAACAAGTTCAACTAGCTACGAGCAGTCCGCTTGTTCCATTTGTGCTCCCAGGAGCTAGCTGGCCAAAAGATGGATAGAAGCCGTTAAATTATTTGGCTTTATATTGTCATGAATATAAAGGGCCAAGAGAATTTGGAGCAAATCCTGTTTGTCTGGCCATCTGAAAGGTGTCCCATCAAGTCCATCAAGTGAAAAACACCATAACGAAAAGTGGCCCTTTCTTTCAGTTCTCGCTCGAGGTCTGTGAGCGAGCATTCAATTTGTGATGTTCCATATTTGAGCTGAACTTGGTGGCTGGAGGAACAACAAAAACAACAGCATTCACTACAACAAAGCCGCAAAGGATGCTCCCTAATACCAAGGCGAGACAATTCTGGCGCTCAAAATACAATGCAAACAGCCGAGTGGCTCCACAGAGTTTAGGACACCTGTGTGTCTCCCTTGGGCCGAGCTGAGCAAACAAGAACAACAGGCTGGGAATGGGGCAAAGATGGTCAGACTCTGGTCGGTCTTGGTGGCGCTCAGATGGGCGCCCGTCGCTTGGCAAGGGCACAGTGATTGCTGTTGTTGTTGCTGCTGTTGTCGTTGCAGAGGGCTCATTGAATTTCGCGAGTTGCCAAGACCCTGTTTGTGGCTGTGTGATCCTCGCCGCCCATGGAGCAGCCACTTGGACTGGCAAGGCACTCGTGCTTCTCAACATGTTCTGCCTCGTCTTCGCAACACTCTTCAGAGCGGATCTCGAGAGCTTGTTCATGTGTCGTAAAGCGACACAGGTTAGAGTCGGCGGAGCGACGAACAAACAAAAAGGGCCAATGTGTTTTTCGGCTGGTCCAAAAAGGTGGCCATGTGTCCGTTGTTTATTTCTCGTCAACAGGTGAGAGATGTCGCTCGTTAGCGTCGTGTACTCTGGTTGCTGGTGGGCGAGAGCGGCGAGAAAGCGAGAAAGAGAAAGAGAGAGAGAGAGATTGGCGGCTTGTTGTTTGTTTAGGGCTCTAATGAGAGGGCCACAGATGTGATGAGAATACGCGGAAACACTTGAGACTAGGACAGTGGAGTTAGTGTGGGACGGCTGCACTATTTGGCCGCCCATCTCAAGCGGCCAACTTTTCTCTTTTTGCTCCCTATCTGCCTGCTCCATCTGCATCCTTGTCTTTTTATACTCAATCACTTAAGACCCTTTTGCGTTTAGTTTAAATGTTTAGAGTTTAGTGTAAATCCAACAAAACTAACAAGTATTCTCGCTACTTTGATTATTTTTCTCGCTCTCTCTCTGCCTCCTTCGCGCCCTAACATCCCATTTGAGAGAGCCCATTGGAGAGCAGAGGCACACATGCGCCGACTCATCATCCAAACAACTCGTTTAACATCAACAACCAACTCCTTCAGGTTGAAGGCCCACCATGACAACGCCTGTAATTGACATGGGCGCTCTCTAGCACTCCAGCACTCTAAAGACCCACAGCTTAGGCCCAAGCAGTTGAACAAAACCGATTCGAGAGCTTTGCACTTTTTATCAGAGAGAATTCTCAGAGAATTATTGTTATTATTATTATTATTTTCCACCTTTTTGTTCCCTTTTGTATTTGTGTCTGATTGAGGTGAACTGGGAGAAGGAAAAAAAGCAGAAAGAAGACAGAACTATGGCGCCGACGAGCAGACCTTAGAGGCGACGGACCTTAGAGTTTGCATTGCTGGGCCGGGCGAGAGTGCCCTGTGCAAGTGTGCAAGTTGTAATAATTTGTTGTCTTTGCCCGTCCGGCTCGCTGGCCCTCTCGACTGGCCGCCCAAAAGACGGCCAGAAAGGAAATCGGCCGCCAGTTCACACGCTCGACCAACTCTCACAAATGAAAGCCCAATGGTGCGGCCCATCTATTTTTTGGCTCCTTCCTCTCCTTCTTCTCAATCTCATTCTCGGCCGCCCGCCCTCCATCTTTCATCTTTCGGCCGCGCACCTGTGGCGCCAACGTGCCCCCCAGCCAGCTAGCTAGCCAGCCAGCTAGCCAGCCAGCTAGCCAGCCGTCCGTCAACTGGCCAACCGGGCCGCCCGTCCCGCCCGGCGCTGGTCAGTGGCCGGCCGAAATCAGCCGTAGGCCAAGTGCTAACCGCTGGCCAACTGGGCGGCCCGGCGAGGCGTAAAGGTGGCGAGCGAGCCGGCGGTCTGGCGGTCTGGCCAGACCTTAGCTGGGCTGGAGTTGGGCGCGTGCTCAGGCCCGATTGTGGCCGATTGTGTGAGCAAACTGGGCGGCCAATGTCAGCGGGCTCGTTTGCCTCTAATGGGCTGGTGTTCTAATAAGATTGGCCAGCTCGCTCGAGATTGGCTCGCGTGCTGCCCCCCGAGAGCGGGTGAAATTAAATTATTTGCTCTATTTTCTTCTATTTTCTTGCCCTCCTGCGCCCGTCCGTCTGTCTGTCTGTCCGTCTGTCTGGCCATGTCAGCGCCTCCCATGGACCCAGCATGGTTTTGGGGCAGAGTTTCGCCTTTTCTTTTGGAATTTAGCCGGCCAACTGGGGGGCAGAAGGCATATCACGTACCTGGTGGGCCGGCCGCCCAGAGACTGTGATCTCTGGCAATCCGAGAGGCTCGCCTTTGGTGGTCTCCATGAACGCTTGTCCAAGGCAAAGGAGAGCCGCCGTGTTTGAGCTAAACTTGAGAGCTTTGCTTGCGGCTCAAAGGCTTTGCTTCCAGAAGAATGGAGACACAATGATGAATACGATTTTCCATACGCCGGTTTTCCATACTCCTAGTCTCAGGCTATGGAAAAGTGAAATAGCCATTGGAAAAGCACTGTGCGCTGGCCGGCCGCACTCGCATTGGCCGCAGGAGCTAAGGGCCGGCCGGCGCGCACTCACACGCAGTGCAGCTTACTTGTATATCCAACTCGGCCGCCTCGCGTTCTGCCAGTCGAAAAACACTCACTTTCTCAGACCTCCACCAAGACCAGCCTCTGTGGTCTTGGCACGGGACTGGCACTTTACAGTGGCAAGTTGTTCGGCCGCAATATTGAGCCTCCCCACTGGACAGTGTTTGAGAGAAAGCGTTCGAACAAACGTTCTCCAGAGAGAGAGAGAAAAGCCGGAGAGGAAAAAATCCATGAACAATGAATCAATTGAGAGTGGCCGCTTTGTCTGCAGTTATTGCGGACAAATGTTCATCTATTGCCCATTGGCAGCGGCAAGTCACTAGAGAGCCAGCAGAGAGAACCAACTCGGTAGGCCAGCAGGCGGAGACACCTCAGTCTCGGCCGGGCGGGGAGCTGTTTGGCGGCTACTTTGGAGCCGGCTTTATGCGGCTTTGTGTGGCTTTGTGAGCGCCCATTGAGGGATGGCGACGGAATGCACAAGCGAGCAATTAAGTGCCACTCTCACTTGGCGCAACAGGCCCAAACTGCAGCCCCAAACGCCTTTGGCCAGTTGCAGCTTCCTACTTTTTGCCCGCCACTGCCACCGGCACGGCAACCAGCGACTCCGCCGATGCAACACGCTGCAGTCGCCCAGGCAAACGACAACAAGTGGCCACACCATCCCGCTGGCTGGATGATGAATGACCGGCCGGATGGTCGAGAGGTAGAGAGTACTCCAATGTAGGCAGCCTAGAACGGACCTAAGGAGAGCCACGCTGGGCCGGATGAAACAATGCCGCGCTTGAATTGATCGATATTTCGGTGGTTGTTTTTTTCTAATTGGCCATTCGAGGTGGTGGAGGGGTGAAAAAAAGGAAACGAGGCGAAGAGGAGTCGCCGGGAGGAGAGCAAAATGGGCAAGAGCATTGTTTTGACGCGTCCTCTGCTGCCAATGGGCGTCTGTTGCGGGAAAACTTACGCGGCAAAAGTGTGCGTTGCAGTGCATATGTGCGGCGCTTCTGCCGCGAGTCTGGAGAGCGACCGATGCCGCAGTGCGCGCGGCACGCCAATAGCGCGGCGGCATCGGTCTGCGCGCAGTCGGGCGCACCAAACACGCACGTCTGCCCACAACAAACGGGGCGCACTTCTCGTGGCGGCGGCCCCTCACCTGTTCACAGGCGGCAATCAGCGCCGCCGGGAAGCCACGCGGTGTCTAGCCAATCGGAAACTTTGTGCGCCGCCGTGATTAGACACGATTGAGCGGTCGAGCCGAGTCGGAGTTGGCGAGTTGGAGGCGGAGGCTCAGCTGGCGCCACAGCAGCCGGCCAGCTCTGGTGACAGTGGGAGGCGAGAGCGGCCAATTGCGTGGCGCTCCCACATTAGCTTGCCAGACAACTGGTGCTGGTGGTTCTCCTTCGCGGGGGATTTGCCTCCTCTGCTCTGAAGAGATCTCAAGAGATTGCGGAAATTGGGCCGCCCTGGCAAGACGCAACAACCAGTGCACAAGGGCAGCCTGTTCGCCTGTTCTACAGACTAGCTCACCAGCGGCTTGGCGACGATTTCGGCTCGGCAGAGGCAATAAATAAATTCCAGCCAATCGGATTCAGCGCCCAGCAGAGGAAAAGTGGCAGAGAGCAGGAGGGAGCAGGAGAGAGCCCCTCTTGGAGCGATAAGTTTTGGCAAGACTCAGACTAAGACTATACACAGTTAAAGACAGCCTGTCGGCGTTCGCTTGGGCGCACAAACCATTTGCTAACTAGCTGGACACACTTTTGTTCTTGGGCCTGTTTGTCTCTCTGGCTGTGCGTGCGTCTGTCTGGCACTGTTGCGCGCCCTTAGCCTCCCGGCCGACCACTTTTCTCACTAATCCCACCCAATGGCGCTCACCTGTCGGCGTTTAATTGGCAAGACCGAGCGAGGAAGAAAGACTGGCGTTTAGTTAATATGTTGAAAGATGTAGTCACACAGAGAGAGATATGCAGGGCCAATCTAAGAGAGGGATTAAACAAGAGCAAGGGGAACAAAAAGAGGCTTGCACGCGATAATTTGGCACGCTTGTTGGCACTGAATTGATTCTGTTTGGCCAATTTGGTCGCCGGCGAGCATTAGCGGATGAGAGGAGAGCGCATTTCATCGCTCGCTCTCTTCTCTCCTCGACCAGCGGGAGACGAGGACAAAAAGATGGCCACCAAAAGAGCCACCTCGACGGACGATAAATCACGGGGCGCCTTGCCGGCCACTTGCTGGCTTGCTGGCTTGCTGGCCCACACTCCACTCGGCCAGCCTCTTGGCAATTAATTTCTAGCGCTCATTGGAGGGGCGCACGAGAGTTGCGGCCGAGCTGAGGGCGCCAGTCGCCGCCAGACGGCCAGCCTGCAGGAGCGGCGCCAAGCCCTCGCGCTGGACCAGCCGGCGTGCTGCACTAGCACACAATGGTCTTCACTGCAGGCCAGAGTGCAAGACAGTCTGCGGCCGCACAGAGCACACAACAAGCAGAAGACACTGCGCGCTGGTGCGCTCGCCCGCAACGAATCTCCCCCACTTGTGCCCACTGTCTCGCCCATTCTTCTCCTTTCGCTCCTCGCGCCTTCATTCTAATTTGCCCTTCCGTCACCACTCGAGCGAGCCCAACTCTTGAGTGGCCGCCAAAGTGGCGCCAGGAAGTGGAACCGCTCACCGCTTGTTGCTCCTCCCAACAAATCACACGGCCACAAGCGCTTGTCTTCTCAACGACTCCAAAGCGCTCAATGCTCTCGTCAAGCGCCCTGGTGGCAGTTCCGGCTAAAAATTGCTAAAAATTGGGCGTGCCCACTCTAGCTTGCCACCCGGCCGCCTAGCCCGGCCACCCAGACTCGATTGACGCTCGATTGACGGTCGATCGAAGGCCGACGTGGGCCCCTCGGCAGTGACAGAGGCCAGCAGTGACAGAGGAGGCCAGCAGTGGATGGCAAATGTCAATCAGTTTCTGCCGCTTTTTGCCGAATTTTTACGACTCAAACGCCGAGCCTTCTCCCCTCGCGGCTCAAACTGCATCAAGCCAGCCCCAGGCCCAAGTGGCTCCCGTCGAGACTCGACCGCTCGAGTCTGGGGCCGAGCCCTGAGGCCTCCACCCAGTGAGTGGGCCCATGCCGCATAGGCTATGCGTCCGCCTGCGCGCGGCCCCAAACAAGCAGGCACGTACAGTGTAGCAGTGACTGTGTGCGGCGCTCGCGTGTTTGCCCGCCGAACTGCAGCCCCGCCGGCACACGCTAACACACTAACAATATGAGGGGCTCCCTTGGCATTGTTGGTCTCTCCGTGGCCGCCCTGTGACGGCCTCTGACGGCTGGCACAAATCTCGCATTATGTCTGTCCTGCTCCCTCTTGTGCACTTCCGTCTCTTGATGATGGAATGCGCGTCTACCCGTCTGCTTGGGAGCCCGTTCGAGTGCGAAGAGCCGCGGGCGCTCACACCAAGCGACACGAAACGAGCTCGCATTTATTATCTCCTCGGCTGCTCGCCTTTGCTGGCTGCTCGGCGCCGCCTGCGAAGCCCGTTGTTTGGCTCGTAAGAAAAAACGTAAATCAGCGAGACGACACCAAACGCGTGAAGGCGGATGCTCGGCCGACCATGCACACACACATTGAGAGAGAAACACAAGCACGTAGTTGGTAGCTAGACCTAAGGCAGGCCAAAACTTTTCCCATTGCTCGAAGCGACGCCAAATCCATGAGAATAATCGCCGCCAATCTCATTTCCATCCCACCACCAAGCTACCTTTCATCACTTTTTCCCACTTGTCTGCCCATTTTTCTCTCCCACTTTCCCCCCACCGGCGGGCCACTGGGCACCGAGGCAGCAGCAGCAGCAGCAAGACGAGCCGGCCGGCAGCAACAATCGAATCGATCATCACCACTAAATGAATGATGAAAACGATTATCAGTGGCAAATTCGTGAAATAAATCGTTGTTCTCCTTCGTCCACTCCTCCTCCTTCTGTGGCACGATGACCGTCGGCATACAAACAAATGGCAACAAAATCCTTTCCTCTGGCAAAAATCCCTTAGCTTGCTCATCAATCCTAAGGAATGGGCGCAAGCACACACAGTCTCTTTCTCAAAATCCGGCCGAGTCTTTGCAAAACCGCTGCTCCCAGTTCACTCTCGCCGACCTCCAATGATGATCTTCCCCCTAGGACTGGCTCAGGCGAGCCGGAAGCTGAAACTTAGAGTGTTGTTGATTTTGGTACTTAGCAGGATGATGATCATGACCATCGTCATTAATTGAACGCCATCATTCGATACACCCAATATTAGACACGCTTGAGATGAAATATCGGCCAACCAACTGGCCACTGGTCGGCCAGCCATACATACTGTAAGCCCTCAAGCCCACAAACTCGCAAGCCCTCATGCCTCGTTCGCTTCCTTTTCCCTCGCCGGGGTCCTCGCCTCTTGATCGGCCAACTTTCTCCAGTATGCCGGTGGTCCAGATGGAATTGGATGAAACAAGACAAATCGATGCCAGAGGCTTGTGGGCTGCCGTGTGTGTGATGGCGAAACAGGTTGGGGGAGTCAGTTGTGCGGGATAGGCGGTCGGCGGCTGTGGTTGCCGGCGGCACTCTGTCTCGCCATAACACTTTCTACCGTTGTTGTCTCCTCTCGCTCTCTACCGCTTCCTTCCTCCTGGTTCACAAATTGACCCGCGCCAGTTGGGTGCGCAATCTGTTGCTTGAAGCCCCCGGGCAAGACAGATATCTTGCCTCCACGTCGAGAGGGTTGGCTATTATAAAAATATCTGGGATCGCCGCCGCCACTGGATAGACTAATGATGACCGATGTTGTTTTGGTGCAGAAAGAGAGAGAGAGCGAAATATTGTGCTGCCGAGAAATAGCGCGCGGCTCTCGAGCGAACTTTTCGCGAGCGGCGCTTCGCTTTGGGAACAGATTCGCTGTGCGCCGGCCGCCATCAAACTGTGCCGTTCGCGCGCAGCCATGGCACAGGTCGCACAGTGGAAAACGGGCGCAATTTCGCAATCGGCCGCTCTGCGCATGTGCCCTAGCGAACGATGGCAGTCTACACACAAAGTCACGTCCACTCATTTGGCGGGCTCGCCCGCCACTTCTGAGCAATCGGGAAGCGCAAGTGAAGCCACACTGCACTGGCAGAGCGGCGACGTGTTCCGCTTGTTCAGCTGCCAGCGTATAAGCTGCAGCCAGCTGCTGGCAAGCTTGCTCGGCCCGCTCCCTGCGACTCGCCCGCTCGCTGGCTAGCTAGCTAGCTCTCTCCTTAAGCCGCTTGTAAGCTGCCTCAATTCGGCAGCACTAACTCAAGTAACTCCTCATACAAACATACACGCTCACTTTAGAGAAAGAGCGCAAACACACACACACACACACACACACAAAGTCGGCAGCAAATCACGAGCACCCGCCGTCCAAGCACGACGAGCCTAACCCACTCGAAAATCAGCAAAGCCGCGGTAGCAAGTTACCGAAAGAAGGAAAGGGGCGAAAGGAAAGAAGAGTAATAAGGCACATTTGTGGAAGTGGTGTGCGTGCAGCTCTAGCAGCAGCAGCAGCAGAGACAACATAGGGGAATGGAGAGCGACCAGCGAACTTGCACGAAAAGGGAACAAAATTTCGACAGCGAATCTTGGCGAACATGAATTGAACCAATTGCTTTCAGCTCTCTCCTGTTTGCTTCATAAGAAAATAACCACGTCCCCGACCCTTCTAGCTAGTGGTTGCGCCCCCTTTTTTCCCAGTCATCATCGCCAGTTAAAGTTTGTCCAAGTTGAGCTACCTCTTCGGCTGGGATATTATTATTGTTATTGTTACCACCATTGAGATTGATATCACAATTATTTATATTATTTTTTAACCCTTGTTGTTTTCTGAATTCTAAAGATAACTGAGCTATTGAAGTCTAATCTACATCTGTTCAAACATCAACAAAATACATAGGGAAAACATCTGATCTATGTCCCAATCATAATATATCAATGTCATTCCACGCATTTAGAAGTTTTAGAACACAAGCGGCAAGTCTAGATCTGAAGAAGATTTGCGAATTTTAACTAAGAAAACTTTAACGCAAGATGATACACAGATGGTCAGTGCGATGAATCGGTGTTTGCGATGAAATTGTGGTCCTGTGAGACGTGTTGGAACTGAAACTGCAAGCAAGATGATTGCCAGATTAGCGTCGGGCGGCTCTCAGAAGTCGTCCACGTCATCGACCGCAGCCTCGACTTCGGCCTCGCAATCAAAAAGGAAACGATCCAAATTATTGGATCTATTGCTCAAATCTAACTGGTCCAAACAAAGTCAGCAAGTCAATCATCTGGTACAGCTCAATAAAGCTCTACTAAATTGTGATCCAAATTTTCTAGACGACAAGACCGGTGAATCTCCAATAAGTTTAGCCATAAGCTCTCAACAAATCAATTCCCCCCTCACTTCAAGTCACCAATCGTCAGGTTTAACATCTAGCACGCTTGGTTGTACCCAGTCAGCCAGTCTCTTTGATATTCAAAGTCATCACAACAGCTCTAGTCACAATCAGCTCACCTTGAAGCAAACAAGCTCTATTGATATAAGCCAGTCAAAGGCTCCTCTAGTCGAAAGGATCTTGCTATTGCTAATTAAGAATGGAGCGAGAGTTGATTTTCGCAATGGTGACAGTAGGACGCCCCTACACATCGCTGCGATGAAATCTAACTTCTGGGCTCTAAGAACATTACTGGATCTAGGTGAGTACATCTTCAAGACGGTCTTCTTTTAGCTATGTCCGTGTTTGCAGACGAGAATATCTCTATCCTCTTCCTAAGCTCGCACATGAGGAGAATGTTTTCGTAAGGCAACGTTCCAGGCTCCGGGGCATACATTTTGATTAAGGTTTCCCTTCATATTGCGAGAATCTCCAACGCCCCCACAAGCATACGTATGGTCAATCTCCAGCGTCGAGCGTTAATTTATTTCTACGCAGAAACATTCTACCCCCTTGAGCTGCGACGAGAGGAGGAGGCTCAGCGATGGAATAATTCTTTGCGCATTTTCGATCCTCCGACTCGTAGAGCTCGTAGGCAGTCGAGAACATGTGGCGCGCATGAGATTGCCTTAGGAATGGAGGAAACTCTCTTGTCTGTTTAGATCATCTTGTTCTTGATTACCGTAGATTGTAAGCGGAAAACAAAAAGCCACCCGAACTAACGGGATGCGGTGGCGTTCAAGCCTCGCGAATGTGGAAACATCTTCCACAGTCTCGCCTTGCTCTGCGAAAGCGGTGACGACGAGCAGTTCCGACCTGAATCCTGATGATTGATGAGCCTCCCCTGAAGAGTTGAATCATCTCTGGCCGATGACCATAAGCGAAACACTGCTTTGTATCGAACTTGCACCGCCTGAAAGTAGCGCGATGGCATCAGACATGCAAAAGTTACCGACAACGGTAGCATGCACGTTTCTAGAAGAGGGGGAGCGGAGAAAAAACGGATATCTGGAGAGCCACCTGATACATTCATCAGGTTACTTTACACGACTCCTGCGGCAACACTCTCTATCTGCATGAATTTTGAATCTCTCAAGTCTGAGAGACTTAGCGCAGTGAGAGTGTACTTCTATTCAAGCTGAATATCGTGAATATGATTGAAACAACGCCAAATAGGACGCGACGCAGTGAGCTAAGAACATCCATCGTATTTTTCGGAATGTTTCTGCTCAAACCTTAGCACCACTAACTGTCTTGCGTCTGGCCAACAACTTTCCACGGCACGAAATGCCGATGACTTGGTGAATTTATGTGCTGAGGGACAGAGACTAGCTTTGTCGGTACTCTCTCCCTAAATGATTTATCCTCCTTCCACTTTCTAAGAATTCCAAACTAATACCGAGTTCCATTGCTGGTCTTGTTATTTTATTTTCCTACAAAAATTACAGGAGCTTCCCCTGATTATCGTGACATTAATGGTTTGACTCCGCTTTATTATTCAATTTTGCATAGAGCTGAGCTGAAGGTAACTCAGCTGCTGTTGAATCATAGCGGGGATGCAAACTCGTCATACTTGAGTGGCACAGAAAATTGTTCTGCTGTTAGAGTGAACCCTGGAGTAGGAGAGGGCGACCAGAGGGAAATGGCCCAGGCTAACAG
>Ga0058701_10000830_pt1 | contig 20976 bp, 10 predicted proteins | sample AgamicOrMae_FD_97039 | JGI IMG/M metagenome (GOLD analysis project Ga0058701, IMG submission 97039) | Agave microbial communities from Guanajuato, Mexico - Or.Ma.e | ecosystem: Host-associated > Plants > Phyllosphere > Phylloplane/Leaf | place: Guanajuato, Mexico | collected 2012-06-04 | reverse complement strand
CTTTTCTTGGTAGTTAAGACAGACTCAATGCAATATTTTTTAGGCGAAATATTAACAAATAAATAGTAAGGGCGTCGCGGCCTTGCAATCAGTTAAGCATGGCTCAGCAGAACGTCACCGGCCATCTTTTGACAAGGCGGTGCCACGGATCATCCCGATCGTTGTGTTGGGGAAATTCCTGCTTCTACTCCATACGGGCCCTACTTACATGCTCCATCCCAACATACGGCGAGCGCCCGCCAAACTCGGTATAGGTAACATGGCGTACACGCATGTACGCCATGTTGCCTATCCACGACGTGTAAGGGGCTCTCCTGGAGGCCGTGGTGCTCCAGTGCTTTGGGAGCGGATATTGCTGTTCGGAAACTTACCCCTCCTTTTCCAGCTATGATACAGTCGTGAACTTTATCTTTCGTTATATCTGCTTTACAGTCCACGGTTAACAGCGGTCTTCTCGTCCAATGCTGCCACAGAACTTGACCGGTTTTTCCATCTAACGCCATTAATCCGCCCAGACACGGAGGATTTCGTCCGAAATAAAGATTGCAAACATAATCGGGCACATCTTTACCATCGGCACCTGAAAGAGGTGAAGAAATCGGGTAAAAATTAGATCGTCTTGTAAGTTTGTTCAATCAGAGGAGGCGTGGCGAAAGAGGAATGAACGAAGCTTGAACGGGGGACTTAACACGAAAAAAATAAATAAATCTCTCATTTTCAATGTTTCCCCGAACGCAAAACTTAAAATACAAACCGTGGCGGGTGACAAAACCACGAGATCTCTTCACAAATCACTTAGTGCTTTTTAAAACTATGAAGAACCAGCTCAAGGCATGAGATTTAACAATGACCAAGGTGTCCACGAGAACGTCGTGTACCGTTTGCCTACACACTTGACATCACTTTTCTTTCTTCTCCTGCTTTTTTATATTGAAACAAAAGAACTTCAACGACGATGGTTTAAGACAAGGTAGAAAATATGTCGTACTATAAACTTCGAAAATTCAACAGTTTAATCCTGCTCCTCAAACGATGATTTTGAATTTGGATTACTCTCATGCCTACAGTGATGGCGTCGTAAATATTCGCATTTCCGTAAGAACTGTCCTATAACACCACGGGTACGGTAACACAATACACCTGTCGATTACAAATAACAAACGAAATATAATTAACGCAAGAAATCATACAAAAAACGTAAAAATACAACAATATAAAACAAAAAATAACAACGAAAGAAAACAACAAATCACATATAAAAAAGAAAGAAAGAAAACAAGAAATTTTTCCGGGGAAGAATAACTGAACATGTAATACTGAACTTAAAGTAACGAGAACAACATAGCATAACGGACAAAATTAACAAACAACAAAACTACAAACAGTCGATGTGCAAAATTAAACAATGTCAAACAATAAGAAAAAAAGCTAATAGAAACATCGCAGTCCAACAAACACGTAACAGTATAACAGAGAGCAATTAAACTCTAAAAGAAATAAAACAAATTAACATTTCAAAATAAGAGTAAAAAACGCATAGAAGCTTGCAGTTTGGCACCTGTCCCGAAGCCTACAATGGCGTCCAGTACGCCGTCGTTATTAACATCATTGAGTCGAATGGGCGTTTCTGATGTTAACTTCGGAAAAGTTTGAATCCAGACATCAGAAACGGTTAGGTCTGCGCAAGGCACAACGATACGCTCGGTGGTTGCCCGATTTGGATGCCAAAATGTCACATGATCCAATGACGGTAGAGGTAGAAAATTTATTATCACAACAGCAATGGCAATAAAACCTGAAACATTATAAAAAAATAAATAAAAAAATAAATAAATAGAAATGAATCTATTCTAAAAAAACAGAAATGGTGTTTGGTATGAGTTCAAGTTCTTTGGACATTCTTCAATTAATTTAAAAAAAAAAAAGAAAAAAAAACATGGGATTTAAAAATGACCCAGTTATTCTTCTTACATTTTAAAAGAGGGAATAACATTTTGATAAGTTTTATGAGACAGCGGTTGTAACACCACTGATTATTTCATGAGACAAGGTGAAAACACAGATATGATTTACTTCTGAATTAGAACCAAACTGCAGTTACAATGCCTTAGGTGATTGAGTGAAAATTTTGAGACAGACACCACACCTTGTACAGAACTAGTTTGTTCTGAAAAGAATATGAGTTGACAGATGGATTGGTAGTACAGCTATTTAGGATAGCTATTTATGAAAAAGCAGAATAATGACATAACATTAAGTCTTCCCTAATTTACTGTTTAGTTGTGGCAGCATCAGTTCTGTGAGATGCATGGGAATGGCAACAGGTGTGACTGAGCCGTTACACAAATGAAGGAGGTTAGGTTGACATTAAGCTTTTACTTTAACATTACACAATAAATTGTAACTGACACCAGTAGTACATACCTAGAAAGGTTGTCAGTGCCAGAATTCCATAGAAACATGGTGCCCATAAAACTTTGAATGTGGACCTCACTCTCAAATTTGGTTCAATGTTAACCTTGTTATGTTTCACTTTTCTTCTTGGGGCCATAAGTGGCCTTTTGACACCTCTCTCCTCGTCCAATTTATATCCATTTCGACCGTCACGGATGAAAACCTCGTCGTCAACATCATCACTGACATCCTCTTCATCAAAACTATCCTTAACAGACAGCTTTGTCGTGTACGTCGCCATCAGCAGCCACACGATTTTTTAGGTTAACTTGCTGAACCAAAATACTTTCAACTGATTAATTTGTCTTGAAATTTTTTAGCATTATAACGTCATGCTATCAAAGTTCCCGATGTTTATAACCTAAATCCTAAAATCTGGAACTGATTTCACCATGTTGCAACTCGATTTACACTGAAGAAAGACACATGGTTCGAAGACATCCATCATTTGTTATCAACATAATGTGAGTTCGAAGTAAACTAATCGTTCAAAATGAGTATTTTCGGAAAACATCCGCTAATATACCGCCTCCGCGCATTCTGCTGCTGAAACTGACAATGACAGTGACAGCTATCTGCTGTCTCTCTCTAACACATTGCGCGCGCGCGCACTGATAAACACTTCAAGCCTCTTAAGCTGCTCTTAAGCTTGAACAAAACCGTGCTTTAGATTCACTATAAAAGCTCGGTCCTTGTTTTGAAAGCTCTCATAGGTATGTGTCTGCGAGCCAAGCGGAAGGTTAAATGCGTCGTTTAGTATTACAGAGCTCGCAATAAATTCGAGTAATCGGGCGGTAAGCCTGGTCGCTAAGAAGTCGATCCTACAATTTTAAAATTAATCTCGACATTAAAAACGGTGACTTACACTTAAAAATGTTCTTGGCTTCCATTAATGATAAAAATAATTTTAAAAAAATGCAAAAAATAATCTTTTGAGATTTTTGTTTGCTTTTATTTGTCAATGACCCCCTCTCTCGTGTTTAGTGCATCCATATGAGACTTTCGTCTCATATTGCATCCTTGGGTTACAAGAGTGTTACAAGAGTAAAATCTGTACATTTCATATTAAATATATATTTTTAAAAAAGGCCCAAATAATTACCTGCCGCAAATCAAAAATAATTCTTTTTTTTTTAATGTAGTATTGTAGGAAATGAATAAGATGTTCGTTTCCTTGAAATTCGAAGTATATTTGAAGCACTCCTTTTACATACAAAAACACATTCGGACGCGTAAAATTAATTTGATACATCTAATTACAAGTATTTATTATGAGTTTTATCCTATGACATCGGTGATAACGTACACAGCTTCGTTGTCGCAACCGCAAACGACTCGGTTGCGGTTCACCGACACGGAGTTGATCGGCTTATGAAGTTGAGGCATCAAGGAAGAAACTTCGTGTTGATTTCTCGTGCCGTCGATACTCAGCCAAGGGTTATCATCAACGGAAAAGTCAATATCACCTGATAAAACCAGGCAGAATCATACAGTACACATACCGTTCGAATGAATCAAGGTGGTACAACAATTACAAATCCTCCCTTGCGTACACGTCGCAAGGGACAAAGAATACCGTATTACAATCGAAAAAAAAAATAATTGGAAATAACAACAGCAAAGAGAGTTTTTGCAATCCGTCCAAATCGGAATCGGTTGTTAAAGATGTGCGAGACTATCACGTATGATTGAGGACAGCCTTCATTACTTACCTCCTAAAACCATCCGAGTCGTTTTGCTTGTATCCCAGTGCCAAAGGTCCCCATCCGCAGAGCAAGTGTATAAATGATCTGGACGGTCAGGATGGAACACGATTTCGCTCACTGGAAAGATGGAAAGAAATTTAAAAACTCCACCAAGAAGATACAAGATAAAAAAAAATGGAAAGATGACCAAAAAAAAGGCATTTTCCTTGTAACTAACAAAGTAACAAGGTCCCTTGGGTTTTCAAAGCTCTATTCCAAATCTGAAAGGAGAGTTTGAACACTGCTGTAAGTTTGACCTTTTCGGAGATTTCCTTTCTGTGCAGGGGGTTTTATGCCGATATCCATTCGTCAAAAACCGATCTAACGAAAAACAAATCTTAATCAGTACTTTTTTTTTCTTTCGAAAAATCGGACAGGTTTGCGGTTACGCCCTTGTCGGCAACTAGAACGAAATTTGACTTTGCGATCTTTCGGAGAATCTTTGAACTTGAAGGAGCTAGCTTAATTAAATTTCTGCCAGCTTACCCATACTGGAGTGTGCATTCAGGACGGTTACAGGGAAGGTACTCTGTCGCAAATCCCACACTGATATGGACCCATCTTCTCCGCCGGCCAAAATGGTATGCTGCTGGGTAGGGTGGTGGGTAACACAGGTAGCACTCATCTATTCAACACCATAAAGAAATATATACGGTACTATCGACGCCAAAAGTGACGAGGACAGCAGGGCGATCGACAGCAGCTGGCACCATCAAAACAGGAAGGCGCTCTCCTCCGAAAAAAATGTGAAACAATATGTTAAACTAATTTTGAGAAATCTTTACCTGCTCGCCGGAGAACATAAACGTGAATGATGGCTTTTCTCTTTGAACATTAAGATCCCAACCTTTCATTTGACCTCTCAAGTTTCCAGTGAGAATTTGATTATGTTTCAAGAAACATACACAGCGTATTGATGTGCTATCAGCCCCGTCTGAAACAAAATTTGTAGATTTACAGCAATTCTGACCCAGAACTAATTCTTCAACTCTTACTTTTTTGAATACTCACCAATTACACGCACTGGCTGTGCTCTCCTGCCTGTCAGGAGTGCAATACGGCCATCATCACCCACAGATACAACATCCAGTCCAAAATTTGCGAGAGCAGTACATGAGCACCTAATACCTTTCCTGAAAGACATAATTTGAAACTTTTTTATCCTTTGAGATACATGGGAATTTTGGGACTTGTGGATAATGTTGCTTTACCCAAGATTGTGAAGTTCATTCCAGGATAGGACTGTATCTAGTTTGATTTCATCTGGGGCCAAAACAACTTGCCATAGGTGGACTGATCCAGTTGATGAGGAGGCAACAAATAAATCCTTTTTCAAAAACTGTTAAATAAAAAGAAGAAACTGCAATATTCGATGAACATAACTGACCTCACTTGTGGATTTAATTCCATTGTAGAAAGTTTTTATTTAATTAATTGAATTTTTATTGACAAGCAATTTAAATGTTCACTTACCTGGATTTCAGTTACATCTCCATGATGAAGACATCTTTTCACTAACTTAGCATATCTCTCACTGTTACCACTTGAAGGACATGACCATAAGGATATGCTGTTGTTTTCCTGATTGAAAGAACAATGATTAGCCACAATGCATACGCCTATGTAATGATACGGTTTGCAAAAGACAGCAGTTGATCTGTTCAAAGAGAGTCACAAGAACAACCTCTCTGGTGAGAAATGACAAAGAAAGCTACAATATAGAGAATTCAGAAATATAATAAGCAACTGTGACAAAAGGAGCATCATACCTTTAGAAAAAAAATGATTAGTTTTGATTTCATAACATCGGGCATGAAAATATGCCGGTGGCCCGTTTAGGTTAGACGACGTACACCAAAATATAACTTCCGAAATTTGGTGGTTGCATGAAAGACACAGAATTTGAAGGTAACATTTGCGTCCTTCAACGCGGAAAGTTCGCTGAGATTGTTACTTCTTTCGTGGTGAAGTCTACATTAGAGAAAGCGGTATCCATCAACAGCACAACGCACGACTATGTACTTACTTCATTATCCCAGCTCCCAGTGACAAAATATTGTTCGTCGTACTATTCCTCCTGTTTCCATCTTACTTTATTTACTTTTTCTGACAAAAATACCCCTTGGCATTTTCCTGAAACATCATTCATGGCTAAGTTTTTCTGAGAGAACAGTTAAGGTTAGGGAGCAAATCTGCCGCGGAGCTTTAAATATCGCAGGCGGCGAGTTCACAGGTTAGGAAACAGTCAAATAATGTTGATCCTTTCAAAAACGTCATCCTCACGCCTCTAACTTGCTTTTACAACTAACTGCCTTATTTTCATTCGTAATCTACTCATTTAATCGAAACTTGTTATGCGTATGAATTTCAAAACATTTATCACAAAAATTCCTCTTTAGTTTTTCTCAGTTGTACAAGCTGGAATCTTGTTTACTTTTTCTTTTTGATTTTGACATTGTTTACGAAGCGGCCCATTTGCGTCTGCTTTGTATTTGTCGGCAAACAGTTTATTTGCGTTTTACCTGGCGCAAAGTTGGCGAACATTTCAATCATCCATAATGTCGGAGCAGGGAGCAGCATTACAGAAATACAATCAAGAACTTGTGAAAAGTAGGTTGAAATTTCATCGCCCTGAATGATTTTACTTGTAACTCGTCGGACCGCTAACCATCGGTTCTCCCAGGGTTGTTTCTACCTGTTTTTCCATTTGAGGCTGTTTTAGTTTTCTGGTTTTTGAGGTTTTAATAGATTTGTTTTGAAACAGGCTTCTAGATACTTTATTTATCAATCTTATTTAAAAATGGTATTTTTTTGGACGTTGGTGGAGCTGAAAATATAGTTATTGAGTCCTCCCCAACCTGTTGTTTTTTTTTTTATGTTCTTGTTTTGTAATGTAGAGGCCTCTAAGGTAATACAGAATTGAACCTTGTTTTGCAGGTATAGAAAATCTCAAGAGGAGACGTTCAGAACTCATGTTAAACATAGAGAAAGAGACTCAAGATCGAGATCGCTTGGAAGATAATTTAAGAGAGATGAATGAGAAACTCGCCTCTATCAATGACAGTTTACAAGCAAAATACCAAACAAAAGCAAATTATGATAGAATAATTGAGGAAACTGAAACAGTTTACATGAAGGTTTGTATTCATATTGATAATTTTATTAAAACATGTGGCAGACATTTGAGAAAAATATTCTTTTTCTTTTTTCTTGCAGATTCTGGAGAGTTCACAAGTACTTCTAACAAAAATTCGGCAAGAATCAAGTACACTGGAACTAGAGAGGAGTTAACATGTTTTTACTGTAATCTTGCCAGTTGTGAATCAATTTTCTTACTGCCTTGCCCTGAAGTGTAACTGCAGAATGTATGTATTTTCTGTAAAGTTCTTCATTGTTGCTGTGCCTTTCTTTTGTGTTTTAGTTTTTAAGGAATGATGTTCAATTTTATGTAGGTCATAAGTGAAATGCTAAATTATTATCATGTTTACCATTGAGATATCATTTTTAAACATACTGTGCTTCCAGAAAGTTATTTATAACTTCCTAGACTTTCATAATCATCAACAAGTGCTTTACATTTTTTCTTGACAATAAATTTTATTGATGCATAAGGATGATGATAATGATTGATGCATAAAAGTAATTTGAAATTTATGAGTAAAAAGAGAGCTCAAGAGAGATCCTCTGTGTTTGTTCTTAGCTGCAATTTTGTCCAATTAAAATTCAATCAAATGTTGTACTGTAAATAAATGCTCCGTAAGATAAAAACTGCTTGGTTCGGATCAATACTCATCCAGATTTCAATGTAGCGGACTAGATTTTTCAGGAAGTTACGTTCGACCATTTAGGTCACCAGTTGCGAGTCCATTTAGTTTTAGTCTCATGGTTCGACGTCCTGTGTAATTTTGCAAGGCGATGCCTGCCCCGGCAGACACCCTTTCAAAATACCAGCCAGTAGTAAGTTTACAGGCAAACTTTTCCTTCAAGCTCTTCCCGGTCTTCAAGAAAATGTGGCTGGCCCAGAAAGTCAATCTTAAATAGAAGGCATGACCAGGCGTAATTCAGTGAGGTAGAATTTTTCACCAAACAGCGATGAGGAATTCAGTCAGATGAACAGAGAAATGACAACTAATTTTGTAGTCCACAGGCTATCCTCGCTCCATATATAGGCTGAATTAGATCAAATGGTATTCATGATACATACTATTTATTCACACACGATCATTCATAATACATTCATACCCGGAGTAAACGTTAAAAACTATCAAAAAAAGGTCCATTAGAATTAGCACTCAATCTCTCTTCGGTAATAAAATCACTTTTCACTCTCTGGAGGAGCGTCCGAGGGCGGTGCCGCAGCTTCGCCAGGGTTACCACCATTTCCATCCTTTTTCGGTTCATCTAAACAAACAACAAACCCGGTTTAGTAAGTTTTCGACGGAGGAGGAGGATAAATCTTTTCGGCGCGGATAAATCTCGGAATGTTACCTGAGGGTTTGGATTCTTCCTTGGGTGGAGCGCCTGCTGGGGGTGCAACCTCACTGGGAGGAACCGAAGGGGGGGCGACTTCCGGTTGAGGAGCCGGCATTGCAGTTGGCACCGCCGCGGGAGGTGGGGGACCGTACGGCATCACTCCTTCAACGCTCTGTAAGACAGAAATACGTACGTTGCAGACACGAGCTCGAAAGGATTTGGCCGTATAGATCATGGTCCACTTACCGGATGCGGGACTTCCATGGGTTGAGGGTGGGGCGGGTAGTGTGGATACGGCCTGTGCTGCGGTCCTGCGGCGTACGGCTGGTGATAATACGGATGCGGCGAATATGGTGAGCCGTAGGGTTGCTGGTAGCCCTGCTGGCCGTAGGGGGCTGCCGCGCCGTAGCCAAGCGGAGGCCGCGCTGGGAGAGGCTGAGACGTGGGCGCTGCCCCGCCCGGGGCTGGCGCGCCACCAGGTATGGCGCCGTAAGGAGGGTACGGCTGCGGCGGGTACCCCACTTGCTGCGGCGGTATGTGGGGGGCGTAAGCGCCGGGATGGTGAGGATATCCGGCGGGGGGGATGCCAGGACCGCCGAGACCCGGAGCAGGCATTCCAGGGGCAGGCATTCCGGGGGCGGGCATTCCTGGAGCGGGCATTCCGGGAGCAGGCATTCCGGGAGCGGGCATTCCTGGGGCGGGCATTCCCGGAGCGGGCATTCCCGGGCCTCCCATCACTGGCGGTGTCATTCCCGGAGCAGGCATGCCTGGTACAGGCATGCTGGGCGGCATTCCCGTGGGAGGCATTCCCGGAGCCGGGATGCCGGGCGCAGGGATGCCTACGGCGGGGGGAACCATTCCAGGTGGACCTGCACCCGGACCTGGGATCGGCGGGGCGCCTGCAGGAGCGGGGGGCACACCTCCGGGGGGTAGCTGACCCGGCGGCACGCCGTGGGGACCGGGGTGCGGCATAGGAGGCCCAACCGGCGGCCCGGCGGGGTGGGCGGGGTGGGCAGGCGGACCCGCGGGCGGCATTGCCGGTGGACCCGCCGCGGATGGGCTGCCAGGAGCTGGGGCGGCGTTCGGGGGCGAGGTCGGCGCAGGGGAGCCCGTGGCTCCCGCAGGCTGGACCGGCGGGGACCGCGAGTTCTCGGACTGCGCGGCGGCGGGCGGTGCGGCCGCTGGTGCGGGGGCGGGCGCCGGCGCCGCGTCGCCGTTGCTGGGCGGTGCAGCGGGGGCTCCGGGGGCGGCGGGGGCCTCGGCGGGGGGCGGCGTGGGCTCGGCCGGGGGCGTCGCCGCTGGGGCCGGACGGCCCGCTTCAGCCGCTGGCTCGGCCGGCTTCGGGGAGAGGAGAGGCGCTGCGCTCGGCGGGGATCCCGACGTCGCCGCGCTGCTCGCCTCATCCTTGGCCGATTCATCAACCTCCATAGGCTGATGGTACACAGAACACAATCTTTAACATATCTCTCAGGAGAAACACGTAAACTGCTAGCATGCCAGAATATTATTTCGTACCTACGGCGGTAAAATGGAACTGTGCTTAACCAAATCATAATTACTGCTGAGGATTAAGATTGGGGAACACCGTTACGTGAACCCCAGTCAAAAAATAAAATTAGAAAAAAAAAGCTCGGTATGTGGATTTAAGAGTATTTCGCTTGACAACTAACAAAGCAATGATTCAGTCAAACCCGACAGTTGTCTTCATAAGTCGAAAAACTTTAAAAAGGCACGTGGACCCATGACCAAGCGATTATATTACGGGAAAAGCCACAGGATGTAATTATTTGGTAATTGTTAATATTATCAATTTAGGGTAGTGCGATAGTTTACTTTGATATTTACGGAATTTATAATGATACTCATAAATCACAAAAACATTTGTCGCGTTTGTTCTTTCAATTATTATTTTTTCGCCGATTTGGTTCGTTCCATTTCGCCGTGAATGCTGCTAACAAGCAAAATCAAGCAAAATCATAAAATAAGCTCGGATTGTCTTCCAAGAAACATAACCCTCAATTTTAATCCAACTACGCCGCGATAAGTTAAGACATCTTTTTAAAAAACTAAAATTAGAAGTCCGTCAAGACTTTGTTGTATTACGCAAAATAAGGGGTGACGTGTGCCTTTCTTTACCTGAATGAAGTGTAGCACCGTCATCTGGAGGCAGGGCACACAGACAACATTCGAGAGATCACTCAATCGTTTCACGCAATCATTTCACACCACTACACAGCCTATCTCTGCCCTGCGAAAGCCAGTCCATGGGGGTCTTTTAAACCCCCACTTGAATGAATAAAAACAAGAAGAGTTTCCCAGAGCTAAGCACACAAGTCCTTGAATAAGGGAAACTAAACTTTTCCCGACTTTCTAGAGTATGAGGCATCTCTAGTGTCTTTGAGAGAGCGGTGATCAAAAGTCGTTTCATCAAAACGGAATAGTCCGATTTAAAAATGACAGGACTTTTGATCTTTACTATAGTCAGAAATTAACAGCACCTAAAATTTACCGCTCGGTTTCCCAAAGGATACACTGAACCTAAATCGTTTTTCTCTCGCTTGTTCGAAAAGAGGACCCAACGATATTTCCTTCCATTCGCAACTTCCACCCTTTGAAATCAACCGCTCTGAATGCAAACGATTTCGACCTCAGAAAAGCTGCTACCCACCTCGCTTTGAGATTTGCTGTCCTCAGAGGGCGCAGTTGTCGCGGCGGCATCATCCGACTCAGTCTGGCCATCCGTTCCGTTGACCGCTTCGGCCCGCGCCCCGGCAGTTTCGGCGCTGCCCCTGCTTGCATTGTCGGTTGAACCGTTGGCAGCACTGGGCTCAGTCGGCGCGCTGGCGGCTTCGGCGGCGGCCGACGGCGCGGCTTTCGGCGCCGGTGGCTCCTCCGGCTTCATTCGCTCCTTGCGCAGCAAGTCTAACTGTTTCTCCACCATGGCGTGGAAGGTTTCCTCATCCACAGCTCGGTGGCAGAGCTGGACAACCGAGAGGGTCAAACACAGATATTGAACATAATCACGCATTTGTTAAAAGGATTTTTATTCAGGAAGGTTGGTTCACAGCGTTTTTTTTTTTTTTTACAAGCGGAAGGAACTTCATGCAGGAGCTCGGATAGGATTTCTTCGTCAGACTTGGTTTCGGCAGAGGGAAGGGACAGGTGCTGGGAGGGTGTCGGGCTCGGTCCACCATCCAAACTGCACAGGTTAAATTATTACTGTAAGTTTCCTTCTTTCTTATCTTTTCTTCCAAAACATTAAAAGCTTAAACAGAAGTAATCGGGCCACCAAAGTAAATTTCCCCGCCTTATTATTATTATTCTTTTTTTAGGTATATTCCGAAATTGAAGACTATGATTTCCATACCACCGAAACCTTAAGCTACACAACTCGCGCGAAGTGATGGGAAACAAAAAAAGCTTTTAAAAGAAACACAGAGTTTTATGTGTCAGCGTTGACGATATTCTACGACTTATTCAAGATTGAATACATTTTATCAGTACTATTACGGTAGTACTCATTGTACTACCGTTGGCGGCTCGATCACGCGGTGGATTTAAACAGCGACTATGAAGTAGCTGGAAAAATTGCATTGCTAGAAATTGCTTCAACTTTTCACAAATGTTCCCGAAACTTCAAGATTATTGTAATTTCCCACGACATTTCCAGGAATATTAAGATTTTTGTACTTTTTCAGGAATTTTTAAAGTTTTTCCACTTTTATATGCTTTCAATATAACTCGTCTCACACCTGGGAAAACTCAGTAACTCATCTAGGAATCCCACAATTTCTGCGACTGATGGCGACCCTACCGTTTGTGCGTTCTAATTAATGTTCTGAGCAATTAATAACGAGAGAGGATAATGCTCTCCAACACTAAATTACTCCGAAATAAACGGTACTTCGACACGGACTAAATGTTCTTCATTGGTAGTAAATGATAACTTCATTTCTACAGAAAACGTTCCGCGTTGAAGAACTTCCTCCACGTCTATTCTCTGTGCGGGATCAAAAGCGGGAAAAGGATGAAAGAGTTTCAGAGAGAGAAAGATTCTTCAAATTAAAAATCTACTTGATCGCCTACCTTTACCTTTTTCAGCTCTTCTTGGAAAGCTTCGCTGCTCTCAACGAACTTCCGCTTCCTGGCTTCGTACTTCTCTTCGATCTGGTTAAGTTCCGCCTCGAGCTTCTTCTGATGCATCGTGAGGGACTGAACTTGCCGCTTCAGAACCTGCATCCTCGCGTTGGTGACGACGCACCGAACGTCAGGGACGACTGCGTCGCTAAAGATCTCGTTTATAAGGCGGTGATTTCGGAGATAACGCGCATATGCGACATGTTTCACAGAGTAGCCGTCGTCCGGATCTGAAAAACATCCCAAATACTTGACGAAAATGGCTTAAGGCGACTAAAAGCGCGGGAAGACAGTGGAATTCCAAACCATGAATGGTTTGCCACCTAGCGGCAACAGCCCGAACTGATGGCTGTACGAGATGGAGAGAGTCGGCAGTTCGGGCTACTGCCGCTAGGGGGCGCCAGGCAACAGACAGTGTTTGGGATTCCACACGAGGTTCGAAAAAGAAAGTCCATAAATAGGAGTAAAGGCAACACAGTCCGAGAAATGTTTGTAAAAGACGTCTTAAAGTCGTTTGTCAAGATAAAGAGAGATTAAGACTAAGAGGGTAGCACACCGCTAAGTGGAAGACTTGCTTGAAGATGGCCTAATTGGAAAAAATGGAATCGCTGACTTACCATCGTCATCTTCGGCCGGTTGGATGTCAATGCGGCGATCCGCTTGTTTGCTTCCGCCTCCAGAAGACGATCGCTCATTATCTCGCTCTTCCGCAGATTGTTGTGCTGCAAATTCGATGGTGCATTACAAAAACTGGCTGGTTGTCGTAGCAAAATGGACGAGATAAAAGAACAAACCTGATTTTGAGCGCGACTTCGCTGATAAGTACGCCAGGTAGGCAGGGGAATTATGGTATGCCTTCATACACTTCTCGTAATCCAGCTGGAAACAAACACAGATAAAGTTACACATCAGAATTATCACCTAGGAAAACACAAGCTGTAAGGAACCCCCAATCAGTTCATTTTTTAGCTTAATTTAATGAAAGGACTACCAGGGATACGTTGTTAAATTTAAGACAAACACTAGGTTATTTGAGAGGATATGACGATTCCATGTCTGTTTACCGAATAATGAACAGAGCTGAGATCATGAGCTTTAGGTTACTGGGGTGAAATGTATTGATACAGAGATTAGTCGTTCCAACAATTGCTGACATAAAATTCTAAAACCGCAAAGCATTTTATATTAACACGTGCTAACTGTAGGCAATATTTAACGAAAAAGAAAAGAGGTTAAGAATACCTTTTCCGCTTCATATTCTTCTATGTATTCTGTTTTGCTCGCCTCGGGTAAATCCCTCCACATTTGGCCGATGATTTTTCCGATTTCCCATAGTTTGTGATCTGGGTTGCTGGCTTTGACGGAGTCCCATACTTTGCGGCTGTATCTCATGTAGGGCATCAGCGGTTTTTCGGGCGGTTTCGGCGCTTTCGGTGTCCTCGCGTCACCCTAAACAATCAAAGTCCGAACAGATGAAGAAAAAGATGACAAGCAAAGTCACAAAGCCGAGACCACCTGCAAAAATATCCCCAAGCGCGAGGCCAAGCGATCAGATCTTTTCAGAGAGTATGTCCAAGGAAATGCCACGGCAGATACCTGCCACTGTGTGTCATGTCGCGGCAGAGTGTGAGCGGGAAGGTGGAAGGTAGCGGGGAAGGAGAAAGCGAGGCCTTGCAGGTAGTAAACTATCCTTGCTGGGGAGTGGTACGCCGTGGTTTATGGAGGGAGCAGATTTAAGCGATGCGTAGGGAAAGGGGGTTAATTTCTTGGGGAGGGGTGTTGACTGTGAATCGTGGTTTGCTATGAAGGAAGTAGAATAGATATATCAAGCGGAAAGGATGGAAGCAGCGCTTGACTTGACTTGCGGAGTGGAGGTGAAACGGGGCTTCGCTACTAAGGAAATATTCGCCTTGCAGGGTTCCCAGCGGCACCTAGCGGTCGAGAGTAGAAGCTGTCAAACTAGGCGAGAAATATACGGATAGATACGCCGCGATCACTTCAGGATGAATGTTGCGCAGGGCTACCCGGCATGTTTCATGTCCAAGGAGTGACTTACGTGACATTTTAGCCAGATTAAGGTGAAAACAAAGTTTCTAATCGTGACTCAAAAGTGACCTTTAAACAACAATGGAGGCCTACGTGTGCTAAAAAAAAATTAACTCCGCGCAAGCGGATTTTTGTCGTTTTTGTTTCAACGACGGGACATGGTTGGCTGGCTTTTCAGGGTCTCAACCCTTAAAGCTTCTTTTGACTACCAAGTCGGAGAGTATGCTTGTGTGAAAGGCAGTTTTGAGGCAAATGTCTTAACCATGCCTGAGCGTGAAAAATGCTGAAGCTTTACCAGTTCTCAATAACCTTCACCTAGCGAAAGAACATCAAGATTTCCAGTATATTTACCATGGCGGCCCATCCTCCGCCCTGTTAATAAGAAAAAATAAAAATCACTTAAAAGAAAAAAAAAAGGTTATTTGGGGGAAATGTCTCGATTAGGTTCAACGGGGAGACCGAGTTGGGCAACAAAAGCCAATCAGAGGCTGCGGCTGCGAATGATCGGCTATTTCCGGAACTCAGCTCTGTCACTGATTGGCTGCCAGATTCCGAGCTCGGTGTATCCAGCAACCCGAATCGAGACCTTAGGCTGAACTGAGTATAGTTGGAATAGATTTATCGAAATAATAAAGAGGTTAATTTTTGTTTGGTCGCCGATTTCTTTCGCACAGATGAGGAAAACGCAGAAGACATCAATAATATTATATTACTGGAAAAGAAAAATGAAACTTGCTACTTCCAATAGGCTAGACTTCTTGAATCAAGAATATAAGGCAAAGATACAACTGATTAGCTTAACTCTTCCGCTGATACGAGATAAGTTATTTTTTGATTCCTCCAAATTATCCAAGTTATGGCTGTAGAATCCTCACTGAGGGATTACAAACAAGCGAAAGAAATCGGGTACTCGATAGAAAAGATCACCGGTAGGGACAGTCCAACCATAAGAAACTAACATCAAAACATGGATAACTTTTAGTTTAAACCAAATAGGGTACCCGCCGTGTATATTCCAAGACCTCAAACCAAAATGAAGAAAGCTATTTCAAGACGCTTTAACAGGTTTACTTATATTTTAAAATTGAGTATCGCAGTTAGAATTATTCCTTCGTTCAAGTCTCTTCACCACTTTTGAATGGGAAAAATGAGGCCACAAATGTAGAGGTTTTATTATTATTTAACAAGATTTATTTCTACTTACGCTGACCGCCACCTTGCTGACTTTTTGTGGATTAAAGTTGGGGTGCCCATGAGGAGTGCTGATGAATGGACTCTGGTGAGAAGAGGAGTCCTTCTGCAAGTAAGAACCAAATACCTTTAAGGCAACAATAAAGCTAAGTTTCGGAAAAAAACTAAATTTAGAAAAAGATTAAATTTCTTACACCACTGCTTCCGCCACTGCCAGCTGCTCTCAGCCGCTCTGAAAATAGAATAAAACGCAAAATAAATTTATAGTTACAGTTTAAATAACAGGTATTATTTAATCTTTCGAGCTTAACGAATTTATCACCCCAATTTGGAAGAATGCTGACGGCTTTTAATGTAACGGTTTTTGCATGAATATCTAATAGTTTCAATTTAGGATTTTTTTAAGTTTTCTTTTTTTCGGATACGAACGATGATGTCTTCACATCGCTTGAAATCCTGGAAGTAGTTATATTCAACATACGTTAAGTAAGGTGACCCCGTTCAAGATGAATGAAATACTCCTCTTACTTCAGGATCCTTATTCACGAAATTAAGAGATTTACTAGGCAATGGGAATATCCGAGCTGTCCTTACAGGACCTATTTGTCCAGAGGCTGAAAAGCTGAAATCACTTATTTGGTGACGAATGCACGTAAAAACAATGGAAGCAAAATTAAGCAAGCAATTTTGCTACATCCTGACTACACAGCAGCACGAAGTATCCCAAAACCAAGGAGGAGCCGGGGCCAAAACCACGCTGATTGGCTGGCGAAGAATGTCACCAACCAATGAGCAGAGTTAACGCCACTCCAAATCCATTTACGCACTTTACAGCCCCAAAATACATCAAAACAAACCCCCCATATTTTTTTTATTTTTAATACTAACTAGAAAAAAATCCTTCGAGAGGGTCTTAGGAAGGTAACTTTTGACCAAGTTCAAAAGCAAAAGTTTGAAAAAAAAAGATCCAATTCTGCATTAGCATTTTCCCTCTTCTGATCGGGCTAAATTTTAACCCTTAGCTGATACTGATTAAGACTTGTTTGAAACATGAAAGTGGAAAAGGTAGAACAGATATTTTGTTAAGTTTTAAGGACAAACTAAAATCCATTCATAAAAGGTGAGCTCTCGACGAGCTCATCCGTTTGAAATTGCTACTGATAGGTCAATTTTGAGAGCAATACGTGCCCTATTCCATTTTCATTCCCAAGACAGATGTTTTTCATTCTTTCTTCTTGAGCATGATTTCGTTGCTAAAAATGTTAAATGGATTGACCGACCCTCATCACGTACAGACATCTGAAATAACGTCGTTCAAACATTCATGTTAGAGGATGTCGCTGGGTTAATATGAATGAATCAATGAATCGATGAAACGAGGAAATGTTGCGATTAAAAGCTTCTACGAGAGGTAAACACAAAGCGGGCTTTCTACGAGCAGCGATTCCACCATGCTACGGAGAAAGATGACAAGCGAACTACGAGCGCTACGCACACGCGCACGATGCACACCATAACCAATAATAAAACCGGCCGATTTCACCGATACAGGCAAGTTCCTCGTCGAACTCGTCCCGTTATCAGTGAAAATCGGCTTTCAGTATTCACTCAAACTCTTAGGCTTTGAAGGTGAATACAGTCAATAAACATGAGAATCATAAACATTTTCCTGCATTCTCAAAATCACACTTTTTCACCCGACAATCGGATTGGTTCACTTCGACGCTCTTTTCGGCTACGATCAGCCAATGAGAGCTCGCGAAGCGCGTCTTTCGAAGAAGCGTTGCCAACCATTCAGGCGTGCACTTTTTCATACATCACACGCACGAAAAATTTTCGTACTTGGCTAGGAGGACGTAGGTTCGGTTCGGACTAGGCGAAAACGTTGGCTTAAGCCAAGTTACCGTCTACGAATACCCGCCTAACATCCTTTGGCCATCATGCTAGTTTAAGGTTTTTCAAAGCCGTACCAAAAATTTTCAAGCTGTAGTTACAAATAAATTCGCATATCAGCAAAGGTTTTTAGGTTTATTCAGTCCAAAAGGTTTCGCTGGGTTTGGTGAAAAAAAAAAGATTTGCCTGTTAGCAAAAGTTTTTAAGTTCAACTAATTAAAAAAAAAGAAGACGCCTTTTTACACAACGAAAATACCTTTTGGACTGCCTATGAACTCCAGTAGCTAGTTGCTATGCCGCTATTTTAAACTCCAGAATTTTCCCCTGGAACTTTTCTTAATTTACACGACAAAAAACAATCCTAATAAATTCGAAAATTTGCTCCGCAAATACAAGAGGCCACAATCTGCTCCAAAAACAGATACTTAAGCGGAAAAAAAAGCCTCCTGGACTATATCATATGCAACTAATATTATGCCAAGGTATGGAACTATCCCAGAGGCACGAAACGATTCATCAGAAGGTTTGCCTAAATAATAAGAGATTAGACTTGGAATTTTTAACCGACTTCAGTGAAATAACTCGGGCACAAGGATTAGAAAGACGAAGAGCTACTGGGGCTGTAATTTGAAAAAGCGAAAAGAAAACTCAAGTTGGCAACACTTTTAAAGCGAATCGAAAGAACATTCTACGAGGCCGTGTAGCCTACACGCGATGCGATCTGCCATCAACATAAATGAATTCAGTCAATGCGCGACAGTGATCGTAAACGCTAACAGAAATTAGTCACACAGCACTCAAAAATACCCACCTTTCAAGATGTTGAATTGGATGGGAGCTCCTGCAGTCTGCATATCTAGAGTAACATACAACCAATTCTATTTAAAGAATGAACTGATTGTCTTTAGTGAAATGCTGAAAAGTTTTTAAAATGTCTGAAGGGGGATAGGGAATAAAGGACCGAAATATTTCAGAGTTTGATTGGAGGCATGATAAGGACTTTAGGGAAAAAAACTCTGGGTAAAAGGCATAATTAAGAGGACTAGAGGATTGAAATGTGTTAAAAGTAAAGGAGTACTGTGGTGAGTGTCTCAAAAAAAAAGGTGGGGGTTGTTAGGAAAGAGCATAATAAGGAGACTGAGCCTTCGCTCAGCTGTCGCCAAGCCTGACGCCGCTTACTTCTTGGCGGCAGTGACTGCTGCCAAAAAGCGTTAGGTTAGTATAATTGGGTTACGTGCCCGGTGCATGTCTCCGTTGTCGCTCCGCTCAGCTTGGCGACGAGAGGTCACAAGGAACACAGAAGTGGGAAATTCATCCTTTGCGGTAATTCTCTCCCCTCCCACTGAAATAGGACAGCTTTCTCTCGCTCGGTTTTTGACGTTTTCAAAATACGTTTTAGTAAGTGAGAATGCATAATGATATTGCAATAATTATGCGCACAAAGATTAAGTTTAAACAAAAATACAAACGAAGGAAAGGTTTTCACTTGTTTACAGCGGGGAGAGTAACAAGCTCCGGATGGAAAATGGGGAGTGAAAGATTGGGGAGGATAAGGTCCCTTCACTCCGAGAAAAAGGCTTAAGTTGTAAAAAGGAGCAGGTTTAGAATTTTTTTAAAAGTAAAAAAATTAAATAATAATAAATAAAAAGAATAATATTCACGTTTGTCTCTTTTTCCTCGGAACATAAATTTCGATGTGCAACAGCAGAAAAAAATTAAAGGTTCCCGAAAAACTCGATTAAAAAATAATAAAAATAACAAAGCCAATCTAGATTTAGTCAAAAACATTTTTTAAGCAAAAAAACAAAAGAAATAAAAAAAGGACATCTGACCTTAGGGACCTTTATCCGCACGTTTATGTACAAATATTGCATTACTGGCATTTTTTAAGAAGCGCAGAGCGCATCCACCAAGAAGCAAAAGAGAACTTTATTTTTTACAGCTTCTTTAACTTAAAAAAAAGGTAATAAAAAGCGATTTGGAACATTTTTCCGTCGATTAAAACGAAGGCACGCACACCAAATTACACACACATGCGTCCTGTCCGACCTCATGCAATGAAAATTTTTTTGAATTCACATAAAAGTAATTGAATTGCGAGGGCCAAAAAAAGGGGGGGGAGATACGGCCACGCACAACACACCGTGATCCAAAAATTTCTGAACGATTGCAACCCAAAAACCGTGCATAATCCGTTGCGAAGTGCACGTAAGAAAGGCAAATTAAAAAGGGTACCAAAAAGGAATAGGTATGGACACATCGTCGTTAAAAGTGGTTTGTGTAAGGTAAGTAAAATAAGAAACAAAGGATTTTATGACTCGGGATATGAAGATGCAGGTATTTTGGGGAATAAATAATTTTTACAATTTGTGCTCATTATCCGGGATTCTTCCTCTCTCTAAATACGACATTACGGCCGTCTGAAATTTAACGTCTTATGTGCAAAAGAGCCTGTGAAATGTTCAAAAAATGTTGTAGTAATTTTCCGAGGGGTTAGCACCCGTCGTCTGGTAAGAAGAAGAAGACGGGAAAAAAAGTATCTTGAGAGATTTACTTGAACTACGGTCTTAAGTATTCAACGCTTTAAACAATGAAAAATTTTGCTGGACAAATATTTACATCGCTTCAGTCCGGTTGCGGATATACTAGGACTCGATTTCATGCACAGAATAGACAAGGATCAGTGCAAGGAAAGCTGGTGAACCTTAAAATGTCGAATTGTTAACCTTGGAAGCCCCGTCGAGGCCCTGTACAAAATCAAATTCTGACAACTCAGCTTGCAGGTGAGTTACGCGAGTCTAGCGTGATATTAAATTTAAGATGAAGGAAAAATTAAATTCTCAAATGGCACCTTGAAATGTCTTTTCTCCCCCTCAATCCAGCCATGACAGCTTGGCCCCATAATGTTACCCTCGGTGATCTTGCAGTTATGTCGACCAGCCCAGAGCGGCGCCGTTGCAGTATTGTCGACCAACACCAGAGTAACCCAATATCGACTTGTAGAGCTATCTTATGGTTTCTAGAAGTAGTTTGGAGG
>Ga0058701_10000829_pt1 | contig 20977 bp, 7 predicted proteins | sample AgamicOrMae_FD_97039 | JGI IMG/M metagenome (GOLD analysis project Ga0058701, IMG submission 97039) | Agave microbial communities from Guanajuato, Mexico - Or.Ma.e | ecosystem: Host-associated > Plants > Phyllosphere > Phylloplane/Leaf | place: Guanajuato, Mexico | collected 2012-06-04 | reverse complement strand
ATCCATGCTTTTATGGATATCCATTTGGATATCCTTGGATTTCTATGGATATCCATGCATTGACTTGCTATGGATTCTCGATCCAGGGTTCCCTATCAAGTTTGTCTCGATATAGCTTATATTGAGACAAACTGAGACGTTATCCGTCTGTCACCACGTTATTTTAACCGATTTTTTTTCCTATCTAATGTCGTGTGAATAGTTTTTTCTCCGCGCGAGATTTTCTAGTTTAGGATTAGAAGAATTTGTCGTAAAGGAGCTTCGATTCAATCATGGTCAGTCTAAAGACCAATTAATGCACAAATATCTCTCAAACGATCTAAGAGAGTAATGCATAGTTATCTCGGTTGTGAAGTTCCATAAAAAAATCACTAAGCGGAAATTAGTTTTCTCCAAGAATCAGGAGGTGACCTTTAGGCTAATGTAATGTAAAAGTAGCAGCACATGTAATGGTGTACATTACGTCGAGCGTCCTGCGTCTGTCTCTTTTGTGCCATCCTAATTAAGTCTGATGAGTTCCCTAAATCATAACTCAAATACAAGCAGAGCTACTTTAATTAATTAAGTCCACAAAATACACAAGTAATCGGCAGGGAAACGAAACATTAAAACCATGCAAGGTCAACGTTTCGCGCATCAGAGGGGAATATCTTTTCCATACACAATGGCACCACACCCTTTTTTTCTGGCTAGTATGAAACAAGCCACAAAGTTATGTTTGCGAAAACGACGAAGTAAAACTTTGCGTAAAGGGCAGTGACACGGTAAAAGCGGTCTTCTAAAGAAGCTCGCAAAAATCGTCGAATAGACCTATTAAATTGCTGAGCGACCGTCTCTTAGAAAAAAAGACAACAAAACAGTGTTGTCGTGGATGGACGCTGGCCAGATTTCGCTTGCAGAAAATGCTTTGGGGTGTTTCCTTGTGTGCGAAACCAAGAGCTTTTATTTGTTCCATAATACAACCCATATTTCTGATATTCATTCAGTTTTCTTTGTTTATATAGTGAAAGAAGTACGCTTTTCTGAATAAATGGTTGTTTTTAGTACATTCTAGTGCAAAAAGCTTCTGGGTATTCGCGAAGGCCGCTGCCGTTCAAAGCCATGGATGGGCGGGTATTCTTCGACCAATGAGATTCGCTTCCCCCTCTCCGTTTTCCTTGCTTCGCCTTTGCCACCTTGACGATGTCGAAATCCGCGCATCGCTTACAAAGCGTAACCTATCAAGACTTAAGTTTTCGTAACTTGCTTCAAACTAACTTCATTAACCTTGAATTTAGCTCGTATTCCTTTGACTAACCGTACCAAATATATATCTACACACCCAAGTTCCTAACCTGTCCCACTATTTTGAATGTCAATAACTTGTGTCTGGAGATTGCTTAGAATAATTATGATTTAAGATAATTTCCCAGGGCTTCCCCCTCTCGCCTACTCAGTAAAGAAAAATTGCTTTTAGGGAATGAGATACACATTTTTTTTGGTGTGATACTGAAACAGGAGAAGTACGTATTCTGGTAAGTTTTCAACACAAGTCTTATGTTCAGCCCCATCAATGGAGAGCTCTCGCTGAGACCTTTTGAATGTCGTGGCTGAACATAGGGTTATCTATCATCTTGAATAATAATCAATATACGTAGTACCTACGTTTTATTTTCAAACCCAAAACAGGTATAGAACCCTCTAAAACAGGTGTTTCGTTTTTACTGTGTAGGTAACGAAAGTTCAAAAATGCAGTTTTAAAAATGCGTAGTTCGCTTGGCAAAAAATAAAAACAAAAGAAAGAAGCATATTGCGTAGTCAAGTGTTTCGTGTACTGGTTACGATGATCAGTTCTCATCGGGAAGAATAATACATGGTTAACGGGGACTATTTTTTTAAGGTACGGTGATCTAATCACTCGCGTAAGTCTACTCTCAGTCGGTAAAGTGTACGCGGGGAACGACGCGTACGGAGATCAAACAGAAATTCGGGGTACATTTCAGTGATCCACGGAAATAGGAATATCGGCGGTGCAAGATGGCAGGCGGTTGAATCGGCCCTCTTTATATCGACCGGATTTCACTTTAATTGGCCTTCTTACCTTCATCTAGTCGGGGAACGGAAAGGGGGACGGAATAAGGCCCACAAATTGTCTCTTTGCTCCGGAAAGAGATCAGCTAACTGACTGGAGACGCGAGTCGAGTTTCCACGGGGCACGGAGGAGTGCCTTTGAAACCAGACCCTGCGATATTCACACCAGCAAATGTTGTTTATGTAATCGAAGCTGGGGAGAAAGGGCAAATCAGTATGGGCGTAATCAAAATAGGTTTAGAGGATCCACCTGGAAGCGATGGTCACGTGAGGTCGTTCAACTGAGTGTCCTCTGGAGTCCGGAGTCTTATTTGTGCGACTGAGATTGGATTTGATTGAGATCGGCAATATTGCATTTTGAGGTTACATAGATTCTCAAATTGGAGATATTTTTCTGTCCTTAAATTACGTGAGCATCCCAACGGAGAGAAATTCCCATAGACGGGAGCATTTCTAATTAAACCAAAAATATGTTGCGGGTTGGAAAACGAGGAAAAAAATCGCTGCACCACCACAAATTAACGTTTTCCCCGCCACTCCCATTCACCCACAATATTCCACGAAAACTTCCTCTTTTTCTGGGAAATCGCCCAACTTTTCCTTACTCAAAGGATTTTAAAAGAACCAACCAATGTTTACTCCACCGAACGGTTTTTTTTTTCCAGCCAATTACTAGCAATGTGACGACCTTCAAAAAGTTTGCTTAGCAAAACATTAGATTGTTGTGTACTCAAGTTCCATTGATATCCCGATTTTGCAAAGCCCTTTATTCTAGGTTCTGCAGCAGCCGCGCTGAGCAACAGCAAAGCAGGTACTAAGGGCATCTAACCTAGGAAGATACATAGTCCTTACGACGTGAATGAAAGGGTTGCCAGGGTAGAATGATTAAGGTAGGACATGCAACCTTTAAAGCCTTGAGAGCACTTTATTTCGGATATCGGATGATTTCGCTTTTAGATGCGACATCGCAACACAGGAATTGATGACTTTGAAGTTGGGTCCGACTGAACCGTAGTTTCTTTAAGCAGCATCATTAGGATAGCCTCAGTGAAGTTTCGTAAGTCAGTTGAGGTGCTCCAAGCCGTTCGGTAGCTCGTTGTCTTCGCCTAAATTAATTTGGCTTACTTTGAAGCGAAGGGATGAGCCTTAAACAAGGTCTTTTTCTCTCTGGAACATTCTGAAGTAACTTTACAGACTTTAACTGTAAGTAAAAGGTTGAGTGTTCCTTTGTCTTGAACCCTGAGCTAGCACGTCGAGCGAGTCACAAGGCACCTAACCTTACTTGAGTAACGTAACGTCAGGTTAGTGATATTGCTCAATAAGTGGTATCAAGCTAGCGACAACCGAACGAGGACGGAGCAAAATAGTACGTGACCTATTTAACAAGTTAAAATTTGTGGAAAATAATCCTTTCTTCGAAAACTGTAAATGTAAATTATTTCACTTATTGGAAAGTATGGAAATATTATCGCTCACCTACAAAAAAATGTATCTTCGAGAGTTGCAATTCTTCTCATATGTCGGTTTATTTGCTAAAAATAGACTTAATGAGGAGCTGCGAACAGAGGTGTCCTAAAAAATGCAATCCTTGTCAAGATGACGTAGTATTTCCAACAATGTCTTTGAATACTTTACCAGCAGAAAATAAAGAGGAAAACTTGGGTTTCGTAAAGGCCAAGAAAGGAGGGTCGGTTTGTAAAACACTGATGCTTGAAAACACTACGCAGAGGATCGGATCTCTACAGAAACACTTTTTTTTCCAGATATTATGAGAAACACATTGAACGTAAGAGCAAAATTATGTAGGGCACAGTCCTCGCAGAAGAGATAAAAGGCACTCCAATAATTGTGTCTAAAAATGTTTTTAATAAAGACAGGGATCTCTTGTTTTGGATGTTTTGTAATGGACGCATCTGGTGTGACGAACTGCGATTTTATCGTTTTAGATGGAGAATCCCATCGGATCTGCATCGCGACCGAGCTTTGAGAGTTAGGACCTTAAAGTTATTTCCAGCTTATCTTTAATCTTAGGCTAAGCATATGCCATTAGACTGGCATAGCGTATGTTTAATTAGTTTGTGCCAACTTAAAATAGGTTGCAATCAATGATGTCTACACCAATTCTAAGACAAACCTTCGCGTTGAGTCAATGAAGAATGTCACGACTTTATTCACAACAAATAATTAAGTAAACCCTTAATATCACGAGAAAAAAGGGGAACATTAAAAGAGCATTACTACCGTGATACGTGGCTGCTGTGGCATAGAAATATTTTGTAAACCCCTAACAGTTTAATCCTTTTATTTTTGTTTTACAGTTTACGCAAGCGGTGCAGTGCGGTTGGCACATGTGGTCCCATTTACTGATCAGAAAAAGGTCGCCTTAAGAGTACAGCGGTATGAAAACCTCAGCTTTTACACGTGAATAACATCCATAAAGATAGAGATCGCATAAAGCGTACTTAGTTCACCTTCCTAGTTTATTCACAAAAGGGAAAAGTACTTAGGTATGAAAACTCGCCATAATACAAGACGCGCTTATATTTAATATGCACTGAAATCGTGCATGGAACACAGGGTTATATTTACTTTCTCATGACTTAAAACTTTCCTAAACAGAAATATATACTGAAAATGCTGAACCAATTTTTAATTGTAAAAACCGGAGGTTTAAAAGAACGCCGAGGAGATGTTTTTTTTTTAATCCGCCTTTATTATAACTGATTGATGTGAAACTTCTTTTAACTGAAAGAAAGAGGTAATTGAATTGTTTACTTTATCGGGTAGCTGTCATGAGCGCCAAAAACCACAAGCGCCAACGCCGCAAGCGCCAATCCGTAACCGCCAAACGAGAAAAGTCGCAAACGCCAAAGGTCTTAAGCGCAATACTAACCTTGCCTAACCTAACTTAACCTAACCTAACGTAACCTCACTTAACCTAACCTAACTTGACCTAAACTAACCTATACGAACTTTTGCGTTTGCGACTTTTCTCGTTTGGCAGTTACGGACTGGCGCTTGCGGCGTTGGCGCTTGTGGTTTTTGGCGCTATCGAATGCCCCCCCCCTCAATTTATCACTAATTATTTGAAGGTTCTCAATTGACCGAAAAAAGTAAATCCATCCGAAGGAGTTGATATATTTGTTTTTGTAGTTGTACGCATCTTTCCCAGCAGCTTTCGCGAGTTCGCCTCCAATACTGTCCGATTTAATTCTACGACTCTCTTTATTTCGATACAATAAAAATCGTATGTTCCGACACTCACGATCCTGTATTAACTGTACAGGTAGTATAAAAGTAACAACCGATATAGTCCCTGTCGGTGTTGTCAAAGTAGTCGTTTAAGTCATTCATTGACGATCCCTCGCGTTTAATAGGTCCGTCGAACACCCAAAGTCATCCGTAACTATTTTGTACTGTCGCGTACTCGTTGATCTCTGCCCAAACGGCATTATACTGGGTGTTTCTCTGCCAAAGGGCCTTTTCTTGTTCTCTTACCAACTAGTCCTAAAGTTTTGAAACTTTCTCGAAAAATACTTAACCATTATCCCAAACTTCCCTAACTAGATTATTGGGTGTTTTCTGTAAGGCACATATATTCGGAAGTGCTAAGCCTATCAATGTTTCCTTAAGACAGCGTAGGGTGTGCAGCACAACAAGGGTCATCCCTAATTAACTTTGACACAATGTAGACACCCTTTTTCGTCTTCAACATGTTCCTACAAAATATTTTAGTCTCATTATCAGAACGAAAAACAATTATTGTGTATGTGAGGATTCAATTAAACTTGTAGGATATCATTCATTTTTTTAGTGAAAATGTTTTTAACATGGCGAGAATGCCATTCCACGAGAGGATGAGGAAGACGATGTCTGTTAAAAGAAGGAGGATAAAATGCGTTCCAAAAAGAGGCAGACTACAGAATTATGCAGTGGTAAGGGTTGGGGGCTTTGGCTGAAAAGTTGAGAACCATTGCTTTATAGTTCACCTTAATTGCCCATTTTTCAGAGTGAAACAAAAAGTGTGGCTCTCTGCACAGATTATGACTAGACTAGCTTTCTTTGTTGCCGTTAAGCTCGAGTAATTATTCAGAATATTTTTTCGTCAAACAGCTGTTTTCGTGACAGTCCCGTTTCACACCTTTTCCTGGATATTTATGACCTTAGAACCCTGAAATCATATCTATATTTAGCGTGCCAAACTTTTTCGGGTTATAAAGGTAGGAACAGGCGTAAAGTTGAAACAACGTGTTTCGGCGGGATAAAGGTTATGCGTCAACGAGGAATCAGTAATTGTTTTGGCTGCTGTTTGGGAAGAGGCGAAAGACGTACGTTGGGCATCTTTTTATTAAAGACTCATCGAAAAGAAGGGCTCGTGTTAAGTTTCCATTCATAGGTCATTCATAGCTATTAGTTTTACCTCACTAACTAGCAAAGTGCGTGCGATGTCTTCAAATCAAAACCGGCTTGGGACAACAAAAAAAAAATTCAGAACCGGTTTGGGACCACCAAAAACAAATCAGAACTGGTTTGGGACCACCAAAAACAAATCAGGACCGGTTTGGGAGCACCAAAAACAAATCAGAACCGGTTCGGGACCACCAGAAACAAATCAGAACCAGTTTGAGACCACTAAAAACAAATCAGAACCGGTTTGGGACCACCGAAAACAAATCAAAACGGGTTCGGGACCACCAAAAACAAATCAGAACCGGCTTGGGACCACCAAAAACAAATCAGAACCGGTTTGGGACCACCAAAAACAAAACAGAACTGGTTTGGAACCACCAAGAACAAATCAGAACCGGTTTGGGACCACCAAGAACAATCAGAACCGGTTCGGGATCACCAAAAACATACATGGGACAACCCAAGTAAGCAGATACGGAACCGCCTAAAACGGCTATTAATTTTGTTTAGTGAATGTACATACCATATTTCTGGTTTTCGACTTTTGTATCCAGTCCACAAAGAGACTAAAAATATATGAATCTCCGACAAGCATGTTTGGGATATGTGGGCTTTGGTTGGCTTGAGCCAAAATGAAAACGACTGAATGGGGCTATTTAGAAAAGTAAATGTGCAGAGGGCAGTAAAGTCAATTTCTGATATGTTGTACCGAATCACTCTAACTTCGGAAATAGCCGTCGTTTGATGGAAGATTGCCTACCTTTAAGAGGAATCCATTGTAACTTAATCGGCAATTACTCGGGGATAGGAAAAAAAAGCTTGCAGAAGAAAGATTACACAATAAATTTGCGAGATGTCAATTTCCTGTCCCTTGAGTTTAATCTGTCATAGTCGCCAAGCCTCGTTAAGCGAGGCACAGTGCACGTGACTCAACCTTGGTAAACCTAACTCAGGTTAACCTAAACAAAGGTACTCAGTCATGTGAACCTCATAATGTGATTGAACATATTACCAGGGAACAACACAAGAAGTAAAAACGACACTGTTCAAAATGAGTTAGTGTTTTGTGAAAAAAAGTGATTGCCTCTTTCAGTAACAGTAATGTTTACTCAAGTCTGTTATTGGGCGTTATGCTCCGCAGTGGCGGTTTTGAACGCACATGTTGTTCTGTCGCGTCTACACCGGAAATTGGGCTTCATCATTGCAGACGACCAATATTATCAACTGCTGGTAGATGTGGAATCTCGGAAGGGACGCTGTAGAAATAAACGAACGCTCAATGAATGCTACTTGTTTTGAGCGAGCTAATAGCTGCGTAAGTGCCTGTTCAAATTTCTGATCTGTAGGTCATTGACAAAGCCCACTATTCGTGTTTTAGTTTCTTGTGGTATTGTCTTAATGAAGCATTGAGCCGAAACCCCTTCTTAATTGTACTAAACCTGTGTTAAGCACCGGATCTCAATTAAAGTACTTAACAACTTAAGTAATTAATCTCAACTATTTAGTTATATTTATCATGTAGTCTAACAGTTTTTAATCTTAATTAGTAACTCTGAATTTTTAAACATTTGTTACTTTAGCTTACAGTTAGGTTGAAGCATTCGTCTTCTTTTTTAGACATGATAAAGTGTCGTTGCCTTCGGTTGTGTTAGTTTGTTGAAGCATAGTAAACAAAGAAGCTCGCAGTAAATATTCCATAATTGCTAAAGAAACTCTGAGACTGCTGGCTAACTAACACAATAGTGAGTCCTCAGGACATGTAGCAACACAGGTCTTAGGGGACGAGTAACTAAATTATTTCATTCGCAATGACCAACATGGTTCTGTCTTTCGAGTTTGGGATTCTGGGCCACCCACTTTTTAGAGAGATTGTTTTTAATAAATAAAAGCCTCTACGAAGAATCATAAGTAGCTTTCTGAGTATTCCGGAGGAGGAAAAATCTTTATTGGCCAAAAGTAAACCTATTTTTTTTTTCTTAGCACAGCTTTAGATTTTAAGCAATTTTTGTGGTTCTTCTGGGAACATATGGCGCCCAGTTTGACCCCTTTCTGCGGATGAGAAATTTCGACGTTTCCACGCACGTCGCTTCGAGAGCGGAACCATAAAAGCGTTCTCCTTTACCACCAGATGGCAGAAAATCGTGGTGGAAATTTTCATTATGACAACCCTTGCTGGTGTAAGTCACAGTCCAATCAGACGCCCGCTCTCAACGGGTACTAACTTACTTGCGGGATATTTAATTTACCAACCACTTACTCTTATTGAATGCCCTTGCTGTGCCTTTTCAGCAGCTTCGTGGCTGCGTTGCCTCACATGAGTATTCTCCTGCTTTCAAGGTTTTCCTAGCAGCTTGAGCTTCGCACTTCAAAACGTATGCTGTGATGTAATTCACAAAGTATACCTAACTGGGTTAGCCTAACCTAATTTGGCCTAAACCGCAGAGTAAAGTGCACAGGTAGCACTTTCTGTCCCTTTCTACCCCCCGTCGCACAAGGACATCAAACCGAGCGAGACTTAACCTATTGTCTCCTCCTCAACTCACACAATTTCGCCCCAAATACAGTAAAAAGTAGCCCAATGTTGAAGCTAGTCCCACACCTGTTTTGGATAGCTAATTGAAAAAGGGGACGTATTATTTGGTTAATTTTGAAGATAAAGCTATCAACAACAATATTAGCTCACTACCACCCAGTGATGCCGCCCAGAAACAGGAAAAAAAATTTAGAGGATCTTCATAGTCCAGTTTTGTCACAATTAAAAATATTTCACCCCTCTGGAAACCTGATGTTTAATAATTTAGGCGTTTCCCAAAGCTTGAAATTGCGTACTTCAATGGGAAAAGTCCTTCGAATTTCTCTCAAGCTAAATTTCTCTCCGAATACTTTTGGGTTGCTAGGCAGGTCTTGTTGAAAGCTCTCGATTGATATGATTTTTGATTGGTGTATCTTTAAAAATATAACACAAATCTAGCTCTTCCCCTGATTTACCCTATCATACCGAAAACAGGGGTTAAAATCTAGCTAAATCATTATTTTTAGAAGCTTCTACGAATAACGCCGCCATATGCTTGTCAGCCAACCACCGACCTTAACAGCCAAGTTTGTGTGTCCTTGAGCCCAGCGTTTCCCCGTTAAGGTGACCTTGAATCTAGCTCATTACACCAAATAGACCAATTACCCTAAAAATGTGAAAGTCTCACGGAAATAGTTACTACCGGCATTGCATCGAAATGAGTTTGTGTAAATTCCGGTGGCTGGGAGGACTTCCCTCGTGATTAGCCTCCCTGCGTCGCTTAAGTCCGAATCTCATCACTACTTTACGATTGGTCCCGCTACGGGGGACTTCCCCTTCCTCCCCCCGCTACGGGGGACCTCGCCCCACTACGGCATGGGACGCTGGGAACCCCGAACCACCCGTGAGATACTAGGGCATTGGATTTTCTGAGTCCTTGGGGAGGTCCACATCGAAACTCGGCGAGATTGCAGGAGAGGAGGATGATTAAATCAAGCCTAGTCTCATTTCTTACGATCAATTTCATTCGAAGCGCTAACTTTCAGCGTTGCAGACATAAACACATTTACAGTGAAACGCCCTCATAAACGATTATACATTCATGAGACTCAGATTCTTTGGACAACGGACCTTTTCTGGAGCTGTCTGCTAATTGAACTTAAATCTGTTGAAATTCAACAAAACTTGCCGCTTTCTAGTGCCCTAAGAGGTGGCCTCAAAGCATTTTAATTTATTTTTTTCAATGGCAACGATCCAAAATATGCGAATCAAGATGAACAAGTCCGTAAAAACGGATATTAAAAATCGTTTTTGTATAACTTATGTGCGTAACTTAGTTGGACTGAGGTAACTTGATCAGGTACCGGCAAACTTTCAGGTGTTTATCACGTTTAATTTTCGTAACTTCAAAATCGACTGAGGAAGTGGAAACTTTGAAGCCAGCCCAATCTCGGCGCGCGATCTTGATACAACACGGCTAATTTGACGCTTCAAGTCATCGCAAAGTTCCAGCTTTTTCAGTTTCCACTCCTCGTGTGAATCTGTTGTCATCAAACCGAGCTGAGCTTCAGAATAACGAGGCATTGGGCGTCCAATTAAACCTATTTAACCTAATATCCTCATCGAACCCCATGCCATTTACCAAGGGTGGTACGTGTCTTACGTCTTGCTTTGTTCCCACTCCTCATGGCGGTAAACTCGAGCCCCTTATTTCTCAGCGGCAAAAATGTGCGGCGTCTCTCTTGACGATTTGAAGGTTAGGTCTCATCAAGTTAGCGTACGTAAGATTATATGTCTCGCGGCTCGCCCAGCTGTCGATCCGCTCAGCTTGATGATAGAAGTTAGAGCATAAAAGGAAGGGATTCGAACATTTTAATGAAGTAGGGATGAGAGATCATCAATTTTTATCCCACGTCATTGAGGGATTATTATGAGTGTGTGTCAACAAACCTCAAAGATTCAGTAGCCGACCAATCTTTTGTACCAGAACGTATTCGTGGGAAAATCTTTCCTTGTGGTAAAATATCACGAAGAGCTCAATCTCAGCTTAAACAACTAATCTGTGGTATATCAGGTCCTAAGTATGGCGCTGTTGTTTGAACACGCACACGACTGACTATCCGTGCATTTTCTACGCCAAAACATTTTCAACACACAGCAAGATTTTCCACTCGGCCCCCTGAGGACTACATCACCGCGTACATCGGACAATTTGTTCTGCGGTAATTCGCCTAAAGCTTGCTCGTCTCTCCCTTCCACGCATTTTCTTTTTCTCTCGCACCTTGAGCGAGCAGCAATGGAAATCTTTAATCAAAACGTACCCTGTAAAAGGTGGCATTCCTACCTGCAATACTCCACTTGCAATATTCCACGCACCGTCACCAAGCTGATCAAAGCGGCCAATTCAAGCTCAAGCACAGAGGATATTTTCGAAAACATTCATAACTGTTCCTAACCTTGTTGATATACTGGCCATTATTCTAATTTGTGTTAATATTGGTCGATAAAACATAATTGTTCATTTTTCGATGAGGTATATTCCATTTCGTTCAAAATTAGGGCCAAAGTATAAAATTCAGAGACTTTACTGTAAAAATATTTTTCTCTTCACCTATGGTTTCTGCGCTTGTGAGTTTTTGGTCTCTCCACAGCTCCCCCGGTATCAGCCGCAAGCATGTTGCTCCTTCGGAAGTTTTTTTTTATAGAACTTGAAATTCGGAGTTCAGGGATACGACAGAACATTGTGAGGTAAAACCGATAGATATTTTGGCTCTCTCCAAAACCTTTATCGCATGATATTGTATGACTTGCACTGTTCCGTCACTGCAGCGATTCGAAAATATAGGAAGGACAATATCTTTAAGACTCGCCTCTTTTTTTCAATCTTGCCATACTCCTCGTCATAAGAAGCTTATCGGGGTCTCCACGACACAGTTATCCATGTGGAATCCAGTAATCCGTCAGCAGCAAATACCCACGAGGATAGATACTTAGACACTGATCTTTAAAACGAAATCGCGTTAGCCTGAGTGCTTCTGTCAAATTCCATACAAACGACTTGAAGCATGGCCGAGACTAGACCATAGAAATGGACGAGATACAGAATAGAACAGATCTAGGAACCGAGATACGGGCTACGGTACCGGCCATTCGTCCCTTTCCAACACGGAAACTGAGATACGTCTCTTTCACTTTCAGCTCCAGTTCCTTTCCCGAAACTATTTGCTCCGCCGAGTCACCCGTAGGTTAGGTTTTGCTTGGTTAGATCGAGTGAGGTGTGTTCCTTGAAGATTACGATCGCTGAATCCATTCAAAGGGCTACTCAGGAGCTTTGCTATTTCGGACATGCGACATCGCTATCTCCTGAATCCCGTCGCTTCTCTGACTGCTCCTCATGGAGATGTGTTGTTTCCAGGAACATCTTCGTCCGTTTCGTGTCAGAACTGCCGGTGAATGAATTTTGACAAATCGTTACTAGGTGAAATCGTTGGGAGGCGTTCGATCTGACTCAGCGATTTCGGCGGTGCGGCGTGCTCTGGAAGGACGGAGATGCGGAACAAATCCCTTTTTCCTTTTTCATCCCGCTCGCGCAGCTAGAGCATGCCAGAAGACAGATCAACTTTTCCGGGGTGTTAAATGAGTTATATCATTCCGATTCCAAAAGATGTTCCTGCTCGACCTAGTGGATTTGATGACCTCGTAAGCGTTGCTTTACTGACTTTCCAAGACATCTTTTTTCCCCTTTCTTTGTCTTTTTCTTTTAACCCCGTTTCTTTTTCCTGTTTCTAAATTCCCTTATTCCCTCTTTCTTTTTTATTCCATTCCTTTTTTTTTCTTACTTCATTTGCAACTTTTCCCTTTACCTCCTCTTATTATGTATCCTTGCGCATTTTTCTTTTTCCTTAGTTTTTCTTACCCCCTTTCTTTCCCTCCTCCTCTCTCCTCTACACCTTTCTCGATTTTCGGGTTTCTCCCTCTCGTCTTTCTTTTTACAGTCCCCCATTTCTCCTGACTTTCCCCCTCCCCTTTCTCCCTCTAGGTTTTCCCTTTCCACTCTCTACGTTTCCCCCTTCCTCCCTCTACGTTTTACCCTTCCTTGTCAGTGACTAAAAACTAACCACCAATTAATTGTGTCAACCACATCAACCACCAACCCAGCGGATCACGGAACAAATTAGTAGCTCAAAGTCCTCTCCGGATACCCAACGAACCATCTTTCGGTCAATTTCAAAAGTTTTTACCATTTAAAAAAAATATTTTTTTACTTTATGCGTATTATGTGGGCTGGAGGTCAAATATTTTCCCACATAGAGTATCCTTCAAAATGTTTGCATTAAAAATAAAAGATTAAGCATTGGCAACTTGAGGAGTGTTGCGAGATACTTTTCAAGTTGTTTGTTCGTTTTGCACACAACGCCGACTTGGAGGTTTGTGTGGCAGGCACACACCCAGTGTTTCCTTTTGTTTTCTTTCTTTTACTATTCGTTTTTCAGTGATCAGTTCCTAATCAACTTTAAAATCGCCCAGTGAAAATCATTTACAATACCGATCAAGGTCTGATCAGACTGATCAAACCTGGTGAGAGCCCTTCGGAAATGGTTTGCCCATTTTTACTCCATTGTCAGAATGACACGGGCCATATCCCAGGCAGTATCCGAAATCGTAGAGCGGGTTCTTAATAACCACATACCGATTAGCGTAGAGACATGCTATTACTGTAATGGATCCAAGCACCCCAATGGGCCCGTTTATTGCGTATTGGCAGGAAAACAAAAAGTACCAGCAAATGATAAACGACCCCCGATAAAAGAAGTGTTTTATAAACCGATAATTGCATTCTTTTTATATTCGCAGTCTTAATTTCTTTTTTTATTGTTTCAGGTAAGTTTTGCTGTTCACCCTCCGGTCCAGTATTCTTGGTGAGAAAACACTGTTGAGTCCCTCCATACTTTTTTAGGAGTTAATGTTTTGATTGTTTTTTATGTTTTTTGTTGTTTTTTTAATAATTTAGTTATGGGGCTATTCGTAACAGTTTTCGATTTTATTTCCTTTTTTTGTGAGTGCTGATGGGTCTGTTTATTAGACAGTGGGATGGTTCATTGTGCTGTGTCGCTTTAGTCGAATAGCCACAAATAATTCTCGATTCTGAGAAACGCAATAGTTTTGATACTCGCCTATTTCGCGTAAACAGAGTAATCAGATTAAGACCAAGTGCCCTGGCATCGTCAAGATTGCGTCCCTAAGAGGAAGTTCAGAATCCCTGCGACGGAGTTCTTTGTTGGCGAAATGAAAGAAAACAGTCAGGAGGTATTTATGCATGCCACACACGCTTGTGTTTCGCTTAAGTTACAGGAACTCTGTCATCCAGTGGCCGTGGGGTTTTGCCACAGAGTTTCTGGCGTTGCACCCCAGAGAGTCAGTCTTGCCAAATTTCGTACAATATCACCGTGGTTAACAGGAGAACCATTAAAAGATAAGTTAGCATGAACGGTATGTTTTCTATTGAATGGTCGTGTGTCAAGCTGAGGAGTTAAGTGATTTTTTTACGTTTCCTTAAGTGGTTAAAAATAACCGAGTTTAAACAGGGTTGGGTCGTGAAATCTGGTGACGTATGACTACTACGTGCCCATCACCGTACTTCATTACTCACTATTTTAGCATTTATGACTTACTACTTATCTGATCGCGCTGTTTTAGCTAACCCTAACTTTCCCTTGTTAGCTTTGGTTAGCTTTCGTTTTATATGTCAGGTCAGATTAGCTTGAGTTAAGCTTAGAATAGCTTCGACTCGATTCGATAAGGATAAACTTCAATAAATTATTCACAACAAATATTGCTTTAAGGAAGTGGCTATTCGCCCACCAGCCCCATATGAAATGTATTAGGTTGGGTACCGTGCGTTCTAGTCTCCTCCCATTTAAAATGCATTACGTGCGTTCAAGTCTCTGTATTTTCGGCAACGGGCGAATAGTCACGACCTTACTTTAACCAAAGTAATACGCAAGCGAAAATCCGTTAATTAAAAAAAATAATAATTATTATGCGTGATGTTATGAATAAACGGCCCTTAACAGGAAAAATTCCATATGAACGCGGGAGTTACGGGGCACAAGTGGCACGAGCAACGTTAAGATGCAACCTTGATACGAGTCCTGTGAAGAATTGTAAGGATAAGGATGGGAGAAGAAGCAAACCTAAATGAAGGGTTAGTCTCGCGGATAGATGATGAAAAATACTGCACGGAACGGCTAAACTATGTCCGACATTGTTAAACGACCACGTCCCGAAAAGACGAAGAGAAACGAGATAAGAATTAAGAGGAGCTGAAACAGAATTGCGTATGAAACAAGCCGAGAGGGGCTACGACAGAAAACTCACCCAGGATTTGTTCCACTATGTATAAATAATTTTGTAAAATAACGTTGGCCTTCTAGCAGTGAATGGGAAGCTATTTACGCAAGGACGAAATCCGTTTCAATGTCAACAAGACCTTTATATGTGTGAGTGGCCTTGGAAAAAATAAGAGGTGGATTTGAAGTAAGATTGTATTAAACTAGCTCGGAAAATGCGAAGGCTATATATTGGGGGCCTTAGAATTCTGTTTTACCCATAGTGTACGTTAACCCATCGTTGTCTGCGATGTTTTAACCCATTACCACCCAGCAATGCCGTTCGAAAACAGAAAAAAATAATTTAGAGGATGTTTTGAGTTCAGTTTTGTCACAATTTAAAAAATATCACCCATCTGGAAACCTAAAATTTAATAATTTAGGCATTTTTCAAAGCTTAAAATTTCGTATTTTAATGGGAAAATCCTTCTCATTTCTCTTACGCTTAATTTGACTCCAAAGACTTTTGGCTGTTATGGGTTAACATGTGATCCTAAAAAGAAAAGAAAGAAAGAAACAGAACTTTTTGCCTCTGAAAGTTTAAAACTGCAAAATTCAACGATGTACATGTTGGGCTTGGCTCGTCGAAAATATATCTTAATGCCAGTAAGACCTAATCAAGTTATTTTTAGATGTGTGGAAAACAGGAAAAGGATGGGGAGTTGGGTATGAATCGTATGAAACTGGCCTGCCAACGCAAAGTATTTTTCTGAAGCTCTTTGTCTGAAGAATGCTGCATCTGTATATCTTCTCTGGTAATTGAATTCAAAGAACGGAATTCAGGATGCAGGTGAGCATGTGCAATGCTTTTTGTTCATAGCGAGTGCGCGATTTAACATCAGCCTTTGCAAGGATTGCAACTTTTAAAGTTTCAGTTACACAGCGCGTGCTCGTGCTGTTTTGCTCCAGCCACATGTTTTGAAGAAGCATTCTGGATGTGTATTATGAACGAGTCGAAGATGAATATGTGGATGAAGTATACCGAAAAAACATGTCCGCTCACTGAAATGTCGTCCGGTTTATCCTATGTTTGTATCCTGTTGCTCTCGCTTTCTCTCAGTGTTCAATATTTCATTGCATTATGAGTACGAGTATTAACAACGTACAACGCGTAAGCCTAGGAAGTTGCCTTGTGCTTCGTTTCACAATGTCTTCGCAAAGCTTCATAACGATTTCATCTCGGTGGTAGTAACTGCAGCCGAGATATGAGCGACATCAGGCTTGTCTATGTGCTCTTTACGTTAGTTTACGTTGCTCCAGTCGCGTTTTATGAATGGTAGAACACAAGGTGTAAACGACAACTTTTAAATAGGAGTTTTAGTAGTATACACAATGTTAAGTAAGGGTTACGATAATCATTAGAATATTGATAACAGACCTATGGTGTTTCGTTCTTGTTACAAGTACTACTTATCTTGATGATTTTGAATACTCGTTTCGGTGTCGCTGTATTTCCAAATTTTAAGATAAGGAAATCGAAAGACGCTAAAATTGAAAAACGCAATTAGTTGGTAACATTCTGAGTAAAAAATACCTCAAATCTTAAAATCCGTGAAATGTTATGTTTCGTGAAGTCCTACCCCAGTTTCGCACTTTTGGATTGGAGTAAAAAAAAACTATCAAAACCCTATCCATTGAAAAAAAATACTTCTTGAACGAACCGTTTTTATGCAAATCTTCACAGTTCAATAGGCGCTCGATTCGTTAAAAAAAGAAGAGGAACTCGTAATGTGGTCATTAAATATCGGCCAAATTCAGGATGAGCCTAAATAGAAATCGGCTGAAAATGGATCGGATATGATCAGCAGTTTTGCGACAACAATAGTGTAACGAGATGCAATAATGCCATCGTTTCTGGATAACGGCGCAGTTATCGATTTCACTAAATAAAAATTTGAGAGCGCCGTTTTACTCCATAAATCTGGTTTGTATACACAATGTAACGTGCAAAGTCATAACTTCAATGTGGCAGGTTTCAGATAAAAATAGGGGCCCGCCCCAGTAGTTACGATTCGATTGGTAAACGTCATACAAACGTACAGTCGACGTAAATATTACCGCGACATTCAAACTGCGCGCTAGGGACCTCGGTGCGAACACACCTCCTCAGGGTAAAATACATTGCGTTGCCATTCCCTCCCCATTCTCCCAGGTGAATCCCCCACCTCTGATGATTCGGCTACCTGGTGTCAGCGGAAGGTGTAGAACGACGGGAAATACCATGCCAAAATCAAGAGACCATGCGAAAAATGGTCTCTGTTTAGATATCCGCCGAAATAGAGTATACCCAGTGAAACGAAATAGTATGTTTTAATGTATCCTAGATGTATTGATTATATGTTTGGACGCATTTATGACTTTCGTCAAGAAGTGGATTGTTTTGTTATACCACGCAACACCTCCCGTAAGGCTATTTATAACGATTTTATCTGCGTAAGCCCGCCTATGCAGGTATATCTTTATCAATCGCGTTTCGGCAGCTATAGCGTTATGATTAGAGTGCGCGCAGCCGTCAACCTCTTCATGGGAGCCATTTTTGTGAATGAGTACGTTTATAACCTTAAAATCGTCCAAAACTGAAACCTCATGCGCTCCTGAAACTACACCAACCATTTTTTTGGCAATCAATATCGACCCCTCCTAATAAAAATCCACCAACTGCCAAGTGTTATTGCGAAAAATCCACTAACTACAGTGTGCTTGTCCGGACAATCCACTAACCGCGAAGTGCTTGTTCCAATAACCCACCAACTGCATAGTGCTTAATCCGAAAACCCATTAACTACAGTTGAAATGGATTATCGTAAGTGGATTGTTACGAAAAGCACTTTGCAGTTGGTGTATTTTTATTAAGATGGATCGATTTGTGCCAAGAATACCTCCTTCAAGATTTTAGTGCCAAAGATAAAAGTATTGGATAATGTCAGACATGTTTCTTTTTTCCTTTTTACCTTTTTTAAATTACTCAGCTCATAGAAAAGAACAAGGTTCATTGACGTTAGTCTTTCTTGTACCAGCTTGGTTGTCATAGGAAGGAGACATGAAATAGTTGACCAAGACTTGGTTAATTAACCACCGGTATTCGATTGGGGCTTTTGCAAAGTGGTATAGTTGAAGTAACAGCTCTGAGCGGAGCGTTGAGTCCCTGAGGCTGCTTGCCTTGCGCAGGGTGGGCGACTCGTGCAGTAACGCTCGCAGCTCGTGTTTGTACTGGAATTTCCGTCCCTCAGGGCACAGGCCATCTGGCGTGGTAGGCTGGGCCGGGCGCCCAACGCCAGAACGCCTCGTACAGTACTTCAATCCCGCGAAAAAACACAACGTGCACGCCCACAAGCCCAGCGCAATAACTGCCTCACATTTTATGTGTATGTGACCTTTAATGTACCAGCAAAGTACGGGAATACCTTTGAATTCCTCGATTGAAATGCAACCTATTCCAAATTAACCGGTTCTTCTTAACCGAACCGAAATCTAAGATGACCTAATCGAGAGTGGCTTATCATAAGCTGATCGAACCTAACCTTTGTAAGCTGACGTAGGCTTCCTTAACCTCGCGAAAATGATTTGCCATAGTAAACAGAATGGGTTAAATTACAACGCAGTGGTTTTAACCCACAAGTTGTCATTATTTTACAAGTAGGGTGGAGGGTGAATAGAACATTTCTTCAGGTAAAGTTAAACCCGTATAAAGGTTTTACTACCTTCAAACTGGTTCTTTTCTACAAAAATGAGTAATAATACCTCTGGAGAGGTTCGAACTACGCCGTTGTGGGGTAATGTTACATCTCAGGTGGGTTAAGTCACAACTTGGATTAAAACCGCTGCGTTGTGAATTGACCCTTTCTGTTCACAGGGAACGTTCTCAACTATCAAATAATAAGAAAATCCACTCTTTGTCGTACAATACAAATACGAATGAGCAAACATCCTCTCTTACTTTGCTGTTTTAGATGTTATAGGTTTTGAGCGTTATATATATTTTATGCAAATATTTCAAAAAAATGGTGTCAGCGATAGCTAAAATAAAAATTGACCATCAATAAGTATATCACGAAAACGATGTAAAATACGTGATTTTACCGCTTTGCACTGGTACTCGGAGAGACCTAGGTTTTCCCAAATTAGGATTGTATTTTTACAATTTGACTTTTTTTTCCAGGCGCTGTTTGTTAAATCGCCAATTTAAAACGTTTGACGAGACTTACAAAATGTGTAGGATATGCAACATTAGACATGAAAGTTGTCCAATATTGAGATATTTTACTTTGACTGAAGACGAGGTTAGGTTTGGTAGCAGTTGCATAAGCCAACATTGCAAATCTCTCCTCTGATCCTAGGCAACTTGCCTCGCAGCTGTGTCAAGATTGTGCCTAGACGAGAATATGCACAGGGGCTGAAAACTTACATGGCTCTGTGGACCTGGGCCAACTTTGGTGCCCCCATCTTTGCGCTAGCAGTGAATAAACGCAGTACAAACTTCACCGCGAACATTAGCAGATACTTGATAAAATCAATTTTTTATCTTAATGACGACAATTTCCGAATAATTACAAAGCGATCTGTAAGCTCAATTTATTTCTTTATTTTGTTTTTTATTTTTGTTGCGAAAAGAGCGTCCGGCGTGAAGAATTGGCTGAAATCAGCGGAGGCCTCTCCCGTCTCCCTCTACCTCTGATATCTTATCTGTATCGCTGTTGGCTCCATTCTGGGTTCAAACTGTTTTCCTCTGAGAATTTAATACGAACCGCCTTGATACAGCTGACGGCAAAATTAATTGTATGATTCTCTCCTTTCCCGCTGAGGTATTAGCTTTTTTTCCCGCCCCTTTCCTTTTGGTCTCGCACACCCTCTTCCTTCCCTTTGTCCGTAAAAATATTCGTATACCAAATCCGATATCGTAATGAAACGTCAAGGTCAAAGTGTCGTTTCAATTTCGTTTGTAATGGATCCACTTTTAGTTCTTTTGTGAGTGAATCAGATGAAACGACGTGAAATCAAGCATGAAATTTTATCTCATGCGTAATAAATTAACTTACGTCAATCGAAAAAGAACTAAAAAAAAAGGACCAGGAGTTGAACTTACATCTTTTGGATAAAGCACTTGCTTCGGTTAAGCTACCCTTCTGATTAAAATAGGAGGTATGCAAGTATCCACCCACACTTGACCGGGGACTTCCTTCAGTCAGTGCTGATCTAGTGGATCCATTTATACAGTAGGACTCGTGATCTTAAATCTTCAATTTGCGATGCTTCTTGCTGGCTTCTGTTGAGGTTGGAGATTTTTCTCCATACCCCCAGTGTGGCGACAAATATAAGTAGTGCTTGACAGAAGCTTGGCCGATGTCTTATATTGTCATTGTTCTCCAGCGGGGTAGCTGAACTGGTTGGGTATCAGCGGCTCGAGTCGACGATTCCGTGTTCATCTCCCGGTCCTTTCGAAAAATTTTCTGAGTCCATCCCAACCGAGTTCGAAGAAAAACTCTCAATCGAGAGTGGTGGTACGGTGGTTAGCCCACGCACCTCTTATTCGGGAGACCCGGGTTCGATTCTCGCCCGAGGCCGCGGCCACCTTGGGAAGGTTTTCAGTGGTTTTCCT
>Ga0058701_10000828_pt1 | contig 20979 bp, 9 predicted proteins | sample AgamicOrMae_FD_97039 | JGI IMG/M metagenome (GOLD analysis project Ga0058701, IMG submission 97039) | Agave microbial communities from Guanajuato, Mexico - Or.Ma.e | ecosystem: Host-associated > Plants > Phyllosphere > Phylloplane/Leaf | place: Guanajuato, Mexico | collected 2012-06-04 | reverse complement strand
GTAAGCGGCATCAGGCTTGGCGACAGCCGAGCGGAGCGATAGCGGAGCGAGGCACAAGGCACTATACCAAAACTTGGTATACGGCAAGAGGCTTGCTTATGATATAGGTTGGGCTAGGTTGGAGGCCTTCTGCCTCGTTCCGCTATTTCTCCGCTCGGCTTGACGACGGAGGGTAGCACCAAATTTAAACAAAAAGGTTTAAAACCTTAAAAAATTACAGTGTATGGATTCCTGAAAAGCTGATCACAACTTTCTCAGGCTCTGTTACCGTATATACCATGCGAGTAGCGAGCCCTTGAGAATTTTCTGAATTGACTATACAACCTGCTCGACATGAGTGTCATGCGTGTTGCCTACTAGGGGCTGGATTCCTGGCTTTTCAGCCTGTAGTGGACAACACGCGTGGCTTTCGTGTCGAGCAGGTTGTATCAATTCAGAAAATCCCCAGGGGCTCGCATGGTACTCCCAAACATGTGTTATCAGAAGTAAACCTTAAAAACCTTGGAAAAACCTGGAATACGCTGAATTTTAAAGAAATAGTAAGAAACTTATGCCCAAAAACCTTGAATTTTTCGAACTTTGTTTTTTTGCAAATTTTGGCATACCAGAGATGAAACTATAAAAATCTAATTACTAAATGAAGATTGCTTTTATTTGTATCTTCTAATTCTTCAAAATCGCTTTTGTTAATACCGTCAAGGATTTTTTTTAAATCGCGCGCTAGTTCAATTTTGGTTTTTATTTTCTGGATGACACCGTTCTTTAGTAGTGTTAATATTAAAATAAATATCGTTGAGAAGTTAAAGTTTCTAAAAGGTTCTGAAATAAGTCTGAAAAGGAGTAGAAAAGAGAAGAAAGACAAAAAAGCGTTGGAATACCTTGAAAAATTCTTGAAAAGGAAAATCTAAAGTCGTTGATTTTTCTGATAGTAGCGATTAATGAATAGGAAGACTTTTGGGGTAAATGTTGCTATTTTGTTTAAACTGAAACTGTTTCTAATGTTCGTTAACAAAGCCTGTAGATAGTTTGATCACTTTAAGAGTGTACAGTGATTGTGGTTAGGTCTTCAACGGGAACTTATTATTTTTGGTTAACCTTTTTGTTTTGTTATTCGCGGCCTGTTTTCTCTTCTGGTCGCCATTTTTGTTTTCAAGATCTCGGCAGCCGGAAGTCGTTTTACCGGTAGTTTTATTTTGTTTGTCGCGTTTTCCAGAAATCCGAGAAAAGTCGGGCACTGTTTCGTGCCCTGAAACAAGTAAGTGTTAGCAAGTGGGGCTCAGGATGAGGGGCTTAAAGCTGTTTCGCTGCTTCCTGTGATCAGTATGAGAAATTTTGCGGGCTTTTGAGGTGACGATACGCGGGTGCTGAATTTATCATGCTTCTCACAGAGCAGTGGAATAATCACCGGTGAGGGGAGCTCGCTCGCATTTTTGTATCATACACCTGTTTAAAAGTCTCGCACGAAGTGGACTTTACGGTGGTTGGAACTTTTCGCGAATGTATCGTACAGTGCTGCCAAATTTTGCGATCTGGAAAAAATTAACGACGGTTAGCTCAAAAACCAACAGAGATTTTTCTAGCATATTTAACGTGCTTTGGATAGCTTTGGAGTTGAGTAGTCCTAGAATGTTTTCACTGGGTTATCTTTTATGCTTTAAAAGTTAATCGCGTCTAAATTTGACGTAGTCGCATAATTTGGCCACACTGGCTTTGTCTACCATGGGAAGCACGTCGAGTTGTTCGTCAAGCTTACGAGAAGGTGGCTCAGAATGATCGAATTATAAATAAGTGCTGATTACTAAATCAAGTAGCGCGGGAATAATCTAGGATGGCTTCCTCGTAAAAGATATTTTAGATGCTGGTATCTTCTGCAAGAGATCCGTTTTTTTTTTAAGGATTTTTTAGGATTTATTTTTAGCTTTGATTATTTTTTTTTAGTTTGAACACAGCTTATGGTCAGGTCACACTACACTGGAACTCTGTTAATTACGTTTTTGTTATTTCGCGCACAGCTCAAAGCTTTCAAACAGTTCCTTTGGTGAGAATGATTGGTTGCACACTCTCCTAATCATTGTTTATAGCATGGTACCATGTAGAACACGAACTTTTTTCAATTTCCACAGCGGATGGCAAAGCTTGGAAGTTAATCTTAAATTTTGTTTACATTTATACTTTCATATTCATGTTTTTTCGTCTCAGTTTTCACTGCTCTTTCTTTCGCGAACCGTATTTTTTCTCACCATCTCAGAAAACTACTTTTAACTCATGCATAAATTTTACGTCAAGTTTCTTATTAATATTAATCGAAAACCCTAAAGCCCAGTTGCAACTAATCTTTGTATGTAAGACATTATCTGCCCTGCTGTATGCTATTTTAAGTAAATACCCGCCGCAATTATACGCTCAAATTTTAGTTTAACGTTAAGTTTTTTTGTCTTAGCTTGCTACACATGCCTTTTAAATAGTTGTGTTTTCTACAACATGTTAGTCGGCGTATCTAGATTATCATGTTTGTATAGAATCGTTGTCTGTTATAGACAGCGATTTTCGTAGACTTTATCATGTTTAGTAGAAATACTTGTATGGTTCTTCGCCCAGTGTCGTCCACCCCAACGGTTCTACCTAGTAGTCGGTATGCATGTTAATTCGGCGATTCGGTAGTCAATCTACTTGTAGGTAGGCCGTCTACAGAAATTCGTAGAACATTCGGCATGTTAGACCCTCTCTGTCCGCGACGTACTGTGTCACGGACTTAGGCCCTCCCGCGTCATCTGATCTGGTCTGCACGGTCCACTGTGTCGTTTTTTCTTCCCCTTCTACTGATGTACAGCACATGAAAGAAATTCGATTCATACCGCACGGTCTGGAATGTTGGTGTCCCCGTCGCTCACCCCCCGACAGCGAAAAGACGTCGAAAGTTCAACTACGTTTCAAGCTAAGAAAACCTAGTTTACTGTGCTAACGCAGCTCAAAGAACGCTGCTGAGCTTACTGTGAACGACCTTTGAGTTAGCTCATTTGCAAGGAGGTTGAAATGTAACGATACGAACTTTCGGCGTCTGTTTATGATTCGCTGTTCGCGGGTTCCTTACCTCTCTCTCGTCTTACTTTTTTTATTTTTGTATCAAACCATCACGCATCCCTATTTGCTCATTGGTTGTACCCTTTGAGTTTGCATGTGTCTCTAGGACTCAATAGATCGGGCTCTATTTACGTGGGCTGCTTTGGCCCGGCTGGGATCTTTTGCTGTTCATCATTCTTGACACAATTTTCGCAATGCATTTAGTTTTCATTGTACTCTGTTTAGTTTTCATGTAAATAGCCCAGTTTTAGAGCCCGTATAAGCAGTTTAATATCTGCTTTCACGTCTTTTATGAATGTTTCAAAAAACAAAATTTTAAATTACAAATTCTTAAAATAATAGTATAAAGTTTCAAAATTTAAGACAATTTCATAGCTGGGTTCCGTTAGCCTTATGTTTTTTTTAATTCATTCAATTTTTGGTAACATGAAAATGTAATACGCCCTAAATGTCAGTACTTGTAATTAAATAGCCTATCTACCGCGAACCCAATGCGTTTTTGAGGCGTATTTAAAAATAGATTTGCAATAGCTATTTCCCATTTGACAGGTGTAGAAAAACTTCCATTTTTGTTGTAGCTCGCTTTTATTAAGTACAAGAACTATCTCTGCCCATCTGGAAACTCAAATCCACGCGTACCTTAAAAGTATCTCACGTCAGTACCTTCCCGTTTGGAAATGGATCGGCATTCAAACAACTTGCTCGTCATTCTTATAAATTCGAAAGTTATTGTTGAAAGAATTTTTTTTGGTTCTGTTCGTAATCATCTGCTTTGATACTTTTTAAAGTATTCGTGTATGCGACAACAATAAATATCAGTTTTGATAAATGTGACCGTAACTCGATAAAGAAGCGAGAGTTTCGAAACATATTCCTACGAAATTCAAGCCAATTTATTTACTTTATTCTCTACGTTCGAGCTGTCAAAGCTTATAGGTAGTAGCTTAAATTAAATTTCCTTATTAATAAAAAAGCAGCTTTTGGTGCATTTGGGGGGCATTCGATAGCGCCAAAAACCACAAGCGCCAACGCTGCAAGCGCCAGTCCGTAACCGCCAAACGAGAAAAGTCGCAAACGCCAAAGTTCGTATAGGTTAGGTCAAGCTAGGTTAGGTTAAGGTAGGTTAGGCAAAGTTAGGTTAAGTTAGGTTAGGTAAGGTTAGTATTTCGGTTAAGACCTTTGGCGTTTGCGACTTTCCTCGTTTGGCGGTTACAGATTGGCGCTTGCGGCGTTGGCGCTTGTGGTTTTTGGCGCTTATGACAGCTACCCATGCATTTTAGTGTGGCTAACGTAACCCAGGCAGTAGAGGTATGAGGGTTTTGTGGAGGGGTGGGCATTGGCAAGGCAAGGCACCAACATGTCCGGTACGCGTTGCGCAGCAATTGTTGCTGTGCGCGACGCAATCGCTGTTCACGTGCGACTCTTCGAGCGCCGCGTCGAGCTCCCCCGTGGGCAACGGGCCCCTCGGCAACGGGGCCCTCGGCAACGGGGCCGCGGCGGCCGGCGGCGGCGGCGGAGGGACCGCGGCCGGGCCAGGGGGTGGACCTGGGGGTGGACCTGGGGGCGGCAACCACAGCCACAGGAACGGCGTCGGCGTCATCGGCGTGTGTGCTCCCCAGGCTCAGTCGTCGGGGTCCACGACGGCGGGGTCGTCGGCGGGCAGCGTGGCGGGCGGCGGCTGCGTGGGCGGCGGGCCCGGGTGCGCCGCGATGTCCGCGTCGGCGGGCGCCGTCCTGGACTGCAAGACCAACCCGCTGCCATACGTCTTCGTCCAAGGCTGGCAGCTGCTGGCCCTGGCGGTCTCCCTCTACGTGCCAAGGAATAATAAGCTGCTCTGGTATCTCAAGCTGCATCTGAGAAGGAATGCAGACACAAAGTGAGTTTCCTTTCAAACCTTATCTTAACTCTTTTGTGCCTGGTACTATCTGTGGCAAAAGTATTGCTCCCTCTCATATGTTCCAAACCTTTCTAACTTGAAAACAGAAAGAGATACGACAAAAAAGCATTATAAAGGGTCGATAGATAGAGCAATCTATCGAATTCATTTTTTTTTGTGATCATTTTTTGTATCTCTTTCAATTTTAAAGTTTTAAAAATAGGAGGGAGCAATACCTATTGCCACTGATGATACACTCTTCTTGAAACTATCTTGTTAGTTTTCTTTTCTTTTTTTTCAATGGTATCAGCCCGGTGTCATAAACGGTATCTTCAGTTCAATCGTGTTAGTGAAGGGTGTAGTTTAAGAAGGCATCGCGTTAGTAAGAGATGCAGGAAGTTGTCCGACACGGAAGTTGTCCGACAAAACCCAACCTAACGACACCCGAAATTGTCGACCAGTATCCCTGTCGTATACTTTCCGTGTCGAACACTTTCCTCCGTTCCGTTAGTAAGCCCTTCGCGGGAATACCCTTTGAACTCCCTAAAAAAGTGGTGAAAAAAACTCAAGCTATATATTCTTTAAGTATGGAATAAAGCATATGTAGGAATATGCAAATAATTTAATATTCGTCTCAAATTATGCATTTTATTCCTATTGGGAAGGGTCTTCCAGGTATGAAGTGGTTAAACCAGATAACAATTAACAAGATACGTAAAGAAATTTAGTGACAGCTTCCACATCCAGGCTCTTCGTGAAAATTCCGATAAATTTTCTTGAAACTTTTGTGATTGTTTTTCAGGACTGAATGCGGTAAATATGCTGCATATTGTGAACGAGCTTTAGAAAGAACTATCCAAAACGGTGGTCGGGAAGCGAAACCGTCTCGAATGGAGGTTTTGTCGATACTCCTGAAGAACCCGTACCACCATTCGCTGCCGCATGCCATTCCTGTTCACATGTTGAACGGCGATTATCAGGTAGGAGTTTGGCCATCAAGTAATTAAAAACCTTTGCCGGGCCGCTTTTATTCAAGACTTGTTTGTGTGTCGCAGGTTGTGAGTTTCGATGGATCAACGACCATCGAGGAATTCTTGACGACTCTTAGTCAAGAAGTCGGATGTCGAGATTCTGCGCATTCAGGCTTTACATTATTTAGTGATGATCCAATTGATAAGGATCTCGAACACTTCATAGAACTTAATGCAAAGGTAAGCCAATCATCAATCGATTCCGCATCCCAAAAAGCACGCTGTTTTTCACCCGTTACCGCTGAATTATTGAGAGTCGTCATTTGAATGGAAAAAATGTTGCCGTTTTTCTATATGTCTTTAATCGATAAATAAAACAACAGTTAACCATTAAAATCATTTTTATAATCGTAAAATCAATAGTAAGCGTAAAAACTAACAAATTCGAAAAAAATTTTTTTTTTGCTAAAATTGAAAAAATGTTTGTCCTTTTTTTAATTTTTGGCCCAAAAATTTTTGTTTCAATTTCCAAGTGATTACGATTAAAACCATTTAAGGGATACTAAAAGTGATTAAAAACGTTGCGTGTTGCTTGATAATTTGATTGATCGCCCTGAAAACGCCATTGTAAAAGGCGATTTTTGCCGAATGAGCTGAGCAAAATTTCTCGTCAGAACCTTGCCATCTTCCGGGACGATCATTTTGAATCTTTTTTAAACAGTTCTCTACAAAAAAAAATGATACTCTTTTCATATCAAACGAATTGTTTCCGATCGATCTGCACAGTTATTCACATGTTTATCGCGAAAACCAAACTTTTTAGAATAACCGCAAGCATGTTTTCGGCTGGAAGGTGAAAGTGGTACATATCAGATAAATTTTCAAGATGGGTCTTACAGTGATCATATTAATTTGGAAGCACGCAGAAAGCCCTTATTCGTTTGAGATTTACATCTACGATTGATTTTACTTGGAAAAAACAAGATTACAACTATTTTTTAATGAACAACAAATCCTGAAAATTTGAACACTGTCCGAGGAAACGATTTATCTTAACTTCAGAATGAATTGTAGATAATGAGTTAAAAAAGTTAATCTCGGATTACTATGCAGCTTTGCGACGTGATCTCGAAATGGGAAACGGCGCTCCGGGAAAAAGGATCCGGAAAATTCGAAAATTCGCGTGTCATCCAGCTCACCTTCAAGAACAGGCTGTACTGGAGGAGCACGTGGACCAGGGAAACTGAGAAGGAGAGGTTACTGCTGTGCTACCAGGTGAACCAGCAGGTGGTTCAGGGCAGGTTCCCTCTCACCAGAGATCTGGCTCTTGAACTCGCTTCTCTCATGGCACAGGTAAGCTAACAGTGATTGGTTGATTTTCAAAAAATTGAGTTCTGATTTGGAGATGTTGATTGACATGCTGGCTGATAAAATTTAACGATTCTTCGACAGATTGACATGGGAGAATACAACCCGGAGAAGGGTCGGGGAAGCGGAGGTGGCGGTCAGCCCCAGCATCAAGTGTTATCAGCTCTAGATAAATTTTATCCGTATCGGTATCGGGACGGTCTCACGCCAGATGGCCTCAAGTGAGTGCATAGCCGCGGCAGCAGCGAGTGGAGCGAAGATGAAATGAAAGTTCCTCGCGTAACACGAAAGCCTATATAGTTTTAAGCAGGGGAGAACTGTTCGCACGGTAACTGTGAGCGAATAGGGGGGCATTCGATAGCGCCAACGCCGCAAGCGCCAGTCCGTAACCGCCAAACGAGAAAAGTCGCAAACGCCAAAGTTCGTATAGGTTAGGTTAGGTCAAGTTAGGTTAGGTTAGGTTAGGCAAGGTTAATATTGCGGTTAAGACCTTTGGCGTTTGCGACTTTTCTCATTTGGCGGTTACGGATTGGCGCTTGCGGCGTTGGCGCTTGTGGTCTTTGGCGCTTATGACAGCTAGCCAGCGAATAACCTCAATGTTCCTGCTGCGGCGCGATTCGGGGAGGGGACATCTCTTCACGGTGTCTTATCCTCCAAATTTACAGCGGCAGGAACGATGTTGCACTCTGTTCGCTTTCACCGTGTCGGGCGAATAGCAACTCCAATTTAACATACCGCAATCTATATCACGGATTTTACTCATTCCGCTGATTTTGAGCCTTATACACTTGAAAGAAATTTAATATTATTTTTTTAAAAAACTACGTGTAAAATCACTAAAAAATTTACTATATTAAGCTTCTTTAAAATTTTTGAAAAATTATAGGGTAAGAAGATTGAAATAATTATTTTAAAACAAATTTTCAGAACATTTTAACAAACAAAAAACAAAAATTTCTGAATCGTTAAAAAAATGCTCGGAAAATCGATTTAGGGCCACTTTCACCATGCTGAGTGAAGTGCTTACGGCGGTTTAACTCACGATCAAGTGGCCTGTTCCCTATTGTTTTCTGGAGTTGACGGAGGTTTAAACTTCCGTTAACTTTTAACTCAGCATGGTGAAAGTGGCTACAGATTTTAAATTCTTCGGTTTTTGGAAAATTTCAGGGCAGTAATATGGTATATATTTTTACATGATGAGATACGAGAGCAAAAACGAAGGAAAGACAAGTGTTTGTAACGATATTTTGTTTTCAGGGATTTGCAAGAGCGCCTTACGGAAAAGTGGTGTTCCCTGAAGGGCCGTAGCGTCGCGGACTGCGTTAGAATTTATTTGACTTGTACCAGGAAGTGGCCTTTCTTCGGTGCCGGCCTTTTCCAAGCCAAGGTACGCTAACACTTCCAGAATGGATACGGAAAATCCTTATTTCATCCTTTTCTCGTTAGAGAAACCTTACACGACTGTCAAGTCTTTTTCATCAGAGAGTCCTTCACTTAAAGTTACTTTTGCAATCTTTAACATGAAAACGAACTGCTATATTCGTTGCATTGTTCCAGCTGCGAGGCACGGACCCAGCTGTCGTTTGGTTAGCAGTAGCTGAAGACGGTATCACTCTATTGGAATTAGGTTCTATGCAGCCTCTGGCGAGGTATCCGTATTCCAGTGTTGTTACGTTCGGTGGCTGCCAAGAAGATTTTATGCTCGTTGTGACCGCGGATGATGCGCCGGGTTCACAGAAGCTTCTTTTCTCCTTGAGTAAGCCAAAGGTAAGTCAAGCAATGAAGTACTGTTCATTTGTAATATTCAATTTTCCACCTTGTGTGTTCCATCTACAGAACGTGCACATGTCATTTTTAAATCAACCCATAACAGCCCGAAGTATTTGGAGTGAAATTTAGTTTTAGAGAAATTGGAAGGATTTTTTCCCATTGAAATATGCAATTTTAAGCTTTGGGAAATGCTTAAATTATCCAATTTCATGATTCCAGAGGGGTTATGTTTGATAAGTTGTGGCAATACTGACCTAAAAAGATCCTCTAAAATAAAGTTTTCTGTTTCCGAACGACATCGCAGGGCGATGGTGGGTTGAGTTTCCCTGGCTAGAGCTTGGCTCTCGGGGAGCATGAATGAATGAATAAAGAAATAAAAAACGAAGAGTGTATCGTGATGCCAGCGCTACTAACCATTCCCTCGCGTTTCAGATCCTTGAACTGACCGTTCTTATCGCTGACTACATGAACGCGCTGGGCCGGGCGATCCCGGGCACGCCGCAGATGGGGTCCCTGACGAGGAACGGGTCACAGCGGTCCGCGCGGACAGCGGCGCACACCCACCTCCTTCATGGGACCATGTCCTCCGGGGCGACCCTGTCGACCCTCCACATCGGCCACGCCCATGGCCATGGCCACGGCCATGGCCACCCGCAGCCCGACATCCTCAAGTCGACGCCGGACCACAGCCCAGGGCCGGCTGCCCTTCACCGCGGACAGGGACAGGGGGACCCCAAGAAACGAACTGTCCTGGAGTCGTGATGCTAACTGGAGGCGCCACCTAGCCGGTGCCCCAACAACTAAGGAAGTTAAGTGACGGATCTGAGAAACTCTGACATTGTCAGCGTCAGGATCCACTTACGCCAAAGCACAAGTTAAGTGAATTACAAAGCGGGCTTTTAAGATTTCTCGGGCAGGGTTTCATTAACAAGGTTGTCCTGACAAGGTTTGCCTGACGGGGTTTCCTTGACAGATTTACCTTGAATACGTGTTCTTTAGGGTTTCCTCTATGAGGTTTCCTAAAAGGGAACGGCTTATGGTTTCTTTTTTTGCGTGGTTTCTTTGAGAAGTCCCTGAGAGGGTTTCCTCGACGGGGTTGACTTCAAAGGGAAACCCTTCACAGGGTCTCCTGGACAAGGTTTTCGTAACAGGGTTTCCTTGACGGGGTTGCTGTGAAAGGTTTACCCTGACAGGGTGCTCGTTACAGGGTGGAGCGGTGCGCAGTTGGTTTCAGATCAAAGCGTTTTTTCTTTCCTCGTGAGTTAATCTCACGCCAAGTGCCAAATGGACATGGGCATGCCCATCGACTCATTTCATTTTCGAGTTGTGATCTTCGTTTTTGAAGCAATGTGTTATTTTCTTGCACGAAAACGAATTGCCATTTTTTATCTTGCCGTTTGTGTTGGCGCAAGGTTTACATCTAGAGCACCAATAAGTGAAACGTTTTGCCAAAAACGTTCCAGAGGCCTATCGATCCGAAATTCGAACACCAAAATATCGATGTACGAAAACTCGTTCGATATACGCTTTACGCGTTGTCTGGGACTGTTGATTTTTGCTACAAGGTAAGCAGAGTTACTAGTTGTCGCCTGCTTTTTCTAAGGGAGTTGTCTATGCTAAACGTCTTTGACAATATAGTCTCGAAATCAGCTCGTAACCAGCTAGGAAGGTCTGAGAAATAGTATGCTATTGAGCCGGACTTATTCACGTTTTCCTATGAGCTTCTTATGAGAACGTAAACAATTACACTTGGAGGCGTATGTGAAATATTGATTAAGTTCATGTCTGCTTCAGTAAATTACTGTCGATGAGGCAAATGTTGCTCTCCTTACATGAGATGAAGATGCGATAACAATACTCTACCCAAAATACTCATTGTCAGTTATTGGTCATACTTAACACAAACACATGAAAATAATCCCGAGACATCTAACTTAACGTGTAACATTTTTAACACGTTCCTATGTTTAAAAATGACTTCTTCTCCGCACCCTGTCTCAATTCAAGAATATCATCGTCTCCCTTGTGTTCATTTGTGTAAGAGGATCTTATATGTGCTTTCAGCTGAGTTGTGAATGGCCGCCGCCTTACGTAAATTTTGTTTTACCATTGATAGATGTTTCAACAGTGCCGTTTCGCCGTACAGGTACCAAAGCAGGGAATATGCCAATTAGTTGACGTCCTCCCACGAGATTCCCGAATTGAAGTGCAATGCTTGTAAGTACCCCACGTTTAAGGTACCCGTTGGCTCCAGCCGTCTATTAGACGTCTATTTTTGCTCATAGTCGGTCATTTCGTTATTGACCCATCGATCTTCTTACAATTAAGATGTCCTTACCATGAAACCACATGGTAAACTCAATGGTTCCGTTTATTCACTTTAAATGATGAAAATTTGATTCTAGTTAAAAATGTACGTCTAATAGACGTGTACTTCGTTGAAGCGCAAGCATTTATCTTATACCAATGTGATATGAGTCTACACATCACTAAATCGGTTACCATAACTGTAATAGATCTTTTGATTTTGTTACGGTATTCAATCATTTCGGTAGGCGAGACGTAATGCTTTTGCGTACCCTGCCGATGCCAACACGTTCCGCTCTCATTTTCGCCCTCATCAAGTCAAATTTTAGAAAATTGGTACCGGTATGTATTGTAGATACGATATTCGAAAAGATATATCAACAAAACGTTATTTTTCAAGTGATATTTTAATAGGTTTGACCATAATTAGTCGTAGACGTCCATAGTCTATTTACCATATCTTAAGATTTTTGTACTTTCTGAGTTAGCTTTCGGACCCCTTGATTTGTAGATAAGTCGATATCATTCAGCATTATTTATTGTTGTTTGTATTTGTCTGTAAGTGAACTAACGAGTAATTAATTTATTTTCTAGTCGTCTAGGTAACCTGGTGATTTGTAAGATAAACTGTTTACATTACTTTCTCTTGATCCCTACTAGTCATTGGCCAGAGCAACCATATTTTTCAACAGTGAGATTGCAAATATTTTGACAAGTTTTTCTTTTTGGCGCATATTAAAGAGAATACAAGTTTTTATTTACTGCTTTGACGTATGTTAAATTGTTTTAAATGATTAACGGTTCTTTTATAGAGATTTTAATTGTAATCCATGTAATATATAATAAAGTAGAAGTAACCGTTTTATACTTGTATAGAAATTGTACTTCTTTCAAAATATATGATAAATCAAGCACACGTTAGAAATGAACTCCATCGACTCTGAAAATGAGATTAGAGGGGAGAGGCTACCTTTTACGTGTATGTTGGCGAGATCCCGGTAAGGCACAATCAGCCTGCTGATCCCATTTTAAGTAGCGATGGATTTATCACGAATCCGGAGCGCATTTGTTTGGCTTTCCTGAGATTGTCCAAGTAGAAATCTCACTGTGTACAAGACAACAAATTTTAACATTTTTTACGCTGTGAATAAAGATTAATCAATGTGACTCTAAATGTGTCTACTTTTATTTCGTGTCCATTCATTATTTATCATTAACAAACTAGCTTCGCGGAATCCAATCAATGGAGCTCTTCTGAGCACGTGAGTATATTGTTCAACATTTCATTTTTTTTCCAGGTCCGTTGTACGATTATTATATTTTTTTGTGGTAACATGGTGTTTTACGATTTTTTTTCTGTGGAAACATGGTGTACAAAGAATCCGTTGCGGCAGTTAAATTGAAAACGAAACCATTTGGGAGGAATCAAATTTAACTATACGAATTATTATGAACGCCCCAACATTTAGAACTACGTTAACAAAAACCTGAACGGTTTAAGGATTTCCTTTGATTCGCATTTCGAGCCGCCGCTGTTCGCCCGCCCAGGAAGGGAAAATTTGTGTCCCGCAGGGAAGAATCGAACCATGAATCGTTCGATCTGTAGTTTTCACACGCCAGCATTTACACGGCGCCAAAGCGGTGGCATAGAGGAAATAAATCCAGGAAAGAGAATAAGATTTGCGAATGAAGATTTGCACGGACTAACACGCTTCCCAATTGCGGGCGAGTAGACACCTCCTTTTCCAAAACCTCAGACCGGAAATAACTCCAGTCTCAACGACGGATGATCTCTTCAATTTCGATTTCAAGCTCTGATTGGTTCCTCGCACCGGTCGAAAAGGAGAACTTCCGTTAATGACGTGTCATGAAACAAGTTCAGTTACGACCAACGGAACCGGTATCTCCCCGCGGATATTTGCTTATAATTACCGTTTCATACACAACACGTGCATGCACTCAGTTTCTTAGCGTATTTCCCTTGTTGAACGTTCTACAGATTATTGGAAAAGGTTACAAATCAACTGTCGATGTCAGTCTGTCTTTATTACAAGAGATTTGCGTGAGCAGTGTCATCAGAGCGGTGCAGCCTGAATTACTTGTCCTTATCTATTTATGTTTAAGCCGTTAGACTGTAAAACCTTGCATGTATGGTGGGAAATTCGAATATAGATAAAATCGCCCAACAACCTTTTGACGACTACGTTATATTTACAGCTATTCTTCCAGTTTTTTTAAAAGAAAAGGAACACACTTAGGGTCGTCGCTTCATTATCTTGTTCGCTGTTTGGTTGCGAGACAAAGGGTTTCCGGAACTTTCGCTGATGATAACGGTTTTTCTCAATTGGCTAATTTGCGTGTACCGGTAAGCTTTGGGTTACTCCATAACTTATTGTTTTGTTTTAAAATTGATTTCCGTGAAATTGGCCGTTATGCGCGTCTTCCTTGGCCCCCTCCCTTCCCCTCTCCCTTCCCCTCCCAATCTTGTTCCATTAAATTACCAATTGATCGACAGAGGCCTTCTCGGTGGAGGGCAGGAGGGGTTGTTTACCTGTAACAGGGAAATATGGAATATCGCAGGATAAGATACGATCAACAGTTTCTACTTGAGTTTCGTCAATTAGGTTAACTATCCGGTCGTTTAGGGCGATATCCCAACTTGTGATATCGTCTTTCCGTACTACGTAGGCCAAGGTGTTTTTGGGATTGATTCATTGCTAGTTATACTGCGCTCGTGGTGATGAAACCAAACCTAATTTATACTAGCTTAATCTCTGAAAATGGCGCTTTTAGTTGTTATTTTTTTCCCCATCCGGTGTGTTACAGGTACCGGTAAGAATATTGCGCTCAAGCTACAATTTGTGCAATGCTTTATTTTTAACCAATTGTTTTCGTATTCAGCGAAAAAGAGAAGGGGAGTCCTTGTTAACATTGTCTTTCAGGCAGAGAAATAACATCCGTAGGAGATGAAAAATAAATAAAACATTTGGTCGCCCTACTTTCCGTTTTTTACTTCTTCCGCTCCCTGTTTTCTGTTTCCTCTCCTTCCCTTTCAGCTCATTTCCATTATCTCCCACCCCCAACGGATCGACATCTGAAGTCTGTGCTTTCAGGAAAGTGGAAGTGTATCTTGTCTTTTAAATAAAAGAACAATTTAAAAATTAGGTATTTATTGATGATGCCTAAAACTAGAGTCTTAATTTTAAAGATTTAATTTTCCTAAAAGTGTTCTACTTTCGTCGCAAAGCTCAGGGAAGGTATAGCAAACAGAGCGGAGAACAGGGCATCGAGCTAACAAGTAGTTTTAATAATCATTCTACATCAATCTGAGCGAGGGTAAGAAACAAGAAGTAAAAAGAGCAACCTTTAAGACTGGAAGTGTATTTCGACGTTACATAACTTGGGGAGAGGGTTGGGGGCGTCGTGTACGGGGCAGAGTGTAACAATGCGAAGGTTAATATAGGTCAAAAGAACATCCCCTCCTCCTGCCCATCCCATGGGCCTCATTGGTAGCCTCAAATCGAGTCGAAGCCTTAAATGTGCTTTTAAATCGAGTTAAGAGTCCAACTACTAAAAGGATTTCAAGGAGATTAGGCCGCGTGTTCGCTGCACCACCGCCGAGCCGCCGGGTTGTTGCTCTCGCGTCAATGGGACAGAGTCAATCCTTTACTAGCAATGAAAGTGTAGGACAGTAAACTGATACACTCTTAAATTCACAGGTTTGATTTTCTGCCATTGGTCTGCCTTGCTACAAATGTTTGACTACGTTCAGTAGATCAACAAGTGCAGAGATTATGTGCCCTGTAACTCGCTCCGCGCGGTTAGACGATAAAAAGGTGCCGTTAGTGAAAAAGGAGTAGAATATACAACCTCTGAAATATACATTGCACAGTTGCTGATTGATGATGAAAAACTCTCAAGTGAAACGTGATTACCTCGTTCAGTAGAACGCAAGATACCGGTACTTATTATTCTTGGTAAAATCAGTTGTTTTCCCTTCCCAGGATTTTCCTTTTATGTTTTTTGGACGGTTTGCAATTTGCAGATCTCCTAAACCGATACCACGAAGGGTAAAAGAATAAATTTCACCTTCCGAGAGTTTAATATCGGTAAATCTTTTACCTTGGCGCAAGCTAGGCGCCGGGCGCAACCAGCTCGCCGCGCAACCGCGTCGTAGTGTTGCGACGCAAACGGGAAACGCAAAAGCAGCCCAGGCTTCAGATTTAACCGCCATTCATAATCGCGTTGATCCAAGTGGCCAACGGTGCGTAGGCCTATATACACGCCGCGGATGGTTTTAAAACACGCGAAGAGGGAAATGACAAATCGGTCGCGGATCAAATCGCTGTTTAATTTGTTGTTTGGCGGCATAGTGTGTTCTTTAACACTCAGATATCATAAATAATATTCAAAACTGCCAGAATAGACTTGGTGCTCCTGGCTAGGTCGTTTCACTACCACTACATGCTACCAAAAATGGTTAACTTTTCTGCCGCAAAGGTTTCCAGTTTCTGGAGAAAAGTCTTTCATGCGGTCTGTGGCAGTCAAAGTGTCCATATCTGTAATTTTCTTTTTTTTTATTTCGTAAGAAGGCTTTAAATTTAATCTACACGTATCAGCTTTGGTGCTTTGGAATAACTTGAAGGCTTTTATGCTGCGCTGTAGTTTTAAATGGCAAGCAATCCGGGCAAACCCAGACACGAGTTGTTTTCTTCGTTTACATTTTTGAACCAGGACAGGTTTTAGCTCTTACAAGTGACCATAGCAACGTTCGACTATGTTAATGAAGAAGATTAGAAGTCGAGTTCGAAGTACAAAATTCAAACCGTATCGGAGTTGAGGTATAGGAGCACATAAGGTTTGGCGACAGCGTAGCGATGCTGGCTCAAGGCACTGGGTCTACAACCTATCACTCCCTTCCCTTGGGCGGAAGAATATGAGGGAAGGAGATGAACAAAAGGATGAGAGGACAACTCAGAGGAAAAGTGAGAAAAGAGAAGTAAAGATAGAGTAGAACAAATGACACATGTCAATAACATAAGTTAACGTGAAAAACTCAGGTTTTCATTAGGAAAAATTGCCCCTTCCTTCAGCTACTTTTGGATACTGATACGCCACTAATTGTATGATGAACATGTTGAAAAGAGAATCGAGTTGGCAGTTGTCTGATGTAGGGGGCTGGTAGGAGGCAAGGAGTAAGAAATGAAAGACCGTGCAACCTTTGTCTTAGGTCTTACAGTGGGCGATCAAAGCGGGTAGGATCCGATTTAGATAAGCTGCCAGATGGTTCTTCCCCTGTGGGAAACTGTAAAAATGACATTTGTTCTTCCGTTTTGATCGAGAGGGGAAATGAACCGCCTCCAGAGAGGTAGGCCTATTATTAGAAGGCTTAGTTCCTGATCCCTGAATCCGCGCAGATGTCGAACCGGAATAGCTTTTGAAAATGCGTTTAGGAACAAATATGAGTGTGAAAAATGATTGAGGTTTACGTCAAATACGGAGATGATGACAGCAGGGATTTCGTCTCAAGTGGGCGTAACTCAACCCTAGGAATTTCTCTGATGTCGTCCGCAATGTCATTATAGCTGATTGTCAGCACCGTCTTTTCCTCCACCCCTCCTCTTTGTCAAGAATAACGATGAGTAGGCCTTGGGCTTTGTTTCGGAAAAGAGAGTGTCCATTTAGTATCGATTTTAATGTGATCCCAAACAAACCTCACATAGTTAACGTAATTTCTTCCTCGCTGGAAATTTCAAGTTAGCTCTTTTTTTTACCAAATATTTTACCATGATTCAGTCTTTTGTGACATTTTTAAACGTCATGAATACGACGTATGTTACGTTGGCCTATGTCAGATCCCGTGGCTTGAGACTTGCTCAACTTGGTTTTACAACGAATCGTCTCGATAAAGGTGGAACACAAGGAAGGAAAATTCCACCCGCAAAATTCATAGCGAAAGAGTTAAGATTTCTGCGGGCTGGGTATCGAGAGTCAGGACAAGGAATGAGGTCAGTCGTTGCTCTCTGCTCTCGGAGAAAGGGACGCAAAAAGGGTTGCACTCAGAGGTCGGGGCCAGCTCAGGGCAAGCCCATGACGTAATTATTCCCAGCTTTTAGTTTTCGAATAGAGACCAAGAAGTTCATTCGTTCAGTTTTCAGTTGCTACATATCAGTTTCAATTAATGCCAAAGTATTCCCTATTCCTAGTACAGTGCAGAAAAGACAGCCTATATAGCCTATGTTTAGGTTGGGTCAGGCTTGGTGTGATTGATTAAGTGAGTAAATTGTAAATGTTAACACTAAATGGAAGTTCCGTCAAGTTGAGATAAGATTTGGTCTTATTTAAAAATGTTGAATAAGATGAGGTCACATTAGCTGAGGTTCCGATTGGTTTAGTTAGGTTTTAAGTTAAATAAGGTTAAGCTAAGTAACGTCAGGTTGAGACGAGGTCATCTCTTTTGAAAACCTGCGAATTCTTTTTGGCAATTTGTGCAATTCTAACGATTCGCCGAAAGAGTTGTGTTCCTCGCACGCAGTCCGCGTCAAGGCAAAGCAAGTTGGGTGCGCTGCATGCGTAAGGCCCGAACGGCCAGCCTGGCGCCCTTCGCTGCGCTCTCGCCCCGCTTTGCTCTGCTCAGCGGCGCACTGCCGCGCCGCACCGCGCGCCGCGTTCGATAGCGACCCTCGCGCCGCCGCCGCCGCCGCGCTGTGCCAGCCGCGCAAACGCCAGCCCGGCTAAGAAACCGAGACCTGCCGAGCACCCGTAATCCGCACACATTCGAAGAACGGCGGAAGCGGCCGAAGAGCGGCGGAGTGGCCCGAAGTCGACTCGGCTCGACAAGCAAGCACCAGGCCAGTCGGCGTCGGCACAGCAGCCGGGCAGGCAAGAACAAGCGTGGTCGCGCGCGACGCTGCCGACATCAAATCCAAGCCGTACCGTGTGAACAACAGACAGAAGCACAAGTGAGTGCTGCTTGGCGCCGCGCAATCAGCTCCGCTCATGCCACCAGTGCGTTTCGGGGAACACAAGTGACAGTTGCGAGGTCGGAAGTGCCACTGTCTAAGCAGGGCACCCGACGGAGGATTGTTGACGTCATTACTTCTGTATCTAAACATGTAGAGCGCTTAACGTCAATAAAGAAAGCGAGGTAAGTGCCTTGCATACCACCCGTTGGGCCCCGGCCCACCGGCCATCCCCACATTCCTGGTCTGTAGGTTTTTCGGGACTATTGTCACTACCGCTGTCAATGTGGAAATGGCCGATTACGCGAGATACCATTTGTCTTGATAATTGTGGAATGGGTGCTTGGAACCGTTCTTTGTTCTGCTGACCAATTACCATTTAATCGGAGGGTGCAAGACCCGTTTTGAGAAAGATCGCCTGGGATGTTATTGGTGTGACAGACGCGATGACAACTAGCGTGTTGGCTTGGCACGAGAGCATAGTGCCGCCGAACTCAACCGATCGTCCGATGGAGCGAAAAGAGAAAGTGTTTTATCTCATGACGGGAAACCTATTTTGCGCCAGGGGCCATTGCATTTAGCAACGTGCGTCACTCGGTAAAGTGGGGAGGTCGAATTTTTTTGGTCTTGTATTCCACCTTTCGTTCCAAGCCGAGCTGAGTCCTTAGGCATCAAATCGAAACTAACCTAAGTTAACCTTACCGACCTGGTGTCACTAACTCCTCGGTGGCAGTAGCTGCTGATGTAAGCGGCATCAGGTTTGACAGCTGAGCATAAAACACGTAACCCATACTTAGTAAGTGAGGCTTTACTGACCATAAATAAGGTCAGGTTAAGTTGAATGCCCTCTGCTTCACTCCGCTCTCGCTCGGCTTTGTGACAAAAGTTTAAACTCAAGAGGAGGAAAATTCACTTTTCATATTCTTTACTCAATCAATTTACTCTGACTCAAAAATACTGTCGAAAAGCAAACCTCCATTGTCCAGTGAAATGCATCCAATTAGTGTAGCTTTTGCTTACATTGCGTCGCTATTGCTCACTGCAAGTCGTAAGCGTCGATCATACCCTGAGTTATTTACCCAAGGTTAGGTTGGCCAAGGCTGACATCGTAAGACATATAAGGTTAATATACCCCCGCCCCCCTTTATTGTGTAGTCCTACGCGGTTTTTAGATCTTTTTACAGCCATTCCCATAAAAGTCTAAACTCGGAAAAAAAATACTTTTTTGTTTTGCTGACCGTCACCGTTGTTTACTAGATACCCATAAACTTCGTGCATCATATTCCCATACGAGACCCAAGGGAGAAAAATGTCACGAATGCATCTTGACACCCGTTAAAAAGAATGATCCTTAGGTTAAAGTGGTTATTAACTAGTTGCCTCTAATATTTTAATTACCGTGGTCGTTAAAGTTCAAGCGCGTGCGAAGTCCCAAGAGTTTCTTGAAATTCCAAAAGACAAGTGAAGCATCGGAATTGGTTCGTTTTTCGGTTGACATGAAAATTTTCACGGTCTTGATACCCCTTATTTATTGAGGAGCTGTATTACAGAGATGAAAACAATGTCGCTTGTCACACTTTTAGCCCACGTTTGAGAATATAATAAATAACGCGGAAGGCATGCTGCAGAACAAAAAAAATCTCCAGAACAACTGCAGCATTTCTGTACGAAAAACAGAAATACGGGCAACTTTATAACTTTTCCACTTGTCTTGACTGTTTCTTCCTCTTTTGTGAGAAACATTTTTTTTTACTATCATTGTCTGGATGCTTTTTGATCCAATTTATAAAAAAAATATCTCAGTGTCATTCAAAATTAGGTATTTAAGTGATACAGAGTACGAAGAAGCCTATATGTAAATTGACGAAAGTAAAATTCGCATGATTGAAGAAAATGACGCGGAGGTTTAATAGTTTAGTGAATATTTTCTTTGGATCCTGCTTAATAACATCATATTTGTAAAGCAAACAAAACTCATGTTTGACCTTCGAACAGGTAAAGTCTTCCAACAACTGTCTATTCTGGGTCCTTTCTTCTACCTAAGTGCGTGTCATTCCCACGCTCATTGTTAGCATTGTGGATTGCAATAGAAATTATTGAAGAACTGTACGGATTACTTTTAACTATTTTCGGTATTAAAGGCAGAGTCCAAAGTTCGTTCTTTCCCTTTTTTCTAAAAAAAAAAAAAAATAGATAAATGTAAGAAGCTAATGAAAGTCTGGTGTCGTTTAGCGTACTTCTAAAGCATTTTTTTTTCGTGGAAAAGACAACAGGGTGAACTGTTCCGTGACTCATTGGAACAGCAAGAAAAAGTCAGGTTATTCCGGCTCACGCCAGCTTTGCATTATTATCACCGAGTCGGTCGTTTTTGTTCGCTCGCTTTCATCATTTATTGAATGATAATGGCCGAAGCGAGCCCTCCCGCTAGATGGGGAAGCAGAAAACGGTACTGGAACAGGTCAGAGGGTGGGGGTGGTAGAGAACGAAAGGTGGTGAGGGAAGCAGAGGGGTAACAAGTGGTAGGGGTTGGACAGAAGGCAGTGGTGAGAGTAGAGGAAAGCAGTGGGGGTAGTAGAGAAGGCAGAGAAGGTATTAGACAAAGCGAGGGGGTAGTAGACGAAGCAGAGGGGGTAGTAGACGAAGC
>Ga0058701_10000827_pt1 | contig 20987 bp, 16 predicted proteins | sample AgamicOrMae_FD_97039 | JGI IMG/M metagenome (GOLD analysis project Ga0058701, IMG submission 97039) | Agave microbial communities from Guanajuato, Mexico - Or.Ma.e | ecosystem: Host-associated > Plants > Phyllosphere > Phylloplane/Leaf | place: Guanajuato, Mexico | collected 2012-06-04 | reverse complement strand
CTAGGTCAAGGTTGACATTTGTCCCAAAACTTTACTTTTTTCTTTTTTAACTAAGAGGAGATCTTCTGACTTAATCTTTGAAACTTTGCGAAACCAACGAGTGTTATTATTTTGAGAGAGCGTCTTTGTCAATTTTTGGTCCTATACTTTTCAATAATTGCGATGAAATTTAGAAGTCGCGGTCTGAAAATCCGAAAAAAAATGTAACTATTAAATGGCCTTTTAAAATACGAAGGTTTATATTTTTTAAGAGTGTAATTTTACTTTGAGAAAACTTTTACTAAGTTTACTTTTTAAAAAAAGAAAAGAAAATGCGAGGTGTGTTGAAATGCGAGTACTATATGTAAAGTATTTGAACACGCCTAAACGCGGTTGTTAGCCGTCGGCCTAGTTCCCCATGATGCCTTCACTTCCAATACCAATGGTCGCAGGTACCAATAAAACTTAACAAACAATGGTATCCGCGCAATTAAGCCAATAAGCGATGGGCTCAAACAGCAGAATACAAATCAGTACCAATTTGTAGCCATTTTTGAGAAGATTCAACAGGGTTCCCCAACTTGTCAAACAGGTACATTCACAATCAGTACACGTACCCACCGAGTTCCCACTAACTTGGTACTTGAGAGCAAGGCTGTTGTCGCGACGGCCACCTATACAATTTACAAGTTCAAAACGATTGTTTTAACTTTTCATAAAAGCTCAAATCACTGCACTCACACTTTCAAGTATAATCGACAAAATTACTCACATCGCAGACGCAACACTCTAAATTTGAATAGGTGAGAGTCTTTGAGATTCAGTGAAAATTCACAGAATCTTATTCACTCTCACTGATTCAGATTTAGAGTGAATACAGTACCTTGTTGCGATATTGCAGCACACGATTCAGCCTCATCACTAATCCGTAATCTCATTATTACTCTACTTTATATTTGTCACGGCTATGTCCGCATGAAAAACTGGTAGAATAAATATTTAGCAGCTTTTTCCTGCTACATTAAAAAACAACAAAAAAACAAAAAAAAAACGCGAATAAAATACTTGTTGTGTAAAAGGTAAGAAGGAGGCGGGTGTTTTGAGCGGAAAGCGAGGGAAATGCGTGGGAAGGGAAGGACCGGACATAACTCACAGTGAGGACAAGTTTAATGAATATTTTTAACGCATTGTCAAAACATCGTCACGCCTTTCGCACGATTTACACGAATTCGTCCTCAGCGAACGAATCGCAGCGTATCCCAAATTCGCCCACTTCTAGAAAGTTGACATTCTAACTAACAAAGTTTTACACCATAGGTTCTAGTATGCTCCTTGCCAAGCCTCTAACTCTTAGTTATGTCCTCATAAAAATACGACTTCCCACAATAAGAGGTTCCTTCATCTAGCTCGGTGGAATTAGACTAAGAACTTCGAAAAATCGAAGAGTATGGTATTTAGATATTTCTACACAGAAGGGCCAAACTCACTCAAGATTGTTAACTACATTTCCAAAAAAAAAATAAAAAGGTTCCATTTTTGATGCAATAAATAGACCGAGTGAGAAACGACGACGGTAAAATTTTTGTTTAACTTTCCCTTAATGAATTGCAACCTTCGGCCATTAAAAACTCGACAAAAAAAACGTCTAAATTTTTTTAAAAAATAACAAGGGCTACTACACCTAGATTTTTCTTTTCCTTTTTTTTCCTTTCAGTTTTTGGGCCCATTTTGTTTTTTGGAGTATCTTGATGTTTTGACGATCGGATAATCTGATTGAGGGAAACTAAAAAAAAAGTTAGAACCTATGTCTGTTGCTCGATTTGTCGATTTTAAACGGACCGGGAAAGGTGTCAGTTTGCGGCTAGGTTGGAGGGGAAGGATTAAATATTACATTCCACTTTTTGACGCAATAAATCGACGAAATGAGCAAACAATGACAGTAAACATCATTTTTAGTTCCCCCTAAACACTTCCATATATCAAATTATGGAAATTCAACAAAAACAAAATGGCAGAAAATTTCATTTAAAGGCAAGGGGGCATCCCTATGTTTTATTTCAATTTTTTGGCCCGATTTTGTTTTGAATCTACGGCTTTTGAAGATTGAATCTGATTAAGGGACACTAAAAAAGGTTAGAACCGATGCCTACTTCTCACTTCGTCGATTTTAAACAGACCAGGAGGGTAAAAGAGTTCGCGAGAGAGAGGTTGTAAGGGAAGGCGAATATTTTGCATTCCATTTCCGGAACAATTTATCGATGAAGTAAGCAACAGACAACGGTACTAATCGTTTTTAGTTCCTCTTAATCAATTACAAGCATCAAACGTTAAAAACTTGACAAAAGAATTCCGACTGAAAATTTGAGAAAAAGAGTACCCCTACCTTTCTTTCTTTCAAATTTTTGGCTCAATTTTTTAAAATGGGATCTTTATGACGAATGTATCTGATTGAGGAAAACTAAAAATGGGTCACAACAAAAGCTTGATAGCAATTTATAAACAAAAAAAAAGATAAACTAAAGCTATGCCTAGTAAAACAAACTCCTTGAATAAAAAAAATAATTAAAAAACTCTTGAAACCTTAAGTAAGTCAATAATAGTCATGAGCACAAAAGCAATAACGAGTTTTTCACTCAAGGCGAAACTTTCCCAATAAGAAAAGTTATAGGAAGAGTGATCAGGATTTAGTTGTTGGAAATGCCTACAATTAGGTGTTGTGCGATGTAATGGTGCTATGGTATGGCGGGAGGTCTATTGCAATGTGCGAGCTTAGAGCATCCTACGGAGCCATTTCATTATCGGGCGACAATTTAATTGGCGGGGCGCAGGTCATTAAGATTACGTCCGATTATATCACGCCACGAATCCCCGAGGCGAAGTCCGCCGGGCGAACTTCAACGGGCCACGGAACTTTGCGGCGACAAATTAGCTTCGAGCGACTGATCACCACGACTCCCCCGATCCTCACGTTACTCTACGACTTAACAATGCACGGACGATTCCAATCGTCTCGACGGCGACTCCAGCCCAAAAACACTCGTAAAATACCCGCTGCCAATTTTAAAGGTTGCAGATTCTAGCTGTTTGCCTTTCGTCACCAAGCGGAGCGCCAGCGCGAGACTCGGGGAACTTAATCCACGCTGTTGGATGTCGTCCATCTTCACGATGCAATAACATGTCGAACTAGGGAACAAACACGTTCTAACACAACAGAAACTAACCCTTTTTTCAGGTAACACATAATAACCTATTTTGGGTATGAACATAAAAAAAGGGGAGGGCATAATTTGGTTATTTAAACATCATTTGAGCAGCAACTATGTTTTTCAATGAAACGGTCTCGCCGAGAGCTCGTAGTTGATAAGGTTATTATCGGCTAAGGATATCTGAAAAAAAAATAATTTCGCTCTTTCCCCGTTTTACTTTCATACCTAAAACAGGGGTAAGTTACTTCAGTGTATAGGCAGGCAGTGCAACGTTTGCAACTGAAAAGTGTAGGCTCAGTAGATCACACTGATTCTTGGATTCTGAAAAATGTCACAAAGTATACTGTGCATGACGAATCTGGAAAATATTACTGATGAGACGCCGAAACGCGAGTCTTGTTTACTTACGTAAAGGAAACTTGATTTTCAGAAATAAAAAATACACTCGCTAATGATAAATGGATACCGTTTGCGTTTGAGGGATATCACTTCTAAAAATGCTTTTTGAGTTCTCAAAAAATAGATAAAGGTCTTCATAAAAATATTAATTTTAAGACGGCGATGCAAAACAAAGGCCGAAATCATGACGTAATAATTCGATCCACCGACCGGCCGCAAACTTCTAAATCGATTTAGAAATGCAGCCATGACTTTCGTCTCTGTTAATCTGACTAAGGAAGAGACCCTTGAACAATAGGCTGGGCGAAGAACGGTACGGCGCCAAAGGGTTCCGCCTACAATAAGGTCCTAATCATGAAGTAATTGACTGTGCTATTGCAACGATTCATTCACGCTTTCAGCACTATTTAAGTTCCCAAGGTACCAGTTAGTACATCGCTTTAACACCCGATTATATCGACACCTAAGTTTTACCATACTGTCAGTTTCACTTTTCACCAAATAAAGCAGAACAGGCGACAAGAAAAAGTTGCATCATCATAAACATTTTTTTAAATTTAAACTGAAACATCGGTTCAATAGAGGAGATACCTTTACTCTCGCAGATATCCATAGCTGAAAAGCTTATTGGTGATTAGGCCCAAAATCGTTCTAGTATTCAAATGACTATCGAAAAAGAACCAGAACACCCTTTCGCGCGAGAACCACGATTAGGTTGGTAGAAGTGGATATGTCTCCAGCAGGAGAAGACGGATTGGTCGGTTCAAAGTCAGAGGTGCGCCAGAGAGGGGAGGGAGGAGGGTCTCCCAACCTGACGGCTGCTCTTAGAAAGGTGTTCACACGAACTTCGGATCGGGACAGCACTGTGTTGGGTGGTTCGGAGAAAAAAGTTCGGAACTCTTCATATAAGGACCAAGGTTAGGTCACTGAAAAAAGATTCTTAATTACATTACGCAGACCTTTTAATTTCGGGCGAGATTTGCAGAAAGGGCATGAGACGTGAAATAAGTACCATCAATCGCTTGATAATTGGTGATTGTGTCTTTTGTTGGACCAAACGGGAACACTCCAGTTTACATCATGCATCGACTCGTTACCCTCCAGCGATGGAGATGCCTAGAAAATCGCATGTCGATCCAAATTGGTTGATGAAGGTGTTGGCAGAGCGGAAAAGAGCCAGCCCGAGACCTTACTGCGGTCACTAGCTCAAGAGCTGGCGACACATGCGCTTAACATTCTCACTCAGAGGAGATGCTAGAAGTCATGGAAGAACGGAGACCCACCTCTCGGGAGAAGTCGTCTCAGACAACGTGCGACTGACCTTCCCAAAACTATACTAACCTCATCGCCAATCCAAGCAACACTGAACCTCACCTGAAACTTTCCCGAGGCCAATATGTCGCATTCATTATCGTACTGTCTCCAAAGATGACAAAGAGCGTTATCTCAAGAGGTTATGTAAGTCCTGTCGTCTTGTTTAATTTAAGCGCGTTTCTTTTGTTGTTATTGTGGGTGGTCTTGCGGTCGTAATTGATCAAACGGATCAGATGATTGACATGAATGTTTTAGTTTTTCTTTTTAAAGGAAATCCATCCGAAAGACGACACGGTCGAACGTATCGGGGACGTTCAAGAGAGGACTTGCATCTCGGCAAACAGTTGCATCGGCGGTGCATCGGCACTGCATGCAACCTTCGAAAGCGCACGAAATGCAAGGCGAGCACTGCATTCCGGCCGCGCAATGCTCAAACACGGGAAAAGTTTGTAAGGTTAGAGAAGGACTTGCCTCTTGAGGTCCTTAGTTACTCACTAAACCAGACCTCACCTTCCAAAGTGTAATTTAATCCTATCTACCTAAAATGTTACTAACAAACGCCGACCTTAAAAAAATAAAAATAAAAAACTTCCATAGCCAAGTTATCGGTACATACGGAACATAAAATAAATGTTCTTCAAATTGGTGCAATAGACAAGTACTAGACACTATAGACATAATACTAACTACACATCTATGAATTCTCCTTAAACTAATTTCCATCCTTCCTCGTGCCAACTTCTGCTTTCAAAATGTTGATTTTTAAAAAGGAACATTTTTACACTTTTTTCTGAATTTTTTTTTCTGAATGGCGAACGAATTTATTAAAAGCAACGCATCCTTGCTGAATCCCAAATATTTAAGATACGAAGAAACCTCCCCATGAACCTATAAGACGGCAAAATAAATGGTTTGTTGCTCGGAATATACACCGCCGATTTTTTCCAACAGGAGCGGCAAAGTTTAAAAAGGGTTTAAGTTACCGGAATCCGGCCTTCTTCTGGAAGCGCGTCTCGAAAAACAACAGCGAAGCTTCTCGCGTTTATTTGAACAAACGTGTGCGTGCGGTTGGTCCATAGAGTGACGATGTTTACATAACAAACAATCTTTTAAGATTCAGTAAGATACTCTCAACACGATAAGAACAATTTAAGTCCCGGAGGAGTCTTGTTTAGAGAAGGAACTGTGTTAGTGTGCCACATAAAATTGATACACGTAGCTGTTGGAGACACTGAAGGAAGTGTGGATTGTTGGGATGTTCGGGAAACTTGCGCAAAGTGTTCCGTCGTAGATGAGGCGATACGTTAAAGATTGGAATGCTCAGCATTTAAGTCTCGGTGGAATTATCTTTACAAACTGCCCGGTTTTACTTCCTGAGCTGATTTTCATATGCGAAAAGGAACGGAAGTTTGACTTTGTCAGATACAAAACAATGACGACCAAACGTTTGATATCAAAACGTCCCAAACATCTTCTACCAATTCTTCGACAACATACTTTAGCATCCTATTACAATATGTTGGATTTCATGTGGTTATTCCACTTTTATTAGTAGCTCATGATGAGATTTGATGACACCCATTCTTAAGCATATTCTAGGAAAGGGTGATATGTTCTTCGACGCACGAAAGCTGTCCCACACAAGGTTAGATTTTTTTCAGAAGTTCAATTGGAATAGATGTGTGGTATTCAATTAGGTCGAGTAAGAAGGGGTTAGGCTACGTAAGACTTGAAAAGCCTCCATAGGGGTTGTTAAAAGGCAAGGTTAGGGAAAGTAGGGTAAGTTACGCAACTCCATGTTTACGGGCGATTTTGTGCCACATTTCGAGATGTTACTGCACTGTAGAGTGGGCCGAAGAAGAGTGATGGACTCACCTTAGAATTCCGAATCCACTCGTAATACGACACCAGTCATTATATTTAATGCTGTTCTGATGTTTAATGTTCAATATATCTCGAAACGAATCGATACTTCCGTTTCGGATTAAATTGGCTTCGGTTGACACTTTTCAGCCCACGAAAATCATCTAATATCTGTCCATTTCCACACCAAACTAAAACTCTATTTTGGTATACAAACGTTTTCGGCAGTCAGAGAGCAAGGCTCTCATTCAGCGCCCACCGCCAACTTTGCTAAAAACAAATTGTAGATCATGCGAAGGTTGAACCAAAATTTAATTACTACAATCTTCAAACAATGGTTAGGTGTGATAATTAGTATGAATCGGTCATTAAAAACGATAATGCGCGACCTGTTTAAATTTATGCTAAATTATCTGGCTTTTATTGTCCTTTAGGTACTAGTTCTTTCAAATTGTCATGGTGCTGAATAAAAAGTTCCTGCATTATGTTTAACCAACGCCCAGAGATGCCGTTCGGAAACAGAAAAAAATATTTTAGAGACTCTTCTCAATTCAGCATTGTCACAATTTAAAAAATATCATCCCTTTGGAAACCTGTAATCTAATAATTTAGGCATTTTCGAAAACTTCAAATTGCGTATTTTAGTGGGAAAAATTCTTCCAATTTCTCTTGAGCTAAATTTCACTCCTAATACTTCGGGTTGTTATGGATTAAGTTTCCCACACGCATCTCTGATCGATTTTCTCCTCGAATGGAGAGGATTGTGTAATGTTCTGAATGAATAAATTCATAGTGCCCCTTATTTTCTATCGAGATGCGCGGAATGATAAAGAATTGTGCAAGGAAGATGAGTATTAGGGTTTCTTTCGAAAACCCTGCTCCGGTTTTTGGCACACTTTCGTTGCAGCGGAGTGAATCAATATTTAATCAGACTTTCGCGCTGGAAGCAAAGGGAAGCGCAGACCTCCCAAAGCGCACCGCCATCGGTGTCCCACCACTCCAAGGTGTCCCAAACATCGGGCGGTGGGCGTGGGCCCATTGGACCCATCGACGTCGCAAATACCTAACAAATAAAAGAACTCCGATCGGTACGCGTTGCGTTGCAGCGCAGCCGGGGTCGGAGAGGGGTCACTCGTTCGTCTGGTGCCAACAAACACCCGATAATGTTGATAAATTGATAACAATCAATTGACTTGCATCGCCGCGCCGCTCGGAATTCACGCATGGATACTTTTCACCACCAAGGATATATTTTCCAACCGATCAGTGCTACGTACCACGCAAGTTCATTGTGATCAAACAAACGTCCTGGACTTTATAAAGCTAATATCTGAGAACGTTTGTTAGTGTTAAGGTTCAGACTAATGTTTGGTTAGATAACGTAATTTTTTTAGTTGGACGTTCAGAAAAGAAAGATTATGTCGATTACTTTAACCCAAAAAAGTGTAAAAGGAGTTAAATTTAGCTAAGGAGAAACGATTCTGGAACGATTCTACTCCCACTAAAATACGCAGTTTTAAGCTTTGAAAAATACCTAACTTATTAAGTTCCAGGTTTATGGAGGGTTGATGTTTTTTAAATTGCGACAATGCTGAACAGAAAATAATCTCTGAAATAAAAATTTCTGTTTCCGAACGGCATCGCTGGGCGATAGTGGGTGAACACACTACCGCCCAGCGATGCCGTTCGGCAACAGAAAAACATATTTTAGAGGCTCTTTTCAGTTCAGTATTGTCATAATTAAAAAAATATCGCCCCTCTGAAAGCCTGAAAATTAATTATTTAGGCATTTTTCAAAGGTTAAAATTGCGTAATATAATGGGGAAAATCATTTTAATTTTTCTTAAGCTGAATTTCTTTCCAAATACTTTGGGCTGTTATGGGTTAAGTAAGGTTCCGTTGAGGGAGGTTTCGGGAAAAGTTATAGTCAGGAGTTACAGGAAGTTTGGTTGCGTTCAAATGAGGTTACGGGGAATTTATTCTGGAGGGTAAGTTAAGTTTACAAACTGTTAAAAATGTGAGATTGAGAGCGAAAAGAAACAAAATACAAGTTTGGTTCTGAAAGTACACAGTCCTGGAATATCTTTCACTCCTCAGTTCATGACTAATCTATGCACAACCTGAATGTCTCCCTCCCCCGAATACAGCAGCACTTCGCGGCCGCTCTTGAAGTAGCATTTTCGTTGCGGACTGTTGGTACAATTCTGAGGGTGTTTTCTGAACCAACAAGCACTGTTGCAAGCCCGAATTGCAGTCAACGAAAATCAACAGTGCGGGGCCGGCCAAGTGTTTGTGGATCATTCCTCCAGTCATCCTGCAGTTGCTCGTCGTCCGTCTCCGTCGCTCTGCAGGGACACACATCGCTCTATCTCTCTCTGATCGGCTTGAATATGTTAATCACATTTGTAGGACGGACGCATAGGAGCCACAAAGAATTTATTAAAGTCGCTAGTCACTTTTGGTCGACGGGACCGACCGACGCCGCGATGGCCGGACCAAATTTCAGACAATTTACTCCCCATTAACTCGATTCGCTCACGAGGGGGCATCAACGTTCAAATTTAGGTTTTCCAATGTAAATTTCGTAATCGTATACTTAAGTTTCAATATTTTGCCAAAAATGCCAGCAATATTTCTTTTTTCAGAGACAAGGATTACACTGGACTTTAACCAATAAGAGTTCACCTTGTCAAACCCCAGACATATCTACTCGAAGCTCTTCTGCGAATTTCCGGGTAACACGTACGTTTTCCTCAGTCTCAGGAAAATCTTACGTAGTATGAATTGTTGGTACGTATGTCTACGTTATAATCTTAAAGTCTAGAACTTTAAGACGGCCAACACTATAAATTTCAATCAGTAAAAGTCTCTGCGATTCAGTGAAAGTTCACTGAATTCGTCAATATAGAACCTCTGAATTTTTTCATTGATTGAATTAAATTGATTGAAGTGCAGTACATTTTCACTGAATCTCAGAAACTCTCACTGATTTAAATATAGAGTGAAAAAAGATTGGAATGATGTAGGCCTTAAAATATGTGACAATATTACGATTTCTCTAAGAAAAAAATCAATACCTAAAGAAAACTTTTGCTGCACTCGGGTATTTTTTAGTAAAAATGTCGATTTTATAACTGCAATTTTTTCGAATTCGGAGAAGACCACTGGATTCAGACACCTTTGAGCCATTTCTCATCACGTTTCTTTCCACCGTCAAAACAAAGCCCGAAAATCCGCCCAAAATCATATGTGACTCGCATCTTGCTAACAAACGGTTCCTTCCGCGAGCTTGACAATGGCTCTCGCGTTTTTAAGCCGAGAGGTTGCTTCGTGGAAGCACGTAGTCAGCGGGTACTTAGGTACCCGTGGCGCGCAAGGCGGCCCCGCGCCGCGGTACCCGACGCCGCGCTGCCCACAGGACCTGGGGCTTTACCCGCCAAAGAAACGCTTTTCGGGGAATCGAACGCACTTTAACCGGAACTAGCAGCACGTCTCTTTTCTACGAACTTAGACAAGAGTTACTAATTCTATTTTGACGGGTTGTCAATTTTGAAACCAAGATGTCTTGAATAATCCGTTGATTAATCAGGTACTATACTGTTCAGGTGGAAGCCGCGTTATGGACTTCGAGAATTTCTGTTAAAATTTGTTTTAATGTGAATTCGAGAGCGAGACGTAAACCCTATTCACGCAAAATCACTTTCTGCATTTTAGTAACTTTGTTTTTTTTTTAATTTCACTCATTGTCAGCCACTTGAAAAAAAAAGATGAAAAAAGATTTAAAAAATATCAGGAGAGCAGTGAAAATCTTATTAAAAAAACATTAATCGATGTAAAAGTTCAACGCACATTACATTTAATACGACAAAGTTCCTGCAATGCAGGTGATTAGGCCCAAAAGTTAGATCTTCTCAATGCCTTGCTAAGAGAATAAATAGTTTTCCTCGAACTATTCTGATCTTGTCCCTAAAAGATACATGCTTTCATTTTGAAGGCAAGTTTTTCTTTGTGCACATAATGAGGGTGTCTTGATTTCGTAATACGGGTAGCTGTCATAAGCGCCAAAAACCACAAGCACCAACGCCGCAAGCGCCAATCCGTAACCGCCAAACGAGAAAAGTCGCAAACGCCAAAGGTCTTAACCGCAATACTAACCTAGCCTAATCTAACTTAACCTCACTGAACCTAACCTAACTTTACCTAACCTAACCTACACGAGCTTTGGCGTTTGCGACTTTCTCGTTTGGCGGTTTCGGACTGGCGCTTGCGGCGTTGGCGCTTGTGGTTTTTGGCGCTATCGAATGCCTCCCCGTAATACCACGTTTTTCATTATTCCGTGTAGCGTATAGCGATTAAACCAAATTTCTTAAAAAGAACTAGACGTCAATATGTTACTTTACAGAGTCTCATTTTACTAGGGTAAGCGGGGTCTCTGAAAAAAGTTGCATTGTACATATTCCTGTTGACAAAACGAATTCCGCAGTCATTGTGGTCTATGTCAACAGAAGCCACGTGCGTAGCACAGAACCGTTTTGATTGCAAAATCCAATTTTTCATCGATTGTCGCTCTCTCCCTCTCTTTCGGGCCAATGACAAGCTAAGACGGAGATGACATATTCGTCCCGCGCATCTCGTATCGATATCCGTCGAAGGTGTCCCGCCAACGTCACGGGACGGGTGTCCCGCCGACGGGACCCGTGTCCCGACGTTACACGGACGGACGGAGCTATTGTCACACCTTGTCGTAACGTATTGCACCCAGTGTTTGTTCTTTGGGACCGTCTGGCCCTGATGTTCGATGATGTCTCGGATGATAGCGTGGATGATTTTGCTGAATGCATGATGATACTCCGCTTTCGGATGATTCTTTTTGTGTTTTCGTTCAAGGATGCGATAACTGCATAGATTGTAGATTGCCAAACATATTTTTGTGCTACAAACAAAAAAAAAAGAAAAAAATCCACTCGCCTGAAAAAAATATTGTGCCCATGCATACGCCCTAGGTACAGTAAAAAAAAACGCCGTTTTGGGGACGCTATACCTGTTTTGGGTGAGAAATCAAAACAGGGATGGTGCGTATTTTGGTTATTTTTATGGTTGGCCTATGTTCAGCCATATCAATCAAAAGGTCTTGAAGAGAGCTTTCCATTGATGTGGCTCAACATGGGTGTATGTTGAAAAATTACGAAGATACGCATTAACTCCCCTTTCGTTTCATACCCAAAACAGGTATAGCATTCCCCAAAACGAGGATTTTGTTTTCACTGTGTACATACTAAAAACATAATCTACATAGCAACGTGAGCAAAGATTAAAAAATCAGTGGGAAAAAGAAAAAAAAAAACACGAAATGTACGTTGGTTGGCCAACTCTTAACTCACGTAAATTTCTCACTTACAGCAAAATCAGGTACCATTAAGAGTCTCCTTAATCAGGTCCGCGTACCGCGCCTATCACTTCAAGTCCATTCCGACCCTAAATACATAATAATAACAGCGATTTGATTGAGAGCTACCAGTGGTGCAAAAAGCCTTTTCGGCGGATGATTTCACACGTTTGCACGTCCGATCGGGCGTTTCACGCGGACCTCTTCGTCCGCTTCACACAACGCCGCACCGGTTCCGTTTGAGTCTCGCCATCGGCGCCGTAATTAAGGGTGTTCAGGTGAACAAAGCTTTGTGCAGCGTTTACTTGATGAATGCCATTATGTCTCTTTATGCCGACATATTAATCATAACACTTTGGTAATTGCTCGCAGCGTGGAATATCATTTTTCAAGAATGGGATGCGGACCTACGCAGAGTTCACACCGTTTGTGATTCCGATTGGGTTCCTCCGACTTGAACCATCCGATCTCACGAATGCGCCCTCAAACTAACCTATGTACGCTTCGCATTAGAATATGGCTAGGTGATCTCTTTAGACCCTAACCGCCGCGTCTACTCGTTTTGTGCATTTTTTTCCACAGTAAAAACGTTTTGAGAAATGCTATACCTGTTTTGGGTGTGAAACCAATACGGGGGTGGTACGTATTTTGGTTACTTTTCAAGATACACCTATGTCCAGCCATATCATTCAAAATGTCTCGGCGAACGCTTTCCATTGATGTGGCTGAACATAGGTCTGTGTTGAAAAATTACCAAAATACTCACTACTCCCGTTTTAATTTCATACCCAAAACAGGTATATCATTTCCCAAAACGGGGGGTTTATTTTTACTGTGTTTTCCGGGTGAATTGAAATTTATATTGCATCTCTACACAAAGCAACATAATATTTTTTAAGGTAAATAAAAACCTAGGTTATGTTAGATTAAGCCTAATAGAAACCTACGTTAACTTACAACATTAGATTAGGTCTCTCAAAACCCTAGACTATAATTTAGGTTAAGTCTCAAAAGTTAGGCCAAGGTAAGCTATACATTTACGAGTAACGAAAAGAATAAGTCGCAACAACAAAATATTTTACTGTCCCTATGTGAGTTTGACGTAGAGAAAGAGTATGGGAAGTTCCCGTTCGTCGTAAAAGGTTCAAAGGTAAAATGAAAAGGCAAAGCAAGCAATTCGGTTGGTGTTTTCGACACGCGGCACTGCGAGGCGATGAAGTTGTCTGTAGGGGAGAGGTGATAGTGTTCACGAGCTCGTGAGTAAATAGTGTATCGGTGAGATGCATCTAAACACAGGAATGCTGCATGACTCTTTGTGCCAAAGGCGAGCCAAGCTAAGCCAAAGGGGAGCCACAGGCGAGCCAGAGGTGGGGCTCCGTCGTGATTTGGGTCTGCACAAGGTGTTGACGAAAGATTACGGTGAAATGGTCGAATAGACGTGGCGACAACGTCTCGGCAGAAGAGACACGTTTATTAGACGGTTGACACGCGGTATAAGATAACGTATCGACATCATGTGGAGATTCTTATGCCACCGTAGAAACCTATCGGAAGAGCGGTGGAACATACTAACGTAAGAATGAGATACCCCCCCATATAAAACCAGGTTTGGTAAACCTACATGAACCTCTCGTAACGTAATAACAAAATCTCAGGAGGATTCTAGTGACGATATAATGGGGGGCATCCGGTAGCGCCAAAAACCACAAGCGCCAACGCCGCAAGCGCCAGTCCGTAACCTCCAAACGAGAAAAGTCGCAAACGCCAAAGTTCGTATAGGTTAGGTCAAGTTAGGTTATGCTATGTTAGGTTAGGTTAAGTTAGGTTAGGTAAGTATTGCGGTTAAGACCTTCGGCGTCAGTATTGTCACTATTTAAAAATATATCACCCCTCTGGAAACCTGATATATAATAATTTAGGCAGTTTCCAAAGCTTACAATGGCGTATTTTAGTGGAAATAATCGTTCTAATTTCTCTTAAGCTAAATTTCACTCCAAATACTTTGGATTATTATAGGTTATGATGACGTAGAAAGATCTCCCAGCGTCGCTTAACCTCGCCGTAATCAACTTACTATAACCTGATATTACCTATACAAACTGACGTGACATCGCTAACTCCGACTCAAGGCTACCGAGCCTGAGCCAAGCCTAACTATACCTCCAAGAAGCAAGCAGTATCTTCGCGTCGATTAGATGCTCTGTGCCTCTTTTTCAGTTCGCTCCGCTCTGAGCGACGAAAGGTTGGACACAGTGAAATTCCTCCTTTGAGATTTCAAGAACATCCGGCATCGTCAGCACCTCAGACCTGGTGAAAAATTGATCGTTCATTTTTCAGACAAGTAGTTATGTTTGAACGCAGAGCAGTGCGGCAGGCGAAGGTGAAGGAAGGTGCGTCGTCAAAGTATCGGTACCGCATAATGCCCTCAGTGATGAGTCCGGAGGGAAAGTTGCGACGGGTACTTGACAATACCCGCTGTTTATGGGCACAACACGGTGCGGACGGCTACTCAAGAATGTCTCGTTTAGCTTAAGGCAAACAAGTTGAATCCGTCAAAACACGCGGACTTGAGGTATTTCAGCGAGCTGAAATGCATTGCCCTTCCAATCGATACTAAAACCGTTTTCATTTGATTCTAGTTTCCGTCCGAAAGGTCACTGCCTTAACAGTCTACGGTAGAGACAGCAAAATATGATGGTTCAAAAAGGCGGGATTTTCTAAAAAAACAAAGCGTGTTGGTATGAGTTCTGCGAAAACCAGTCTCCAAACCTAGATTTTTAGTGAATGTTGGCTGAAGAATACGCCTGTATTTTTTTTAATCGACATCAGCAATTTTAATGACTGACTGCACTTAAACAAATCAACATTTTTCTACGATAAGTTGGCTTTTTTTTTTCAAGCCTTCTTTGACGAACTGATTTGTGAAGAAGGGAAACAGAAAAACATAGGGATAAGAATAGGTTCCAAGCCATCCTCGAAATCTTTTCAAACAAATTCAAATCCAGCCCTTTCAGCCTTAAATAGGAATCCTATTAACGTTTCAACAGAATCATTATCTGATCCCCGTACACAGTATAAAAACAACAAAGAACACTTGTTTTGGCGAATGCTACATCTGTTTTGGGTAGTATGAGAAACTAAAACGGGGGTTTCAGTTTCTCATACTACCCCGGGGGTTTTAGTTTACCCAAAATTTTGGTAATTTTACAACATACACCGATGTTCAGCCACATCAATGAAAATCTCTCGCCGAGGCCTTTTGAATGATACGGCTGAACATAGGTCTATCTTAAAAACTAACTAAAATACGTACTACCCCCATTTTAGTTTTACACCCAGTATTCCCTAAAACGGATGTTTTCACTATGAAGGGATTCGAAGAAATAATTGACACTGTACTCCTACATAATTTCCCCAGAATCCCCATCGAATACGTTTAGTGATCTCAACCCAATTCCCACAGAATCTTCAAGGTCCCAGGCGGGGATTGATCTTGTAACCCTGCTACCTGACAAAACGCGAAAATGTGCAGCTTTAGCTTCAAGAAGGATTACTCTGATGATCGATTCTTAGCGCAACAATCCCCGTAATTAGAGGGCGCTGGTGTCGAGGCGCATTGTTAGCCTGCCTTGCCGCCTTTTGCCGTTTTGATTGTCAGTATTACTCCTATTGATATCGCTCCGTTAATTGCGGGCTACTGGTAGCTCTACTGGTGAGGACCGCTGCTGGACCTCGCGCTACAAAATAGCCAGGCTATTGGGACTATTGAGTACCGGCTAGTAAATAGGAGTGGAATGTGATAGTAATGAGGGTAAGGCTCATTACACTTGCGCGCTACCAGGACGCCCTTGCTACTTGTAAGTACTTGTTTCCATTGTTGCGCGCACAAGCGCCATTACGTACCGCGTACCTTCGATGCTATGAGTGGGAGTTTGACAAATGGACTAGGTGTATCATTTTTGAATGGGTCATATTATTGTTTAGCTTTTTTGCTCGAGTTGCTAGCGACTAAATAGCGGCAAAACAATTTTTAATCGTTACTAATAGGGCCTTTGAACGTTGTCTACTGCTGCTAATGAACGTGTATTTTTTTACACTCTAAATCTGAAACAGTGAATTTTCACTGAATCCCGGTGACTTTCACTGTTTCAGATTTAGAGAGTAAAATGACTTTAATTCATTGAAGTATTGTCGTATACCGCCCGGTATGCGACAAAGTTTTAGATAATCCTTGAAAAGATTAGAGGATACAGTTGATATACCGACGTTGAGGTAAATCATATCGTTGCGACTAAAAAAAGTATTCTACACATTGTCGCTTTTCAAGAGAGTTCATAAGAAAAATCAATTTTAATGGCATGGCATAACACTAGCGGCAATTTTGAACGACCATTTACAATAGACCATGCTTACAATAAAAAATCCATTTCTGGACACTTAAAAACCTTGAAAACTCCCATAGTGCTTTACAAGGACCCCTAAAACATACCAAAGTATAATCCAAACTTTTTGCGAGATTTCATGTGACTACGGCGCCCTAAGGAAACTCCATATTACACCAAAACGAGCCCTGAAACCACCCCCATTACACCACAGAAAGCCTCAAGCACGGAAAAAAAAGTTTTGTTGTACCAACAAAGTCATTTGTTAAAATAGGGATAAAAAAATATTTTGTTACAACAACAAAATGTTTTGTTCTATCAACCAAACGTTTGGTTAATGCAGCAAAATATTTGGTTGAAGCAACAAAAAATTCATTTGTTGTCCCTAATTTTGTTGCCGTAACAAAGCCATTTTTTCCGCGATCACCGATCCCAAAAATATACCGAAAGATGAAGAGTCCCGATCACAAAAGAGCCTAGAAAAGGAACTGCATGTACCTCATTGAGAGTCCTCATATAACCCTCACCAACCCCATAAAGAGCCTTACAGGACGCAGAAGTACCTTAAAGTCTTACCCGGATGGAACTAATACAGAGCCCCTATAATCTCCCCTCCAAAAAAATTAAAACTTAAAAGACCCTAAAATGCTTGGAAGGACAGGGAATACCTCCGAATTCCTTCGAAAGACAGGGAAGGACGGAGAAGAAGGCAGTCTGTCTTCCAATCAATCAGATTGACGGTGTGCTGAACGGGACGGCGCGGCGGCTTCACTGCGGACTTGCAGGCTCCGCCTATTTTGATACATTGTTGGCGGCGGCGGCGGCGCGGCGGCGGCGGCACACATTCGGTCCGCGCCAGCTTTGCCAACTGTCCTTACAGTTCGTTATCTTTTTACATTAGGCCTAATCACATTTGAAATTCCGCTAAAGCCTTGCTGTCATGTTTAACCTGTGTCGTGTTTCCAATTTAATTATTTGCAAATATTTTTTTTCATTTATGTATTTAATTTTTTGTATTTATTTTACTAATATTTTTGAGGCACTAATTTTACGTGTTTTTTTTAAAAAAGAAAAAATAGGTTACATCATTTTTATTAAGCCTTTTTGATGTTTTAAAACTATTGAAATAATTCATCAATACACACAAAGAACTAGAAAATTTTGTTTTAGTAATATGCACCAAAGTCATATTTTTAAGGTTCTTTTTTGCTCATTGTAAACCATGTGATTTGGCAACAGATTGATTGATAACTAGTTTTGAAATCAATTTTCATAAAATTTAAAGCTGACCAGTTTAATTAATAAAAACAGCATTTATCAGCAAAATTTAACTTTTTCAAAAATTTTAAGGTATACATTCAAATCTGATTTATTGCGTACAAAATAGCATTTTTAAGCAAATACATTTCGCAATATTTTGAAAACCCTTTTTGGCTTACATTTCTTTTTTCCCCCACTTAATTTTGAGGCAAATAATAAACATCTTATTCCACAGTAAAGAGTGAGGTATACGTGCTTCATATACCGGTATTTCCTGTGTTATGGTTCACGTCTGCTAAGGCGACGATGGGGTCTATGGAGGACGAACCAAAGAAGTCGAGATAAACAAAGGTAGTCCCGTCCCCATCGAAAGTACATTCCTCAGCGATCGGAGGCGGTCCGGGGAGCTCTACTCTCTTCTTGACAAGCCTGAGCCACCAATTGTTGCAAAAGACAAAAGGGCCATCAGCGGGCGGCGCGACGCCCGGATTCGAACCGCGGACCCCGGACTCCGCCCCGACAACAACTGACGCACAGCTCGCGTTTTCGCGCGCGACGCGTTCCGTTCAGGAACTCCGAAACGCCCTGTATATTGTGCGTCGGCCTGACGGGACGACGGACGGGGGCATCAAGGTCCAAGGGCAGTCTGGGATGCGGACGGGGAATTTCCGAGTTGACACGATTGACAAGTGTGCCTTCGTTTGTCATGACGAGTCTCAAAAGATGATACGCAAAATATAATAAAGTAACAGATTTGGGCCCAAGACAGTAAAAACAAAACCCCGTTTTGGGGAATGCTATACTGTTCTAGGTGTGAAAACAAAACGGAGGTTGAACGTATTTTTGTTATTTTTTAAGAAACGCATATGTTCAGCCATATCATTCAAAAGGCCTCGGCGAGAGCTTTCCATTGATGTGGCTGAACATCGGTCTATCTTGAGAAATAAGGGACTCATGCGTATTTTTGTTATTTTTCAAGATAGGCCTATGTTCAGCCATATCATTCAAAAGGCCTCGGCGAGAGCATTCCATTGATGTGGCTGAACATCGGTCTATGTTAAAAAAATTACCAAAATACGCACTACCCCGTTTCAGTTTCATACCCAAAACAGGTAAAGCATTACCCCAAACTGAGGTTGTTGCTGTGAAGAAGTGAATATAATTAGTAAACCAAGAAAGTCCATTTGGTCAAATGGAAACAACTCTTTTTACCTTCAAAGTTGGAAAAACGCCGCTGGACAAACACGAACGTTGCGTTTGCTTAGAAACCGAGAGTGTGATTGGTGCAAATCAACACCCTTTGAAATGAACAAATACGCGTTTTTATTGGCGAATTGCAGCGTTAGTTTACGCGTTTTATTGTGTTTATCCCCCCGCCACGTGGTTTTCTCGAGTCAGTATATAAACAGAGCCAGTCAATATGTTCAGTTTGCCTTTTTTATCATTTCATCTTGTATTCAAATGGAATGAAGCACTTCCTCATGCAGTACCTCCCTATCGCCAAGCTTTTAAAATCCGCACTGAGTAACCGCATAACACTGACAATGAGAAAGAAGCCTATTACAGTAGATTTGATGCATTTTATCCTGATTGATTGTCCACGGCCCACAGATATTCATTCACTCAAATGCGAAATTCTCTACATCATTTTCGAATTTAAAAGTAAACGTGGGATCCCAATCTTTACTTTAAACTTAAAAACAAGAATTTTCAATAATAGCATGTTTCACAATATTGTGTAGGCCTAATAGATGTCTAAAAATAAAGACATAATATGAAAAACTTTTTTTACGCGAATCTCATATTTTAATAAATACTTCGAGTGATAAGATGATATCTTTCAAAACATCCGAATTGGGAAGATAACCTATAATTTTGTTCAAAACGTATTAGATTTTTTTTTCATTCTATTCTCGTTTTCGACAGACAGGGCTTCGACGATTATTGATAGGTGGATGTAGGTTGATTAGTTCATTTCAAATGAGGTTAGCCAGATGAGACTCGGTCGAATTAAGAGTAAAGTTTTTGGTAAATCAGTGGAAGGGTTGTTGAAGTCAGGTTACGTGATGTTAGGACTGATCATGTTTGAGATGAATGAGGTAAGACAATATTGCGTAACAAAAGAAAAAAAAGTCCTCCGGAACATTTTTAATACAATGCATTTAAATTCTCGTTCAATCCATTTCCTACACAAATTTCTAATTGTAGTTATATTGTTTAAGTTGCAACTCTAGTAATAGTCACAATAGTGCACAAAGAAAAAACACTCTAAATTTGCATCAGTGAAAGTGTCTGAGATGCAGTTAATTTTTACTGAATCTCAGAGACTTTTTACTGATTCAAATTTAGAGTGAAACACCACCTGTCAGAGTTCCAGTAATGTAGAATACCTGTAGGTACCAGTCAGGAACATATGGTTTTCTGCAGGGTAGTTCGTCTTTGTCACAGTTTTAACGATCTTAACGGGTGCGTGGCGAGGTGAGATCTAGTGGTAACGCAGTATCGTGTGAAAGTCGCAGCTCAGCCCCCAACTCGGGACGCAATCACCACCTGGGTAATCAGATTCAGCGGGGAAAACAATGGGCGCCAGCCAGCCAATGAGGAAAGCGATCCAATCCGAGTGGAGCTAAGCGACCGTCAGTCCGTGCATAAACATTGCATCGGCTCGCTTAGCGTCACTTATCGACTCAAATATCATTACTCACCTAAGTGGTGGTGTGCTCCACTCGATTCACATCACTTACTTCATTTCGCATGTGGAATTATGGATGATCTTGAAAACCCTCACAAAGATGAGCAAGAAGGGTCGTTGCTTTACATATTATTGGTATTCGTATTGGGAAAAAAAATCAAAAACATGCCTGCGTATGTATGAAAATTTTTGGAAAAAAAAACCCTGCAAATTAAAGAAAATATTTGGTTGCAGTTTGATTGATATTGTCGAAGGGACAGGAACTCATAAATAAAAAAATGAAATAAAAAAGATGAATCTTTTTTACAACATGTTTGTGACAGTGTATGAGGTGGGAACTTTTTATAACGTTTTCCTTTTCAGATGAGGGCAAAATATTTTTTTTGTTTAAAAAAAACAAAAAAAAAAAAACTTGCCGTATTACCTAAAAAAAAAAATGATAAAAGTTAATTTGGGGAACCCGGGATTGAGTTTATAATCTCTAAAGTACAATTTTAGCGAAGTGG
>Ga0058701_10000826_pt1 | contig 21014 bp, 17 predicted proteins | sample AgamicOrMae_FD_97039 | JGI IMG/M metagenome (GOLD analysis project Ga0058701, IMG submission 97039) | Agave microbial communities from Guanajuato, Mexico - Or.Ma.e | ecosystem: Host-associated > Plants > Phyllosphere > Phylloplane/Leaf | place: Guanajuato, Mexico | collected 2012-06-04 | reverse complement strand
GCATTAGAGAGTGTGTGCATGCGAGCTGGCTCATTCAAAACGGTGTTTCTGCTTCTGGATTTGCTGCTGCCTCAGAGTGGCCATTTTTGGCTCCTCTGTCACTTGTTTCCTCTGGACTTTTCACTAAAGCGTCGCATTACAGGACAGCAGCCACTTGCTCTAAGGGGCGGTGGGCGAACTGCCAAGTGAACAAGATAGCGAGAGCGGAAGAGTGGCTCAGTTTCAGTTTGCAGCGGCAATCCAATTCTGGGCTGTGGGCGACACTCGCTGGAGCATGGCGGCCCCGTTGCATTGCACGACAGTTGGGCGGCCCAGTTTGGAGCTGCGGCAAACAGTAGCAGCACAAGTGGGCGCCAAATTTGCCCAATTGGAGGCGGAGGAACAGTTGTCAAAGCCCCAAAGGCCGCTGACCAGAGGCGAGCAGCACGCGCCAGCCGGCCCATGTAATGGATCGGGCGGGCCCGGCAACTAGAGGCTCGCTTTGGCCAGCTCGGCAGGCGTTGGCCCAACAGGCGAGACAGACGGGCGGCCAGTTGGAGGGCCAGCCAAGCACCATCTGTCAACTGGACACCAGCGCGCTCGACAGTACAGCCGCCAAGTTGGGCCAGGCTGCTGGGCTGGTGTGTGCGGGCTATCTGGTGGGCTGGCCCCAGTGGCAAACGGTGATCAGGGCGCCGTTTCTGGAGCGCTGAAAATGGTGGCCCCGCCGAATGGACTTGGGCGTTCGTTCAGCCATATGTTGGGGCGGCGGTGGCGCTGAATGGGCGCCGGCAAAAAGGAGAGCAGTTTGAATGGTGCTGGTGGTGGCCCACAACAGACAGACCAGACGCATTGGACTGGATCGCATTGCATTGGCTTTGGCGCGTTGCATGCAGTGTGCGCTGGGCTGCGGGCGCACGCAGAGGCCCAGCGGCGAACAACGCGCACAGACGCATTCAACAGTATTGCCAAGCGCTGGCTTGCCTACTTCGACACCTACTGTTGTTTGCTGGCACACGCCCGAACGCGTGCCACTGCCAATGGACAGCCAATGGGCCGCCGCCGGCTGGCCAAGCAACAATTCCAAACGGAGCATCTGTCTCTCGGCGCTCAGTGGGCCAACACAATCGAGCTTTGGCCCAAATGCGTGGCCCACACCATTGGGGCACCATTGGCACACCGCTCGCCCGCTCGGCCACGCCACACGACGGCCACACGACAGCCGGCCCAACTTCGACTTGGGCTCCTCTGTGGGCCGCTCTCGGCCGGCCCCCTCGGGCTGGGCCTGCTGTTTGCAAGCCGCTGGAATGATCAAAGAGAGGCAAGCAGGCAAGCAAAAAAATACGTGCCATGGCTGCATGTATGAAAAGCAGCGCGTGCCGCCGCCGCCGCCCCTCAGCACTGGTCAGCAACTGACGCCCCCGAGCAGAGGGCCAGTTACGATCAGCTGGCGGCTGAAGTGGTGGACTGCTGTCTGCCTGCCTGCTTGCTTGCTTGCCTGCCTGTATTTAGGCTTGACCAGTCCAATTGTGATTGTTGCTCTGCGGGCCCCTTTTTTTTCTCCTCCGTGCCGAGCATCTGGCGCTCCGAACGCACTCATTAACATTCTGCCGCCAACCTGGCACGAGCCAAGTCAGTTCCAAACACGCGCCAGCATCCACCTCTCTCTCTCTCTCTCTCTTCCCTGCAGGCCCAGTCCAAACCTAGTGATGCCTGTTGCATGCGCGCATATCTAGCCATCTGTCTGCCGTGATTTAGCTTGATTGCCCGCCGCACTCCAACCGTCTGGCCGCTTGACCATCGGCGCGGGCTCACCACCAGCAGAAGCAGTAGAAGCACCACCAGAAGCACAAGGTGAACCAGTGGGCCAGAGATGATGGCCAGTTGGCCGCAACCAGACGCTCAGTGCTCATCTAACCGGCGGGCCTGGCCCACAAGAGTGCGGCCCAGGTCTCCGGTTGGGCACGTGCTGCTGCGGCTGCGATTTGTTGTTGTTGTTGCTGCTGTTGTTCCTCTAGCCAAAAGCCGGCTGGTGGCTGCTGGCTGCTGGTGGCTGCTGAGGGCTAGTCTGCGGGCTGAGCGGGCGAAGTGCAGCGCAGGTTGGTGGTACATAAAAGACTGCCAGAGGGAGGCACACGCGTTCGCTGAGGTGCATTAGGCTGAACCCGGAGCGGCCTCTTAGAGAGGAGGAGCAGCAGCTGCCGGCTGGCGGAGACGAGCGTTCAGTGCAGCTGCTGCACAGCAGACGCCATCCAACAACCACCGGCCGCCTGCAGCTGCCCTCTAAAGATGTCCCAGTGCATTCCAACTGGCTCCACTCTGGCCCCACCGGCTCTGATCAACTTTTCCTCCTCCTCCTCCTCATGGACTCTCTTCGGCCACCTTTCGCTCCCCAAACTCCGAACCAGCAGCCGCCTGGCCAGCTCGCGCGGGCCCAGCTCAACGGAAACGCCGCTCGGAGCTTTGGCTGTATCGATTTCCTTACCTGCGAGTAAATCAAGGCTTGTGCTTGTGTTGCTTCTGCTGCTTCTGTGCCACGCTTTGCTGTGCCGCCCAGGCCAAATCGTCCGCCCAAACTCCATCCGATTCCAGCCCCAAACTAACCCGAGCATCAATCATCAATATCCCAATGCTAAATTCAGATTTTTTGCCCGCGCCAATCAAACGAGGACCCTGAGCCTGGAGAGCAAGTTAAACATTTGCCAACAGGTGACAAATGCCATGACTTACTTGCACGATAAGGATATCGTGCATGGCAAACTAACTTCAGTAAATATTTACATTGAAACTAATCGGCGGGTTAAAATAAGCCTCATAGATAACGACGAGCAACAATTAGCCAGCACAATTTGCGCGAACCAATCGTCTTGCAGCCCCTCAAGCCAACATGACACTAGACTTAGGGGAGGCAACGAGATTAGAGCCACCAATTCGGCTAAGGTGTCCTTTAACTTGCCCGCACTCACATACTTGAGCCCAGAAATCGTTAGGACAATAAGCATCTCAGACGAGACAGGGCACAATCATGGTCGAAGGACTGCCCAAGTTCATCTGGATACCGAGAAGTTGACGAAAAAATCCGACGTATTCTCATTTGGAACTCTACTCTTTGAGCTCTTCGAGGATCATTTCCCTTTCGCCAAGGCCAACCACTGTGACAGGATGTCTCTGGTTGATCTAGCATCTGCAATCTCGCCAACCTCTCAGATAAGGCACTCTGAGGCTGCACACTCACTGCTGTTCACTGCATCACCGTTATCCACTTTCTCACAACACCGCCAACAATCCCCATTCGAGACTATGACCAAAACCGGATGGAACGGCAATATCAAAGCCTCTGCGAGCGAACTCATCTTTCAAATTGGTTCCGGACAAATGAACAGCCGGAACAAACTCAGGAAACACTGCCCCGCACTTGTTGACCAAATCATTAGAGCTTGTTGGACCTACGAGCCCAATAGGAGACCAAATTTCAAACAGATGTCGTTTGAAAATATTGGAGAACAATTCAAGGTGATATATGATGAGCTGAATGAATAAAATGTTCGATCGTCTGAATGTTACACTTACCCACTCCCTCATTGACTTCTGAATTGGAATCAGATCCTGTGTTAGTTAGAGGCATGTCCGAATTGTTCATCTCTACATGCTCAAATCCTGGACTCTCCGATGTGCTTTCGAGACCTTGGCTGTTTTGCTCGGCTTTCTCTTCCACCACCTCGAATACCTCACTTGGAGGAATCTCAGTGACATTTGAGCTTTCCTCCTCGCCTTTGACATCTTTCTCACTTAATCCAGGCAAGTCTTGCGAGCTAGAGACAACTCCAGCCGACTGTGAGACCAAATCACGATCAATATCCAGCGAATCCTCCTCAAAGTACTGTCCATACTTGCCCAACATACAAGAGGATGAAGGTTGCCCCTCAGATTCTAGGCTTTCACGTTTCTCAAGAGAAACCTCTACCGGTTCCATGGGGTTTGTCTCGCTTTCGGCTTTTGTTTCCTGCATAGATTCCGATCGATCCACTTCCTCGTGAGATTCCGGCGAGGTATCATCTCTGCTGGCCCCTTGACCGGCTAGTTTACTCCCTTCGTCCTCTAGACGCTCTAAGAGCTCATCTTCTTCATCATTGCCGGCCTTCCTAGCCTCCTCGTTCTTAACATCGTCCCGACTATCTTCTGTCTTTTCTATGTCATCCTCGAGATCCTGCCCCTTTACCATAAGATCATCACCGGAATCCTTCTTCTCCTCTTCACCCTTCTCCTGGATTCTATTCAACTCTTCGAAGCCGGCCTGCTTATCTAGCATCACCGTTTCCAGTGCCTCGTCAACTGTCTGCCTGGCCGCAGATTCTACCTTTGAATGCTCCTCTCTCACTAATTGATCTGTGTCGTTGATGAGTTCGTTAGCCAGGTCATTCGCGTATTCTTCCGCCTCTCGAACGGTGGGCCCATCGTTAAAACTACCGGCTAGTCGTAGGTCAATATTGTCACCGCTGTCCGAATCGCCTCTCCTGGTCGGTGTTCGTTGTTCCTGAGTATTAGTGTTGGGTCCATTCAAGACCGACGAGGATTCTTGTTGCTGAGTAGCGCCACTATCAGTCGAGGTGAGACTTACAGATCTAACCACAGCGGGACCGAAACTGAGGTCACTGGCCGTGGTAGATGGTGTCTGCGTTAGGTTGAGATCCATTGCTTGAATAAATGAAAAGCTATTTGTTTCGAGTATTCGTAACTATTTATCAATTAGGCGAACACTAGCTAGAGATTGCCATAGAGAATGGATGAGAATAACATACGTAATCGAAAAGTGAAGCCACGTAATCTGCTGGTTCGATGTGGGTTATTCCTTCGCAGCATTGCAGCGAGAAATATTCTTGGCTCAAGATCAAGGTAGAGAACAGTAAGCCAGGGCAGTGAGAGAATGTCACCGTGCGAGTTCTGTGCACGCAACGTAAATCGAACTTTATGCTCTTTATTGTTGCGCCTTTATATTTATCCCAAAAAGTGATATCAGAAATATAGGGGAGAGAAGGCTATCTAATTGCACACTGATACTTAGACGGCTCGCTGATATTATCTGGACACTCCCCCATTCGAAATTCCCGCTTACTGGACGCGAGTAGATTCTCAAAATATCGTGCGTCAGGAATTCCCATTACCATAGTTATCTTAGTGTAAACAAACCACTCATAAGTCATCATCGCAACATTGTTGATGACGATGCCATTTTCCTTCCACTGATGAGACATCTGATTCATCGATTCTCTATCGTTACACATTAGAGCACATCAAGTTTGACATATCAACCTGGGCAGTTATGCTCAATAGATTTAGAAATGCGTTTTACGGATCTTCAGGCTCAACTGACGACACAAATGTAGGCATCGATGATGAGGAATTGATGATTGACAGAAAAGGGCGAGCCCTAACGAGATCTTCATCATTCCGTGAGGAACTCCTCAACGGTGGCACGAGGGCTTCCAGAGCTGTTCCAATAAAAGTCTTAGATGGAGGAAACGATTTTTATGATACATCGCAATACTCACAACATTCGTTGAGAAACAAGATCGGCAATGACAAATCAAATCTCAATAATGTAAAGCCATCTAAATTCTCCTACCAGAGACCCGAGTTTTTACAATTAAGAACAGATGACGAAATTCTTGTCTCAGCAGACCATCAAATCCGTCCGATTATTTTACCTCGTGATGTTTCCAGACTACCCTGGCGTTCTGGTTATGCGGAGTGCATCAATGCTGGAAAATCGATCCGTAATGAAGACCAAGCAACCTGTTATCAAGGTGTAGCTTTCGAAAGGAACGATGATAATAATCTAGAGAATGACGTCCCTTTAGTCCCAATCTATGAATCAATTCCATGGACTTATTTCGCTGTATTCGACGGTCATGCGGGACCGGGGGTCGCGATAGCTGCGGCAAACCAACTACATTACATTTTGGCTGAGAAGTTAAACTCTATAGCTCGTATTTTGATAAGAAGTGAGTTTGAAGAAGAAGATGCGAAAATTCGCATTGAAGTTTTGGAACGCTCGAATCAGGAAACACAGGACTTGTCAAATGATTCAGAAAAAGATGTAGGAAAAGAGGACCCAAACATCAGCAACCAATGTGATAGTGCAAACACGAACAACCCTAGATGTCCTGTGAAGGATATAACATGCAATACGAATAGAACAGGCTTATCATCAGATGATTATATCAATGGGGCTTTGGAGTCCTCTTTCTGGGAAATGGATGCTTCTATTGGACGAGATAAGAGAGAGTACAGAATGTCTGGCGGTTGCACTGCAATTGTTGGCCTTTTCATACTGGGCAAACTCTACGTTTGTAATGCCGGTGACAGTAGGGCCATAGTTTGTAAGAATAGAAAAGTTATCCCAATGTCATATGACTTTACCCCCATTAGCGACCAGAAGCGGATCGCGCGTTTGGCTTTACAATGCCCAAGACTCTTAGGTGACACATTTACTCAGATTGAATATCAACCTAGGCATCCCTGCAAGTCACATCTTGGTACAAAAATGTTTTACAGGGACGCCTACATGAGTGGTTTTGCTGTGAAAACAATAACACCGGATGATCTCAAGTATCCGCTCATTTGTGGAGAGGGCAAACGAAGTCGCCTATTGGCAACTATCGGGGTGACAAGAGGTTTCGGAGATCACGAGATGAGAAGCCAATATGGTTCAGTGCCAATAAAACCGTTCTTAACTCCCGAGCCAGAGATCAAAAAGTTAGATATAGAAAAAGACGACAACATAGTGACCAATGATGTCTTGATTATCGGGACTGACGGTCTCTGGGACGTTACAAGCAATGATAAAGCCGAGGAAATTTTGAGCAGTTCTTTCAACATATTCCCTGAACATGAAAAATCACGCTCTAAATACCGTTATATGACTGCTGCCCAAGATTTAATCATTAACTCTAGAGGGCTGTCAAATGGTTACTCAGTTTGGATGAATCGGAACGACGATAGTTACGCTTCGCATGATGATATATCTGCATTCGTGATACCTTTGAAGCCATACAAACAAGAGTATCAAGAGTGGAAACAGACTAGATTCGAGGCTCTAGCGAAGGCTTACGAGCTGAATCCAAATCTCACTTTGAAAGAGGGTCAAATGAACTGAAAAAGGAAGGGGTCGACGATTCTTGAAAAGGGTGAGCACTCCTTCCGTAGCAGATGATGGCGCGCTTGAAAACATTCGCCAACAGGTGGTGATAGTTGCACAGTACAGGCAAGGTTCTGACAGGATTCTTTCCAACAAATGAGCAAAGAAGGGCAGGGTGTATGAGTTACGTTGGCATAAGTGTGCCTACACGGACTGGCCACTGAGTGTTAAGGGACAGCTTCAGAGTGCTAAGGGCGAATTGCTCATCATGGGGATGGTACACATTCGGATGAGCCAGCCAGGGTAACAGCGGCTACAACAGCAGGACCAGCTTTGAGCAAGTCTCTTCTCCATTTATCCACCTTGTTGTAATTCTTACGCTTGAATGCGGTCGGCAAGTTTCACTTCCACACATTCAGTCATCAGGACGACACCACCTCCTCACAGACAAACATATAACATTCAGTGCCGGCCACTTGGTTGCTCTTCTGGCTCGTCCTGCTGGCATGCCAAAATAACTATGAGCATGCAACTGTCTGTGCAGCAGGCCACCAACTGACCATTGTTTCATTGTCCCTTCATGCGGCGGTGGAACGTCCATTTCAGTTGGGTGTTGCTGCTGACGTTGCGCTATCAGATATCACGGGATGGACTGGATTAGCATTGGAACAATTAGATAGGATTCCCTAGTTCTGTAGCCAAGACTACTTCTCCCTTGACCTTGTTTGTCGGCACTATTTCCACAACAAAAGCCCAGCCCACTAGACGAACCGAATGAATCAACAAGTTTTTGTTACTTTTCTCCCTTATGGAACTGATAAAATTGTACGAGTGAATCGACGAGAGATTTCTTTGAAAAAGCGCGCAATTTTCTTCAAGTCTGTTTACTTAATTCCTTCCTGATTGTTTATATTTGCATATAGTGATGGAGCAGGCAATTTGCTGCTAATTGAGCCCTGCCCCTCAATGCAGGTTCATTAGAAATCTCTCTCTCTCTCTCTCATTTTCAATGCCACACACGCAGACTTGTGGCAAGATCCAGATGTGGATTGCGCGCCAAAAGGCAATGTTATGATATTCTGGGATTGCTCTTGCAAGGTAGCCTCAGTGGAGCCGAACGAGCGAAAGTCTGGTCGGAATATTAGGCAGACAAACTGAATAGGAATTATACGACAGACTGAGAAGGGTCTTGGAAGGGCTGCTCGGGCAGACTTCTGAGCGGCTCTTAGCTCTCTAATGGTCTAAGTGTGCGGGCTTGCTCCAACTTCGCGCCTCCAATGTGAGCCCTACCCTTCAGTGTGTGTCTCATGGGCTCATACTCGTTATGTATTTCTCGGCCAAAGACAAACATGTATCTTAGTCTAATGTTGCACACAGGCCAACTGTAGAGGATGTGAGAGGAAAACGATACAAAAGAGGCGCCAGGAGATCTCAAAGGGGTGATGCGGCTTATCCAACGACCCATCTCTCGGAGCGCGTCATTTGATTAGAATCTTGGCAAAATTTTCACTCGGCTAAGATCCCCCCGGGTGACGTCCGTGCAGTTGTGTCCCATCGTCTACCATGTCCGTGGTTGCAATGTGGGCCTCTCGGAGGCTGATTCTCACATCCAGTCTGGCCATTGGGGAGGGAGGTGATTCGCCTGCCAAGTTGAATTTGATTCGCCTATGGGTGTGATAACAGTGGTCGGAAAAGATTGGGTGCCGAAATTGTTCGATATGGAAGAGAGGCATGATGGTTTTATAAGGTTGATGGAGGGCAGATTGGTGGGTTGAAAAAAAGCAGCCCCATTTTGGATTGGCGCATTGCACTGTGGCAGCAGATGGCAGGTTTATTGGTTTGCAGACTCACCGTGCGAGTCAGGCAGCGAACTGTGGCCTGCACTGTGGAAGTGTGCAGACTGCGATCATACACGCACATTTGTGGCGACACTGAAAATTCGCCGCCTCAGCACAGCTAAGGCTGCGCTCGAGTGTACGTTACGTCGGTCGTACAGCAAAATGAAGCCGCCCCACTTGCATCAGTCGTACGACAGTTCTAAGGCACCGGAGCCCAAGGGCCCAATGGGTGGGAATGGAGAGCGGCTTTAAGAGGCTGGCCACGCGCCAGAAGGCCACTCTCGCGTGCCTGGCAAGACGGCTGGCAGGTGGCGTCGAGCGGGAAAAGCAGGAGTGCTCCATTAGTTGGGCGAGCATGTGGCGGCGCACGATGAGAATTGGGCGCCCATCCGAGTTGCGTCCTGCTTGGTGACCGTGAACAAAGTATGGGAACTGCAGTGGTGAAATGGTTGCGCCACTTTGCCGAGAGAGGCAGAGAAAGAGCTTCTGGTTGGACTGTCTGGAGCTGAGGGGGACGCAATGAAGGGGAAGTGCCCCCATGTGTATGGCGCATGATTTGCTCATCTCGCTTTCATGGCATATCGCCCACAACCAGCAGCAGTGGCTTAACCATAGGCGGCTGGCCAGCATCTTGATTAGTGGCAGAGAGAGAGAGAGAGGCTTTGGGAAAAGAATGGGGCCAGTTGAGCGTCATTTGGTGAGCAAACATTTGGCTAGTCAATTAGATTTTGCATGCGCGCCCCTCTGGTTCACAGGTCAACGAATGGCCCATTCGTGTGCGTGTGTTTGCGTGTCTCGGCCACTGGCGAGCTCGTTTGAGCGAAAGGGGCGCTCACACAAATGGGGACAATGAGCCGAACGGGGTCCACTGGTGGGGGGCCAGAATAAGGGGCCGAGCGCTGGCATTAACTCTCGATTGGGGCCAACAAGAAACACTGGTTCTTGTTGGCCAAGCGATAATTCAACTATCCTCTGGTTTAGCTCGGCTTAGCCCTGAGGACCAATTTGAGCGTTTCTCTTTTTCCAAGACTCATCACTTTATTTGGCCTGCTTGTTGTTGTTGTTGTTGCTGGTGCACTGCGCAGTGCAGACTGCAGTCCGCTCCATGCAGTGTGCAGCGCACTTCACGCAGTGTGCGGCGTTCTTCATGCAGTGTGCGCGAGTTTGGGGGCGCGAGTCTGTGTGCGTCTGCCGCACACTGACTGCGCCTCTACCACAGTGTGCAGCGCCCAACAGCCTCCGATTGAGTGGGACCTGCGCGCTCGGCCTGCTGACGTAAGAAAAAGAGCAAGTGGCCACCCAGGGGGAAAGGGGGGACCTTGAATCCGAGGGGCGCCCTTCCGCGTGCCAGCGCGTCCTTTGGGCCGGCCCACGCCAGTTTGTTTGCTCCACATCGGCCACCTCTTAATAGTGCGCGCCGCCCGGGGGAGCCAGTCCGCGGCCAGTCCATTGCAGGCAGCCCTCCCGGTGCGCAATCGGCCTCATTTCGAGAGATAAGCCCGGCCCTCGAGCGGCCCCTCCACCAACACCACAGCTTGGTGATGGGATTGCGCCGGAAGTGGGCGGGCACCGCATCTAGCCAGCGAGGCACTGGAGTCTCTCTAGAGAGAGAGAGAGAGACTCTCTCTATCTCTGCAAGCACTCCACTTGCGTAGTTTGCCGGTTGCCTGGTTGGCAAGGCACTTCCGGCTCTGCGGCTGCGAAGAGGGGCGCATTTTTAGCAAAACGTCCAAGCTGGTTTGTTTGACGAGCGAGATGGGCGCCATTAGCGCGGCGCCGGAATGACTGCATTCGGCAAACAGTCATCATGTTCCTTTTTCCACTCGCCTCGCACTTTCACTTCCGCCCCAGTCTCCAGTCTCCAGCTCCACTTCAACTTGGACTCTAAGCCTCGGAGGACGCTCTATATTCTATATTGGCCCAGCTGGAAGGGGTTTAAATTGCAACTCTCTCTCTCTGGCCTAAGATCACTCGGCTCGAGCTGAACGAGCCGCCACTTTGCCCACGCACTCAGCTCGCCAACTGCTAGCTTAGTGTCCACTGTTGCCCAGCTCGACGGGCGCCACTTGAGACAGAGGCACAGGCGGCAACTTGCTAGAGGCGGCTGCTTGCGAGTGGCGCGAGTGGCCTCCATTGGGTTAATTATTGGGCGCCCTTCGTGATCACTTGGAGCAAGTGGGCGCCGGCTGATGGATGGAGTTCCAGCGGAGGGCAGTCTGCGGGACTGTCTGGGGCAAAGGACCACTGTCCATGCGGCCGCTGGACAGTCTTCAGAGGGAGGCAGAGACGGCCCGCAGCTCCCAGAGAGGCGCCAGGCACGCATTTTGCGCCAAGATGGGGGCGCAGACAAGCTTGATTGGGAACAGGCCAGATGGGCGCCCAGTGATGAGTGATAGGAGCCGTTTGGGGCGCCCACTGGCTGCACGTTTCTGGCCACAGTCGAGCGTCGTCTGCGTCCACTTGGGGCCGCTCGAGTGGCAAGGAGCACGCACTTGGTGGCCGCCAATCGACTGGGCGCCACTTCCGCCACAGCCAGTCTGTAGGTGAGCAGTTTGGGGGCCGAGCAGACGAGCGCCAGAGTGCTGGAGCCTTGCTGGCCGCCCGAGCGAACAGTACGGGCGGCCATGAATGTCAAGGAGAGGCAACTGTGTGGCCAGTTGCTGGTTGCACGCAGCCTCTGGGCGCCGGAAACTGCACCACGGCAAACACTGGGCAAACACTGGCCCAATCTGGCCGCTCGGCCCAATCCTCGCCCCTGGCTCTCTGGCTCTCTGCGCGGCGGCGACAACAATGGCCCGCCGGCACGCCGCCCCCACGGGCTCCTCTCGTTTGCCGGCTTAGCCAGAGGTCTGGCCGGGGGCGCCGCTCTGAGCTGGGCCGCTTGTGGGCTCCCCAGGCGCTCGACGGTGGCTCAGTGGTGTGGCAATGCGAGCGTTTAGCTTGGCAACAATCTCGCCGCTAAGAGTCCCGAGTCGGCGGGGCCGAAAGCAATTTGTGCCGCCACTCTGGCGCCAGACCGCTGGACTACCTAAGGGATGCCCGCAGACTGGAGGTAGAATCTCCGCTCGTTTAAGCGCACGATTCATACGCGCTGCTGTGTGCGAACTTCGTACTTTCATACGCAGGAACGCGCGCACAAAACCCTTTGGTTCCCAGTGGTTCGCACAGCTCTCGCACAGTTGTCGCACAACTTTAACACAACTTTCGCACACTCGCACTAGTCTGCGGCTCGCAATCAACTTTTTTCAGCCTCGCCCCCAAGCGAAGCCTGCCCACAAACCGCCACCTCTCCCCGCCCTTAGGCCCGGCCTCATCCGCTTTCACCTGAATTCCAATCGAACGGGCGCGATAATCCGCCCAAACCCGCCGGCCATACATTATTCCCGCCAGCATCTCTCTCTTTCTGCACCGGAACATCATCGGCCGCCATTAGAGCCTCTCTTGTTGTGTCCACAATCGGCTTTCGAGCGAGCCGCCTTCCGTGGATTTTTCTCGTGAGTCTTCCGCCTTGCGGCCGCCACTCGCTGGCCAAGCTCGCCACAAGGTCCGAGGAAACTCGGCCACGCAACACCGGCTTTCTGTTCAGCATTAGACGCTGTCTATCCAGCTCGCGGTTGCTTCCGAGTGGCGGCGATGAAGCCAAGTTGGCTAAACACTGGCAGCGTCCAGAAGCAAGGCGAGCTGCTGGCCAGAAGCTGCGTGGTTAATATTTTTGAGCATTTTAAAGTGAGACAGTTTCGCCTCCGAGCTCCGCTCGCTGTTTCATGCCTTATTTCAAGCTCAAATATTTCATGCCCCCCTCTGTCTGCACAATGGCCATCCAATTGTGTGCTTGTGTAGCTGCGGTCTGTAGGCCATGGAGCCCTTGGAGCTGGCTGGTTAGCTGGATGAAGAGATAGCTCGATAAGTGGAGCCCTCGTGAAGCACTGGCAAAGGCAGGCTTGTGCCGCTGGGGCTGCGGCTCTCAGGCTAAGGTTGAGCCTGAGGCTGAGGCTGCGGCTGAGGCAGCTCCACTGGACTGCACCACTGGCTCACTTTGACTAAAGCCGCCCATTTCACGTATACGTAGAGAGAGACAGAGGCCGGCTGGCTCTCGCAAGCCAGCCGAGCCCAAAGCACAAAAGCGCATATACTGCTCCTCATAGAGTGGTGCAAATTCGGCCGAAGCGGTGAGTCGACTTTGGCTCGAGAGAGTGCGACAAGAAGCAGCCGGCTGCAGCAGAGAGAAGCCGCTGCCTGCCGGTTTGTGCGTCGGTGCGTCTGTGCGGCTCTCTCGCTCCTTGACAGTGTGCGTGTGTTTGTGTGTGCGTCTTTGCGGATCGCTCGCTGTATAAAGCGGCTGAGGCACACAGGCGCACACAGCATACACACAGCGCACCGCAAGCAGCGTACAAAAACCCAAGCAAATGAACGCACGAACAAGGGCACCAAATTCGCTCCTGCAGTCTCTCCGCTCGCACACTCTTCTGGCCAGCGGCCGCCTTGGCTTCTCTGAGGTTCTCTGGCCCTCTCTGTCCGTCCGTCTCTCTTAGGCTGTGGCCAGGTTGTTTTGTGCCAAAATTCACGAACATACCAACGCCACACAACACAGAGAATCCCCTAGCATTTAGTTTCTCGCGCGCTCCTCTGCTTTCCACAGGAGAGAGCCACCCTTCTCTGCTGCACGAAGAGTGTTGCCCGATCGTGGTGGTGTAGTTCAGGCACGCTGTGCTGGTGCACTGTGAACGAATCGGGCCGAACTGTGAGTGCGAGCGAACGAATAGTAAGCGAACGCTCGGACGAACGAAACAACGAAAACGTCGACGACGACAGGCGCCCTCGTTCGCTCCGTGGCAAGCGCCAGCAGTAAGCAGCAAGCAGCCAGCAGCCAGCAGCGAGCAAGCACCAAGCGCCAGCAGCAGTGGTCCATTCTCCTCTCCTCGTCGCACTCTACTCGCCGCGGCCCACGACTACTACTACTACTGCCGCCAGGCTACTACTTCAGCGCACTACACTACTAACTTGGGCGAGCGCAAAAGAAAGGAATCGAGACTTGTGTATGACTGACTGGCTGCCAGTGTATGTGTGTTAGTCTGTCTGCCCGTTTGTCTATTCCTACCATTATACCTCCTTGTGCAGTCTGTCTGTTTGTCTGTCTCTATGTCTACGAGTTGTGTGTGAGTGTAAATTTGTTGCAGCAGCAGTGCCAGCCCCCTAAAGAAAGCCAGAAACCAAGTAGCAGTTGCGAGAGAGACGGCGACGACGACGGCGACTGAGGAGCTGATGTTGATGATGAAGGAAAAATCTGCAATTTGACGGAAAATTCTTGTTAGCTTTTTCTACCATTGCTTTCTCAACAACAAATATTGTCATCATTACAACATACATCCTCTTATTGTTATTTCCTTCCCTATGTCTCTTCATGCACCACCACATACTCTTGCAAATTTTACATCATCGCTTTAGATCATTGTCATAAGATTAAGATCACCCCTTATTGCTGTGAATTATATCTACGTATATATATATATCCATTTATATGTATATGTATACAAATATCTATTTCTGCACCCATTCAACCATCTAAACAAAGGGCCACCTCACTTATAGGCTATCTAATTCTCTACCATGAAGCCAGAGACACACGTTTAAAAATTTAACAACAACAATAGAGAGCATTATTATGGCGTTCAGCTTCTGGTTTAATCTTACCGGAGCGTTCCACTGTTAGAGCTACATTTTAATACCTACACTATCACCGTTAAAACAAAATTTGCATTTCATGATAGAATCCTGTCAGCAATTTAAATATTATCCTCAAACTCTTCTCTTCAAGTTAGACACACCTTGTACAATCTATTTAATTAGTCATACCTATCATCTCTTGTGAACATAAATCTTCAACACTCAGCACATTGTTGGCACATTCTTAGTGTTGATTCACCTCTACCACCTCAAAATATATCCTTTAGACTTATTTTCAATCCTTTATTTTTCACTTCATTATATACGACTGTCATTTGAAGTATCAATAATCAAATAGAAGATTGCTCTGAATTGTTTGAGATTTTCTTTGCAACAATAGAATCAAGAATATAGTGAAAGCCAAGACATCGGTCAAATTTGATCGCGATGTCGGCCGTCGCTGAAGCATCAGTTGAGCAAGAGCCACAGCAGCAAAAAACTCCAACAATATCACCGAGTCATCATCATGGAACAACAACGCGAGATGCTCACGCTCATGAGAGCTTTATCAATGATCCGTTATCAGCTGCAGCGGCGACGGCGGCAATAGATCTTGAGCCAACAAAGAGTCAACCACAATCACCAAAGCCAAATGCAATCGCATCAAGCACAGAAACGGCCAAGCATCAAGAAACAGCCGTAGACACAGCGCCAAGCACACCGAAGGCATCTATCGGCAGCAATTTTAACAGCCATCATCAGGCGACTAATATGGTTAGCCCTAAACTACGGGACAGTAATGATGGTATCGCAAGTAGCACTAATGCTTCGGGCGATAGTCCATCAAAATCTTCGGATGCTCGTCAAGTTGACCGTTCGCCAACAGAAGCAAACACGACATCCAATGATACGAATAGCAATCCAACAAAGTTCTTAGGAGCATTGCCGGAACGATCACAGCAGCGTATCACATCCAACATTGCGAATGCAAAAACAACAGAATATAGCGACAGTACTTGTAATAATCACAATTATAACAATAACAATAATAATAATATAAGCAAAAATAATAGTCATAATTCTAAAGACGATTGGCTGAGCTCGCACTATCCAAGATTAGCGAAGGCCCGGGCAGCAGTATCTCAACGTGATTCCAATCTAACTCACCAGCAGACAGTTGCATCCCCTACGATAAATGCTGCTCGAAACGACCATCAACAAAATAGTGGCACCAACAACCAATTCTCTGCAACTCAAACCTCACCAGGAACTAACAGACAACAAGGCTCACAACAAGCTGCACCGGAGTCCACCCATACATCAGCTTCTTCATCATCGCCATCGGCCAGACACTATCACTATCTGGTAAATCAAGCTAGCTCTAATATGACACCACCTGTGATGCCCTCAAACGTTTTTGTTCATCATGCGACTACAAGCTCAAGATCAGGGGGGCCAACATCGCTAAATTCGCCCATGCAACAGTTACAAAATTCACAGCAACACAATGCATCATCGGTGTCATCCTCATCCTCAAGGCACCGTTCACAGCATTATCCGCTGAACTCTGACAACTTCCTAGGAAGATATCGGTTGATCAAAACGATTGGCAAGGGAAACTTTGCCAAGGTCAAGTTAGCAAAGCACATACCCACCATGAAAGAAGTGGCAATTAAGATTATTGATAAAACAGCATTAAATCCCTCCTCCTTGAAGAAACTGTTTCGTGAGGTGACAATAATGAAGATGTTGGATCATCCGAATATCGTCAAATTATACGAAGTCATAGACTCACAAAGAACTTTGTATCTAGTTATGGAATATGCAAGTGGCGGTGAAGTGTTCGACTATCTTGTTGCTCATGGTAGGATGCGTGAGAAAGAGGCTAGAGCTAAATTCAGGCAGATCGTCTCAGCTGTTCAATATTGTCATCAAAAGCAGATAATACATCGTGATCTTAAAGCCGAGAATCTTTTATTGGATAGCGAAATGAATATTAAGATAGCTGATTTTGGTTTCAGTAATGAATATGTACCAGGTCAAACCTTGGATACTTTTTGTGGTAGCCCACCATATGCTGCACCAGAATTGTTCAAAGGCTTACGTTATGAGGGGCCCGAGGTTGACATATGGAGTCTAGGTGTGATATTATATACTCTCGTATCTGGAACCTTACCTTTTGATGGTAACAATCTCAAAGAACTTAGGGAAAGAGTCTTACGCGGTAAATATAGGATACCCTTCTACATGTCGACAGATTGTGAGAATCTATTGAAGAAGTTTCTTGTTCTTAATCCACAAAAGAGAGCTTCTTTAGAGACAATTATGAAAGATAAATGGATGAATGTGGGATACGAAGACGATGAGCTCAAACCATTCGTGGAACCAAAGCAAAATTTCAGTGACCCAGTAAAATTCCAAACCCTACTGAGGATGGGTTATTCTATAGAGGAAATCGAAGACTCATTAGTGAATAGGAAGTATGACGAGGTAATGGCAAATTACTTACTTTTAGATATGTCTAGCAACACCAATGTCTACGAAGCTCCAGACTGTAGATCTTCATCTTCTCTATCTTTGAGGGATCGATTCACACGAACTATCAATAACGATGGTATGCAAAACATACTGTCTGGTGTTAACAACGGAACCAATAGCTCGGCCGCTTCAACAGGTCACCAATCTTCTAGAGTCAGAGTTCAAAGGAGTGCGTCGGCGGCTACCAGACCTGGAGTGGTTAGGATTCGACCATTGCCCAATCAAGCATTAGCAGCTCAAGCCGTTGAAGGAGCTGCTACGAAGACAATCAATGAATTTGATTCAAAGAGAGATAGAATAAGCACAAGAGTTACCGCAAACAATCCCAGCGATTTAGATACACACAAGAATTTTGCCTCTAACAATGGCACTCCACGGGGCCATCAATTATTGGACAAAATACAAAGAAGCGCATCTTCAGCCACCAAATCTGGGGCTTTGAAGTTGCGTCCACTGATCAGTATTAACCAGAACGAAAATCCCAACTCAAACTCAAGAGCCGCAAATGACAATACAACCACGAGGAACGGAGATCTGTCCATCGCACGGGGTTCTATTGTTTCAAACCCAGGTGCCACCAGCTTACCAAGTGATACTGAGGCTTCAACCAACCCAATAAGCAATGGTAACTCCTCAAGCCAACAACAGCACGATAAGGACAATCATAGGAACACTATTGCGAAGATTGGTCACATCAAAGTGAGACCTCTACTCACCAATATAACAAGCCCTCAATCCAGCAGCAACAATTCAAGCTCAGTTAACGAAGCTTTGACTAATAAGATAGGCGACCTTTCTCTGGGTATCTCAGATGATAGTTCCAATATACAAGAAGCTAAGAGACCACCTTCACCTAGTAGAAAGATACCCGTACCTACATCTCCACATTCACCACTTACGACCAACGAATCAACTGGGCGGTCATCCAAAACTCCTAGTCAAATTCCATCATCAAGACAAAACGCAAGGTAAGTATTTGTCCATCTGAAAACTTCTGATCTCAATTCCATCCTCTTGGCCGCTTTCCTTTGCTCTCTATCAATCTAGACTCTTTCGCATCCTAACATCTCTGTAAAACTACCTATTCTCATAAACTATCTTCTCACCAACTCTCTATCAACTCTGGTAACTTTGCTCACTAAAAATCTCCACTCTATCTGTGAATCTGTTATCGCTAGTGACGACGTGACTGCTGAGCTCAACGCGCAAACTGAAGATCTAACAAAGTTAGATGAGAAAGATGAGAATGAAGAGCTTGCGGAGGGCCACAACTACTTTGACTATGAGAAACCAGTGGTCAAGCTTGCCCCCGAGGCGTGTGTTTCAGCGAAAGCTGACCCATTGAATATGGCCGAAGTCCCTGAAGCGGGAACATCGAGCCCATCCAAGACAAAGAATGTCGATAATCTTGGAATGGGAGGGGATAGTTTCAAAACTGTCTCACCCCAACCTCCAAAATTACCGGAGGGACGTCAATTCCAAAAGACTCGATCATTCTCTGCTGTGGAAGAGGCTCCAGAGAAGGTACCCTTTAGTGCTAAATCGAAAGATTTAAAGTTCCCCTTCAAGGATGTTGCGCATTCTCGCAGTGAGCAGCTCGCTGATCAACAGCAGCCGTCGGCAGATGATTCTAGTCAGGTTGCTTCACCGACCTATGATGATAAAGAGGAAACTGTCGATGTGAACAAGAGAGTCTCAGTTGTTAGCGGGGATATCATGATGCGCCAATACGGTTATCATGATCAACCTGTTAGTTTGCAATATGATACGACATCTGTGAAGATTCCAGATGACACCCATGCCCGAAAAGATATAAGAAAGAGTGGTCGGGATTTGACCGAACTGGGCATGGAGAACATGCGCGATCGCGGAAGCGGGCGCCAAAACCGGTCCAATGCGAGGCCAAGGTCAGATTCAATAACAAAAACTCTACTATAGCTAAACTCTCCCTTGTTTCATCACAATCTCACGCGAATCCCAAATATCTAACCTTTTAATCCATATCCAAACTCGTTCACTTAGATCTTCATTCAGCTCTGGGGGACGCAATTTACCTCTAGCATTTGATACTAGACCTCTAGTACCTGTAACTCAAATGGCTTTAACAAGAAACACTGCGAATAGGAGCACGTTCCATGGTGGTCAGACCCGTGAGCGAAGGCAGCCACTCAACATGACCTACGGTGGAGGTGTGGCTCCATTAACAACCCAAGACACCTCATCGATGCCTCAATCTAGACAGTCTTTCTTTAGCAAATTATCTTCCAAATTCAGTAAACGGTAAGTAATCTGTCAACTCTCCATAGAAGAAACTTTCCAAGATCTCTCTCGAACTTTCACTGATGTTTTCCCAATCCTTCCTTCAAATTCATCAGGACTATGAATGATGATCAAGTTAAACCTCGTTCTTTGAGATTCACTTGGAGTATGAAAACAACATCATCTCGAAGTCCAAACGAAATAATGCAAGAAATTAGAAGAGTATTGGCAAAAAATAATTGTGATTATGAGCAACGTGATAAATTTCTGTTGTTGTGTGTGCATGGTGATCCAAATGATGACACATTCGTACAATGGGAGATTGAAGTTTGTAAATTGCCTCGATTGTCTCTCAACGGTGTAAGATTCAAACGCATCTCTGGAGCCTCCATAGGATTCAAGAATATAGCCCTACAAATAACTCATGATTTAAAATTGTAAGAAACTCTAGTTGGACCATAGAGCGCACCAGAGTCCACCTGATGACCCTGTCAAATGTCCAATCGTGAGTTATCATGGTGATAGCACTCAAGGGATCTATATGTGACATTTGAGTCTTCATGTGACTAAACACTTGTTGAATATTTCTTGGGTCAACTGGAGAGGAAACTCTAAGATCTTTTACCATCAATCACGATGCTCTTGCTTATAACTTATTTTAGGAATCATCGTTAAAAAAAATCACCAACACTCACATGTAAACGCGAATAACTCAAAATCATTGACAAGTTTAGAATGACCAAGTGAATCACCTACCATTCAAAGTCAATCGAGAAAACCCGCCTAACAAATTTGAGAGCGAGTGCGGGAGCGATTGAGGCGCTCAAGATTTGGAGATTCCCGAAAAGCATATGACGACTGAGCACAGGCTCACTTTGTGAACCGCGAAACTCAGAATCTAAGACTAGAGATGGCCGTTCTGAGCCGTCTGAATAAACTTCACGTTCGTCTCTCGTTCACATATCAAGTATTTCTCTTTATTCTGAGGTCATTTTTCCTATGGTGTGCATTGATATGCTTGTTTGCGATTCGTCTACCTGGACTCTTTCATCGTATTTTCTGCCGTCTAGATTGGCGGGTTGCTCGAGAACCCACACTGAAAGATTGGCAATGAGTTGAGAGGGTGCCTGCATTTGTGGTGAGTGATGGTTAGGGTCGATATTTGGCTCATCCATGACCGATACCGGGCACTGGCTGGGTGGAATCAGCTAAGATTTCCACCTTGCCGCGAGGAAGTATCCTCATTCGTCGCAGCTCGAGAGGCTCTAACTCGCAAGATAAGTGTCCGAGTGAGAAAATTACCCGGGGATTGAAACAACCATTGAGCAGACTCCGCAACTTCCGTCGGGCTTCACACTTGGTCAAATGAGAGGTCTGGGAACTTCATATCGATGATGTAAGAAAATGAGTGCAAAAATCAGGACTGGGCTGAATTCGATAAGTTGAGAAAAGGGGCAGGTTATCTCACATATACAACTACGAAACAGACCTTTGATTGATAAATTTCTCGTCTTTCCCTCTCATTGTCATTCCTTCGTTCGACATATGAATATACATTTACAATAAACTAGGCGTTTTCAGTCAACTGCATTGGAGAG
>Ga0058701_10000825_pt1 | contig 21014 bp, 10 predicted proteins | sample AgamicOrMae_FD_97039 | JGI IMG/M metagenome (GOLD analysis project Ga0058701, IMG submission 97039) | Agave microbial communities from Guanajuato, Mexico - Or.Ma.e | ecosystem: Host-associated > Plants > Phyllosphere > Phylloplane/Leaf | place: Guanajuato, Mexico | collected 2012-06-04 | reverse complement strand
TAATATTATTATTTTTTTTTTTACTCTGAAAATGCGCTTTGATTGCACAGCTATAAGGTAGGCACAAAAAAGGTAATGTCTAATACGATTTTAACTTACCAGTGTGTGATGGTTGACAGGCGAAGCGATTGCGTAAAACTGGAATAACAAGAAAAGAATCAGTCGCTTTTTAATATTCTTTTCTATATTTTCTTCAATAAATCGAGAATTGGAAATAAATCGTATTTGCAGCGATTTTGTAGAGCTCTTAATTCAGTACCACAAAGGCATACGTTTCAGCTTCTTCTTCTTAATATCTTGGTTGAGGGTTACTTCTCTAGAGGAAAGAGCGTTGATTTGAAATTCTGCAGTATCAAACTTGCAGAGAACCCTTCCGCAAAAAAATAATAAAAAAAAATCACGGGTATTGGCACGTGGCGTTGCACACGTGGTCAGCAGTGATTCATGACGGAGTTTATGTCATTTCGAAGGCGTCGTTGAAAGTTTGAAAAAAGGCTTTTATGAGCCATCTCATATAAGTCGGAGGGAATTCTGGTCAAGTTCGCGGACCAACAAATCTGAGGTCTTAATAACAGCTGAGTTTAAGTTGCTCTTTTTCTTTCTTCTTTATGCGACCGGCCGTCGTAAAACCACTTTGCGTCGTGGGGATCATTTAACGACAAAAGTACGTCGTTTTGCGTCTCCAAATATTCAGATCGGTTAACTAAAGTGGAGAGGTTTCACAAGAGAAACAAAAACAACGATGAACAACTCAAACTGCCTACAAACCGCAGTTCGTTACTTTTAACTCAATGTTTTACTGCAAAATATATTTATTAATATGGAAATTATTTGTACAAAAGAATCACTGAACTACAAATCTACTCCAATACTTCATAATATAATCACATTTTCACTAGCAAACCTAGCTACGATGTGGAAGATTCAGTACATAAGTCAGTCCAGGAAGGCGATCCTAGAAGAATTTAGCTTACGCTTAAAATTTTAGAATACAAGGCCATGGTTGATTTGGGTCTCATTTACATTCTTTAAAACGATGTAATTAATGAGGTTGATGATTCAGGAGAAATGGGCTCCCAAGAAGTCCCCGAAGTCAAAACCAGGTTAGCAAACTGTCTTTTCGGAAAACAACGAGCGTCACTACGTCGCTCATTATGTTGTGTCGTACTGACCGCCGACAATTGGAAGAAACCTAATAGTGGAATTTTCGAAGTCAAAGATTTACATTTAGAAGTCTGTTCCGATTGTAAAGTGAGTCTTTCGATTACCAAAGGAAGAACCAAGTTTTCTGTAATTGACCTTTTTCTAATACCCATGTAAAGTTTGCAATACCTGATCGTACGATTTTGTTCAATAATCTCCCGTTTGTATCATAAGACAAAACCGCATTAAGGTATCACTTCACACGGTTAGGCATCTTTGTGACAGCTTAAAAGCCCTTGAACGTTACAAAGACTACGTGAAGTTGAGGAGTATGGACAATTATATAGAGGAAAGTTGAATTAGCAACGTTTGTCACGATGCATCTTCTTAAGGTTAAGAAGTGCCGGGCTTATACTACAAAACCAGCAGAAACTATGACGATGTCTGAAACCTTGTCTCCTATATTTCGCTGCTATTGCTCCGCTATTTATCCGCTATTTCACCGCTTATTGCTCCGCTATCGCTATGATATTGCTTCGCTACAGCTCCGCTACTTAAACACTATTGATCCGCTTTATTTCTGTGCTATAGCTATGCTGTTGCTTTGCTACTGCTCTGCTATTGCTTCGCTACTGCTCCGCTTTTACCCCGCTATTTCTCCGCTGTTGCTTCGGTATTGCAACGCTATTGCTCCACTATTTCTCCGCTGTTGCTTCGGTATTGCACCGCTATTTTTTCGCTATTGCTCTGCCATTGATCGTATATTGCCCCGCCATCGCCCCACTATTGCTCCTCTGTGACTCCGCTCGGCTTGGCACCGCAAAGAACATCACAAGACTTTGTAAATGCGACCCTAAAAATTGCAGTTTACATTAGATAGTTATGTTGAGTATATTTTCCACCTTGGTTTGCTGCAATACTATTTGAAAAGCCGAGGAAAATAGCTGATAGACGTTATATTTTGGCTTATTTGGAAAGTAAGTTGTTGAGGGCGAAGAGGGATCAGTGGCACATCGTCGAAGGTAGAAAAGTCAACTGGAAGACGTGGAGCAGACGAGCAAATACGCGAGGCGAAGCGAAGCAACTCGTCGCCCAGCGCGACGCGGCGCGGTGACAACACCAAACACGTGTGGGGAGGCACGGGAGTCGACTTAGGAGCTTGTTAGTGAGTGGGAGAGGAGAGCAGCTCAGCACCAGCGCACAGCAGCGAGCGCAGCGCTGCGCCAATACTTCGGAGAATTCCTCTCCGACGGAAAACACCGTAATGACAATACGCAAATCAATGCACGCCCTTTTCACGCTGCCACGAATTCACTCAAGGCGATTTAATCTCTCGTGATCGCTTCAGAATTGGCGTAGGAAATTTAACTTGTAAATTTAGTAAAATTTGGAGATTTAAATTGGTTCATTTTTTTATATTTTTACGGCGTGTATTCATTTGCTTACAATACGTAGTTTACTCTCTGATAAAGCTTTCAAATTGCATAAGGAACGGCCTTGAGGTTACACATTTTGTTTAGCACGAAGAACTTTTGGTGTCTCGAATTTTGAAAAATAAAAATAAAATTTAATTTTTTTTAATGTTCGAATCATTTAAAGCCGTTACTACTTCCTCTGAGAGATTCGCACATTTATAACCTGTTCCGGGTATGAATGTATGGATGACACGTTCTTTATGGCTAGTTTTCCAAACAGACTTATCAAACAAAAGGAATCGTTGAGGTCGAACGAAAGAATTTGAATTTAGATGGTACAGAGAAACCCATGTGAAAGAAAACTATTTGCAGGTATGAGATGCACTACATGTGGTAAGATCACAGCAATATGTAAAGCATCGTAATACGAGAAAGCATGTGCTAACAATGCCATGCTGAGCTGTTGGAAAGTTTTCATAATATTTGAGATTGAGCGTTCTGTGCTCGTGATCTGTGTCTCGTGGATCCGTTAGGTGCCTGGGAACGTGTCCGCGGTAGACAAGTGCAAGACTGTTTACTGAACTCCCCGAGCAGCTCGCGCGCGAGTACAGGTCGTAAATAGGCTACAGGTGATACAAAAGAAAGCAGTGGGCGGCGGTTCGAGTCAACATCAAGATTCTCGGTAATACGACGGACAGCAGCGGGTGCTAATGACAAGTGTCCATGCCTCCTTCCCCGCCGAGAGGAGGCACCGCGACACGACGTCCCACCAACGACACCACCAGGTGACACTACACTATGCACATTACGCTCACCTTTTTACTCAACAAGAATCACCTCCAGTCGAAAATTAAGCAGGCGTTCAATGTCGAGACCATTCGCCCAAGTTCTTTTCCGAATCATTCCTCTGTGCCAGCCGAGGAACCTCTTGACGATGCATTTGCTCAAGGGCTCGCCTTTAGCATGGCGGGATCCCGGAGATGCGACTTATACTGTCTTCATTTCGGAAAAAAAATCAAAGGCAATCGCGTTGGCTTTTCAGCCTCGCGATTTCTTGCATCAAAAAGATGTCGCTTTTTTCTTCTTTTTTTCCGTTTTGGAAAGGCAACTGCACACGGCACGGCGGCGCATTGAATGTGCAGCGAGCATCCCTCCTATTGATGATCCTGGCCCCAAGAGAGCCGAACTTGAATGCGGTGTGGTGCAGCTTCCTCAAAAAAGACGGCCGCAGAAGAGATAAGACTAGAGGGGGAATATAAAAACCGATTAAACTAATGTCAACACGAAAATTTTGTGCGTTTTCCAAGTAGTTTCGGCTCTCAGATAACTCTCTTTTCTTGTCATGTTGACGGAGACTATAATGAGTCGATGACTATGACATCCTTGGGTGTTGACTCTGTGACTCAGTTCCCATGACAATGGTAAAAGCATCGCCGGGTACTACTGAGCGTGGATTAAAGAACGCCTGTGTATATCACTTAACCGTGGTGTGTGAATTACCTCGCAAGCAGTCCCTGACATGGTATCGCCGCTGCGTCTGTTTATTTCGGTGACATGGGGACGACCGAGCCGCTTCCTGGGGAAACTTGGTGCCGGAACGTTGATTGCGCACTTCGAGTTCTTAAACACCGGCAGCCTTGGATTTCTTGTGTACTCAAACTTTTTAGCAGTTTGTCACAATCGTAGGCATCCTCCTTTGGCGTGTCGCCCCACACCTCCACCATGTTACGATGTCATGTAGGGTGGACTGACACTTTAGCGACCTCAACCAATCAACGGTAGCAGGGCGCGGACCGATTTAACTACCCTGATTTCGGGGTCTGTGTTCAGTTAAGCCAAAGTTCTGTACTCGTGTTCGTAGAGATACCAAGTTTAGAGCAGTGGTAGCCAATGAGAGGGCGTGGCTGTGTATGTTCGGCTACTTTCCGAATTCATCCATGGCGCTGATAGGTTGCCTTCAGCGCAAAACTCAGTTGTCCGTCAAACGAGTGCAGACCTTTGACTGGAACTGATCACACTGAATTCGGCGCGAATTCCTCTCGTTAGCAGACCGGGAAAAGTAACTGACTTTGCTATGCTCTTGTGAGCTAGTTGGTGATCAAAGGCTCAGAAAAACTATCATTGACACGGTTTGATTCGCGCCTTAACAACTGCACAGTATTGGGCATGTAGTGATTGACCGATTAGGAAAAAATATCCATTGTAACTGACAAGGTTGGTTGTCTCACAAAGAGACCATTGTTTTTTCATGCTGTTTTTATCAGTAGCCCGAACCCAGACTTATGGTATAGTGGTCGTGGTCTGTACACTCTTGTTCGGTCTCCTTCACTTCATCTCAGCAGGGTGGCTTTTAAACGATTGTCACCAACAGGCACAATCGCAACTCACTGCTGTGTTCAGAGTTGTGTTTGAACTTTTTAGGGTTTCCGTCCTACATTAGGACAGTCGACTTCTCTTGCGTTGTAAATATGCCAGATAACAATTCGAAACCCTTAAACAGGGCAGTTCTCAAAAACGCACGTAGAAGCGTGATGGAAGGCCGTTCTGACGAGGTTGGCCCACAGCCTCCTTGACCACGTGATCGCCAGCATGCAGTCGGAAGGAAGGCTCTGAGTGAAACTGGTCTCTCTCGTTCGCACTCCCATTGATTTGCATTGTTAGCGCATTGCGCGCCCATTGTTGTCAGCTAATAATGCCACATTGTTGACCAGGCGCTCGGCATTGTCTGCTCGGAGATGGAGGGGAGGGGCGGATGTGGTGTTCGTCGCACGGCCGCCTGGCGGCGGCGGCCCGGCGACGGACTCTCGGAGTGGGAGCGCGCCTCGCTAGCTAGTTTACAAGATTCAATGGAGGAATCGATAGTGTCGAGATAATGTCTTTTTGAGGCAGTCAATGAGATGATCGTATCTTGACGTTTCGAAAGTTGGCCGGAAGTTGGTTTTAATCTTGACAAAGAGAGGAAATTAAAAGTATCATGATTTCACTAATCACGGTGAAATGGCCGACTCAGTGAGAACCACCGAATTGGGACTCACACCGCTCTCAAAAAACTCTGCCCAACAAACTTTAAACCATCTGTTACTGTAAGTATCGATATCGACTCATGTGGCCGAGCTCAGGAAATCTAGAAGTAATAAATGAAGTCTCGAAAGTAAACAATCAGCGAAACAATATATTAAGATCCTGTTTTAAAATCTCCTCGTTGTTCATGGTTTAAATATTTATAATACTTTGAAACACACCATTTTGTGAAACCTTAATGGATAAGCGAAGCTACCCGAGCATAAAGCTAATCAGTTTTAAGAGAAATTTGTGGAGAGCGGATAATTCCACAGTCCACTCGATTACTTAGCTAATAGCTAATTAAATATACGGCATGACACACGTCGTGGCCATAAGCCATCAGGCGAAGGGCGGCAGGCCGGCCGGGGGCGGGCGGGTCGGCGCGGCGGGTGGAGCCCAAAACTATCGCAACAATGAAATCGCATTAGAGAGGTAAAGCGTACGTCACTGCCAAAACTAGAGCGCTCCTGGTCCTATATGAGAATTTTCAAACTTGAATCGCCCACTTGTCACAAATAATGCACTTTTTCAATGGACTTTACTCCCTTCCGGCCAAACGTTGTCGAAAAGCTGTCAAACACGGACAACCCATTACTACGCCAATTGTCTCTCCATTGTGCGATTTCTCGCAGAGGAATCTCGGTGCAATTGTAGGGCGTCTCGCCAGGGTCACATTTTAGCCCATGCCCAGAGAATGCTCCAACTTTTTTGAATCTATGATAATGTAACTGCATTATCAAGAGAGTGTGGTGATGGTAACAACGTATTGAGTTTGAGATATGACAGTTCTGCTATGAGGGACTTCGCCAAAAAGAAAAGAAGAAGTTGCCTCAAAACAAACCGAGCCGTGACGAGTCTAGCCTGCCCCGGTGTAATATCTCGTATATGGCCGGATCGGCCGCCCATGGTTGTTTTGTTAATTGTCACGGTTTAAGGAGGAAAAACAACAAAAAAACGCGTACAATATAACCACGGCCAAAAAGTACGCATTGCACTGCTGGTGAACCGTGTTAAAGCCACCATGTTCCTTGGATTGGCTGATCCAACCATAGACGATGTATTACACAGGGGCAAGCAGGGCTCGCCACGGCTCGGTTTGTTTCGTGGCAACTTCTTTTTTTCTTTTTGGCGGAAGTCCCTCATTGACCCTCCGAAACGATGAGAGAGGGCACTATTTAGGAATGCGACCTTGTGTCCCCTTTTCTTTGGTCCATGTAAAAACTACCCAGCGTCACTAAAACTTCACGGATTCTTAATTAAACAGAATTTGCAGCCTACTTGTTCTGGTGGTTTTTGACCTGATTAGACTAATATTAATCTGTCCTTTTCATAATCGCAAAATAATTCCAAAATTTCTTATTAAAATTAAATAACAATTAAAAACTTCTGAAAGAGCGCAAGTAGTGTTCAGACGTAGATCTAGGATTTCGACCGGTTCAGTCATTATTACCCCTTTCTGTGAATTTTCAGCTGAGTACGTTCAACATCAACTTTCTGTTTGTGTGGTGGATTGTCGAAGGCTAGCGCCTAATCGCATTTCATATATCCGCTCAATTGGAAAAAAAGTGGATAAAAACACGCTGTAAAGTGCACGTTTCATTGAAAATAACCTAAACAATCCCTAAGAAAGAAGAAGACATTGGTAACGGTTGAGGCTTTATTGCTGCAAACTGAGATGCAAGGGATGCAACATCCTTGTGCGTGGAGAAGGCCCGGTCTTAAACTCCAAGACATTATTCCTGTGAAAATTATTGCTACACTTTAATCACATTGTTTCTATGTGCAATGTAAGAAAATCAGCGTCCGCTGTATTCAGTGTCTATTAGTTGGCTGTTGGAGATTGCTTCTCAATAAGTCTCACAAGCTTTTGTGCTTCAGATTTTTTTCCGGAGAGGCAATTTTGGAGACGGCATCTCCGCTTATTTTGATCCTATTCTTAAAAGGTAGGATTTCATTTTCCTTCGATGAAAGATTTCTGCATAAACAAAAACAAAGTCAATTGAGCGTTTTCCGAATCGCACCCGTCAGCTGGACTAGACAGGGCCGGCTGCAGGCAGTAGCACATGTCAGGGAACAAAAGAAGATCAAAACTCCAGAGAGGACAAAATCGTGTGTATTTTCTCACCTATGGGAAAGAATAGGAGGGCTCTCCCCTGTGCCCTCTAACCCTGCTGGGCCCCCTCCCTGGCAGCATTCTAAGCCGCTCATCCTTAAGTCCTGTAATCAATATTTTCTAGCGGAAAGATTTTGATTCTACACTAGCGAGACTAGTGGAACAGAGAATGGTCAACTGAAACGGTCCTTTTGGATTTGGATTCTGATCTGATTGGTTGGGATCCAGCTTTTGCCTTCGCTGATTGGTTGTAAAAACGGTCCAAAACTTGATGTGGTCACGTGGTTTCTCTGGATATTTTAATCTTACATCGACTTTTGCTGGGGCCCATTCCTATTAGCAAGGCAACAAGATTAAATGTCCCCATGAGTCGTGGAAGCCAGGTTTAATTTTTAAAAATACCTTTCTCCATCATTCATTCAAGTCGAAAAAATCATTTTTGACCTAACATATTTTCTCAATAGACGCCGCACCTTTTGGCGACAGCTATCACTTTCAGTCTATTGCACTATCAGCCATCGCGGTGCGCCAAATTTTTTTCTATAAGTTCAACCGTGGCAAAAGAATAACGTTTCCGTAAACCCAGTCATTTTTCTCTTTTTTTTACGCACGCCAAATTTCACAGAGTAACTGAATGTTTTAATGGATTTTTCAATCTAGAATCGATGTTTGCTTATTTTGTTCCACTGCACGCATCATTGGTGCGGTAATTTTCAAAGCTTTAAAACGTATATTTTTATGTTGAAATTTCAATGAAATGTGGCACATCAGCGTCTCTTATAAGCGTACAAAGGAAGTTGGGTGTTCTAGCCCTATATGAAGCCCCATCAGAGTACTTCTCTTCGAACGTTAAAAAGTTCACTGTTCACGCTTCCTAAGAGCTGTACGACGTGTTGTATTTTGACGTAGCTTTCCTATTCACTCCTCCGCACAAGGAGCTTCATTTCTAGTCTTGGACTTTTCCCTGCATATCGTATGGTTTTGGCTGTGATACCTGTTGACGACCGGACGTCATCTGCGTTCAGCGCTATACTCGTTCTTCGCTGTAACGGAAGGTTGGTAGGGGAGGTTAAGAACCTATCCCACCATCCTATTTCATTCGATCCTTTTTTTTGTTTTATTTCGATGCCTACGTTTCGGATTCCAATCTTTTATTTAGAAACCAAAAAGGTTTTAAAGAATTCAAAAAACGATTAATCGAGGAAATTTCAAGGTAAGGAGAAAATCGCTACTATAAGAAAATTAACTTTAGTCAAACATTAACATTACGAATCCAGAATCATTGGTCGTCCCGCGTTTTCCCCCGATGTTGTGATCGTTAAAAAATATCGCAGTTGCATAAAAATTCGTTTAATTATTTTTTTATTTATGTAAGGCAAACCTAATAATCTGAGACAACCACTGGAATCGGACACTGCACATAATATGAACGCCTAAATGGGAAGCGGAAGCTAAGCGAGCAAAAGCTACCTACTCTCAATTTTTTGGAGGTGAAAATATGCCTTAAATGAATGTTAATTTAGCTTGCCTCGCATATAGCGTAGCGCTAAACTGACCCCACCTCTCCCTAGCTATATACTTGGAAAACTTAAAAACGACCTAAAAAATATTTGGAAAACTTGAAACGTCCGAAAAAATACTTGACCTCTCATCCGTTTTTTTAATTATTTTATTATTTTATTTTACTCACGGTTCCATGGGGGGAACCCTCCCCCCCTTAAATACGGCCCTGCAAAGTAGAGAGGATTTTTCAAGATGACGGCTCTCGTCAAGAGGTTGATAACTGCGGGCGCCCTATTCATAACTCTGTAGCTGCCGCGCGGGGATCCATAACGATGTATGAGCAATGAAGCGGTTTTGCAGATACATCGGTATGGATCACCTCGTGGCGTCTAAAACATGCTCAGCTCTCACCTTCTTGACGGGAGCCGTCGAGATAAGAAAGCAGTAGAAACCGTCCTTTTGGCGAGAAATGCATCGTAATTTTTCGTTACATCAACTTTTGTGAGGACCTTTGCGAAAAATCAGATTGCAAGTTTCCTTTAACTTCATACGAAGCAAGAACCCCTGCCACTGAAGCCAGTGAAGTTGCCTGAAGACGTACACTGACTCCAGATTTATCTAGGAGCTGTAGGTACACTGTACATTTCTTGTTAAGGTATCTACAATCTGTTTATTCCTGGCAGTTGTAAATCTCCTTCGTCCATTCTTGGCGAAAAAGGAACAAAAAAGGCAAATCCTCAGAGGGGAACCACCCACCGGTCGGCTGACGTTGGTCCATCCCTAGCCGGCCAGGTGTATCCTTTGTGTTGTCCTTCAAAATTGATGCTAAGGATAAACGCCGCATTCTTCGAATCAAACGGGACTGAGAATGCCAAAAACAACTGCACAATAATGGCTGCCTTTTGTGCCCTTTGTGCTGTGCGCTGGAGGTGTCAAACGTCTTATTATATCGCAAACTTTGATCCTTTTGTTGCTAATGATTTGTGATATGACGAATAGAAGATAGTAGCCAGGGTTTTGTCGGACGATGAGATGGCATCCATGTCACGTGCTTGGATCACGCGTCCATGGTGATCCCTTCATGTGGAAGTAAATTGCAGCTGGGGATCCATAAATCGCGCTAAAATAAGGAATTCTGATAGAGGCAGCCCAGGTAATTAATGTGCACCGAACTTTACTGAACTTTGTAGAGAGAGCAAGTCTTCGCGGTCATCTTGTTCTTAGGACAAAGATATGTGCAGCTGCTATCTATGTAGTCGTCTTCTGTATTAAGCAAGCCAGAGAGTTGTCCATATAACCGTATTTGCTCTTAGTATTAAGCCTGTGTGAATCTATTTTTCTATTCACTAATCCCACATGTTTTCCAATTCAACTGCAAGACTTAAGTTCATAACTTACGGTTAAGTAGCCGCTGACTTACATGTGTCACCTTGTTTCAGATTAACGCTTATGGCCAGTCCACCTCAGCGTGGATAGTCAACGACAGCCATCCTGGAACTTTCTCCTCTGGGATATCTGAGTGTCCTCTTGGCTGTCATTGGTAAGCATTGTAAGCAATTTTAAATAAGCAGTTTAATTAAGCGGTTTAACTTATTCTCCGCAATTGGGCTGTTCCTGACCAACTGCTAATTTATCATCACTACATCTCTTTTCAATGCGGTTATAAAATAATGATGCTTCATTATCTCTGCCTGAATCAGAAACTTCAACAGTGGGAAATAACGCCCAGGTTTGTAATTTTTGCGAAAAACGATCGCTTATTTAGTTTATAAGTAAATATCTTTGGGCCCATTAGCAACGTGTTAATTTTTAAATAAAAACCAAAAACAAAAACAACAACTATAATAGAGGTTGATATGCATAGACAAGGATTGAACTATTTCATCGATTCTAAGATCAAGAAAGTAGCTGTAGAATATTTTAAAGACTAGGTAACAATTATTTTAAGAGAGCTGGACTATTCTGCATGAGATGAATGTCCTTAACGATACAGGATGTTAATCCGTGACAAAAACGCTATTAGGGTTGCCTACCGTCTTGCCAAATTTGTTTTCGGCAGAAGCTCGCTCCCCGCGCAAAAATAGCAAGCACTCTCGACAAATCGACCTATTTCGCGGATAATTCGTCCGTTGTGGCTCTTTAGTGAGCCGGAAAGCAAGCGCTAGAGAGCCAATCAGCATGCCACCCAAGCTGTCCTGTGGCATTGTCCAACGGTATCCTAAGGACAGTGACGAATCTGTTGTCCTTCTCAGGTGGGAGGTCCTTTGTGGCCATTCTCCACAATATCCAGGAAGTCACCCTGGGCTCTGTCGATATTATTGGTGTTTGCCTTTGCGTAGAATAGGTGCGCGGCAGGGGCACTGCACTCTGGACCAGATTGTTTTTAATTATGGCCCCCGTCTCGGGGCCCGCGACTCGGGGGTCCAGTGGGGTTGACGGCTGCGCTGCACCCCTTACGTGTCCGCTTAACACAGCGAACAACGACGGAAAATATATCTTACCTGACCTATTCACTGTTCATCTAAATTCCAAAACTTGCAGTGTCTTCTTCTGTTCTCTACCTCGTGCCACTGAAGCCGAGCCTCATCACGGTGCTGGGATGCAGAAGACTTAACCTATCTTCGCCAAGCCTCTTGAGTCTTACTTTGGAGTTAGCGTCATGAGGCTTACTCCAAGATTCATGACGCCTTGGAGTACGGAGCCCTGTGCTTTGTTTTGCTGTCGCTCCATTAGATTGATACCAAACCAGATTCTCTTTGCCTCGCACCTCCGTCGCTCTAAAATAAATCGTGGTAAAATGGGGTCTTTCACCAACGATTGCCAGTCTCTGACGCCAAGGTATTTTGACCATAACAAATCGACGCCAGCTTGGAGTGTCTGCTGTCTTCCGTTTTAGGTTAGCCCCGCGATATATTGACCTCTTTTTTTCACGACAAGCGTTCTGATTTTTGTTTTCCATCATAAAAAAGAAGACAAAAGCGTCGTTCTGAAATGAAGCAACAAGAACACATAAACGTTGAAAATATCATAAAAGTCACCAAAAAGCGCCAGTTTCCCCGAAACCCGAGCAAAAAGAAATCACAGGAGGGCCTTCCGAATTTTGGTTACAAGTGACCTCTTAAAACGTCCTTTTAACTGGAGTTCAGCCCGTTGCTGTTGCTGACCTGTCACATTTTTTACAAGACTGATATGACAACTCCTTTCGACTTAACCTTTTTGTTTAAACACCCTTTCCTGCAATATTTTCTTCATGTCTGAGAGCATAATTAACTTCATCAAAAAAAAACTAAACTACACTGTATTTTTTAAGCCTCGTTAATTTTTTGCTAAACCTAGCAGGGCGATAGCGGAAGAGCGCGTTCCTAAAAACGCACAATGAACGAATACCGTGGCCAAGCCTAATACCGCTTAATACTCGGCGGTATGAACGATCTCTGAGCATTTAGCTGCATCAGGCTTGGCGATTTTCTGCTCAGGTTACCTAATTGCCTGACGCCATCGCTTCACCCAAGCGTGGTCACTAAACGTGAAACCCAAAGAAAGCTAGAAAATGCAACCTTTTAAATGTACAGTTGGAAACCGCGTGAGTTGGCCGCAGAGCTGCCGCGACGCGACACGGGGTGCCGGCCGAGTGCCGATCTCCCCTGCAGGGGATGGGGACATATCGCGGCCCGCGCGCTCTACTCGGCCGGGGCCGAGAATCGGCCACCCCGATCCGTCCGGGCTGGGATTGTGGCCCGGCCCGCCTCGCCCTGCAGCCCCCTCCCCACCTGCGCCCGAGGTTCGTTCACCTTCCCAGAATAAGGGAAACTGTCGCACATTGTTCTGGCAACAAAGTCAACCTGCACAACTCTTTGAGCGAAGGCTTAAAAACGACTCTTAAACAAAAATGCTCCGAGGCCGTTAGGATTAGCCCTAACAAATGGGAATGCTACAACAATGCGGATTTTTCTCAAGACGATAAAACGTGTTATTCCTACAGTGGTGGATATTGGGATTTCGACAGGTGGTTTTGTCTCTTTTTGTCGAGCGTCTCTTTGTTCAGATTCTTTCATTTCTCTCTTTGTCTTTTGCCGTATAGCGAAAGAAAAAAAAAAACAGTACTGAAAAGTAGAACAGTCGGATTTCGACTATACTCATCCTTTGATGAATATCTACTTATTGTGTCGTGTAGAACAAAGATGTCTGGGTATCACATCTGCACGACCAATAATGAAATTGTGTTTGTTTTAGCTATACATAAACTGACATTTGTGGGGCAGACGCGGTTTGAAAGGTTGCTGCGCAAAGAAAATCAAAAGAAAAAAAATGGTGTGGGGAATTCAGAGAAAATCCTGCCCCAGAAAAGTTTACAAGAAAGTAGTTTTTAAAAAATAGACATCAAACTTGGCTAGTAAACGTTACTTGTGACACAGCAAACGTTACTATAGCACAATAACGATTACTAACACTGTACCAGCAATCGTTAGTGTGCTACAGTAACGATGACTGGCAAACCTAGTAACATGTATTTCAAAAGTTTGCTGTCCATTTTTTTAGAACTAATTTTAGTTAACTTCATTAACTCACTTTTCTCAGTGTCCGCTGACGGGAATTCGCCCAACAATAGTGCGCACTACCTTGTTTGAGCTGACCTAATTTCTACATATGAGTAACCCAACCTAACCACCTCCATTCTTTAAATGTTAAAAGGATTTCGCCATGAGAGCCATTCTGCCATGATTGCGCCAAGGATATTAAAATGATAACTTTTTGGATGGTTTATAGTTCTTGAATCGATGGTCGATTGATTTACCAACGCTCTTGTTTTGTAAAATAGAACCGGATAAAAAAAAGAAAGCTTGAAGACACAACATACCAGATGTAGCACTGAATTACAGTATTAAGGTGACATTTCATGTCGTGTATTGCTGAGTCGAGCGCGAAGCGCGGCATTGCTTGCATAACCAAACTATTCGCACCGTAACCCTTGTCGATAAATTAAGTCGCATCATGCTATTCGACCGCGGTCGAGCGGAGCGAATGCAAAGCAAGCCACAGGCCACCTACATCAACCTGCGCGTAAGTCCTTAATCCTGGTAATGTACACTGATTGGTTGAACCAGGGTAGAGAAAATGAGGTTGAAGATGCAACGTTTAAATATTTGAGTCTAGAATGCCTGCCATCATCTTTGACCTATTTCAATGCCACTTTTGTTCATAGCATAAAAACGTCGGATGAAAAGTAGCGATTTCCGGTGGAGGCCTATAGGGTGTCAACGATCACAGCAACATAATAGTCCCTTATGGGTGGACCCCGCTGGACCCTCAGGAGCGCTCGCTCAGGAGTCACTGGCACAAAGCGCGTTTTGTGACCACTGCCTTAATAGAACACAACAATTGCCTTGTGTTGCGTTTTGTGGTTCGATCAATGTCCACTGCATAATGTTTGATCCGGAATTGTCGCCTCAGATCTACAGTTTATGATTAGAGAGCCAGCGATCTGTCAAGTAGAGAGCTGCCAACTGGTCGCGCGTGACCGACCGCATCAATGACTTTTATGTAGTAATCGGTTGTAGCTTCAGAGACGCGCTTGCGGTTTTACAATCACATCCTGAAAGGTTGAATCCTCCTCCTTACTGTTCCACCTTTGTTGAACCGTTTATCCTTTCTTTATCAAGTCTATTAAGGAAAACGACCATAATTTTCATTGTTCAAGTAGAGTTAGAATGTGCCTTCCTCCGCGCGGGAGTGCTGTGAAACCCGGTTCGCTGCTACTTCGCTGTCCACAAGCCAGTTGCCGCTTACTCTTTGGGGTGGACTGCTGCCGCCGAGAAGTGAGCGTGGTATCAGACTATCGCAAAGGTTAGATTAAGTTAGGAGCTGGGTTAGGCGGAGCTAGGTTATAGTTGAGGGTCAGTGCCTTCTGACTCACCCACAATGGGCGGAATTCTTACCTCTTACTTAACAGCAGTGTGTCGGACTACGTTTCCGTTTCACTAAAATCGATTTATTTCAAATAAAATATTTTCTAGCTAGCAGTACGGTCCTTGTCATCCAAAACAGTATGTACCTCTGGTTCTCTTTAAAGACAGCCACTGTTTAGTTTGGTGACGACGCAGTTGGTGATCCGGCATGTGCGTGACATCCTATGAAAGACCCGTCATTGTAAAATAAATCCCGCATGAACGTGATTTTTGCGAGGGACACGACAAGTTAAGCGCTAAGCAATCGAAACTTCTTTTTCTGCAAATATGAGATAGCAGTTTTTTTACGACTAAACAAACATATTTACTACGTAAACCGACGACTACAAAATGCGACTTTTCCGCGAATCATTCATCAATCGCTTTTCGTAGCAAACTTGGATATCAAAGCTGAAAGAATACTCATAGATCCAGCTGAACCTTTTCTATTGTGTGCTGAACAAAAGTCAGAGCCAAACGTTTGTCGCGCGCACCTTGTGGGTTTTGTCATTTAGTATCGATTATATAAATGATTTCTTCGTCACACGTGCCGCCTAAGAAATTCCGCAGCTGATATCGTTGGGGTCCTTCTGCTTTTCATCTCTTAATCGATACAGCTTAAACGATTTCCATCGAAATCATTTTGCGGACCGACCTGCAGATTAACTGTTACGCGAGAAAAAGATTTTAAGTTTTGCGCCGTTACTGGTCGATCGAGTCACACCCTATCATCGAAGAAGAACTTTTGGATTACGCTCAACGTTCTGAACATCGTTCCTTAAATCCATGTCATCCTGACAAATTGCGTTTCCTTTTTTGAACTGGTTGAAACCTAGACAATACAATCGAAATTTCCAAGATCGAACTTCATCCCATGTGTGTTATGCCTTTATCGCCTAGGCGAGCGGAGTGACTGGAGAGCGAATCACTAGGCTCCACAGTTAATGAATCGTCGCCCAGAGGATGCTGAGCGCAGCGACTACGAAGCGAGGATTGTTTCAAAATTTTGTCAACGCTATGGAAGTACTAATAGCAGACGATTATTACTTCTATTTAGTCGATGCGATTCGCATATAGTCAGGTCAGAATGGACATAACTGCTTAGTCAAAACCCCTATGATATGAACTTCTAGCTTCTACTACGTATAAAGACTGCGTCTTTGTCCAGCATCAGTAATGACTTAGGACCACCTATAGGAATGATCTGAGTTAAGTATCTTTTTAGCTAGAGACGTCCGGTCAGAAGATTTAAGAAAATAGCATAGAATACCACTACGCACACGAGGAGAAAATTTTTGCATACCCCCTTTAGCTATTCCTTCAAACAAGTACCAGGGATTGGCTTAATTCGTATGCTAATTTTTGTTGGCGATCTTTTTTCTGACAGATGTTTGCGCGCGCCAATGCGTTTATTCACCTCATTTCATGGAACATTGAGAGATGAGGAAACGCTTCTAAAACGTAACGAAACATCGTTAATCCTGTGATATCGTCAAGGAGACATTTTATCGTCCAAAATCAGCAGAACATATGCGGTCCTGCGCCGTATGTAAATCGAAAAAGCGTCATAATTTATCCTCGTGACCCGTAATGACCTCGCTATTCACTGTGTTTGTGTCGATTCCTGTTGAGTGCACCCGTAAATTGATGATAAAGAAATGTTTAACTGCGAGGACAGAGGAGTCACTAGGGCGGGGTTTCCTATTGTCTAATGGTGGCTAGATCCAGCTGCTTCTGCATCCGCAGATAAGAGATCCTCAGCGCCATGGACAGGACCCTGTGAACAGGAGTCTGTGGAAAGGACCAAGAGCTCATATTGTTACTTCCATGTCAATGGAAGTATTGGCATCGTGCAAAAAATCGATTTTGAGATAAGACCGGATTTGGGATGTACAACCTTCAAAACGTCGAGAAAAGTGGTTTTGGGCAACCCGTCTGTGTGTTCATCGGTGTGTCTGTCTTGCTGTCGCTTTTCCCGCGAAATTTCATGGGCGTAAGGGTTAACCGATCGAGTTGAAACTTTAGGGGAATGTTCGGTTACATGGGACATTGCGTCGTATCATTTTTTTTGGCGATTCGTCAACCCGTTTATAAGATAATGTAGTAAACGGGTTTTGGCTTTGGGGTGCGAAAACATGAGCAATTATTATCCGATCGTTATTAAATTTTCATGGTACCTTCCATTATATGGGGACACGAGCGCGATTGACTTTGGGCCCGATCGGTCGATCCCTTTAGCGAGACACGCGCCTAAATTGTTACACAACGAATTAGATTGCTCGATTAGAGTCGGACATCAAATCTCGCTGCGTCCGAAAATCATCTTCACCGCACCGAATGATTACTCTAGTTGCTATATAGAATGTGTTCGAGTTACTGTATACCAACATCAACAAAAGGAAATACAAACTGATCAGGAAAAAAATACGGAACTCTCAAAACTCGTGCCTTTCTATTTACCTGAACTAGCTTTGCAAAGACGCAATTAATTCTAATCACAGTACAAAATAAAGTCAGCGAATTATTGGAAACTGATGAAAACAGAAAATGCCATACCACTTTCTTTTATTTAACCTAAAAAGACAAGCTTGAATAAGCTTCTTATATCGATGGCTGTGCACAACAGTTTAGTGAAGATATTGGAAACTAATTACATTCCTGAGCATAAAAGGGCTAAACTCCTGTGACCTCTGCTTAAAGATTTCTCGAAACAAGACCAGCAAAAGTATATTTTTCACGGCAAAACGGATTGTCTCGGAGGCAAAGGGGTAGCTGTTCGCAGAATAGATCTTTTAGATCAGGTAAGGGCTGTCATGTGTTCTTTGAGAGACAATGCCTGCAAATTGACCCAGGTTGGGTCCCACAAAAGAGTTGGGAACTCCACCTGACCTCAGGCTGAGAGTTCATCTTAGAAAGGAGTGCAGTGAACGGACACTATACTTTTAGAGGGTGGCCCTTTCATCGGTAGGAACACTCATAATATTCGTTGGAAAGGTGGGCGAGACAGGGATGAAGCGATGCTCCGTCTAAGATGGAAGGTTCTTTAAGGTGATAGACCGGCTTCCGGTGCCATGTTCTTGAGGTGGTGGAAACGCAATGATTCCTGGGGGAATGACGGAATGTTGTTCTTATCGGACACGGTGGGATTTTCTATGGAATTAACGACGTCCATCCGCTTTGCAAACAGGATTAGATTCATAGATTGACAATGAGAAATGATTTGCACGGGGAGGACGACACGGGGGAAGGACATTCTCAAGGGATTCGCAACGTATGCGAGACAATAGTCGTAACATTTCTGGAGAAGTATTTGCGAATATATTTTTATGAAACTCGTATAAGTTTGGCATCATCGTCGACTCAAAGTATGTCCGCCAAACTGTGGGTAGTGCGAAACTGGACGTTGTGTTTAGTCAATCGGAACTTTCATAGCATCATTGACTCAGTATCCTCAACTGACCATACCTGCGAAGATCTCCAGCAAAGGCGAAAGAGGAGCGCTCAAAATTTTAAGTGAATTCCGCACGAGAGATGCAATACAAGCAATCAATAGCTTTTGCATTTTACCTCCTAAACGGGAGAATTAACTTTTCCGAACAATTACAGACCTGCAGATCGGGATCACCTGAGGTCAGTGTGCGAAGCTAGGGCCGCCTTTTCAGTAGACCTTCATCGAAAAAAGGAAATATCTGTCTTTGTCTGTCCTGCAGCGCCATATGGAGAAACATCCTCCCCTTTTGGCTGGTCATCCTTCTCGCTCTAATTCTTGCAGAACAATGAGGTGCAACAATAGATTGTATTCACCGTCCCGTGCGATTGTTCGGCTCAGGCACTCCCTTTTGTTGTGAGGAGGGACCAGCCTATGAATTGGTAACAACTATCACGTCGCATCCCGCGCTCACGTGAACAGGACCAGCTTGCTTTTAATAGCTCATCTATGGAATTCACTGAACGTTGTCATTAATTTAGGCTGTAAATCGTGGTCAGCGCCGACGCAATACTCTCGCTACCTGGGGAACACCCCTCTGTATTCTCGAGATACCAAGATGTGCCCCAGTAATATTAGATACAATGCTAAGGGGCTTACGCTCTTGCCTCGTCTTGGTACAAACTTGATGCAGATATAGTTAGCAGGTTCTCCTTCTTGCTATTCTTCATTTCAAGCTCCTTTAAGATACTGCTAACGCTGAACACAGGAGGAACAATCTTCAGGATTTCGAAGATACCGGCATCTGCGTGCGTCACCTCGGAGTTAGTCGGAATCTGGTAATTCATGCTATACCTTCGTTAGAGAATCCCAGCGGTGCTTTATTTGTAAAATATCTCGATATTCTTGAAGTATCAGCATCCGTCGAAAAGCCGTCTCTCGCTAAAACGATGCTGACCTTAGATCTTTCCTGTACGTGGTGCCAAATCAACACCTATGCTGGGCGAAGACGCAGTCTTTGTAACCGTAGTGGAAGCTAGAAGCATGGAACATAAGGGTTTTTTTCCCCAGCAAACCCTTATTGGAGCGGAGAGAATCTTGGTTGGTCGCAGAAAGAGATCTCACAGTTACTTCATTCAGGTTTCTAGGAATAATTAGATGGAAACTTACTGAAACTAGTTGTGTTTCCTTGTGAGGACAACGGTCTTGTCGTATGTGTAAATGAAACGTTGGCTATTTGATTAAGTCGAACATTTTTGAGAAAGATATCCGATGGGAAAAAACTGGGGGCGTCGGTCCTAGAAACAGGTTTAATTGTTCGCAAGCGTCCTGATGCCCATTGATTCCTGTGGACCCATTACACTTGCTCACTCATCCAGCAAAATGCACGGTAATGTGTTTCCAGGGAGTTTACAGTACGTTGCATTATCATTTATGGTAGTTTTTCACAATGTGGAAAAAATGTCGGGGAGGGTTGAAGAATAGGTTGATCGAGTTGAGAGGTCGACACGCTCACTGTGAGGGTATTCAGTTTCGAGGGCACAAAAAACATGTTAACATGTCCTTAAATACTAGTGTAAAAAGATACGTTAAAATATATGGATTTTTTTTAAATCGGAGATTAAATAAATATTTTTTTAAATCGGAGATTAAATAAGATTCGGAGATTAAAGATTTAAGAAATTCTTCCAAGTGATAAGAGTCTTCATTCTTTGCAACCTTTTTGATAACCAAAGTTTTTCTAAATTACAGTCTTTGGTAAAGTAAGTTAGAAGAAGCTCTTCTACATTAGCAATGAAAAATTAAGTCTAGGTTTCATTGCGTTTGAAGGTAAACCACGGTATTTCTTCGCTAACAATGTCTCATTCGCAGTAGGAAGGCAAAGCTTTCTCTACCTTTTTCTGCACTCGTCGAAGAGGCGCTGGCGAGGGAAAGGTTGCTCTCTGCCGCTGACAACGCCTCTCACGTCACAAACTTTAAAATCTTGCCAAGTTTTCTTAACCTTTAGGTGTTTGTTACATTAGTTTCCTCACTACTATTAGTCACTACGTTAGAGTGACAAAAATATTACATCGTAATACACTATAGCACATCGCCCTTAAATGCACTTCACTACACACCAACAACTTTTCAACCGACTTTTGCGCAACGTCGAAGTACTTCGAGCACTACTGTGCACTTCTATATAATTACGCGTGATTCACTGGATACAATCTAATTTTTTAACTTATAACGGCCCAAAGTATTTTGAGCGACATTTAGCTTAAGAGAAATTAAAAGGATTTTTTTCAATTTAAATACTCAATTTTAAGGTTTGGAAAATGCCTAAATAATAAAATTTCAGGTTTCCAGGGGGGGGGGGTGATAATTTTTTAATTGTGACGATACTGAACTGAAAAGATCAT
>Ga0058701_10000824_pt1 | contig 21021 bp, 6 predicted proteins | sample AgamicOrMae_FD_97039 | JGI IMG/M metagenome (GOLD analysis project Ga0058701, IMG submission 97039) | Agave microbial communities from Guanajuato, Mexico - Or.Ma.e | ecosystem: Host-associated > Plants > Phyllosphere > Phylloplane/Leaf | place: Guanajuato, Mexico | collected 2012-06-04 | reverse complement strand
CACCGTCGGACACATTTTACAGGTGTACTTTCTGACGACCCCGGTGCCGTTGGCGGTGGTGACGACGGAGCCCATGGGGTTGGGGTGTCCGGCGACGCCGGGCTGGCCGATGGCGCCCCCGCCGCCCCCGACGCCGCCCCCGGCGCCGCCGCCCATCTTGGCCACGTTGATGGGCTGCGGCACGACGAGCATGGCCTGGTGCGCGGCCAGGGCGGCCCCCGACGGCGGCGATGCCGATGATGAGGACGACGCGGACCTCGGGGGGAACAAGACACCGTCTTCACCACCTGGGAACGAAAATAAAGTGATCAGCATAACTCCGCTAAATAAAAACATAAAACTGATGTAATTACAGTAAAGGTTTTGCTATTCACCCGACATGCATTAATATTGGGAGACTTGATTTCTCTGAAACATTTTTAAGGTCTCTACAATTGCCCCAGATAGACTCAGATTTTCGTGGCTAAAACGACGGACCGATGTAGGTAAAGTGAAGGTGTTTCGGCGTTGTCTAGGAATTTAGTGAAATGGAAAGGTATGGGCGTTGTCTGTGGGCGCTTTTTTTCAATTAAACCTAGTAAACAGTGTTTGCGCCGCGGCGCGGTGCGGCGCGATTGCCCAAAGAGCGCGTTGCGGCGATGAGCACACTTCCAAACTATGATGACACGAGTTAGCGGCTTGGAGTGGAAACTGGCGAGCGACACTCAAACTCTGGCTGCAACACGCGAAAAATGGAACAACCCATGTCTCACATTCATGCTACACCTGCCTGGGCTTTCTTCTTTCGGAGCTGTTCGTGATTCCTCTGGATACTTAATTCATTGACAGATGCCGAAAAAGTACAACAAATGATCGACGGAAATGATCTACTGTTTTGATACTTTTTGTTTTCCTTTCATTTCAAAATGAGGACAAAGATTTTGAGCAAACATGGTCAGCTCGTCAAATCAAAACAGAAAAAAAATGATAATGGCAACCAGCATTAAAAAAAAACAAAAAAAAACGTAATTAAAAAACAATAATCTAAAATTTGAATAACGTGTGATTTAAAGCGTGTTTGCGAATAATGCTATTATGGAGCATTTCATTTCGTTTGTGTACGATGTTACACAAATGCACACCGGCTTCATTCATGGATCAATAGAGAGTTACTTTTTACATTTTTTTAAAAAAATGCAAGTGAAAAATCTGCGAAACAGATTGTTTTGGACTCTGTATTTTGCCGCGGCAAAATTTACTCAAATCTGTACTGTGGGTGAAAAATTTCCTCATACGTTACATGAAATCGAATACAATAGAGCTTTTTTTACTAAGTCCTTTCTAGGCGTGAACTAAAAAGCTGAACTAAAAAACTGTTTAAAATTGTAGTTTTTATCGAATAGATAAAAGTATAATGGACTAGTTACGATTAACCGACAACGGCGCTATGAATTGTTTCCTTTTTCCTTCTACGTATCATTTAAATGGCATAAAACCAGTTCTATTGTCGACCAATTTACCAGACTATCAATCTCACTAAAGTTCATCCAGCAATATGAGATACATATCCACGACAGTTATTTGTTCGGCGTGAAAGTGAAGCAAAGGGCGTGTCCCAAAAATCGTAAAAAATGTTCGGCGCCAAAAAAAAGTAAAGATCTAAATCTATGTTTTTTTTCTTTTTTCTCGCACTCTTAAGTAGATCCAATCGGTAGCTGTATCACGGTCATTAAAAACAAGAACGAGTGAATTTATGGGCTTACGTCTGACGAAGTTCGACCTTGCGAAAAAGAAGAAATCTGGACGGACGCATTTCAGAAAAATGCCGTTTTTATTTAAATAAAAGAATCTGAGTGCAACTAGAGCTAATTAGCTATCGTTAGGCTTCCACACCTTTCTTCAAGTAGGAGTGGCTCGGTTTCAGGTTCTTAATTCGAATTTCGATAGCGAAACTGTTGGTAATGAGGGACCCGCAAACATCCAGAATTTAGCCTAAAGTTAAATCCTCCCTAAAAGGGAAGATGCCAAAATCAAACTTAAGTAAATGGATTAACCAGTACTAGTTTTGATTACTCTTATTGTTAGCCTAAATCGGTAGGTAGGTCGAATTACCTTATTATTTCTCTATTAACGGACATAAAATATAAACATAAAATAAAAAATAAACCTAAAATAAAAATAAAACCATCAAATTTGGCTTTGCGGTTGTTACATTACTATGGCTTTTTAAATCGGTTAAACGATGACAAATAGCTAATCTAAGATAGTGAGTGAGGCAAAAAGAAGAACTAGGAATCTGTTGAAGTGACAAAGATGCGGCAAAAAGAAAATGGAACTACAAGTTGCTTAATCCATCACGTGGTGACAATTGCGGTATAGGATCGCTTCGCGGCGAGCGAGGCATTGCCGAGGCATTGAGGCGACATTGCCGCGGCATCGCGACGTCGGTGATGCTACGCAGAGCAGGGCGGCCGAGTGACATCACCAACACTGTCGTGTGTGTCGCAACCTCCTATTGCATATATATACTGCGTCACTTATTCCGGATTGTTTCTTCTCTTAAAATTTTCGTAGCCGAAACTACACTCCACATTTTGGCCCAGTAGTGCCAAAAGTATATCCACGAAAAAAAGTAAAAATGAAAAAAAAATCTCAAGAAGTCATTTTTTGAGCTTTTCCGTTTTTATCATTCATTATAAAAAAAGGAGATTTTTTAAAAATTAAGTTACTGCGATATTCGAACGCTTTGACAAATTTTCATCGCCACACTACAGTGGTTTTGTACTAGCAGTCAAAAATTACTGACCGCTCCAATTCTTACAGATCTCCGTAACTTTGAAACGGAGAGAAATACGCCATAAAGCATGAAATAAAGTCGCTAGATCTTCAAGAGATCTACAGATTTATTCTTAGCTTTGTTGTCATATTTCGTTTCGTTCCAAGGTAACGGAGGTTTAAAATATTGGGGCGGTCAAGACATTATTGACTGCTAGCACTATGTACAATGATTTTTGTATATCACTGAATGTCAGTATGCAATATTGAAGCTTAAGCAGTGTTAAAGTAGAAAGAGGTATAAAAAAGGCATGTTTTGATTAATTTAATTAGAAGACGTTCAAAGCGTCTTACGGTAAAATATTGTATGCGTCTTAACGCGCTCAAACGTTTCAAGTATCTCATAAACAATGTGAGAGATGGCCAAAGGTATCTGAAACGAAACTTTGACGAAGGCGCCTTTATTTAACTTAGGACGTTCGAAACATGCTGCCGTAAGATATTAAAAACATCTTAGGTGGCTGCTGTGTTGGGAAACGTCTGAAAATCTAACGTATGATTGATAAAATTTACAGTTCAGGCATTCAAACGGATTATTGGCACAGATGCAAAAATTATTTCCTGCATGGCGTCGATCACACACCGCTGGACGGTCAATGTGTATTAAGATCAATCTTACCTTTGTGCATATGGTGACCGCTGGAGGGGTCCAGGGTATTCATTTTCGCCTGAAACAATTACAAACCTTGTTAAAAATAGGTCTCAGTAGACTTTGCAAACGTCTCGACAATAAGCCCACAAGGTAAGTTTTAAGTAATCTCCTAAGTCTGTTTACTGTAAAAACTGTAAGTATAAACTATAACCTGAAAAAAAGCAACACGCAAGATTTTTGAGCTCACGCTATACGTCCTATAAGTCAAGCTATAAGTCCTATAAAAAGTACACAAAATAACTGTGCCACTAAAATGTTTAACGTGCAAGCTTAATATAACCAGTAAAGGGTAGTACGCCGAAAACGGTGTGTTCAATAGAAAGATGCCAATATTGGCTTTGGAAAAATAACTAAAAATAAGGATACTATCAAAAGTGAGGCCGATGCATTTCAAGGCTGCCCTGGAAGCGTTTTGTGGCGTTATTCGGGAGATCTGACCTCAGAGAGCGCTGATACAATCTCGACACAATGTCATCGCTAATTAGGATAACGGAAATGGGGGAAATAAAGTTTATTTCTTGGACACTCCTAGAGATTCCTTCAGATTTCGAGCCGCTAAGAATCTTGCACTAAGATTCACTTAAATATTACGTAATAAAAAAACTAGCTTTATGATCCTGAAACCGTGATTCGAATATATTTCGGGAGTATCAATACTCGAGAAAAACATTTCTTGCACAGTACTTAATAAGTTACAAAAAATAAATAATATATAAATACAACACAAAAATACAATAAATACAACAAAAAAATGTTATTCTTATAAAAATAACAATTAAAAAATCCAAACCATACCGATGCAAAATTTTATTGAACCATGTGTAAGTGGAAAAAAAGGCATTTTAGGAAAATTCTGGTAAGGTTGTAACGTACTTATCCGCTTTAGATGCAACTTGTTTTTTCAAAAGGTATTTTTGCGAGTTTGCACAATGGACTGCGAAATGTCCACTTCTCCATGAATTTAGTGTCCATACAAGATTATCATATTTTTATTGACATTTCCTGTAATATGGGACCTAAACTATGTCATTCTTCATTGCCGTTATGTAAATAGCTACTAACTAATGAGTTAAGTTAATTAGGCATCAGGAAACCTGACCTTCGGCTTTACTTTCAGTCCACCGCAACTTTTTAGATGGTACCTATCGATAGGTGGACATTTTTCCGCAAAATGATAAAATTGCAGTTTTGAGCGAAAATATTTACTACAAATGCTTATTTACGATTTGAAAGAGTGAACGCTATTTGATGCGAACAGAGCATTTAACTGTTTTTAGTTGCTTTAGCAGGTGAAACATTAAAACGGAGAAAAACTCAGTAACTTCCCCTGTTTAAATCAGTGGCCACTGTTTTCCAGTGATTGCGTTACAACAGAATGAAACTAGAAACATAATAGGAATAATTTTGAGGAATTATGATTAAGAAAGCAGAGGATAAACGCCCACTATGCATTTTGAGAAAAAATAGGTCAGTTCTATTCGCACGCCTATGTTAATACAAGGGAGACTTGAATGGAAATCAATCTAATGCATTTTAAATTGGGGGTGACTTGAACGCACGGAAACCAACCTAATACATTGCAAATGGTGCAGCGTGTGAATAGTCACTTCGAAAATGAAAACATGATTTCTGTAATCAAGGAAAGAGAAAGTCAAAGACAATGTATATTAAAATGGATTTAATGAGAAATGAAGACTACGCTAATGTATGAATGACGAGGTAGACATGAGGACGATGAAATGAATAGAAACATTTAAAAAATCAACGAAAAACTGGGATGAGAAAAAAAGTAACGTAGATGGTCAAAAATCAGAGCTCTGATGAAATTTCGAAAATGGACGCAGATACAAGATAAATTATCCAAAACACATTACAGTACAATGAACACGCAATACTGATGCAACATCAAGATTTCGTCAATAACAAGGGAGCTATTTGTTAGCTCGCATGTACTGCCAACCTCAGCGCTCGAAATATAATAATAAAGAGGCGCCGATTGTCATCACTTGCCATTATACGCATCCGTTATATTCGGTCCCTTTCCGGTTGCAGAGGTTGGTAACGAGCCTGCCGAGCGTCATTAACATGGTTGCCAACTTTTTGACATTGGCACTACTTGACTTTTTTTCATAAACCTCGTTACCCACAAGCACACGCCTTGCTAAAACTATCGACTATGACAGCTTACTTCACTCACTTTGACAATATTGGTGTTATTCTCAAATTGAAAAAGTGAATATACTTAAATCACTACATGAATATACATAAGTATTCAACTAACAAAAATAAATAAATAATAATAATATTTTTAAAAAATCAATACTTTATTGTCGTTAAGCTTAGAAGGTAACGCAAACTCAGATTCACGTACTAATATCACCTGATCTAATTTGGATGTGGTTTGGACAGCAAAACCACTTTCGATCTCTTTTGGGAAAAACAAGATGAGACATTAGTTTAACGACTGATTGGGCAACTTTATTTCGCTTCATCAAGAACCTTCCAAATGATTTTATTGTTCCGGAAGAACTGACAAAAAAATCTACTTTTTTTACGTTGTTACAATCGACACACTACCTGCTGCTACTACTTAAATGATTTTTTTTGATAAAATAGGGGAGGGTTTATTGACCTCGCTCATTTTTTTAACAGAAAAAAAGGTTGGATACAACCTGTTGATATACAAAACAAAAAAACTTGAAAAAGAAAAAAAAATCTACGATCTAAAAAGAGAAAAAGAAAAAAAGCGCCATAACTACAAATAAAGAGAGATGACGCTGAAAAAATTGAAAATTTATTTGAATTTACCTCGAATCCCTGTTTGGACACAATGGACTGCCGAGACCAAGAATAGTCCATGTCTTTGGTATGCCCTCCGCTCTGCTGTAAAACACACATGTTTTAGACTTTAAAACCTTTCAGCATTCAAAAAATTAGCGTTTTAACGATTCGATTTCATCCGTCTTGTTCTTTCCAACAACTATTTTGTTACTAAATAATGATGTCGAAGAATACAAAATAATTCACCTAGTTTTGATGTTTCATTGGAATACTATTTTACATGGAGTACATGTCCCATATTTGTTCTTCACGTGCTGTTATCATCACATTTTCTGAATATAATTTAGTCACTCTAAATTTGCATCAGTGAGATTCAGTGAATTTTAGGTGAATATCTGTCAATATAGCATCACTGGAAAAAAATCAGTGGTGATACGTTGACTTAAATTCAGTGAATTTTCACTGAGTCTCAGAGATTCTGAATCAAATTCAGAGTGTACGAGGTGAAGCGTTGAAGATTGTTAAGGAATCCGAAAGAGAGGCAACTTTTTAAAGTGAGAGTGTAGTTTGGGAGAGCGATCCGATTGGTCGCCGACCGCGAACGAAAAGCGCCCTTTCCGTTTCCGTCAGCCAAAAAGGCGCCGCGTCTTGACCTGCCACAAGCCAGCCAGCCACCATACATGTCCGCCTCAACACGAAAACAAAATAGAAAGAGACATAAAAGTGCGCCGACCTACCCGAATCGAATAAAATATGGCATAAAAAGAGGCCTGTCTTTGGAAAAGACAAAAATAAAGTGAAAAAATTGAGGACTTGGAAAATCTACTTGGAAGTTGGGGGTTGGCGGCTCGGCGTGCGCGACAGAGGGGTGGAAGCGCCCAGGGGGTGGGGGTGCGACAGAGACGGGAGACCACGCTAAAAAAAATCAATAGATAGAAAAAATGTGTTGTTTGGCGGGGAAGGAGGCTCTCTGCGCATGCTCAAAAAAATGAACACAAACAATGTAAAAAATAGGGGAAGTAGCTGGAGAGAAAAAGAGAAGGTGATAGGCAGCGGAACAGAGGAGCGAGAGAGAGGTGTTGGTACCTCTCAAACGCAACACCTTGACACCTGTGAGCAATCCTCCTTAACGAAGTATAATGCAGGGAAACAATCATTTGAAGCAGCAATCTTAAAAGGTTGAATGGTCATATTACACACTTCCGATTCAATTTTTTTATTAATTAACCCATAAAAGCCAAAACTATATGGAGTGAAAGTTAGCTTAAGAGAAATTAGAAGGAATTTTTCCATTAAAATACGAAATTTGAACCTTTGAAAATTGCCTAAATTACAAAATTATAGGTTTCCAGAGGGGTAATATTTTTTTTAAATTGTGACAATACTGAACAGAAAATATCCTCTAAAATATTTTTATCTGTTTCCAAATGGCTGGGCGGTCGTGGGTTAATAGCGATTAACGATAGACACCCGCGAAGGTTAGGTTAACCACAGATTAATTTCGTTGATGTGAAACACCTTATGTTTCGCCTTGCTACCTCAATCCGAATATTCCTCATAAGCAGAAAACTGCCTCCAAGAAATAACCTGCACCAGTCTTGGTAACTATTAGGTTAACTTAGGTTGAACCGACTGTCTTATAACTCGCTCCGTTTGGCTGGGAGATGAGACAACACAAGTGGAATATTATTGAATGTTGAAAGTAAACAATCGCGCCTCTAGTTTCGGGAACTGGTTCTGAGACACATCCCACTCGTAAAGGTGTAACTTGGCGATTACTTCAACGGGTTATGATGTAAGACAAGACACGATTGGGCTCCTCTATTCAGATAAAAGAAGATGTTAGCAGCACTGACAGTGGGCGAGGCGACAAAAACTCCCGAGGAAGTCTCCACATGTTCTTTAACTCGACGATAATTTCCAGGAACTCACTACTCTCCGGTGTTATACTACTATGAAATGTCATTTTTCCCTCTGAGTGCTTCACATAATTTTGCACGTATTTTCAAGTTTACATTATTTTTTGGCATTTCTTTGTTGATTTTGTAAATGTGGCATGTAAATTAATAGGTTTCTAGGAGGTAGGAATAATGAAACTGGAACACATTCGAGTCTAACATTTGAAGATGGGTGTTGTCTAAAAATCTATTTGTACAAATGAAGTTTACGTAAAGGTTATAACGTTAACATAACGATTACTCATAGCCCATTCGGCCTTCACTAAAAAGTACATACGTGTAATGCAGCGAGTAAATATTCTTTGGATAGTCCACATCTATGGAAATTTTTTGAGCGGCTATTATTTTTAATACGAGCAGAAAGAATGAGATGGGAATTATTGAGAAAAATGTATGGATGCTTACAGACTGGAAAACTTTGAGGGTTAAAATGTTCACTATTTTTAGAAAATTAGAGCATGGAACGAGTTCTCCGAACCATATGGACACCCAAATCTGTTTTCATCGGCAAAAGTCCGAGTTAACAGGACCAGTAGTCTTAATTGGCTGGCGGTGTCTTCTTCGCTGCCATGGGTGCCATAAAATGTCCCAAGAAGAATATTCAGAAGCCTAGACCAGATGTCTTAGCGGTTCAAAAACAGGTTTGTCTGCGACAAGAGATTTATGCCGCTTTTCACTTATAAGCCTACGCCAAAGTCGCCGTAGAGAACACGCTGAATTTCTCATAGAGTTAATAGGCACTGACCCATATAAAAATTCCCTACAAAGGTAAGGATTACATCTAAAAGCTACCTTGAAATAAAGCATTATCACATAACCTAAAAAAATATCACAACGATCAAAAACACATTGATTTCGGTGTGATACATAAAGCTTAGGTACGCAATCGTTTGGCGATTAAATCATTATATTCAAATTTGGAGTGCAGCAAGATCTTTGAAATTACTATATAAATGTGTAACTTTCGAACGTCATAAATTCAAGAAACATCTCCTACCCTTCACGAATATCTGAAGTGATATCATTTTACAATGAATAAATATAAAAGGTACTCCAAAGGTCCCATACAGAGGTAATTAAAAACTTGGTAATGATGCAGATGTAATTGAATCATAAATGCCAGTCAAGAAGTGTAACAATGACTGACAAGCGAGTCAGGAAACTATCGAGAAGGGGGTGTGAGAAAAAGTTCCAACTTGAGCAAGAGATAATCACACAGAAAACCGGTTTTTATCACTTTGGCGCAACCCTTTAAAGGTGACCCAAGGGAACAAGAAAAAGTCAAACAAGTTCGAGGAATGGTCGCAGTTTCATTCCTGTCCCATCTCCCAATTTCATGTCGATAAAGAAATCGACAAAACTCGAATGGATGGCAGAGGACGCAGCATCTTGTGCCAAACTGGAGAGAGCTGAGACAGATTTAAAGCTGTACCTCGAAACTAGGAATTCGAAGGTAATTAACGGGAATCGAAGACGAGCTTCAGGCCAGGTTACACTAAACCGTAAATTTCAAAAATGGACTTTTCCACATCTCGTATTCCACCAGCAAGCAATCGGGAAGAAGGGTACAATTTAAGCTACATGTGGCTTCTTTACGACATATAAGCTTAAATCAAGCTAGGTTGGTGTCCTCAAGCCGTTTTCTGAACGTAAAAGGAGGTATTTAAGTGCATCTATACGCAGTTGATTTATTTATCAGTTTATAATTGACGTTTCTAAAGCGACACCTCCGAGGCAACAATCTATATCCTGGTTTTAATATCAACTCTCTAATTATACGATTAGCTTATGTTGTGACTGCTTGAAAAATATACGCAGGAGTATTATAAAAATGCGAGGAATACATTTTTTTTAGGAAACTGCGGCCAGAAGTATTTTAGGCTGGAGTTGCGTAGCGATGCAGCGTGCAGGAGTGATTGCGAGCGCACCCTTAATGGGGGGGATCAAGAGGGATTGATCGAATCGCCACCCTCTTTTTTTCCCCTTTTAAGTAGCGCCATGCGATTAAAAATTCCTTTTCGAAAGTAAAGTTAATGGGCGGTTGTATTTCATGATATGCTTCTTGGAGCTTTCTCCACATTCTGCCGAAGTAATGGATTCTGCAACACTGACCGACCACTCACTCTTCCATTTCAAACTTTGAATTTTTTGGCGTAAAAAGTGATGCAGGAAGAGAGACCGCTGCTTGGAACCTGATCGGACCCTCTCAGTCAACACGGACCCTTCATTCATTAGATATCGATTGGCGAAACGCGGTAATCGCACTCAAACACCGGTTACTACTGCAATGCCCGATTTTTTTATGATCTGAATAAAATATTTAATGACTTTTAATGCAATATTCCGCATTTTAAAGAATCCTGGTACACCTACGATTTGCATTCGAGGATATTTTCAATCAACAGAAATAGTCCGTTGCGAAATATTTAGCCAACATAAAATACTTTAAGCTTGAAAACGTTTACTTTAACAACACAGTTTCGTACTGCAACAGAACATTGCTGCTATAGAAATTCGTGATGATGCAGCAGTAAAATTGTAACCACAACAACTGCGTGTTGTGGCAACAAAAATTGCGAACGAGTTGCGAGATGAATATACCTCGCAGCGACAGCTTTCCATTACTATAACTTATCATTTTTAAAGAAATACCCTATCTCTATCGCAATCAGTAAGGTACTCAACCCCATGCAAGAGAAATTACGTACAAGGTTCCTTCAAATTCCAAGCGTTCCTACTCAACAAAATTCCCTATATAATATTTCCCGAATTACCTTCGTTGCTTAAAAACTGATGGTCGATTCATCGCTACAACTTCATTTTCCTATTAAAACATTTTTATCTGTTGAGCGTTCAATTTAGTTAGCCGAAGTGGAATTAGACAATTTAATATTAGCTGGTTGGAATTCCGATTTTTTTTTTTCAAAAATTGATTAATTGCCTGTATTTGTTAGTTTTTAATGACTAGGGAGAGTCTAACAAAATCCTGCGTATAATGTCTATAAAAAACGCGAACTACTCAAACATTTTCTGCACTTAGTCTGTAATTGCTAATTACATATCTCACATATATGCACTTAGGCGGGACCACCCCTGTCACGAACCCAATTGTGAAAACTACGTTACAATTTTCATAACAATCACGTTCATATGGCCCACACCTGGACGGCTCAAACCTATACAAAGCCAACCCGTTTTGAATGTTCATAAAATGCGCAACTCGGAAGGATAAAAAAAAAGAACGAAAAAAAACGTGCGATGCAGAAAAAAAAGGGTTCTGATAATCGTACAACAGTAAAGAAACGCATATTCCTAACCCCCGTAAAAAAAAAGTTCACAATAATTGTCCCTTCCGGAACCCGGTTTTAATTAATTTAGTAAGGAACCCCGCTTTAAAAAAACGGTTTGATAGAAAAAAATGGTGAAAATTTGAATACGTCCGTTAGTTGGAAAAAAAATGTGTGTGGAACGATTAATGTTGTGGGGATAGCAAGACCCTGGCTATTTTTTTTCCCGCTTGGAAAAAAATCGGAGAAGATGCGGCATGAGAAAGACAATGTCCCACTTTGCATACCGACGCGGGACGCGCGAGTCCCAAGGATAGCCAGCCGTACCTGGCGAGGGACATCTTTGTGTACACACTGGCCTATAGTCTTAGACTAATTCGGTCCCTTTTCCTACTGAATGGCAATCAAGACGCCCTTAGGCAAGTGGGACAAGGATTAGGGAAGCGGCGAAACAAAAAAAGTTCACCCCACGGGACCGAAAGGGTTAGGCCGGCCGGGCCGTTCACCGGGTCGACGAGCTCGGAAACAAGGTGGGAAGATGAGAGGTCGCGACAAATGGACGCCAGTTCTTTGTCGATTTTGACAGCGCAATATTTTGGAAAGTTTCGGCGAAGATGATTGGCAACCCACGTGCGACCTCCGGCTGGGTCGCCGCTTGTCCCTTGATTTTGCGAAAATTGATACGTTTATAAGTTTTAGAATTGACTTATGGGAGTCTACATTCGAGGGAGGTTACCGAGTTCATTTTCATGTTGAACTGAATGTCAGCACGAGGAAGAAATTTATGACTGACAGTAATATTTACTGAATACTAATTTACTGCTTTCTATGGATATCAGCGTACGATGAAAGAGGAACATTCTAAATACAGTTGAAAAACGGAATACTGGAAGAAACCGTTTTAAAGGTTTCAACAGTTTTCTCTACTGATAGGCAGCGTATTACCACTGATCCGGATTTCACGTGGAGATGAATCAACAAGTCAGTAACTACAGTAAAAGTTTACATCGAAGCGGAAAAATCGGTTGCCAAAAAGGTCAAATAAAAAAAATTGATCTGGATGAGAAGTTAGGAGTTTCAAGCTTATACCTGAATGGCTCGCGTATCTGGACGATGTCATTACTCTAGTGATAAAGTTATCATGGTAACAGTATACCTTACCTATAGTAACGTTTATAAAAAGATGTATAAAATACGAACGGTCATTAAAAAAAAGACAACGAACACCAATACATAGTAGTTGTTTTTTTTTGTTTTTTTTAATAGTTCTTGCCAGTCCAGCCATACGATTTGAAAAGAGAAAAACTCTACGCGTAGTTGCTATCAGTGTCTCTTAACTATTTTCCAGGTATCACCTCATTCACCCCTGTAAAATAAACTTGCAAAAAATAGAGATATTTTTTTCCAACCCCCAATTTTTACTGAAAAAAGTGGGTTAGCAAAGTTTACTAAAATAACTAAAAAGTGTGACAGCTAAACTTGGCTAGTAAACGCTTACAGGTTTGCTAGCAAACGTTACAGTTGGAACTGTTTACCGTAACGTTTACTGGCAAATCTGGTAACGTTCACTAGCCGGGTTGTCGCCTTTTTACTATTTTTTTTAAGCAAACTTAACGCAGTTTTCTCCCTCTTCGATAAAGGACTCGATTTTCCAACCAAAAGTTGAAAACACGGGTCCGGAAATGCCAGAGATCAAAGTGCAGTTTCTGTACAGGCATATTTAAGAGGTCTATAGTCACCTATTCGAGAGGTCTGTGGTCACATAATGCTCTTGATTATGCGCTCGCATCGTAACATCCGTCAATACTGATGGATTTGGATTCACGTCACTTTATTTGATAAATCGCGGTCGGAGCTTAGGCTGTTGCTGGTACTTAGCTCTCTCTGATTGATTCTTAAGGGGACGATCTTTTCAGGGACACTCATTTCTTATGCACACTTCTCGGATCCGATCCGACGCAGTGTTGCCAACCTCGGCAATGGATGCGCCGTGACGGTGTTAACTAGTGGATCCCTTTCTTTAACCCTTCCGTCACCATTTTTCAGGGACAAAATTTCGGTCTCAAATGTATTCTGGAACAGGTTTTGATCCCTTGCCAGCTGCCACTACATGGAAGGTGGAATTTCCCACCTTATGGGCTCCACCTTCCATCTAGCCATGCACTCGGACAGTCTCTGAGATTAAGTGAAAATTCACTGAATCTCTGACAGATTCAGTGAAAATTCACTGAATTTCAGTCAACAATGCACCACTAATTTTTTTCAGAGGTGCTATACTGACTGAAATTAACTGAATTTTCACTGAATTTGAGACTCTCACTGATTCAAATTTAGTTTGAGCACACTGACAAAGAGTCAGGCAGAGGGTACATAACCTTAACTTTGCTCGATTCAGAACAACAGTTGGCAAGCCTGGCGTCTCTTGCTGCCGCTCAGAAAGAAGCAGGCTTGGTGACAGATGGGTGGGTTGAGGAACAATGCCCTTCACTCATAACAGCCCAAAGTATTCGAAGTGAAATTTAGCTTAAGAGAAGTTGAAAAGATTTTTCCCATTAAAATACGCATTTCAAGCTATGGAAAATGCTTAAATGATTTAATTTCAGGTTTCCAGAGAGGTGATATTTTTTAAATGGTAAAAATAAATGATCCTGTAAAACATTTTTTTTTCTTTATCCGAACGGTATCGCTGGGCGGTAGTGGGTTAACCTACGGTTAACTGCGTTTCAGGAGGAAACGAGAGGTTAAGTGGAATCACATTAGCATACTTAGCTAATATTTACTTAAGTACATGTTGTTCTTTATATTCATCGATTGTTTTAAATCTTATAAAGCCACTTAATCTATATATAAAAAAGCGTAGTTGAAAAACGCAGTAAATGCGTCAGTTGGCCAAAAGGTACCATTTTGATCAACATTCATTTACCAAGAATTACCTAAATTAGTTTTAGATCTATCGTAGCTTTCTGTGCTTTTACCACAGCAAACTCGAAACACCCTGTATATTGGGGGAAATGGAAGCAATCGCGTATGCGTATACAAAATAAAGCTACTTTTAACCATCAAAATTATTATTTTAAACGCGATTTTAAATTGGTATTTACCCCGCGAATCAGTTACGATATTACGTGATATTAAAACTCTTCTCCGATGGTGACAAAGTCAGAATGCATCGATGGGTTGGTAGGCCTTGCGCGCCACCCCAGGACTACCAACACGGATCCCATCCAGGACACAGCGTTTAGATTTTTTTTCGGCGAGGAAAAAGCATGAAATTTGGGCCACATGACGAAGCGAACAGTTTGATCAGGCTGATTAATGAACGTCCTTTTAGTCTCACTTTGGACTCGGCTTCACAAAAATGATCACAGTGATGATCGCATACTCGCAGAATTTTTTTAGGGCTGATAATTTGTCAATACAAACAGATCACTATTGTTTGGAGCCATGCTTATCGCTCTGGGACAAAGTTGAGCAAAAATCAGGGTTGCCAACGCATTTAAAGGACAAATTTTACGAGATTAAACATATGAAGCTTCAATTGATAACATCCGAAAAATGCGTTGAATAATTTTCGTTCAAAAACGTCAACACCGTTTCTTTTCTCTCTCTTTTTTTCTTCTTTTTTAATTGATGAAACAACGTTCTTTTTTATTTCACTAGTTGTTCATGAAAGGATCTATAAACTCCAACGTTTTCTAACAAAATAGCAGTTTTAAAAATTGGAAGAACAAAACTATGGCAATTGAAAAGATTATCCCACCCCACTTTCAAAAGAAATGTTTTCTTCAAAAGGGCCTTAAAGGAAAGCACATCTCAAACTTATCTTTTTTGTTCCTGGGCAGAGCCAACCAAATCGCTGGAGCAGCAATACGGGTGTTTAAAGGTAATTAAAATCTTTTCATCGAAATAGGAAGCCGCAGGAAACACAATTGAATGAAACAGTTCGTGAGCTATTTGCTGGGGGTAAAAATAAGCTTGGTTGTTTTTTTTCGGGAACGCCCTCTCTTCCCGAGGGGGCCGCAACGGGGCCATATAGCCCCCTGGGCGCGTTGGACCCCCCCTCCCCGGGAACGGTGCCCCCCCGGGGATATTCCCAGGGCCTCCGCGGCGTGCCCTCAGGCCATCTCGCCCTTCGCCTCACTCGAACTCATATTCGAGGACTACCTGCTTGGAAGAGGAAGTGAGATTCACCTAGTAAGAGCGCATCAGAGAGAGATATAAAAATATAAAAAATTGCGGGAAAAGTTTTTTCGATAAGTTTTTTGACAAAATTTTGCTCTGGGGACCTTTTTCCCTATCTGAAAAAAGGGGTTCATTCATAGAACCACGAAAATAGACTAAACACCTGAAAAAAAGTTCATCCTTGATTTCCAAATCAGATCCTCTATCTCTCACTCCTTGCAATTTTTTTTCTTTAACCCTTTTTTTCTTGAAAGAATTTTAAAATATTACTACCTCTCAAACTAAATGTTTTTTTCATGATGAACAGGATTTTAAGGCAGGCACAATTTTAAACGTAAGTTTCACATGCTGTTTTTAATTTCCTTTTTATTTTTTTCCTTTTTTTATGCATTTTTTTTTCTTCTACGTTCACAGAACGAGGAAATATCGGAAAACTGGAGAAAATTTTGAAGTGATTTCAGTTAGTCTTGGTGTTACTAGAGGACTCCTTCCAATTTCAGAAACATTCCACAGATGTAAATATTACTTTTCATGCTTTTTTTAGTCTTCATAAAAAAAATAAAAAAAATAATAATAAAAAAACATTCGAAAAGGAATTTGGTATCCACTGCATGAGCCAGTGAAGTCTCCGTTGGAAAAAAAACTGAGTGTCCCAGCTTCCCAGGAGCATCCTCGTCCGAAATAAATGCAACCGATTTTGAACCAATCGTTGCATAATGCAACGCCGCGCGCCGCGAGTGCATCGGCGCGGATGAGCATACCCACGGGCGACTTTTTCCGGGTTTGGGTTCGGGTTTGAACCCCGGCGAGGCGAGGCGCACCCTGCGGCGAAAAAGACTCCTTTCCGGGAGCCAGCAGACCTTGCATAAGGAGGATTAGGAGCCAAGGCTACCCCCCGGGCCGGGGAAACAGAGGCCTGCCTGCACCTTCCGCAACCCGCTACGGGGCTGCCCCGGGAAACACGACAATTTTACGAGGAATCACTCACTCTCAGGTTCAAACAATGTATTTGCAGAGTAAATTTCAAAGATGGTACTTTCCAGCTATGAACAAATGCTTGACTTTTAAGCCATGAGCTTCTATTTTGCGCTTGCAAATATTAACGTTAAAAAAATAAAAAGATACAAAAAAATCCACAAATTTTTAATTTATTAGCCTAAGTATTGTAGGACAAAATTTCCAAAACACATTGAAGAGTTTACGTCATTTTCAATCTCTTTTCAAAGTTTTTTTCCTTCTTCTTTTTTTAAGGAATCTTTTTTTATATGATTTTTTTCCATATTAACATATTAAGGTCCCGTGCAAGGAGAAAATAAAAACGGAATTTATGAATTGACAGCTAAACAAACGGACTAACTAGAAACACATTACAAATGGAATAACACTCTGAAGTTGAATCGGTGAGAATCTCTGAGATGCAGGAAAAATTCACTGAATATCAGTCGATATAGCACTACTGAAAAAATCAGTGTTGCTACATTAGCTGAAATTCTGTGTATTTTCACAGGATTTCAGACTCTCACTGATTCAAATTTAGAGTGTGCCACATGGAGCCACAAGTAATTGAAAAGTTGACGATGAAGAGAGGTTTCAGATTAACAAAAATGTCGAGGGTAAGGAAACCATGATATTTCTTGGACCTGAGATATGGTGTTAACTAAACATTAATGTATTTATAGAGTAATCGATGAGCATGTTTTAAAAAAGAGAGAAAAAAGGTATTTAACCGAGTTTCGCAACTTCAAACGTCGGTTATATGTAAATGAGTAGCTGATAATTATACGAAATATAACGGCCAAGCTGCAAGATTTGATGCGCCTTGAGACATACGAAACGTTGAAGAAGAGAGAAAAAAAAGGTGGGATGTAAAACACTGTGGGAAAAACAAACATAAAAAATTTGAGTGGTGAGATTTTTTTGAGGTGGGGATGAAAAGGATTAAGACAGGTCTCAAAAGAAAAGACAACGAGCTAGAAAGAAAGGGAAGAATAAATTATAGACAGGTAGGAGGGAGAGAGACAGAAAACAACTTAATTCGTATTCACGTATTAGGAGCGAAGGAGACAGAAGACAGAGTGGGTCATCACACATGGTGTGATGTTCCTCCTTAGACTCGAGTGCGCACGTCTACATGAACTTCACAGAATGTTCTGGCACATACAGGTATCGGCGGAATACATGTGGCATAAGTACTACAATACGCACATACAAAACAAACCTAACGTACTACAACATAAAATTAAGTACTTCAAAATAGTTGACTTAAACCCTCGCCGCAAATTTCATCCCCCCAAAAAATATTGATTACGGTAACTACATTATTACGAACATAATGGCTCGAAGAGATTCTACGTACGACCAAGCGAAATTTAATCCCTTAAAACAATTCCCTCGCAATGTAAATTCCGCTCCGCAAAAATACAAGGTTATTTATTCGAGTGGAAATGAATATTTAAGCTGTTACGATCCGAATTTGACCTAGGGCAGTTGCATTTTTCAAAGGATACGCCTATACACACACATGTCCGTCGCAGCAAAGTTAGCAAGTTAAATGCCACCATCGTGATATTTAAAAAGGAAAATGAAACGATTTTTTTGTGAGAAAACCACCAATGGATGAAAAGAACGGCCCATCTGAAACACGATGCATTCACCCCGGTCCACTGAATTCTTCATGAGAGAGACGATGAAATCATGGGGGGGATGTTATCAGGTGAAGGGCAAACTGCCCTAAAGACACGACTAAGGGAGGGAATACGCTTGTATCTGCAAAACCGGTAAGACGAAAATCAACGCGGCGATATGTTTAGACGAGATCCTACACCGTCAATTTAAATGGTTGAGTTTTAAACCTCCTATTTTTACCTTCCGCCGCCAAGCCGAAATTCAACCTAACCTATAAAATTAATCTGAATATGGTTATTAATCTTAAAATAAAAAAAATATATAATTTATCGAATGTGGTTAAATGGTGTAAATATTTTAAACGAAACGTTCCTGGAACACGGGGAACCTTAACCTTAAAGCCAACAGCGCGGGATTAAAAATAAGAGGGATTTCGTATTTTTTTTAAAAAAAGGTTTTTTAATTTTGAATTTATAAGGGAATAACGATACGATGGTGATACACATGATAAATGAGTGAAGTTGGCGTGCTGCGTTATGTATTGATTATAAAAATTTTTGTTCTCTTGACCCTGTTTACTAACATTTCCCAAAAACGAAATATTTAGTTCATTTTATAAAATTACCACTATTGTTGCCCTTACGTGGACATATTCATTTAACGAATGGTCCTATCATCAAGCTGATGGTTTTTAAATAATAAATGTTATGGAATATATTCTTTCAAGAAGAGTGCAGAGACAGGGATACTTGAGAAAAGTATCACACTAGAGATGGGAAATTTACGCCTATCAAATTTACAGTGTAAGCAGCCAATGATTCATCTCGTGATTTCTATGGCATAGAGGCAAACCTCTCATAGCAGGTAATTCTCGTCTCCGATTCATTTCACAAGGAGATGAACTTCCCTATGACGAACTTATCTACGGGGGCTATTTTCATGTTATGTGAACTTTGGAAAGAGGACATTGTTCTAGCTCCTCCATGGATGTAACAAGGGAAGGTTTCTTTAGGAAAGGCTCCAAAACGGGACGTCATTTCCTTTGAGAATGACGGCAATGTCCTAGCCGGTCTCTTCTCACGACACATAGAAAATTAGCCAGCATCCCCGGAAAGACAAAGCGAAGACGATCGCACTGGAGCACTTTTGTTTTTGAGGAACCTGCACAGATATGTTTACCGAGTCTCAATGAAGGAGACAATAAGGAGTCTTCCGCGCAGACCGCCAGGACAAAGGACGAGTCAGCACCCATACAAAAAAAATAACACCAACACGCAGAAATAAAAAGGAGCCGTAGGGGTTACGTATGCAAATGCGAGAATGAGAGGCAGAATTAGCAGGTACGGAGAAAAAAGCTGAGGGTGAGGAAGAGAGGGTTGGCATTTGCTAGGCGTTCCCATGCGTTTGTCTTAAGACTGCACACATCCGCATATCATTAAAGCCACGGCGCGGGGCTGCACCGGTCACGAAGGGAGGACCTTGGCCACATCGAGAGCTCGTCTTTGCATACGCTCGGCGCAGGTACAAAAAAAGAAGAAAAAAATCAAGCTGAGGGGTAAAAATTCGGTGATGAGTTTAATGTATGTTGCGGGCAAGAAGTATTTATCCTTAGTTCATGATGGGCTGTGTCTTTAGGGGTCGTCCTCATTTGAATGCTGGACGCAGACGCTCCGTGTGAACCCCGTCGACTCTCTGCCTCAAACTAACTCCGCCAGTTTCGACAATTGCTCCCTGGCTGGGTCAAGTCTTAACCCCCAACATTAGATCACAAATCTGCATTTTACAAATTGGCCAAAATTTCATAAACTAACGTTTTCACGAGAATATACCATATGAACCCATAACAGCCCAAAGTATTCGGAAAGGAATTTAGGTTAAGGGAAATTCGAAGGATTTTTCCCATTAAATTACGCAATTTTAAGCTTTGGAAAATGCCTGAATTATTCAATTTCAGGTTTCCAGAGGGGTGATGATTATTTAAATTGTGACAATACTGAACTGGAAACATCCTCTACAATTTCTGTTCCGAACGGCACCACTGGGCGGTAATGGGTTAAAATTAATACAGACTGGGTCAGAGGAGATTAAAACGAAAAATTATCGATTTGAAGGCAGCTTCTATCGGTTCGAAATTTTCGTACCCAAAAGTGAAATTAACCTTGAACCTTTCCCGACTTGTTTCCACAATTTCGATAAAATTCGTTTCTGCCTCGTGGAGTTTTTATCTGTTCGCGAGTGAAACCACTTATCTGGTAATTGGGTATCTCCGCTGCCAGACCCCTAAGGCGCCTGTTTGCTACTTTTAGTGACGTACTTCATTTGCACGCTAATCCGCGGATCGGATTCGTAAGTACCTCTAACATGACTCGCATCTCGTCTCAGTGTCACGGGATCTTTCATCAGATACAAAATTGTCACTATTTCTCGGATACCCAAGACGGAAGTAGAATTGGAAATTTGATTATTTCGTATAGATAAGTGTGACCTTTTCCTATGACTTCTTATAGGTCAAGAAAGGCGTTGCGATCAATCAACTATGACCTCTTAATGGGGGAGGATTTACTTGGGATTCGAAGAAGTCACAACGATCTTCTTTTGCGCTCCGCGCTCACAAAATGCTTCAAGTGGTACTAAAAGAAAATTTTAAAAATGTTTTGATTTGTAATTAAGCAAAGTGGTATTAGGAGAGTGGCTTTTTTCAGCTTAGATTCAGGTCGAATAT
>Ga0058701_10000823_pt1 | contig 21021 bp, 19 predicted proteins | sample AgamicOrMae_FD_97039 | JGI IMG/M metagenome (GOLD analysis project Ga0058701, IMG submission 97039) | Agave microbial communities from Guanajuato, Mexico - Or.Ma.e | ecosystem: Host-associated > Plants > Phyllosphere > Phylloplane/Leaf | place: Guanajuato, Mexico | collected 2012-06-04 | reverse complement strand
GACCGTTTCTTCGTTGCCATTGGCAGACTGCACGAAGACTTTCGCGCCCTTTGCTTCCGCCTGTTTAACGAAGATATCGCGGTCTTTTTGCCAGCGTTCCAGACGTAAATCGTCAATGGCCATGCCGATTTTGACTTCTTTTGCCAGACTGGCCTGACTGAACAGCGTAAGCGCCGCAAGCGCAGCGAGTAATGCGGGTTTCATTTTCATCATGGTCATCCTGTAGGGAACGGTTATTGTCGTTGTAAGGCTATGAACCAGGCGGATGAATTGTTCACCTTATTTTTACCTGCCAGCAATTACTGATTTTTATCCGGCTATTACGTTTTTTGGTTTATTTCTGAATTTTTGAGCGCGATCCAAATTTTAACATTTTCAGACTCGCCGTTACCGCAAACTGCACAGCATGAGGTCATCTCATTGTCATATTTTTTTGCGAGCAAGCGCACAATAAATAATTCTCTTACTGCCTGTGTGAAATATCGTAATTGAGTGGTCAGAAAGCGGATACGCACAATATGGCTTCTGGGTAACCCATTCGGGACCACTGTTAAGGAGCAAACCATGCACGCTTATTTTGACCAGCTTGATCGCGTTCGCTACGAAGGCGCAAAAACCAGTAATCCTCTGGCCTTCCGCCACTACAACCCTGACGAAGTCATCCTGGGGAAAACCATGGCTGAGCATCTTCGCTTCGCCGCCTGTTACTGGCACACCTTCTGCTGGAATGGCGCGGACATGTTTGGTGTCGGCGCTTTTGATCGTCCATGGCAAAAAGCGGGCGATGCGCTGGCGCTGGCCAAACTGAAAGCGGACGTTGCCTTTGAGTTTTTCCACAAGCTGAACGTGCCTTACTACTGCTTCCACGATGTGGACGTCTCACCTGAAGGTGACTCCTTAAAAAGCTATCGCGAAAACCTGGCGGTAATGACCGATACGTTGCAGGCGAAACAGCAGGAAACGGGCTTAAAACTACTCTGGGGCACCGCTAACTGCTTTACACATCCGCGCTACGGTGCGGGTGCCGCCACCAATCCGGATCCGGAAGTATTTTCCTGGGCCGCCAGTCAGGTGTGCAGTGCAATGAAAGCGACCCAAACGCTGGGGGGCGAAAACTACGTACTGTGGGGCGGACGCGAAGGCTATGAAACGCTGTTAAATACCGACCTGCGCCAGGAGCGCGAGCAGATTGGCCGCTTTATGCAGATGGTCGTTGAACATAAGCACAAAATCGGCTTCCAGGGCACGCTCCTGATTGAACCCAAACCGCAGGAGCCGACCAAACATCAGTACGATTATGACGTCGCGACGGTTTATGGCTTCCTGAAGCAGTTTGGCCTGTAAAAAGAGATTAAGGTAAATGTGGAAGCCAACCATGCCACGCTGGCGGGTCACTCATTCCATCACGAAATAGCGACGGCGATTGCGCTGGGTGTATTTGGTTCGGTCGATGCCAATAGGGGTGATGCCCAGTGTGGCTGGGACACCGATCAGTTCCCGGTCAGCGTGGAAGAGAACGCGCTGGTGATGTATGAAATTATCAAAGCAGGCGGCTTTACCACAGGCGGCTTAAACTTTGATGCCAAAGTACGTCGGCAGAGCACCGACAAGTACGATCTTTTCTATGGACACATCGGAGCCATGGACACGATGGCGCTGGCGTTGAAAGTGGCGGCGCGTATGCTGTCTGACGGTGAGCTTGATCAGCGCGTGGCACAGCGCTACAGCGGCTGGAACGGGGAGTTTGGTCAGCAGATTTTGAAAGGTGAGTTTTCACTGGAAACGCTCGCGGCCCATGCGCACCAGCAGCAGTTCAATCCGCAACATCGCAGCGGTCGCCAGGAGCAACTGGAAAACCTGGTGAATCATTACCTCTATGACTTCTAATCCGTAAGGAGCGCGACATGGTAATCGGGATCGATATCGGCACATCCGGCGTAAAAGTCGTGTTGCTGGATGTGCAAGGGCAGGTGGCGGCGGTGGAAACGGCCCCACTAACGGTTTCCCGCCCGCATCCGTTATGGAGCGAGCAAGATCCCGAAAGCTGGTGGCAGGCCACGGATAAGGCAATGCAGGCACTGGCACAACGGCACGACCTGAGCACGGTGAAAGCTGTGGGCCTGACAGGACAGATGCACGGCGCGACCTTGCTGGACGCGCAGCATCGGGTGCTGCGTCCCGCCATTCTCTGGAACGACGGACGCAGCGGCGATCAGTGCCGTGAACTGGAGCAGCGGGTACCTGACTCTCGGCGCATCACCGGTAACCTGATGATGCCAGGCTTTACCGCGCCCAAACTATTATGGGTGCAACAGCACGAACCAGACATTTTTGCCCGGATTGCCAGGGTGCTGCTGCCTAAAGATTACCTGCGCTGGCGCCTGAGCGGCGAGTTTGCCAGCGACATGTCTGATGCAGCCGGAACCATGTGGCTGGATGTGGAAAAGCGTGACTGGAGTGAGGAGATGCTCGCGGCCTGCGGGCTGGATCACAGCCAGATGCCAGCCCTGTTCGAAGGCAACCAGATTACCGGTACTTTATCAGCCGCGATCGCGCAGCGCTGGTCGCTGCCGCAGGTGCCGATCGTGGCGGGCGGTGGCGATAACGCGGCAGGCGCGGTCGGCGTCGGCATGGTAGCGCCGGGGCAAGGGATGTTGTCACTCGGTACCTCCGGCGTGTACTTCGTGGTCAGCGAAGGCTATCTCAGCAATCCCGAGCAGGCGGTACACAGCTTTTGTCATGCGCTGCCGCAGCGCTGGCACCTGATGTCGGTAATGCTGAGCGCCGCTTCCTGCCTGGACTGGGCAGCGTCACTGACGGGCTGCGATGATGTCCCGCACCTGTTAGCCGAAGCGGAACGTGCAAAAGACGATGCGCCCGCCTTGTGGTTTTTGCCTTATCTTTCCGGTGAACGCACACCGCATAATAATCCGCATGCCTGCGGCAGCTTCTTTGGGTTTACCCACCAGCATGGGCGACCCGAGCTGGCGCGCGCCGTGCTGGAAGGCGTCGGTTTTGCGCTGGCAGACGGTATGGATGTGGTTCACGACTGCGGCGTAACACCCGAAAGCATCATGCTGATTGGCGGTGGAGCACGAAGTCGCTACTGGCGGCAGATGCTGGCAGATATCAGCGGACAAACACTGGACTACTGCGAAGGTGGCGATGTCGGCCCGGCGCTGGGTGCCGCCCGACTGGCGCAGATGGCAATAGATAACAACCTGACCATTCCGGCCCTGAAGCAGGTGCAGCGCCATGAGCCAGATCCGGCTCGTCATGCACATTATCAGCCGAGACGTGAGACGTTCAGTCGGTTGTATCAGCAGTTGCTGCCGCTGATGAATCTGTAATTCAGAAAAAAGGGGCAACAGGGTTGCCCCTTTTTCTTTTAACCAATCGCCCCCCAGCACATCGTCCTGGCTTTGCTTTTTCGGCAGCAGGAACAGCGTTGCTGCAATATCCAGCAGGTAGATCAGGGCCAGTAGCGTGATAGCAGCCACGAAGGAGAATTTACCCGCCAGCAGCCCGATTACCAACGGACCCAATCCACCGACGCCGCGCCCCAGATTAAACAATACGTTCTGCGCGGTCGCACGAACCTGCGGCGGAAAGGTATCTGAGATCAATGCGCCATAGCCGCCAATCATACCGTTGACGAACAGGCCCATCAGCGCACCGGTAAACAACATCACGGTCGGATCGCGCAGTTGCGCATAAACCACAACCATCACGACCGCACCGAACTGGTAAAGCAGGAAAATTTTCCAGCGCGCAAAGCGATCGGCCAGCACGCCAAACAGCCAGATGCCAAAGGTCATGCCCACCACGGTTACTGCCGTCCAGACGCCGGATTTGGTCAGACTGAAACCGAAGTTAGAGGACAAGTAGCTGGGCATCCAGATCATAAGGCCGTAATAACCGAAGTTCTGAACGGAACAGAGAATAAAGATCCCCAGGCTGGCTTTGCTGGTGGCGCGGTCTTTAAACAGCAGTTTCAGTCGGGCGGGAAAGGACAGCGAGGGAACATGTTTAATTTGACGGGTGAAGCTCTCAGGTTCGCCCATGCTGCGGCGAATAACAAATGACACCAGCGCGGGCAGTAATCCCACCAGGAACATGCCGCGCCAGCCAATCACACTCAGTAAAGGCGGGGTGATAAATGCCGCCAGCAGTACGCCGAGTTGCCAGCCGATGCCGACCCAGGCCGAGGCGCGGTTGCGCTTTTCTGCCGGCCAGGCTTCTGCAATCAGCGCCATGCCGATGCCAAACTCACCGCCCAGTCCCATGCCCGCCAGCGTACGGTACGCCAGCAGATCCCAGTAACCCTGCGCCACTGCACACAATCCGGTAAAGACAGAGAACATCAGTATCGTGATGGTTAACACACGAATGCGCCCATAGCGATCGCTGAGGTGGCCAAACACAATGCCGCCGATGACCGCGCCGATCAGCGTCCAGGTCACCAGTGAACCAGCCTGTGACGGATCCAGTGCCAGCGACAGGCTGATAGCGGGCAGCATAAACCCGAGAATCAGCAGATCGAATCCGTCCATGGCATAACCGCTGACGGCAGCCAGCATCGCTTTCGCAGGCGTAATGCTCTGCTTAACAGGGGAAGAAGAGGACATGAGTGCGCACCCGTTGGTTAAAAAACTGGCGCAAGTATAAAGAGCTAAGAGGATGGGGTCTATGCAGAATAGCCGGAGCCGTGCGCCTTATGGCGCACGGTTGCGCGAGATCAAGACGGTTTGTTGCTACCGTCGTCGTCACCGGATAACAGCGCGTCCAGCCTGTCGCCGCCCACGTGACGGAAATCCTGACCTTTCACGAAGTAGAAAATGATTTCGCAGATATTCTGGCAGCGGTCACCGATACGTTCGATGGCGCGGGCGCAAAACAGCGCCGTCAGAACGCTGGGAATCGTCCGCGGATCTTCCATCATGTAGGTCATCAGCTGACGCACAATGCCTTCGTACTCTTTATCCACTTTCTTGTCTTCGCGGTAGATCTGCACGGCTTCGTTAAGATCCATGCGCGCAAAGGCATCCAGCACATCATGCAGCATCTGCACAGTATGACGGCCCAGCGATTCCAGGCTGACCAGCAGCGGCAGATGTTGCTGGCCAAACTTCTCCAGCGCAGTGCGGCTGATTTTCTCGGCAACATCGCCGATGCGTTCCAGTTCGGAGATGGTTTTGATAATCGCCATGACCAGACGCAAATCGATAGCGGTCGGCTGACGTTTGGCGATGATGCGCACACAGGCTTCATCAATCTCCACTTCCATCATGTTGACCTTCTGGTCGCCATCAATGACGCGCTGGGCCAGTTCGCCATCCAGATTATGCATGGCGGTAATGGCATCGGTCAGCTGCTGCTCAACCATGCCGCCCATGATCATCACCTGCGTGCGGATGTGCTCCAGCTCAGCGTTAAACTGACCGGAGATGTGTTTATTCAGATTTAAACTGTCCATGGCGATCTCCTGTCTAATCAGCCGTAGCGACCTGTAATGTAGTCTTCCGTTTGTTTCTGTGCCGGCTTGGTGAACAGCGTGTCGGTGTCGCTGAACTCAATCAGTTCGCCCAGATACATAAACGCCGTGTGGTCGGAACAACGTGCCGCCTGCTGCATGTTGTGTGTCACGATCACGACGGTGTAATCCTGCTTCAGTTCAGTAATGAGTTCTTCGATACGGCTGGTAGATATGGGATCCAGCGCTGAACAGGGCTCATCCAGCAGCAGGACTTCCGGACGAATGGCGATACCGCGCGCAATACAAAGACGCTGCTGCTGGCCGCCTGACAGACTGTAGCCACTCTGATGCAGCTTGTCTTTGGTTTCAGTCCACAGGGCTGCCTTGGTAAGCGCCCACTGCACACGCTCGTCCATATCGGCGCGAGACAGCTTTTCAAACAAGCGCACGCCAAAGGCGATATTGTCATAAATCGACATCGGGAAAGGCGTCGGCTTCTGGAACACCATGCCAACCCGGGCGCGCAGCAGGGCGATATCCTGGTTGGACGCCAGAATGTTGTCACCGTCCAGCAGAATATCCCCTTCCGCGCGCTGCTCGGGATAGAGCGAATACATTTTATTGAAGGTTCGCAGCAAAGTGGATTTACCACAGCCTGAAGGGCCGATAAAGGCCGTAACCTGATTCTTCGCAATATCCAGGTTGATGTTCTTCAGAGCGTGAAACTTGCCGTAATAAAAATTCAGATTACGGACCTGAATCTTACCCGCTGATGCAGTCGCAGTACTCATTGCTTTTCTCTCTTATACGACACCGCACAGGGCCGTGTCAGTCGTTAACCGTGTTTACCCTTGGCGAATACCACGCGTGCTACGATATTTAACAGCAACACACAGAGGGTAATAATCAGTACGCCCGCCCAGGCCAGACTTTGCCACTCGGCGAACGGACTCATCGCAAATTTAAAGATGGTGACCGGCAGGTTTGCCAGCGGCTGCATCATGTCGGTGCTCCAGAACTGGTTCGACAGCGCAGTAAACAGCAGCGGCGCGGTTTCGCCCGCGATGCGCGCTACCGCCAGCAGCACACCCGTAATAATCCCGGATACGGACGCTTTCAGCGTAATGGCGGAAATCATCTTCCATTTCGGCGTACCCAGCGCATAGGCTGCTTCGCGCATGCTGTCAGGTACCAGTCGTAACATGTTTTCCGTCGTGCGAATCACTATAGGAATCTGTAACAACGCCAGCGCTATCACACCTGCCCAGCCTGAGAAGTGGTGCATCTGCGCCACGACAATGGTGTAGACAAACAGGCCCACAACAATCGATGGGGCAGACAGCAGGATGTCGTTAATGAAACGAATCACTTCCGCCAGTAAAGACTTACGACCATATTCTGCCAGATACACACCCGCCAGAATGCCCAGTGGCGTGCCAATGAATGTCGACCATAAAATCAGTAAACCGCTACCTACCAGCGCATTGGCTAATCCGCCTCCCGCCGTGTTTGGCGGCGGTGTGGACTCTGTAAACAGCGACCATGAAAGCCCGTCAATGCCGCGGCTCACGGTGGTAAACAAAATCCAGACCAGCCAGAATAAGCCAAATGCCATCGTCAGCAAGGACAGCGTTAAGGCGATTTTGTTCTTGGTGCTACGCCACGACTGCATTTTGCGACGTGACGCTTCCAGTTCGGCCCGAGCCTGTACTTCCATTGTTGTCATGATCGCGCTCCTTCACTTTTTGCCAGACGCATAATCATTAACTTGGAAATCGCCAGCACAATAAAGGTGATAACAAACAGAATCAGGCCCAGTTCCATCAGTGCCGCTACGTGCACACCCGATTCGGCTTCGGCAAACTCATTCGCCAGTGCCGAGGTGATACTGTTGCCTGGCATAAACAGTGAGGCACTGTCGAGCTGGTAGGTGTTACCGATAATAAAGGTGACCGCCATGGTTTCGCCCAGCGCACGTCCCAGGCCCAGCATGATGCCGCCGATGACGCCGTTTTTAGTAAACGGCAATACGATGCGCCAGATCACTTCCCACGTGGTGCAGCCAATCCCATAGGCTGACTCTTTCATCATCACCGGCGTCTGCTCAAACACGTCGCGCATGACTGAAGCAATATAGGGAATGATCATGATGGCCAGAATCACACCTGCGGCCAGAATACCGATACCAAACGCCGGACCGGAGAACAGAGCGCCAATAATCGGAATGCCCGAGAGGACATCACCAACGGGCGTCTGGAAATATTCTGCGAACAGCGGAGCAAAGATAAATAAGCCCCACATACCATAAACAATACTCGGAATCGCAGCGAGCAGCTCAATTGCGGTTCCCAGTGGACGTCGTAACCAGCCTGGTGAGAGTTCGGTCAGAAAAAGAGCAATACCGAAACTGACCGGTACCGCAATAATCAACGCAATGATTGAGGTGACAAGTGTGCCGTAAATCGGCACCAGTGCACCGAATTGTTCGTTAGGGGCGTCCCAGGTTTTGGTCCACAAAAACGCGAAACCAAATTTCTGTATGCTTGGCCAGGAAGAGAAGATCAGGGAGACGATAATGCCGCCCATAAGCAACAGAACAATCAGCGCAGAGAGTTTTACCAGCGCGCCAAAAATTCGGTCACCTTGCTTACCTGGGGCTTTGAATGCCGACTTCGTTGCAGCCATAGAAGTCTTCGTCCTCAGAAGTTATCAGGGCGGCAGACGCCGCCCTTGAAGGCTGACCAGCACGCAGGCTGGTCAGGGTCATTCACTTACTTATAAAGCGCTTTACCAGAACTGTCTTTGATATTGGCTTTCCAGGCAGCACGGATCTGCTGAACCACGCTCTCCGGCAGGGTGGCATAATCCAGCGCATTGGCCGTTTTACCGCCATCTTTGTAGGCCCAGTCAAAGAACTTCAGGACTTCGGCACCTTTCGCCGCATTAGTCTGATCTTTGTAAATCAGGATAAAGGTGGTTGAGGTGATCGGCCATGCATCATTGCCTTTCTGGAAGGTCAGATCCTGAGCAAACGATTTGCTCCAGTCTGCGCCTTTCGCGGCATTAGAGAAGCTGGTTTCGCTTGGCGCAACCGCTTTGCCGTCCGCATCCATCAGTTTGGTATAGGTCAGGTTATTCTGTTTGGCATACGCGTACTCAACGTAACCAATAGAACCTGGCAGACGCTGTACAAAGGCTGCCACGCCATCGTTACCTTTACCGCCCAGACCGGTTGGCCAGTTAACGGTGTTGCCTTTACCAATTTTGCTGTTCCACTCTTCGTTCACTTTCGCCAGGTAGCTGGTGAAAACGAAAGAGGTACCTGAACCATCCGCGCGACGCACCACGTTGATGTTGGTATCGGGCAGTTTCACGCCTGGGTTCAGTTTAACAATCGCAGGATCGTTCCACTTTTTGATGTTACCCAGATAGATGTCGCCAACGGTTTTACCGTCCAGCGTCAGCTGACCAGATTTGATGCCTGGCAGGTTAACCGCCAGCACCACGCCACCGATTACGGTAGGGAACTGGAACAGACCATATTTCTGCAGATCTTCGTCTTTCATAGGCGCATCGGAGGCACCGAAATCAACGGTTTTGGCGATAATTTGTTTTACACCGCCAGATGAACCAATGCCCTGATAGTTGATTTTGCTACCGGTGGCTTGCTGATACTCTGCTGCCCACTTGGCATAAACCGGCGCCGGGAATGTACCGCCAGCACCGGTCAGATCGGTGGCTGCAAATGCAGAAACCGCACTAACGGCAAGAGAGGCGGCGAGGATTCGGGCTACGGTGCTACGCATCAGTGTCATGTTCCCTCCAGGGGAGAAAAGTCAGGCTAAGTGCCTTTTTAGTAAGAGTCAGTGATTGCTGCAGGAGGGAAAATAGGACAGTTTAGTGACAGAAAAATGTAGTTAATATTACAGTTATATGACAGGAACAATTATTGCTCATTTCATAAGACTCCTCTCGAAAAGGACATGTTCGATGAGATTTATGAAGAAGCTTCTGGTGTGCAATGTCGTCCTGCTCTGTACGCTGGCAGGCTTAAAGGCGGATGATACGACACCCACGATTCATTTAGATAAATTTTATACCGCAGCTAATAACAGAGGCGCTCTGGCTATATTGGGTTATTACGGCGCCGTTAAACAATCATCCGTCGATGTTGAAGGTGTTATTGCAATGAAAGATAAGATTAAAGACTTAACAAAAACGCTATAAAATCAGGCAAATATCCTCAGTCAACTCGCCAAAAGCTAAGCAACAATGAGGATACGATCAATAACCTGCAGCTTTCACCCGATGAGGCTAACCGCAAAATCAGCGATCAACAGCGTGCACTGGAGCAATGCAGTAGCAAGATCAAATAAATGAAACGCGTGAATCCCGTCGGGGATTCACGCATAAGATGCATTACTCGACCGTTACCGATTTCGCCAGGTTACGCGGCTGATCCACATCGGTGCCTTTGATCAGGGCCACATGATAGGAGAGCAGCTGGAGCGGCACGGTATAGAAGATAGGCGCAATGGCCTCTTCGACGTGCGGCAGAGGAATGATTTTCATTCCTTCGCTGTCACTGAAACCGGCATCCTGATCGGCAAACACGTACAGCAGACCGCCACGTGCGCGTACTTCTTCGATATTCGATTTCAGCTTCTCTAACAGTTCATTGTTCGGTGCCACCACAATGACCGGCATATCGGCATCGATCAACGCCAGCGGACCGTGCTTGAGTTCCCCTGCCGCATAGGCTTCCGCATGAATATACGAGATCTCCTTCAGCTTGAGCGCCCCTTCCATCGCGATAGGGTACTGATCACCACGGCCAAGGAACAGGGCATGGTGCTTATCAGAGAAATCTTCGGCCAGGTTTTCAATCAGCTTATCCTGCGCCAGCATTTGCTCAATGCGGCTTGGCAGAGCCTGCAGACCATGCACAATTTCGTGCTCTTTTTCTGCGGACATGCCGTTCAGGCGACCGAGTTTTGCCACCAGCATCAGCAGTACGGTCAGTTGAGTGGTAAAGGCCTTTGTAGAGGCTACACCAATCTCCGTACCCGCTTTGGTCATCAGCGCCAGATCGGATTCACGTACCAGCGACGAACCCGCGACGTTACAGATAGCCAGCGATCCCAGGTACCCCAGCTCTTTCGACAGGCGCAGTGCGGCCAGCGTATCCGCCGTTTCCCCCGACTGAGACAGGGTAATCAGCAGGCTGTTTTTACGTACCGCCGATTTGCGGTAGCGGAATTCGGACGCAATCTCGACATTACAAGGGAGGTTTGCCAGCGCCTCGAACCAGTAACGCGAGACCATGCCAGAGTTGTAAGAAGTGCCACAGGCGATGATCTGGATATGCTCAACCTTGCTGAGCAGCGCTTCTGCATTTGGCCCCAGTTCGCTGAGATCGACTGCACCGTGATTAAAACGCCCCGTTAAGGTGTTTTTAATCGCATTTGGCTGCTCATAGATCTCTTTTTGCATGTAATGGCGATAGATACCTTTATCACCGGCATCGTACTGTACGCTGGATTCGATCTCGGCGCGGCGCACGGTATTACCCGCACGATCGACGATCGTGACATCGCGACGGCTGATTTCAGCGATATCGCCCTCTTCCAGATAAATAAAGCGGCGAGTGACCGGCAACAGTGCCAGTTGGTCAGAAGCAATGAAATTTTCACCCACACCACGGCCGATCACCAGTGGGCTGCCTGAACGGGCGGCCACCAGACACGATGGATCGCGACTGTCCATGATCACCATGCCATAGGCACCGCGCAGTTGGGGAATCACACGCTGCACGACTTCACGCAGCGAACCGCCCTTTTTCTGCTCCAGATGAACCAGATGCGCTACCACTTCGGTATCGGTTTCTGAGCTGAAATGGTAACCCTGCGCAATCAGCGCTTCACGAAGCGGCTCATGGTTTTCGATAATACCGTTGTGCACTATAACGATATGCTCAGAAACGTGCGGATGCGCATTGGCCTCTGAGGGTTCGCCATGGGTTGCCCAGCGCGTATGCGCGATACCGGTTCCGCCGATCAGTGGCTGTTCTTCCGCCGCCGCGGCCAGCATCTGTACTTTGCCCAGGCGACGCAGACGGGTGATATGGCCTTGCTGATCGACGACGGCCAGGCCGGCTGAGTCATAACCGCGGTATTCCAGGCGGCGTAAACCTTCTAACAAAATTTCTGCGATATCACGTTGTGCTACTGCACCAACAATTCCACACATAAGTTATTTCCTGACTTCATGGCTGTTTGCCATTACGTTGTCATATGACCTGATTGTACGGCATTGCCGGTTCCCCGAGCCTTGTAGAGAGTGGGGATTATAGTTTTGGTACTGCAAGCGGCCCGTTTAGCCCGGGCCGTAAAAATTATTTTTTCTTCTGTGGGCGCTGCCAGCCGGCTTTGTGATTCTGCTCTTTACGGTTATAGACCAGATCGGCAGTGGAAATGTCTTTCATCACCGTTGTTCCGGCGGCAATCGTTGCGCCTGCCGCCACACTCACCGGTGCGACCAGCTGCGTATCCGAACCAACAAATACATTGTCACCAATAACGGTTTTGAATTTGTTTGCGCCATCGTAATTGCAGGTAATCGTCCCTGCACCGATATTCACATTGGCACCGATCTCCGCATCACCCAGATAAGACAAGTGACCTGCTTTAGAGCCTTTCCCGAGTCGGGCTTTTTTCATTTCAACGAAATTGCCGACGTGGGCGGCCTGGGCCAGTTCACTGCCGGGACGTAAACGCGCGAACGGGCCGACCGTACAGTCAGTGGCCAGATTCGCATCCTCGATCACCGAATAGGGGCTAATCTCGCAATCATCGCCGATGACGCTGTTTTTAATGGCGCAGCCCGCACCAATTTTGACCCGGTTGCCCAGCGTTACCTGGCCTTCAATAATGACGTTGACGTCGATCTCAACGTCCCGACCATGCTGCAGCGTGCCGCGCAGGTCGAAGCGTGCCGGATCGCGTAGCATAACGCCCGCAAGCAGCAGTTTTTCTGCCTGCTCCTGCTGGTAAGTGCGCTCGAGAGTTGCCAGTTGCAGACGGTTGTTTACGCCATCGGTTTCGCTATTGCGTGCCGGGTGTACCGCATTGATGACCCGACCTTCCTGATGCGCCAGGGCAATGATGTCGGTGATGTAATATTCACACTGAGCATTATTATTGGTAAGTTTTGCCAGCCAGCGTTTTAGATCACCACCGTTAGCGATCAGAATGCCCGTATTGATTTCATTAATGACCAGTTGCGCAGGGCTGGCATCTTTCTGCTCAATAATGCCGACGATGGTGCCATTTTCACGCACGATGCGGCCGTAGCCCGTGGGGTTATCCAGCACGACGGTTAACAGTCCAATCCCGCCTTCCGGCTTCGCGTCGCGCAGACGCTGTAACGTCTCTTCAGAAATCAGCGGAACATCACCATAAAGCATCATGATGTCTTCGTCGTCTGCAAAGTGCGGAGCTGCCTGCTGCATGGCATGCCCGGTACCGAGTTGTTCTGCCTGCAACACCCAGTTAACGGCACTGTCGGTTAACGTGGCTTTGAGCTGGTCACCGCCGTGTCCGTAAACCAGATGAACCTGTTGCGCACCCAGCCCTTTTGCGGCATCAATGACGTGCTGAACCATCGGTTTACCTGCCAGCGTATGCAAGACTTTTGGCAGATCGGAATACATACGGGTGCCCTTGCCAGCCGCAAGAATCACCACACTCATCGCACTGTTAGACATATCTATCCTGACTGATTTTTGACTGAGGAACGTTAAACGATTTACCCTTGAGATTACTACATTTTTCTCGTTCCGAAATTAGCAATCATCCCGCTATCCGGGCTTCAGACAAAAAAAATGCCAGCCCAATGGGCTGGCATTTCGTGACGCATAAAGCCGGATTACATCGCTTTTTTGGTCAGCTCGATCACGCGCAGTTTGGCAATGGCTTTCGCCAGTTCCGCAGAAGCCTGAGCATAGTCCACGTCGCCGTGGCTGCTGTTCATATGCTCTTCTGCTTTACGTTTTGCTTCCAGGGCACGCGCTTCGTCCAGATCGGTACCGCGAATAGCGGTATCGGCCAGAACGGTAGTGCTGCCAGGCTGCACTTCCAGCACGCCGCCAGAGAGGTAAATAAACTCCTCTTCGCCGTGCTGTTTCACGATACGGATCATTCCAGGCTTAATGGCAGTCAGCAGCGGGGCGTGGCCAGGGAAAATCCCCAGTTCACCTTCGCTACCTGACACCTGAATTTTCTGTACCAGACCAGAGAACAGTTGGCTCTCTGCACTGACAACATCCAGGTGATAAGTCATAGCCATAATTTTCCTCCTGGGAAACCGTTATTACAGTTTCTTCGCTTTTTCGACCGCTTCTTCGATGGCACCAACCATGTAGAAGGCCTGCTCTGGCAGGTGGTCAAATTCACCTTCCATGATGCCTTTAAAGCCACGGATGGTGTCTTTCAGCGTCACGTATTTACCTGGAGAACCGGTGAACACTTCTGCTACGAAGAACGGCTGAGACAGGAAGCGCTGAATCTTACGCGCACGTGCCACCAGCAGTTTGTCTTCTTCAGACAGTTCGTCCATACCCAGGATGGCGATAATGTCTTTCAGTTCCTGATAACGCTGCAGCAGTGACTGTACGCCACGTGCAACATCGTAGTGCTCCTGACCCACAACCAGTGGATCCAGCTGACGGCTGGTTGAGTCCAGCGGATCAACGGCTGGGTAGATACCCAGAGAGGCGATCTGACGGCTCAGGGTGACTGTTGAGTCTAAGTGAGCAAAGGTGGTTGCTGGTGACGGGTCAGTCAGGTCATCCGCAGGGACGTAAACGGCCTGTACGGAGGTGATTGAACCGGTTTTGGTGGAGGTAATACGCTCCTGCAACACACCCATCTCTTCTGCCAGCGTTGGTTGATAACCTACCGCAGATGGCATACGACCCAGCAGTGCAGAGACTTCTGTACCAGCCAGGGTATAACGGTAGATGTTGTCGATGAACAGCAGAACGTCACGGCCTTCATCACGGAATTTCTCCGCCATGGTCAGACCGGTCAGTGCAACGCGCAGACGGTTACCCGGCGGCTCGTTCATCTGGCCATACACCAGCGCAACTTTGTCGATAACGTTGGAGTCAGTCATTTCGTGGTAGAAGTCGTTACCCTCACGAGTACGCTCACCTACGCCGGCAAATACCGAGTAACCTGAGTGCTCAGCCGCAATGTTACGGATCAGCTCCATCATGTTTACGGTTTTACCCACACCCGCACCACCGAACAGACCGACTTTACCGCCCTTCGCGAACGGACACATCAGGTCGATAACCTTGATGCCGGTTTCCAGCAGTTCCTGCGAGTTAGACTGCTCTTCATAAGAAGGCGCAGGGCGGTGAATAGAGGAAACCTCTACTGCACTGCCATCTTCTTCTTTCAGGTCGCCTTTCATGTCGATAGGCTCGCCCAGCACGTTCATGATACGGCCGAGGGTTGCTTTACCAACCGGTACCTGGATCGGTTTTTTCAGGTCGGCAACTTCCAGACCGCGCTTCAGGCCGTCAGAAGTACCCATGGCGATAGTACGCACTACGCCACCACCCAGCTGCTGCTGAACTTCCAGCACCAGACGAGCATCACCATTCTTAACCTCAAGAGCGCTGTACACTTGCGGTACTGCATCCTGAGGGAATTCGACGTCAACTACGGCGCCGATAATCTGGACAATCTTTCCAGCTGCCATCTTGAATCCTCTACCTAATTCCAAACCTGGTTAAACCGCGGAGGCTCCCGAGACGATCTCGGTAAGTTCCTGGGTGATGCTGGCCTGACGAGCTTTGTTGTAAACCAACTGCAGCTCTTTGATCAGATTTCCGCCGTTATCGGTTGCAGCTTTCATTGCCACCATACGTGCGGCCTGCTCACTGGCCAGGTTTTCCACCACACCCTGATAAACCTGCGATTCGACATAGCGACGCAGCAGCGTATCCAGCAGCGCTTTCGGATCGGGCTCGTACAGGTAATCCCAGGTCTTCGCCTTCATCTCTTCTTCACCTTCCGCTGGCGGTAACGGCAGCAGTTGGGTAATGGTCGGAGTCTGAGACATGGTGTTGTTGAACTTGTTGTTAACAATGTACAGCTTGTCGATACGGCCTTCATCGTAGGCCTGCAACATCACTTTTACCGGGCCAATAAGATCAGACAGCGCAGGCTTATCGCCCATGCCAGTGACCTGTGCCACTACATTGCCACCAACAGCGCCGAAGAATGACACGCCTTTCGATCCCACAATGGCCAGATCGCTCTGTACGCCTTTGTCGGACCAGGCCTTCATCTCTGCCAGCAATTTTTTGAACAGGTTAACGTTCAAACCACCACAAAGCCCGCGGTCAGTCGAAACGACCAGGTAGCCGACGCGCTTAACGTCGCGCTCATCCAGGTAAGGGTGCTTGTATTCCAGATTGCCTAACGCAAGGTGACCAATCACTTTGCGCATGGTTTCTGCATACGGACGGCTGGCCGCCATGCGTTCCTGCGTTTTACGCATTTTGGAGGCGGCGACCATTTCCATCGCTTTGGTGATCTTCTGCGTATTTTTTACGCTTCCAATCTTGGTACGTATTTCTTTTGCGCCGGCCATTAGCTTCTCCTCAAAGCCTTGCGGCCTGCCTTTTCAGACAAGCCGCCAGACATTACCAGGACTGGGTTGCTTTAAACGTCTCGAGGAGGCCTTTCAGCTTCTCTTCGATGTCGTTATTGAAGTTACCAGACTGGTTGATTTCAGCCATCAGCTCGGCGTGATCGCGATCTGCGAACGCCAGCAGAGCCGCTTCGAAGCTACCAATTTTTGCCAGCTCAACGTCGTTCAGATAGCCGCGTTCCGCTGCGAAAAGAACCAGACCCTGTTGCGCGACAGACATCGGCGCATACTGTTTCTGCTTCAGCAGCTCGGTCACTTTCTGACCGTGGCTCAGCTGTTTACGGGTTGCATCGTCCAGATCAGACGCAAACTGGGAGAATGCAGCCAGTTCACGGTACTGTGCCAGCGCGGTACGAATACCACCGGACAGTTTCTTGATGATCTTGGTCTGAGCAGCACCACCTACACGGGATACAGAGATACCCGGGTTAACAGCCGGACGGATACCGGAGTTGAACAGGTTAGATTCCAGGAAGATCTGACCATCAGTAATCGAGATTACGTTGGTCGGAACGAACGCAGAAACGTCACCCGCCTGAGTTTCGATGATAGGCAGTGCGGTCAGAGAACCGGTCTGGCCTTTTACTTCACCATTGGTGAAGCGCTCAACGTAGTCAGCGCTAACGCGTGATGCACGCTCCAGCAGGCGAGAGTGGAGATAGAACACGTCGCCCGGGAATGCTTCACGACCTGGTGGACGGCGCAGCAGCAGAGAAATCTGACGGTATGCAACAGCCTGCTTAGACAGGTCATCGTATACGATCAGCGCATCTTCACCGCGGTCACGGAAGTATTCGCCCATGGCGCAACCCGCATACGGAGCCAGGTACTGCAGTGCAGCAGACTCAGATGCAGAAGCCACAACAACGATGGTGTTAGACAGCGCACCGTGCTCTTCCAGTTTACGTACCACGTTAGAAATGGTTGACGCTTTCTGACCAATCGCAACGTAGACACACTTGATGCCTGAATCACGCTGGTTGATGATGGCGTCGATTGCCATCGCGGTTTTACCGGTCTGACGGTCACCGATGATCAGCTCACGCTGGCCACGGCCGATTGGAATCATCGCATCGACAGATTTGTAACCCGTCTGAACAGGCTGGTCTACGGACTGACGATCGATAACACCGGGTGCAATCACTTCGACTGGCGAGAAGCCGTCGTTGTCGATTGCGCCTTTACCGTCGATAGGTGCACCCAGGGTGTTCACCACGCGGCCCAGCAGGCCACGGCCAACCGGTACTTCCAGAATACGGCCAGTACACTTGACCTTCATGCCTTCGGCCAGGTCAGCATACGGACCCATCACCACGGCACCTACAGAGTCACGCTCGAGGTTCAGGGCGATAGCGTAACGGTTTCCCGGCAGGGAAATCATCTCACCCTGCATTACATCGGCCAGGCCGTGTACGCGGATGATACCGTCACTTACAGAAACAATAGTACCTTCATTGTGAGCTTCGCTCACGACATTGAACTGAGCAATGCGCTGCTTGATCAGTTCGCTGATTTCGGTGGAATTCAGTTGCATATGCTCCAGTCCCCTTAAGACTGCAAGACGTCTGCCAGACGGTCAAGACGGCCGCGTACGCTGCCATCAATCACCAGATCACCCGAACGGATGATCACGCCTGCCATCACAGACTTATCAATTTTGCAATTCAGCTTAACTTTGCGTGACAGACGTTTTTCCATCGCGGCGCTGATTTTAGTCAGCTGGTCGTCACTCAGCGTGCTGGCAGAAATGACATCCACTTCGGCCGTCGCTTCATACGCGTCCCGAAGTTGAATGAATTGCGCCAGTACAGCTGGAAGCGCTGTCAAACGTCCGTTTTCCGCCATCACCTTAATCAGGTTCTGCGCGGGTTCATCCAGTTGATCACCACAGACTGCGTTAAACGAGGCAGCCAACGCTTCAGGTGCTAACGCACCGGAAAGCAGGTCAGCCATCTGTTCATTGGCAGCCACTTCTGCGGCAAACGCCAGCATCTTTTGCCAGCGTTCAATACTTTGATGCTCAACAGCAAAGTCAAAAGCTGCTTTGGCGTAGGGGCGAGCTACAGTAATCAGATCAGACATCAGCCCCTCCCTCCTTACAGTTCAGCGACCAGTTTATCAACGATGTCGCTGTTAGCAGCTTCATCCACGGAACGTTCGATGATCTTCTCGGCGCCAGCCATTGCCAGCAACGCGACTTGCTTACGCAGTTCTTCACGTGCACGTTTACGCTCGGCGTCAATTTCAGCCTGCGCTTGTGCCACGATGCGAGTACGTTCGTTATCAGCTTCAGTCTTGGCTTCGTCCAGAATCTGCGTGCGACGCTTGTTCGCCTGCTCGATAATGACCTGAGCTTCCTCTTTCGCTTTTTTCAGCTGGTCGGTCGCATTAGCCTGCGCGAGATCCAAATCTTTCTTCGCGCGTTCAGCAGAAGCAAGGCCTTCAGCAATTTCTTTCTGGCGCTTTTCGATGGCAGCCATAATCGGCGGCCATACGTACTTCATGCAGAACGCGACAAACAGGATGAACGCGATGGCCTGGCCGAGGATTGTTGCATTAATGTTCACAGCACAATGCCTCTAATTAAGTAGTAAACTTTTCTGCCGCTATCAGTGATAAACGGCAGAATCCGTTCACGCCTGCGCCGGGCGCAGAGTGAACACAGGGCTTTAGGCGACAGCAAACATCACGTAGAGGCCCAGACCAACAGCGATCATTGGGATTGCATCCACCAGACCCATTACAACAAAGAACTGCGTGCGCAGCAGAGGAATCAGGTCAGGCTGACGAGCAGCGCCTTCCAGGAATTTTCCTCCGAGGATGCCGAAACCGATCGCAGCACCGATTGCCGCCAGTCCCATCATCACAGCGGCAGCCATGTACAGCAGATCCATATTCAGGTTTTCCATGACAGTCTCCAGTTTGTTTCAGTTAAACGCGTATTGTTGAGAAAAAAATCAATGTTCTTCAGATGCCATCGACAGATAGACAATCGTGAGGACCATGAAGATGAAAGCCTGTAGCGAAATGATCAGGATGTGGAAAATGGCCCACGGCACATTCAGAACCCACTGTGACCACCACGGCAACAGACCGGCAATAAGGATAAAGATCAGTTCACCCGCATACATGTTACCGAACAGTCGCAGACCGAGAGAAACCGGTTTGGACAGCAGGCTAACACCTTCCAGAATCAGGTTGATGGGGATAAAGATCGGGTGATTAAAAGGCTGCAGCGTCAGCTCTTTCGTGAAGCCGCCAATGCCTTTCATTTTGATGCTGTAGAACAGAATCAAAATAAAGACGCCCAACGCCATAGATAACGTGATGTTCACGTCTGCGGACGGCACAACGCGAAGCGCTGGCAGGCCTAACCAATGCTCACCGATATACGGCAGCAGATCGATTGGCAGCAGATCCATGAAGTTCATCAGGAAGACCCAGACAAAAATTGTCAGAGCCAGCGGGGCGATAAGTTTACTTTTACCGTGATACATGTCGCGCACGTTGCTATCAACGAAACCGACAACCAGCTCGATAGCCGCCTGCATTTTCCCTGGCACACCGCTGGTGACGCTTTTCGCCACGCTACGGAACAACACCAGGAAGATAACTCCCAGCACCAGAGAGAAAAACATGGAATCGATATTTAATACCCAGAACGTCGCGGGAGCGTCGTGAGCATTCACTAACTCGAAGGTACGCAGGTCCAACTGAAGATGAGTCAGGTGGTGACCAATGTACTCTTGCGGAGTAGAGATTTCTCCTGCAGCCATGATGCCTCTTACCCTTTGTTGTTAATTACCGCCGGTGCCAACATCTGTACGACCAGCACCGATAACCAGGCTACTCCGACCGGCCAAAAGACCGCATCGAATACACCCAACGCCACAATGAGCAAAATAATGGTCACGAACACTTTGGCTATTTCACCCAAAGCAAAGCTCCATGCGAAGCGCCCCGATGCCGGGGTTTGCCCTTGCAGGCGCCAGGCTATAAACAAGAACAACACGTTCGGCAGCCAGGCTGCCACGCCGCCAGCAAGTGCAGAGGCGCCCCAGGTCATATCTTTCAGGGCAAAAAAGAGAACACCGACGATGACAATGGTCACTAACTGAATCATCAGCACCGTTCGGGCGTATTTTACACTGTAAAGAGACACTGACATGACGCTGATACTCTCCTGCCCCTTTAGGGGTATGTCGCGTGTCGTATAAGACTGCCTTTGTGCATTTGAGTCAAGTAGCAAAAGCCGTGCAAATTATACGGGCCGCACCTGTGATTTCAATCGTTAAGTAACGAAAAGGTGAACAATTATCTAAATTTCTTTCCGAAGGACTATTTTTCCAAAGATAGAGAGCAGGTCGTTACGAATTACACGCCGAAAAGTTCGGTCGTCATGCTGTTTTAAAGCGTGCTTTAGATCACATAATAAGCATTCGCACCGTAGCAGGCTTTATCGTCCTGTAATTACCTGAGCTAAGAATCAATAAATAAACCCTTTATGGACAGTTACTTAAAAAGAATTACCGCCTCATTTTTTCGTAATGGCGATAAAAAGGGTCTATTGACATCGAAGACGGGTTCAGAATCGTAAAATGCTTATTCCCCGTGACCACATTTCATTGCCGTTTAACCGGATAATGGGTGATTCACACCTGGAAAATTCCAGGAATGCGTGATTATTTTGATAAAAAGTTGTGAAGTAAAAGTTAAATGTGAAAAAGTTTTTCAGATAATTTCCGCGTGGGTATTTAACATTGCGAGGTGAAATAAACGATGAGACAAATGTCGCCCTACCGCATCTTTGGTAACACGTG
>Ga0058701_10000822_pt1 | contig 21026 bp, 16 predicted proteins | sample AgamicOrMae_FD_97039 | JGI IMG/M metagenome (GOLD analysis project Ga0058701, IMG submission 97039) | Agave microbial communities from Guanajuato, Mexico - Or.Ma.e | ecosystem: Host-associated > Plants > Phyllosphere > Phylloplane/Leaf | place: Guanajuato, Mexico | collected 2012-06-04 | reverse complement strand
GGGTAGCTGTCATAAGCGCCAAAAACCACAAGCGCCAACGCCGCAAGCGTCAATCCGTAACCGCCAAACGAGAAAAGTCGCAAACGCCAAAGGTCTTAACCGCAATACTAACCTTACCTAACCAAGCTTAACCTAACTTGACCTTACCTAACGTAGACGAACTTTGGCTTTTGCGACTTTTTTCGTTTGGCGGTTACGGACTGGCGCTTGTGGCGTCGGCGCTTGTGGTTTTAGGCGCTATCGAATGCCCCCCAACTTAATCCAAATGATAATTCATAACTCCCTCAAAAGATTTTTGAGACGTATAAAGCTTGCTACGGCAGGTATTCATAACTTACTGCGATGTTTAGTTGTAAAGGAGCATATTCTGCAACGAGTCAATTTATCAGGTGAATGAATTTTATTGTGACTCTTCAGTCCGGACGGAGTAAGAGACGAAAAGTCGCATTTGTTGCAACGCAAAACATCTGGAAGAAAATTTCAGCAGCGTTTAATAAGTCGGAACTTCGCTTTGTTTTTTATTACGAAATCTTACCTGTGTGAGTTTTTTCGTGCTCATTGAGGGTATGTCTTGAACTACACACAACTTTGCACTGACTGCATGAAAATACTTTGTCTGCGGAATGAGATACTCGGATGTGAACTTGAAGGTTGGCTGTTAACCACACACAAAACAACCACATCAGAGAAGACCGTCATGGAAGAGGTAAACACAGACCTTTAACGCTACAAAGTCGGAGTTGGAAGCGAACAGGTATAACGGTAGAAGATACGGAACATGAAAAAAAAGTCTTCCTTCTAAAGTATTTTGAATTTGTTACGTACAGGAAAACAATGTACCGGCTAGTTTGCAGGGGTAATTTGGGAACAGACTTAACAGACGGGTTCTTTGCGTCTGTGATGATTGAAATATCTCAGAATGAAGAGGCTTAATGAATTATTAATAAGCAAAGAATTGAGGATACCTACATTTGATACTGGCCCGGTAAGCGCATTGGTTGCACGCGTACGGCTTTTCTCCGGAGTGTATTCTCTGGTGTCGTTTCAGATCTGAACTAGTTTTAAACATTTTCTCGCAGGATTCGTCACTGCAGATGAAAGGATGGTCTCCTGCAAAAACAAGCACAATACTTAACTAAAAAAAAAACATATGCTTTACCAGATTAAGTTTATCATATCGAACTAAAAATGCCAAAAAATACATAATGATAACATTTTTTTTAGTTTCTTTATGAAGGAGCATCTAAGATATCGCTGCCGTATCAATACTGCAGGGAGTTATTCCTGCATCCAAAAGTAAAGAATCTTACGGTAAGATACTTCATGATAAGCAAAGCTAAAAATACTGGATCGTATTACAGATGTAATACGTAGCGAAATTTTCAAAACGACCAAAACTTATCATACGAAGTTTTCCTATAATTGAAAACCCTGCAGCTGGTACTGTGGATGTACTTGCCTGTGTGTGTTCTCAAATGCACAATAAGGTGCGACGAAACTCTAGCACTGTAATCACACATTTGGCACCTGGTCAAAGAAAAACGAACATTTCTTTATAACGTTGTTTACATCTAAGTAACGAGTGACACAGAATGCACCTCGAGATATGCATTTTCATACAGATCGAGGTGATACGCACTTGTATGGGCGCTCATCCGTATGGGTACGCATGTGTTTGGCCAAGCTATTCCGATCAACACACGAGTAGGGGCACATAGGACACTTGAACTTTTTTAATCCGTTGTGAATCCTCAAATGAGTAGATAACTTGTCATGTCGCGCAAACATGCGGCCACACTGCAAGCACTTAAACGGTTTTTCTCCTGTAAATTAAAATACCAAAAAAGTATGTCAAATCTGGTGAGATATTATCAACAAACAACATTAAATTAAAAAGGTATATTTAGCACTTCCCTAAAAATGAAGAGGAAAAATATCTTAAAGAAATGTTTTGAGTGTGTTCCTAAAGATAAGGCATGTTTTTTACCTGTATGAACACGCATATGTCTACTCATATCTCTTGAGGAACTAGTATGGAACGAACATCCATCGACGCTGCATGCAAAGCCTTTTTTGTCGGCGATGCGAGTGGTACAGGTCGATTTCACGGTAGGAAGTCTGTCGGAAACCTTTGGGATAATCGAAGTCTCATTTTTTTTCAGGACTGGTACTAAAGCAGGTAACTGACGTTTTGGATGCGACTTTTCGAGTCCCGTCTCCATGGTTTCAAGTCCTTGATCGGCGCAAATTTCTTCTTGCCTCTGTTCTGGATCAGGAACATCGGACTCGAAATCCAGGTCACCGCGAGAGTCGCTCAAAACTAATTGTTCGGACATTGTGCCATAAGTCAGCAACGACTCTGAAACATAACGCATATTCATCATTACCAAAGGGGTCATTGTGGAATGATATTAAAAAACGGCCAATCAAGCTTTACTTTTATTATGTTTTCATCGTCTGAATGGGAGCGTTTCAATAGATTTAATCGATAAATCGGAACAAATAGAGTAAGCTCGAAATTGATGTCTTCATAATTTTGTCTTTAAGTTTATTTTTAAAAAAATATTTGACGTCAAATGTCCAATACAGGAAAAGGGGAGATCCTATCCCTAATCCCAAGTTCTTGAAAAGAAGAAAAATGTTGACCTACATATTTTGAGCTACATCGAAATTCAAGCCCAATATTATATGTTGTGAAAGTAGGCCGTTTTGAACAGAACGCTTTTTACATACAAAAGTTATGACGTTATCCTCTCAATTAAAAAACATAAATAAATGATAAAACTCCTTTTTTTATCGCTCACGACTATAGTTGGGTTGGGTGAGTGTTATTTGATTTATCTTATTTCACGCGTGTTTACCGGAGTTCGTTTGGTACGGCTGCAGAGGTCCATCGCTAACAAAATGATTTGCAAGCAGGGTGGCTACATCTTCCTCAACATCCAAGAAGTGTCTTCGATAACACCCCCGCATTTCTCCTGATTCATTCCGTGTTTCTAAGACCGGCTGAAATACAAAACGATCAAGTTGCTGTTAGTAGTTAGAAGAAAAGACTCGTGTACAAAGAACCTTTATAAAGCATCAGTGGTTCTAAAATATCTTTATTCAGAAGAGTAAGAATTAGGGCTTTCGAAAACAAATGCTTACTTCCCCTTGCTGTCCAATAAGTTGATCTCCACTTTGCTGGACAGGACTACCAGTGCTGTGATCTTCACCAACATTTTGTTCTTGTTGATGAACTTCAGTTTGGTGAGGTGCACTGCATGTTGGGTTCATCAACTCATGACTTGACCGTACCAATGTGACACAAGTAGAACAATTTTCATTTGGGTTCAGATCTTTTCTAGAATCATATGCCAGGTTAACATGTTTTGTTCCTGGTAATGGAGAATCCAGGACTGTAAACAAAAACAAAGTTTATTCTGTATTAAATTATTTACAATCTTAAATATCCAAACACTGTTTACTTCACATCCAAAACAAGACCTAATAACTAATGGAGTATTAAAAAAAACATATGAAATTAGCATGTAATAAATTATGTTAGGAGTGACAACCAAGGCCATTCATCCTTGATTCCGATTCCTCTCTAGATAGCTTGGCAAAGATAAAACTTGAACTAATCAATGACCTGAGATGCAATGAGCACTCAAAACACCATGTTAATAAATAGTACATTTTAAACAACTTAGGATCACTTCACCAAAGTTCACTGAAATATACGATTTCTAATGATAGATTTACTGCTATATATTCACGGTACTCTGACACTGTTACATGATCAAAAGTACATTCATTCACTGACCTGTCTCTGATATACTTGCAAGTGCAGAAGCTGAATCAATAAGGTCAGAGGTTTGAAGGGATGCAGGAACACCTCTTTTAGCCCTTGAGCAGTTCCCTTCATTTTTATGTCTCATGAAGAGAAGGATGTCCGAAAACTGCTTTTTGCAGGCACCACATATGTGAATATCTTCATCTTCCATTGAGGAATGCTGGTCTGAAAGCAAAATAATATCTGTTTCAACAACAATTTAAAAAGTTAAAATCACAGATGGCATTTAATATCGAAGCAACAGGTAAACATGAGATAAGTAGAATGAGGATAAAAAAATGGCAGGTCTCAAAATGGAGCAAACCTTAAAAAAACAGAGTAAAATAACAAACCGCTGAGATAAACTTTTGTATCAAGGGTTATGTTGATCTAACGTCTAATGATAATTTTCTCAGAAAAAGTGTACACCTGGGATAGAGACGACGTAGGTCACTAAGATTTTCCTTAGGAGGTATACTTTTTTTAAAAATTGTGAAATGCCACGAAAAAGACATTTATACAGCACAGCAAGTAGGTCTCCTTAACCTCAATCCCCTTCTTACCTATGATCAAATGGGGAGGAACAACACTTCGCACGCCGTTGCTGCAAACCCTTCCTTCAAAATGTATTATTCGTAATATTTTCTCGCAGGCAAAATGAAAAGGTTACGTCCGCAACAAAGATTTCACAAATACAATTACCTTCTCAGTCGAAACCAACAATGGTAAACACAGAGAAAACATAAACAACTGACTATACTGACGTTTGATCATTCCAGGGACAAGTACATGACCAGTACTCATTTTTTCGATAAGATCTCTGCTCAAAAAGAGATCATGTGGTTTCGTAATTTCTTCATTCTATGATTTGCAGACAGTGTTTATCATTGCGCGAGGCCATACGAACTGTTCTAAAACAATTCAGTTTACATGTCATCATTCAAGAAGAGCTCGAAGGCAAGTTGATCAGAGTTCAACTAATCGATTAAGTTTTTTACACTGTCATTAAAATGCGATTTGATGCACCTCGTCGCAAGGTGGAACCTCAAACGCGTAGTGAATGACAGTCGTCTTTATTAGGTAAGAAGTCTATAATACATTTTTAGGTTACTGTCATTACTTATATCGGGAAAGGAGCGATAAAAGGAAGGCAGAGAGAAAAATAGGAAAGTAAATCTGCGTCATTTTTCCTTTTCTTATGGTTGAGGTCAGTGCGGCAGGGTCATAGGTGAGTAACGCAACCGGTACTCTTGAAACCGGCATGTTGACAGAAAATGAGCTCGTCCCAAGGTGGAGCTCAACCTATTTACGAAATACACCTTGCCCTTGGGACAAAAACGTCAGTGTTTTCACTGATAATGCGAGCGCCGTTAAATATGGTTCGTTTCAAGATTAAAAGCAGTTCACATTCGTAAGATTTTCCCATGGTCCTGTTGGGTTTGTGTCCCAATTTTGTTTTTGTGTGTTCGATTTCGTGGTTTACGTGAAGTAATTCTTTTTTTCAGCTTGCATATTAAGAATTAATTATGTCGGCATGTTAATTCTTGTGATTACTTCACGTAGGGCCTGATCAAGACCACGTGGATTTCGGTTTTCGGCGCCTTTTGCACCAGCGCCCCCATGCGTCGAGCGAGGTAGAAGGCCTTTAGGCCCTCTAGAGCGAGGGCCTCATGCAAGGCCCTCTTGTCAAGCGGGTTGCATACGCTCCAGAATTTAGGGGCAGACGCGGACGGAAGCCCCTTTACCCTGTCTTTGCCCCCTCCCCTATGAAGATTTGGAAAAAGCGGAGAAAAGAAGGGAAAGCGAGGAGGAGAGGAGCAGGCTGACCATGGAGAAAATATGTTGAGTGGATTAAATGCCAAAAAAAGGCGAGACAATGCCGGTACAGCGCAAAACACAAACATGATTCGCTATAAGGTACCTCCCCCCCTGTTTAACCATCGGATTATTAGTAATGTCCGGCACTAGATGTATACCGGTAATAAAATCTACAAGTACTAATATGCCGCGTTTTGTAAGAGTTTAGAGGAAGAACAAAACACTATATTTTCATTAAAATACTTTATTTTGACTCTTCTCTCTTATCAGGCAACGTTAGATTTCATTGTAAGATTTCTCTGTTGGTCAGGGACTTTTTAATCAAACTATGCAACCCGCGCGACTCCCGTATGATGCGGTTGCCTATCCACTGTCCTGCAGGGACTCTACGTTCGCTGTAGTAATACTTGCATTGAGTCTCACCACCGGAGGTTGAAGCCCTCGTTTGAAACTTTGCTTTGGAACTTAAGCTTCTCGTTGTTTTACAGGCTTGAATCAAAATGGCAGTGAAAGTACTTTTGGTCGGTGGTGGCATCACAAGTGCCGCGACGGGCTTCTTATTACGACGGGCAGCCGGGAACCGCGTCCACCTCGTCTTGTGGGACAAGGCGCGGCGCGAGGGTGGCCGAATGAGCACCTCTTACAGTCGGAGCAACGAACAGTGTACGGCCGATCTCGGGGCTCAGTATTTCACGAGCTCCCCGGACAAATTCTCGAAAAATAGGTGAGTTGCACAGCGAGAAAATGTCCTCTTTGATAAAGCTTTAATTTTTTTTCTTTACTTCAGGAGTATTTATGAGAGCTTGTTACAAGAAGGTCTTATAGAGGATATGGCGATAGATAAAGTTGAAGGACGACGAGGTAACTGGCCGGAAGGAACTAAAAATTTTGTTGCTCCAAAAGGATCTGGTAGTATAGTAAGTCATTTCATAGAACAGAGCAAACTAGATCAAATCAACTTTCAGCATCATGTATCCTCCATCACAACTACTCCAGACGGTATCGAGGTACGTTGCAAATACGATTTGAGGTGTTGCGTTTGTGTCCGCAAAATTGGAACCAAACAGAAAAAAAAAGAAAAAAAACTTTTTTTTGTCGTGCAATATTTCTAAACAAAAAAAGGAAACTAAAGGGAAGATTTTTTTTTGGATAGCTGACCCTTCACCAGCATTTTTGTATGACTGGTACTCAATTCATATTTAGATGGCGTTCGGTATTTTGGTATTATTTTTACATTTGTGAGAGTGGGATCAGTCCATGAAGCTTCAACATTGTCTAAAGCTTCTGAAAACCATCAATACGCTTGATTGAGCGTTATAATATATGTATATAAAAAAAATTAATTTGTTTTCAATTTTTTTGTATGGTAAATAAGCATTTTATTTCTCGTTGGTCCCTTATTGGCTGCGTATGGTTTAGGTTTTTTAAGGAAGTTCCCTCACCTACCGGTTTTTTTTCTTCTTCAAAAGTAGGTGAAAAGTCAGTGTTTTTAGATTTCGGGAAACCCATACGCTCCTTGAATAGAGGTCGTTTTTTACTTCATTGTTTCAGGTGGAGACAAAGGACGGGAGAAAGGACACATTTGACGTAGTGATCTTGACTATGCCAGCTCCTCAAGTGCTCCAACTGAAAGGCTCAATAAACGAATTGATCAATGCGAAAGCAGATATCAGCGCAAATTTGAAGGCTGTCAAATACAGTTCTCGTTATGCTCTAGGTCTTTACTTCGGAAAAACGGATGCCTTGAATAGCGAGAACTGGATCGCAAAATTTATAGATGATCACCCAATTATTCGCTACGTCGCGATTGATCATCGTAGACGCAACAGGCCGCAAAGTCAAGCATCAGTAACCCTACACACGAATGTCACATTTGGTGCTGAAAACGTAGACAGAGATATGGAGGAAATCAAAATTCTCTTAGAGGACGAGTATAAAAAATTATTCCCTCATTGGCCTCAACCGGAATATGTCAAGTGCCACCGTTGGAGATATTCGCAGGTTGGTGGACTCGTCTGTTCGGGAAGAAATTTCACTCGTGTTCCAAGTTTGCTTCGCAATAAGTGCACCGTCCCACATATAGACACAAGGAAGCGACATTCGTACAAACCGGGGGCTACAAGCAATAAGCGTCCAGTTCAGATTTGCGTTTTCTGAACCGTCCAGTAGCGGCGCCCGCCGAAGTAGCCCACTTCTGTCGCTACCAAAAAATTTATTTTTCGGGCAATATTCGTTTTGAAGAGTGGATATTGTAGACATGAGTATTGTCTCTAATATCCACCCTTCCAAACGCAAATTGGTCGAAACATAAATTTTTTTGTAGCGGCAGAAGTGGGCGCCGCAACTGGACGGTTTAGAAAACGAGTTTGCGAACTGGACGGTTTAGAAAACGCAAATCTGAACTGGACGCTTATTGCTTGTAGCCCCCGAAACAACGTGTTTTATCATTAGATACATCTCATCCAACAGTGCTGGCTTTGCCTTAGGTCTAGGTTGAATCTAGCTCATACGATTTAATAAACTTTCTTCGCTTTCATTGCAGGTAACGGAGCCTTATCCAGGATCACCGGGATTCGTGGTTTTGGAAGATAAGCCTCACAATCACATATTATTAGGAGGAGATTCTTTCTCCAGCTCAGGACTCGACAACTGCATTGCGTCGGCCGAACAAATATCAAGTTATGTTCTCAAATTGTTAAGCTGACATGTTAAATACTCTGCCAAGACTGTCGGTTTGAAAATGCGATGCAATGACAAAGCAAGACTGTTCTGAAAAAGAAGTCTATTATACATAACTGTTGCATGGACGGTTTGCGTTTATTACGATTTTCTACCTTTCTACTGTCTACCTGACTATAATTTTTAGGTGGTCTTGATCTGCTATTAATACCCCCGTAAGGGTTCGTCACCAATGCTTCAAGCTCACGTAGAGTAAATTTTAGATTAGCGGGGCGATCTTTTAAAGAACCTCTGAATCAAAACTGCAGGCATTCTAAACCAGGTCGATTAATCCATGAGGATATCCATTTGCATACATCATGGCTTTTATGCGGAAACCTTAATTATATCGATGTCGATACTAGCTAAGCATATCCATGTTCAAATCTTTATTAATAAATAACCATGCATAAATACCCAAACGGATATCATCATTGAAATAAGGATACCTATAGTTCCTTAGATATCCATGTTCAATAATCCATAGAACACATGGAAATGTATTTGTGTAACAACGCATGGACATCCACGTTTATTTCCATGAATGGATCCTTAGACCACGAAACTTTAGGCCGGCGTGTGCTCAAACCCGCCAGTGCATCACAACTGCCATGACAGGAGGGCGCCCTCCTCTCAAGCAACTACCTGTCGATCAGTAACTAACAATGAGTTTAAAAAGAGCATGTTTGTAAGTATGGGGAAGATAGTGATATCATTAACTCTCCGCTCATTGTTATATATTTATGCATGTTCTTTCCATTAATTTATTTATATAAATTAATGCTTTAAATCTGTACAGCACTGACCTGCCAAAGTTTCTAGTATTAATTACAATATATATATTTACAATCTTCACACGAAAGTTTACTCATAAGGAGTACGAATAATGCAACAATTACGCACGAATCAACCACAAGCATTCAGCTGGAAACACCAAGTCTAACGTTAGTCACAGAAACAGTTGAACACATCCTTTCGCTCTACTCAGTGATATCAAAAATTGTGTTTTGTTACACTGAAGGCGTAAGAAAGAGACATTACGTTTGCTCCAGGCACTCTTACGACTCCAAGAATTTCTGTTGCTTGAAACAGATATTAAGCTGCAAAAGGTCATCTACCAGGAAAGAAAATTGCACACGGAAACATCCACATCCTTTCGTTTTAACCAAGTTTACCTTCAACTAGACAGGCGTTTACTTCTCTTGACGATCACTAGTCGCAAAACTTTACGATATCTGTCAAGTCGACTACGTCCGGCTTAGGGATGGCAATATGAAGGATTATGTATCTTTTCTATGTAATTAAACGTCTGTTTTTTTTCCTTTCATTTTTTTGCTTTACTTTGATGTGAGGGGACATACGATTTTGAACGCCTCTAAACAAGTCACATGCAATTAATTTCGCTGGTAATAATTCTGCACGATGATATTGAATTATTGCTTTAAATTCAAAGGAAAAATGTGAAATACGAAGTTACTGACCACCTTTTTTTTGTCGATAATTTGACTGTTCGTTACTGGGCACTAAAGGGTAGCCGTGGTAAAACATTTTTTTTTTCTTTGATATATTCATGAACAGAAACTGGCGCTCACCGGGAACAACATAAATTAAAACAAAAAAATCAAATTAAAAAAAAACGCACATACTATCCAACGTTGTGATGTTATCCTGCACGTATTTTCAACGATATTTAATTTTGCTATGCAGGGGAGAATATCGTCGAGCTGACAATCGGTCATTTTTCGTCGAAATGTTAAAATTATCTTTGAAAGACGAACACAAGAAATCGTGGAATATATGCCTTCCCTTTAACGCTGTCTTGGCTTCTCTTGGCAGCCCTGGCTTTAACCATCGACACTACCAACTAAAATTCAAATCTGTTCAAAATCCAATCAACTGGAACAGTAAGCTAGCTTCCGAAGAGAATAAGTACCAAATTTAGCCTATTCAGGCGCAAGCAGTGAATTGTTCCCCTCTAATTTTAATATATGTCAATTTTTATGATAACTCGTTAATATGACATTCATTAATTGCGGATGTAAATAGATGAATCATAGTGACAGTTGTTTAGAATGAGCAATGATGTGTTGCCAACTTTCCATACCAACGAAAAGTCATTGACAATAAATAAATATGCTTCCTCTACCTTAACTTTAATATGATATAGTACACACTACATTACAAAAAAAGAAAATATTATCAAAGTGCATGAGTAAACCCTTCTTGTACGTTGTCTTCATACACGTAATTTAACACTTTTCATGTAATTTAGACAACGTGATATTGGTAAAAGGAGAAATGACCCAGGCTGATACACACAAAATCAGGAGTTGGAGTATTTCATCATGAGAAAGCACTTCAGAAATTCACAAATTTCAGGTTATTTTCTGAACTAACAAAGAATGAGATGAAACATCATGGATAGCACGAAGAAAGATCTTAGCAGAATTAAAAGAAGCTTCTTACATGTTGGATAGCAAAAAATAATTGCCCAAACCTTTTTTTTTATCATTTTCTTTTTTACAGGTAACAGTGGTTACTATGAAATCAGCTGTTGCCCATAAAAGTCGAGGCATTGAAGTCACAAATTTTGTAAAAGAGCGTTTTCTGTTTTCAAAAAAAGTTTTTCTTCGGTTACAGAAATTTCAGAGAGAAATAGAGACGGAAAATGACCAATTTCCTATGCGAAAAAAAGGGGGATGCAAAATCAAATATGGAAAACATTTGATTTAGACGAATATAATCAACGAAAATCACTCCCAATTTCGGTAACCAACAGAATATATTGCCACAAAAAGAAATACGAGACGCGCAAATGCATGGGGGGTGGGGGTGCAAAACTGAGAATTATACGACCATTCAAAAGAAATTATGAGATATAAATGACCAAACGGCATCGGTAGTACCTGCCCAAAAGGTCTACTTCTAACATTCATACAAATATTCTGTAGCCTGTATAAGGAATATCACCCGAAATTGACCAGTGTTCTCATATATGATAATACAGATTACCTTGACAAGCAGAGCAAGACTTTGTTTATTGTCCGCTCGATAGTAAGAGATAAACAATCTCTGGTCAATCCCTCCCGCCTCCGGCTTGCCATATCTTCTCACTCTTTTCAGAGAAAGACACAAACTCAAAATGATTTGTTTGCAAACCCAAAGACTATACGGCTACAAGCAGAAATGAGTTATCACAGTTGTTTACCCCACAGCTGTTCTCAGATGCGGAGTCTTTGGTACACAGACGCAGGGCAGGGAAAAGGTGCGAAAAATATCCTGCCCTGATGCCGGATGCCGATTCATTAAAGGCTTTCGTCGCTATCTCCACCCTGCATACCCATATAGTTACCTCCGCCTTCTTGTGATGATTCTTGAGCGGGCGCTGAACTTGCCTCGCTCGGGTAGTTTTCCTCTGCAACAAAAACAGTGTCAACATGTCAAGTCCGTTCAATTTAGTTGTGGTCTAACAGCTCAAGTTGCGGCGAACGGGTCTATGTGCATTTCTAATCGGACCCGACACAAACTCAAATTCCATAATTCTCGACTGAACGGACTAATTTATATTCCTCGAAGGAAAATTCCATTAAGTACAAAATTTCACAAATAAAATTATCTTGACCTATTATTCTCGATAGCGAGGTTATAAAAAGCTCTAGGGAAAACTTGAAACCACATCTGTCCGGTTCGAACTAGAGGGTGCCGGCAGGTAGAAAATGTGTACATATTTTACCAAATTGTTTTCCCAACAACTGTAAAACACACGGGAAACTGATGATCAACCAGAGTCTTGTTAAAAAAAAAAGGCTATTTAAATCCCTAAACGAAAACATAAATATCGTGCGTTATCAAAAGGTACCAAAAAAAAGTTTCTTTTGAATATTTAGACTTGCAAAAGGTTCCACGAACTTTTCAGCAGAGTGGAAGCAATAAGCACAAAGTACCTCACGTAAGTAAACTTAAACTAACTGCATCATAATTCGCAACAGCAGCATATATCCGCAAAGCGATTACGAGGCGAAGCACAAGGAGCTTTAACCTGACCTATGAAATAGTAAATCAATAATCGTCATCCATTATGCTATGAATGGTTGAATCAGAGGAGGTTGAAAATATAACTTTTATTTTTTGCCTCAAGTGAAACCATCTTATCTGGGTGGAACACAAGATGATGAAAATGTCAACTTTGAAATTTGCCAGGAGATAAAAATCTATGAAGAGAGGGTGAAGTGTCATTAACAGATTGAAGCTCGTCCATCACGAAATTACGAGCACTGCGTCTTACCTGCATGCGTTGCCGTTCCGTCGTCTATTGTGTCTACTTGACTGTGGCTGCTGCTCACGCAGGGGTCAATTGCTTCTTTGATTTGGCTGTTGGCGCCTTTCGGGTCCAGGTCAGTAGCCCAGCTGAAGTGCATGAGCGCTAAATGGGTGTTGCCGAGCTTCTTGTGGACCTAGAAAAAAAAATCAGTATTCCTATCAATTCGACACAACGAAAATCCACCGTACTAAGAGGACCGAATTTCTGTTGTTTTGACAATTCAAGAAATATCTTTCAAGTAAAAAACGCACGTCAAAATCATTCGAGTCACAGATAAGCAAATTTGTGAGGAATCGACCATCAGGGACAGGAACAATATGCGTGACGTAATTTTTACACATTTGTAACTCGAAAACGGTTCAAGATAACCTAGCACATTGACCTATTTTTGGAACCGCCAGCTGCTCGCGCTTCCAAAAATAGGTTGATGTGCTAGGTTATCTCTAACGGTTTTCGAGTAACAAAAGCGTAAGAATCACATCACGCATATTGTTCCTGTCCCTATTGACCATTCACCACCGCAAAACACGCTGCTTTTTGAACTCCCTTCCCCGTACCTTTCCAGTGAGATAGTAGACAAGACTCTCTGTTGGTACGATTTCCTTCAGCTCTTCCAGCTCCTTGAGAGCCTCAGCATGACGTCCCGCTGCGAAGAAGATCGAAGCTCGATGGAATTTACATAACGGGTTCCTCGGGTCGTTAGCAATCGCAGCATTCAATGTTTGCAGAGCCTTATCTGCCTTTTGGAGAGCATGCTGAGCCTGAAAAACACAAAATTACATTGTTAACTTGTATGGGAGGCATTCGATAGCGCCAAAAACCACAAGCGCCAACGCCGCAAGCGCCAGTCCGTAACCGCCAAACGAGAAAAGTCGCAAACGCCAAAGTTCGTATAGGTTAGGTTAGGCTAAATTAGGTTAGGTTAGTATTGCGGTTAAGACCTTTGGCGTTTGCGCTTTTTCTCAATTGGCGCTTGCGGCGTTGGCACTTGCGGCGTTGGCACTTGCGGCGTTGGCGCTTGTGGTTTTTGGCGCTTATGACAGCTACCCAACTTGTATGCCATTTTTCACAGTTAAGCGAAATGCCTTTGCTACTTACCACACCAATATGACACATGAGAACAGAACTTTGAGGATGAATATTGAGTGCTTTCTTGTAGTGGAATTCGGCTAACTGGTACCTCTCTTGCTTTGAGTAAATTGTGCCGATACCGTACCTGACAAAGAGTAAAAAATAGACATGGAGTAACCACCGTTTTAGTCGAGTAATAGTACAATCGCAATGTTACTCATTACAGGCTTCCCAAGTCAAATCTTGTTATATTTTCAAGAAGACAGTTTGTTACCTTTAAGTAATTACCGCAAACTGGGAACGGATTAGAAATAGTTACCAGAACTAATGTAGTAAACATCAGAAAAAAATTTCAGTATTTTATCGGATTTTAAAAACTATAACACCACAGCATCATTCTACTATCGAGTAGTCAAAAATATTTCGGAGTGTTCAAAAATCTAAATAGATTTTCTCGGTGCCACCACATTTTTTTTAATTAAGGTGAAAACGTTAAGCAAAGTTAAGAAAACGAAAATGTATCCTCCTTTGTAAAAATGACAGATTGTTTCAGTCTTCTTTTGACTATGTCGTTCGGCTTCTCGCCTAATCAAGGTCAAATATTCTAGGAATTTTCCACGTTTTATTTCGCGGCCGAAATGTGACCTAATATTTATTTTTTCGCAGAAGAAAAATGCGGATAGCGTCCGAATTAAAATCGGTAAAGGTCTAAGAATTGATGCTCGGTTAGGTACCGACGCTGAAGTGTCGTCATAAAATATCGGAGAGAGGTGCTCACCAAGCGTTGTAATGTCTGGAGTCCAGCCTAACGGCTGAGCGGAAACAGCTCATGGCCTTGTCTAGCTCTTCCGTAGACACGTACTCGTGTCCAAGCAGCGTGTACGCATAGGCGAAGCTTGGATCCACCTGAATCGCTCTCTTGAAGAATGTGATGGCGGCCTCGTGTTCCTTCTGCAGACTGAAGCAGTTACCGGTGGCGCACCAGGCCGCGGGGGACATGCGGTCTTGTTCAATCAGATCATGAGCCAGGGCAGACAGGGCTACTTCGTGTTGAAGGTGCCACAGAGCAGTGCTCATGATTTCCATCATGTGTGTTCTATGCGGCTCCCGATCCCGCACTTCACGGAAGTACCTGAGTAAAAACACAACCCGTTATTTCTAGAGACCCTGAAGTTATAACTTCGAAGCTCTGATTACTGATTTATTATCTACGGTATCCCCGCCCATCTTTATCGGTGGTACCGATTCTCTCTTCATCAAAATTTTGGGGGTCACAAAACGGCAAAAAATTAAGTTTTAAAATATCTGTTTAGAAGATCTTTTTAGATACCGCTTCAACAAAATGATGATGCCCTGTATAGATAAGACTCAGTGATTCTCCAGGGAAAAGCAGAGATACTCTCTCGAGTGGAAACGTCGTCGAATAGAGCGTGTGACCATTGGAAAAAGGACAGAAAGAAAAACTGGAATCGTAATGAAAACAAACTATGCCATAGAGGGCGGCACGTTAAAAACTCCGATTATCAGAAATATTGTTTGAAAAATTAACCTATTTGACAGAAAATACGAGCCAAAGTTACCATTGCTCATTCCTAAAAAAATTAGAATAAATAGCGCTTATTGAAAGTGTCATTCGCAACATCACGGTTTGTTATCACAACGATTCAAGCGAAAGTTTAGCATTCGTTTGTCATTTTCTCCTAAGCAGTCCCACGCTACATAAATGGACAACAGCGCAACAGGATGGTTTGAAAGCAACGCTAAGCTTACCGAACGGACTGCTGGAAATCCCCTAATTCGAAGTACGCTTTTCCTATGAGTGACAGCACCCAACCCGTGTTGAGGTGTTGAGGAGGCAAGGCCTCTAAGCATTCGATGGCTTTACGACAGTTGTACTGGCATAAGTGAAGATACGCCACGCCTGCGTCTCGGAGTAACGACATTAGGCCCTCTGAAAACAAAACCATGTCCAACTGTTAAAAAAACTCTGCACATTTGTGAAATAATAAAAAACAGCGAGATCACCGTAATATCCTACGTATCTTTGGTCTGATCCAACCAGCGTTAGTTAAGCTTGCTGCGGCTCATGAAGGGCAACACCCCCTTGCTTTATTTTTTTTTTTTTAATTTTAAACGAGATAGGACAGCGCAGCATGTTTAGTACCCTCAGAGCGTTTTAAAAACTGTTATAAAACAATAAAATAAACTTCCTGAGTGAAATTTCGTGTTTTGAAAAGGGCTGAGCTATTTGGAGACTATTTAGTTGGTTTGGGGTTAATACTTACTCCGAAGATAACTTCCCTATAAAATTAGACCTTAGTACACAAAAACATTGAGAAAATGCTCGATAAGGGTCAAGTGACAAAACTCGTCATGGTTTGGTGATATTCATGAAGAAATTCCATTTGATAATTCAAGCTGCAGACGACATCAGGCTTGTCAACCTAACTCAGGTTGCACAACACACAGTGAGTAAGAAAAAAAAAAGGCATCTTTTTGAAAATTTCGTCTTTGATAAAAAGTATTTCCGTTTGGATTAACAGCCTATCTTCTTGTATGAGACACACAACGTACAGTTGGCCACAAAAGTCATGACCCCTGCTTCCATATATTTCTTATGGAAGCAAAGGTCACGACTTATGTGGCCCACTGTACAGTACATGCTCGTGTGTACGGCGCACCTTGGTTTTCTACAGTTGATGTGAGTTAACACACGGGGCAATACAGGAAACTCTGGGAACCAGTCTTTTCTTTCTCGGGTGGTGAAAAAAAAATTACCTGCTGATTGCTTCTGAAGGGCGAGCGCTTGCTGGGTGGTAGGAGGCGTGGATTCAGTTGGTTTCGTCTCTGTTTGGGCAGTGGTTATGCTTTCTTTTTCTTTTTCTAGAACACTCGCAGACCGATTACGCTCGTTGAGCTCATTAAAATTGGCTTTACTATTCAGAGTCGATTTGGATATGTTACGAGTTTTGGTCTTCCGCAACGGCGATTTCGGAGTGACGAATTTGTTTCTATTGGGGCTTTTATTGTTTTCCTGTGGAAACAAACACTCAGCGTTACAAGGAGAGGTTATCAGACAAAACATTTAGGAGTGACCGCTATTCTGACCTTGACGGAGTAGCTGTTGCTGAAGAGGCGCGAACTTCGCCTGACATTTGGCCCATTTTGGCCATTATTGGCGTGATGGCCCGCTAGTAGCGAAGACGGCGGAATGGTTGAACTAGGCGTGGCATGACTAGTGTTTCCTGATTGTGTGAACACTTTGCCTTGTTGCAGAGGTGATTCTTTCCGATTCAGAAGCGTCTGTAAAGGCAAGCGCAGGCTTAATATCGCATCCAATAACGACGGGATGAAACAAGTTTTTGGTTAAGGATATCTTGAGGTAAACAGTTTGATTCACTTAATAGTAAACGATGTTTAAAATTTATCTAGAGCTAAGACTACTGTTATGTTGAAGAAACAAACATGCCTAATTAATAACTACCGCTGCACAAAGTTAACATCATTTTTTATTTAAATTTACACCTGCTAGCAACACTCATTATCATAAAAATTCGTCTCTTGGGGAGTTTTTTTTCCCCTGATCCTCTGTAAAGTTAACGATCACGTTCCGTTTTTTTTGGAATCAAAAGTTTTGAACTAGGGTTTCAACTGAGAGAATTCGTTACTCCCTCGTCTTCACCAGTTATGCATGAATATATCGACTTTGGACTTTTTTGATGACATCCTCGTATCGGAACGTACTTCTTGTTACTTTTGACTTGGGTTCGGATTGACTGGGTTCCGCAATATACTTCTATCCTCATCAAAAAATCCATCTTCCGATTAAACAAGTTCCTTCTCAGTTTCGAACTTTCGACATGATAAAGCGTGAAAAGAGCAGGCAAATAGAATTCCTCCTCCCTGGGAAGTGTATCCCATTCATATTAAAAAAAAAAATCGTCCGAGGGAATTTGGACATGACTGCCGTAAATCCTCTATTCTGGAAAGAAGGAATTTAAAAAGTGTACTTACTCGTTTAACAAGCATTTTCTGCTCGTTGGCTTCTGACAGCATGTTTGAGGACGGTAGAGTGGAGAGGAACGACATCTGAACATTGTCATTTTCGGGCGTTTCTAGAGGCAATATGCCGAAACTGCCAACAGAGAGCAGGTTGTAAAAGTATTCAAGACATAAGAGGAAAACCGCTTGGTTTTTACCTACATTAGTTATTTTTGTAAAAAGTAACGTTTTAAAAGGAAAGTTATACTCAATACCTTGCCCTGAGATTAATTTTAAACAAAATATAGCCCATATTAACGACGCAATTCTCGTAAGACATGAAATCGCGGTATTATTTTACGGATATAATTTTTAATAATTTTACGGAAGTGCCCTTTTATAAAATCTTCAACCGTAAGGCGTGATATACCTGGGCGTGTGGCAGATGAGCTGATTGAGCTGACGAGTCACAGGGCTGAACGGACTGCCCACGGTGTTGTGCAGGCGGGTCGACGGCGCTTTCGTCGACGGTGGCAATGGATTAGCTAACGGACTTTCGCCGGTATTCAGTAGACTTTTCTGACTGACAGTAACCGAGCTGAGGTACGTACCGACGAAATGCACAGGAGTTCTGCGGAGTCAACAACATTATTACGCACTTCTGGCTACACAATACAGTAGCACAGAAATCTGTTTTATTTACGCACAAGCTCTGCAATATTCCGCCTGGGTAAGACACCGTAAGCGATAGAATTCGGTTCAGTTCAATATGCAAATACGCTCGAAAATCCATAGTTTTCTAGTGATAATTTGAGTAAAACCCGAATCTTACACGGGTAGGTGCTCTTAATCATGACTTACAAAGTTGCTCCATGAGGAGTTCCATGGGACGAATTGGCGGAGGATGTGCCGTTGGAGGTGTTCACTGAATTTGTTTCGCTTTGACCATTTACGATAGCAACTACCGGATTGTTGCCATGACAGTACGTAAAACTTTCTAGAGGGTTCACTTGGAAAATTTTGTGTGGATCAGGTTTTTCACCGCGATGACAAAGATCCGCAAAGGCGTGCCAAAGGAAAGGGTTCAGCTTCAAGGCCTGCAAAGACAAACAAAATTGGTTAAAACCTTACTACAACTGCACTAATTGTTCATGGGCACTACAATTTTATAATCTAAGAGTGGATAATAATAATAATAATAATAATAACGCGGCTACAAGCCATCTAGATAAAGGTTCAAATTATGGTAAAGGATTACAAAGACATTTCTACCTTCGGTAGTAAATCAATATAAGACTGGAAAAAAAGAAGAAAAGGAATTTGTCTATAGATCACATTTATGGCAGACGTGCTTGAATCAGGAAGATCCCTAACCAATGAGAGCGTGAGAAACGATAAACGATATTCTCTTACCTTGCGATATGCCTCGGCTGCACAAGTTGTGCGTTCTGTCTGCATGCATATTTTCCCCAGAAGCTGCAAAGCAAAAGCAGCTTGGTCACCAAAGTCAGCTTCAACTTTTTCGAGGCTCGAAGAGTTAAGAACGTCTCCTCCCGTGAGGACGTTTTCTGCTTCTGCTAGCCTGTAAAAACAAAATAAATTAGAACATGCTTTAATTAAATATTAGGTGTTAATGTTGTTTCCCACATATAGAGGACTTACTTTTGAAGATCTAAACAGCATTTTGCTAGCAAAAACCGACACTTAGGACAGCTAGCTCCTTTCCCTCGTAAGACCGCATATGCTTGACCTGCTTTACCAGCACGGTAATAACATGTGGCTAGCAGGAAAAGTGTTTCATCTGATTCCACTACAACAGAGGAAAGTATGGGTTACGTTAAAATCTTAAGTTGTGTATGAGATACCACCCAATGAATTTTGAAAAAAGAATATAACAAGGTAAAACTTTCAGAATATCAATTCAGGCAATAATAATAATTAGATATGACAGTGAGATTGTTAGATATTGTGTCACTATGATCATAATTTTACAACTCAATGCAAAACTGCACAAAAATTTAAAAAAATGAAAGGCTTGAGGTTAATGTTTTGCTAATATGTATGGCTTAGAAAAGAAATTGATTTAACTCAAAAATTGTAATCAAAACTTACCTTCTGCACATAGTCTTTCTGCTAAGAAAATGGCATCTGGATAAGCGTAGTGGTTTAAACAGTGCCCTATGGCAGCCTGAAACACAAATTACATAGATGCATAAAACCAAAGATATGAGGCGAAATCAAATTGTTTGAATCCCATATGAATACAAATTTAGTAGAACATTACATAAACGCAACTGAAACTTTTCATTAAGAAGGATTGGAGAAAACCATTGCAAACGGTTGAGGATTGTTACTGGGATAATGGCAAAATAGTAATATTGAAGGTGGTTAACAAAGTATAGAAAACAACAAGAAAAAATATGAAAATTACTAAACATGGAAAAAATTCAAATATAACAAAGGTAACCCTTTATGTTTTCAAAACAAATAACTAAAGGGATAAAATCTGGACAATTTGATTTGACAGCTATGTTTACATACCATAAAACTCATACACAAACACTTAGTTGAGAAGGCCAAAACTTTGTAATTAGCTAAAAACTTGATAAAATGCAAAAACACACGCAAGAAGTATGGCAAGGTATGATAAGCGCCGGCAAAATATCCAATAAACCCGTCTTCAGTGCAATATCGCTCGTTTCGGTAATGGCCTCCTAGCCTAGCCATACTTCGAAAAGATTTGACACGGTATTACAATTATTCTACGTTAAATCGAGTTGCGTTGAGCCTGCTATAAGAGAAGAGCTTATAACGTTAAATACGCTATCATTTATTCAGGTGAAATAAAATTAATTGGGAAGCATAGCCCAGACCGTGGAGGACCAATCGTAAAAATACTTCTGTTAGTTTTGGCCTTCATGAAGTGTGCAAGACGGAAAACAGAGCTAAATTTTTTTACCTGTACAGGCTCTAGAACTATCATAATAAAAACAAAATTATCCTCTTGGCTAGTATTCTTCCGTATTGATTTACAAAATCAGACTTTTATGAGGAAACGACACTATACAGTTACAATTCACCACAACTTCACTTTTCTCCTCCTCCTCCCCCCTTCCTTTTTTCCCTTTTCCACTTTGTCTCCATAGACGAAGTAAAGAAACGTATAAAAGTCACGAAAGTCTAGTGTCCCTTAAAGTAGAGTCTCGCCATCTTGGTTCACGACTGTGATTGGCCAAAGCTCTGTGACGTCACATGCATCGAAAACTGGGGCGAGGCGCGCATTTCGAAGAAGAAGAAGACGGT